>Ga0214921_10000113_pt1 | contig 154409 bp, 136 predicted proteins | sample LL1505_MetaG_FD_177992 | JGI IMG/M metagenome (GOLD analysis project Ga0214921, IMG submission 177992) | Freshwater microbial communities from Lake Lanier, Atlanta, Georgia, United States - LL-1505 | ecosystem: Environmental > Aquatic > Freshwater > Lake | place: USA: Georgia | collected... | reverse complement strand
GAACCCATCGGCTACATCCCGCCTGCCGAGGCCGAGGCAAACTACTACCGGCAACTCGCCACTCAGGCCACCGCAGTGGCGGCCTGACTTAAACCAAATGGCCTCCACGAATTCCGGGGCGATTCAACATGACTCCGATGGACATGACCCGGCGCGCGAGCTTGAACGCCTTGTGCATCGCGTCGACCCGCTCGGCCGGATCCTCGATCACGTTCACCACGAAACCAAGATTGACAACGTCCGATTCGAAGAGCGGCTGATCGGGCGCGAAGTGAGGATCCCATCCATGCGCGGCAAGGCCATTGGCGGCTAAACCGGTCACGTCACCGCCCCGCCCGCAGCCGTAGTCAAAGACGGTTGAGCCCGGTGGCAGCAGGCCATGCCGGAACAGCAACTGCACCGGTGCAGAAAGGCTGCTTCGCGTCAGCGCGGTCAAATGTCTTTGAACCTGACCATCAAACGGTCCCAGTGCTTCAGTGTCGCCGTGGGTTTCGTTGCCGAGAGGGAGGAACTCGTCACCAGCAAGACGGTAGCCCTTGCTCGCGATGAGTCTCTCCCAATTGAGCCTAAACCCGATCGTGGTCGTGTCATCAAACAGGCCAAGCCCCTCCGCGGTTGCGGTGAGTTGCACCCACTCTTCGCGCCCCGGAAAAGTCGGCGAGACCAGAAGTTCCTTCCGATGCAGGATCGGCGGGTTCAGCGAATCGGCGTAGATGCGAAATGTGGGACCGCTGGTTGATTCAGGCGGGAATACCCAGCTCGCTTCGAGAGCTGGAAACGGTTCGTTGTCAAAGTCGGGATAAGCAAGCAGGGAAAGCCGACCACTCCGCAGGTTGAGCTTGGCCACATTGGGTGGCTGATGTGCGCAAATCGATGGATGCTGGAGCGCGGCTTCAATGCGCTTCCTCTGCTCAATGTCCTCGAGATGGGCGAGGGCCGAGACATGAACGTACAGGTCGTCTGCGACCCGCTTACCGATGTTTGCCATTGCGTACCGCCGGGGCTCAGACGCCGAGTTTGCAAATACGCCCGCAGAGGACAGCACGGCGTTGGGTTGCCTCGCGTTCGTCAATCACTCCTGCAGAGCCGATGCCAGAGAGAAGATCATTCACGCAAGGTTTCGTCGAGCATCCTGTGAAGCGGACTCGCTCGACCGCCGGTAGTCCCGGCGTCTGAGCAGCCTGGGCGAGGACTGCCCATCCCCATTCCAGTCGACAGATCGCCTCGAACAGCGAATTGATCCCAATCTGCCGCCCAGTGCGGTCCTCAATGTCGAAGTAACGGCCGTGTGGACCGCGCTTCTTGATTCCGATTGTTTGTGTCGCCGGCGTCACCATGACCTCTGAACGCGTCTGATCCCCAAGTATCGGTGGCCGCCAACGCTTTGGCTCGCTGGCCGCCCCGGCGACGTAACGAATCAGGGATGTGGCGGACCACCGGATCGGAGAAACCGACCTGGTTCAGTTGCGGAGCGTTCATCGCTGCCTACAACCCGCAGGAGGCGCATTTCGGCCAGGTTCCGGAATCTGATTCCTGCAGGCTCACGCCATGAGCCTCTGGCTGTGTAGATTCAGCGGCTGCTTGAAGGGGGAGTGATCTGCGATGCAACAGGTTCAAGGCGGTAACTTGTTCTCGGCGACCGATCTGGTCGCCTACCTCGAGTGCGAGCACCTGACCGCGCTCGACTTCCAGGCGCTGGGCGACGCAGCAATGTGCACTGGCAAATCGGCGCCTGATGAGTCGGCCGAGCTGATCGCACGCAAGGGCAACGAGCACGAGCGGGCCTACTTGCTGCGGCTGCAGGCGCAGGGCCGTGAGGTGGTGGACATTGCGGCGGGCGGCGGCAGCATCGATGACAAGACGGCGCGCACGCTCCAGGCCATGCAGCAGGGCGCCGAAGTCATCTACCAGGCCACGCTGCGCGACGGGCCGCTGATCGGGCACGCCGACTTCCTGCGCCGAGTAGATGGCGAGGCCTCGGCGCTGGGCGCCTGGCGCTACGAGGTCGCCGACACCAAACTCGCGCGATCGGCCAAGGGCAAGTTCCTGGTGCAGCTGGCCTTCTACAGCGCGCTGCTCGCCAAGGCGCAGGGTGCCGAGCCGAGGTTGATGCACGTGGTGCTGGGCGACCACACCGAGCGCGCCTTCCGGTGCGCCGATTACATGCACTACTTCCGCTCGCTGCTCGCGCGCTTCATGGCCCGCGTGCAGGCCCTGGCCGATGACGCCGAAGCCCGGACGTATCCGCTGCCGGCGCCGCATTGCGACCTGTGCCACTGGCGCGAGCGCTGCGAGGCGCAGCGCGTGGCCGACGATCACCTGTGCCAGGTGGCGGGCAGCTCTCGCGTGCAGTGGGCCAAGCTTCAGGCCGCCGGCGTGGGCACCATGGCGAGCCTGGCGGCGCTGCCGCCGGGCACGACGGTGCCGCGCATCAACGCCGACACGCTGGAGCGCCTGCGCTCCCAGGCCGAGCTGCAGGACCGGGCGCGGCGCACGGGCGAGCGCGGGGTGTCCGTGCTGCCGCTCGATCCTGAGGGGCGCTGGGGCTTCCACCGGCTGCCGGCGCCCGATGCCGGCGACATGTTCTTCGACATGGAAGGCGACCCGCTCGAGGACGGCGGGCTGGAGTATCTGTTCGGCGTGTGGTTCCTCGACGGTGGAGCGTGGGCCTTCCGTGCGTTCTGGGCGCATTCGCGGGCCCAGGAGCGGGCGGCGTTCGAAGACTTCATCGACTTCGTTACCCGGCGGCGCGAGCAGTTTCCCGGCGCCCACGTGTACCACTACGCCAGCTACGAACAGACGGCACTCAAGCGGCTGGCCTGCTGGCACGCCACCCGTGAGGTGGAGATCGACACGCTGTTGCGGCAGGGCGCTCTGGTGGACCTGTACAAGGTCGTGCGCGAAGGCCTCCGCATTTCGCAGCCGAGCTACTCGATCAAGCATGTCGAGCACTTTTATCGGCCAGCACGGGCGGGCGACGTGAAGAGCGCAGGCGCGAGCATCGTGTTCTACGAGCGGTGGCGCGAGACGCAGGACGCGCAGCTGCTGCAGGACATCGCCGACTACAACCGCGACGACGTCGAGTCGACCCAGCAGCTGCGCGACTGGCTGCTGAAGCTGCGGCCGGCAGACGTGCCGTGGCGCACCGGGAACGGCACTGCAGCGCTGAGCGGCGAAGCTGAAGCCGAGCCTGGCGAGCCCGTGCCCCCCACGAAAGCGCAGCTCGCCGAACAGCGGCTGGTGCCCTACCGCCCGCGCCTGATGGACACCTTGCCGGCCAGCCGCGCCGAATGGACAGCCGGGGATCACGCCGCCGAGCTGACCTACCAGCTGCTGGATTTCCACCGCCGCGCCGCCAAGCCGACGTATTGGGCGCAGTTCGACCGCGTGGACCATGAAGAAGGCGAGCTGATCGACGACCCCGAGTGTCTGGGTGGCCTGCGTCTCGACACGACCTGTCCGCCATACCCAGACAAGAAGTCCACCATCTACACCTATCTGGCGCCGGAGCAGGAGAGCAAGCTCAAGAGCGGCGACGAGTGCACCCGCATCGACACGCGCGAGAAGGTCGGCAAGATCGGGTTCGACGAAGTGTCGCGGCGGGTGACGATTCGCATCGGCCAGAACAGGCAGCCTCTGCCAGCGCGCTTGAGCCTGGGGCCGGGCGGGCCGATCGATGTCAATGCGCTCGTGGGCGCGCTGTTCAGGTTTGCCGACAGCCTGCTCGCCAAGGATGGTCGGCATCTGGCGCTCGAGCGCCTGCTGCGCCGCGAGCCACTGCGACTGAAGGGCTGGTCACCAGGCCAGCCGGTGGTCGCGCCGGGCGAGGACATCGTGCAGGCCAGCCTGGCTGCCGCGTTGGCGATGGACGGCACCTGCCTGTACGTCCAGGGCCCGCCGGGTTCCGGCAAGACCTACACCGGCTCGCGAATGATTGCCGGCCTGCTGGCGGCGGGTCAGCGCGTGGGCATCATGTCGAACAGCCACAAGGCGATCAACCACCTGCTGGCGGGCGTGATGCGGGTGGCCAGCGAGCGAGGCTTGAAGGTGCGTGCCGTCAAGAAGGCAGGCCGCGATCGCCCGGGTACGGAGTACGACGACGAGCACGGTGGTGTCGACAACGTCTACAGCAACGACGAGGTCTGGATGTCCGGGGCGCAGCTGGTGGCCGGCACGGCCTGGCTGTTTGCGGACCCGAATGCCGAACAGGCGCTGGATGTGCTGTTCGTCGACGAGGCCGGCCAGGTCGCGCTGGCGAACCTGATGGCTGCCGGCACCAGCGCGCGCAACATCGTGCTGCTGGGCGACCAGATGCAGCTCAGTCAGCCCGTGCAGGGGGTGCATCCGGGCCGCTCGGGTGACTCGGTGCTGGACTGGCTGCTCGACGGCGCGGCCACGATCGCGCCGGATCGCGGCATCTTTCTGCCGACCAGCCACCGGATGCATCCTCAGGTGTGCCGATTCATCTCGGACGCGGTCTACGACGGCCGGCTGGAGCCGGAGAAGGGCAACGAGCGACGCACGCTGGTGCTCGGCGCCGGCGCGCATGCGCTGCTGCGGCCGGCCGGCATCGTGCATGCGGCGATCGAGCACGCGGGCTGCTCGCAGAGAAGCGAGGCGGAGGCAGCGCTGGTGGCGCAGATCTACGCCAGCGCGCTGCGCCAGCACTGCACCGACAAGCTCGGTGCGGTGCACCCGATGACGCCAGACAACATCCTCATCGTGGCTCCCTACAACGTGCAGGTGAACCTGCTCAAGCGAATGCTGCCGGCCGATGCCAGAGTCGGCACGGTGGACAAGTTTCAGGGACAGGAGGCCGAACTGGTGATCGTGTCGATGACCACATCGAGCGAACACGACCTGCCGCGGCACCTCGAGTTCCTGTACAGCAAGAACCGCCTCAACGTGGCCGTCTCGCGCGCCAGGTGCCTGGCCATCGTGATCGCCAACCCGGCGCTCACCGCCATCAAGTGCCACACGCCGGAGCAGATGGCGCTGGTCAACACCCTGTGCTGGGTGGCGGAGCTTGGTCGCTGAGAAGTTGCTGCCGATCGGGGCTCAGAACGGCCCGGGCAGCAGCTTGAAGCCCGCGATCAGCACGCCGATCACGGCGTTGACGACGACGCTGAGCACGCTGGGCACATAGAAGAACGCCGAAACCGCTTGTGCGCTCATGCCATGCTCGAAAAGCAGGCCGAGTGCGAACGAGACGATGCCCAGCGCCACCCAGCGCCGCAGGTAGGTGGTGAGCCAGTGCGATTTGTCGAGGTTGTGCCGCCAGGCTGCGGAGCGCTCGAACAGGTTGCCGTGGCTGACGTCGCGAAACAGCCACCCGAAAAACAGGTAGCGGTAGAGCAGCACGCGAAAGGAGAGGGCGGTGTCGTCGGTGGCCATGGATGGAATGTGCCTGCCAAACGGGGTTGATCGGATGATGCGCGTAACGGTTAACCCTCTTATCGGCTTGTCCTCCGATTCACTTGATCGCTTTGGAAGCGATTCAACCGTTCATGTTCGCGCCAGCGGGCTCCGAGCCTGCGATCAAGTGGCATCGGTAAACTTGGCCCCATTCCTTTCCAACGCGAGTCGCTCATGAGTTTCGACAAAGTCACCCCTGGCAAGAAGGCCCCTGAACAGTTCAACGTGATCATCGAAATCCCGATGAACGCCGACCCGGTGAAGTACGAGGTGGACAAGGAAAGCGGCGCGCTGTTCGTCGACCGCTTCATGAGCACCGCGATGCACTACCCGTGCAACTACGGCTATGTGCCGCAAACGATTTCGGGCGACGGTGACCCGGTCGACGTGCTGGTGATCACGCCGTTTCCGCTGCTGGCCGGGTCGGTGGTGACCTGTCGCGCGATCGGCATGCTCAACATGGAAGACGAGGCGGGCATGGACGCCAAGCTGCTGGCGGTGCCCATCGACAAGCTGCTGCCGATCTACGCCAGCTGGCAGAAGCCGGAAGACCTGCACGAGCTGCAACTGCGCACGATCCAGCACTTCTTCGAGCACTACAAGGACCTGGAGCCGAACAAGTGGGTCAAGGTCAAGGGATGGTCGGGCCCGCAGGCCGCGCACGAGGAAATCAGCTCGGGCATCGCCAACTACAAGAAGTCGCTGGCCGCCTGATACCGAACGCAGCGCCGCCCGGGCGCTGTTTTTCCAGGGTTTCCTGCGGAGGCCCTGGGGAACCGACCGCGCGGGTTCGCGCTCTACACTGCCCGCCCACCTGGCTTGCAGAGTAATTCCGTGAATCCATTCCTGCGCGCGTTTCCCCTCGTCCTGTCCTTGTGGATGGCCGTACTGCCACTCGTCTCGCCGTCGGCCCAGGCGCAAGCCTTGCCATCTGGCGTGACTCGCGTGCAGTCGGTCGAAGGCATCGACGAGTACCGGCTGGCCAATGGGTTGCAGCTGCTGCTGATCCCTGACAGCTCCAAGCCCACCACCACGGTCAATCTGACCTACCGCGTCGGTTCACGCCACGAAAACTATGGCGAGACCGGCATGGCGCACCTGCTGGAGCACCTGATATTCAAGGGCTCGCCAAAGCACCCAAGCGTCTGGCCCGAATTCACCAAGCGCGGCCTGGCCGCCAATGGCAGCACCTGGTTCGACCGCACCAATTACACCGCCAGCTTCTCGGCCAACGACGACAACCTGCGCTGGTACCTGGGCTGGCAGGCCGATGCGATGGTCAACAGCTACATCGCCCGCAAGTCGCTGGACACCGAGATGACGGTGGTGCGCAACGAGATGGAGTCGGGCGAGAACAACCCCGACCGCATCCTGTTCTCGAAGACGCTGGCGACGATGTACCAGTGGCACAACTACGGCAAGGAAACCATTGGCGCGCGCAGCGACGTGGAAAACGTCGACATCCCGCGCCTGCAGGCGTTCTATCGCCTGTATTACCAGCCAGACAACGCCACGTTGATCGTCTCGGGCAAGTTCCAGCCGGCGCAGACGCTGTCGTGGATCGCACAGTCGTTTGGCGTGATCAAGAAGCCTGCACGCGTGCTGCCCAGGCAATACACGCTGGACCCGGTGCAAGACGGTGAACGCAGCATCACGCTGCGCCGCACTGGCGGCGTGCCGGTGCTTTACGCGGCGTACCACGTGCCGCCCGGTGCGCATCCCGACTTCGCCGCCGTGGATCTGCTGGGCTCCATCATGGGCGACGCACCGAGCGGACGCCTGCACAAGCGCCTGACCGAGAAGGGGCTGGCCGCGACCACCTATGCGTTCTCGCCGGGTCTGGCCGAGCCCGGTTTTGCGCTGTTCGGTACGCAACTCGGCCCGCAGCAAGACGTGGATGCGGCGCGAAATGAACTGCTGGCCACCGTCGAATCGGTGTCCAAACAGCCGATCACGCAGGAAGAACTCGATCGGGCCAAGACCAAGTGGCTCAAGGGGTGGGATCAGGCCTTCACCAACCCTGAGACGGTGGGCATTGCGCTCAGTGAAACCGTGGCGATGGGCGACTGGCGTCTGTTTTTCCTGAATCGCGATCGGGTGCGTGATGCCACCTTGGCGGATGTTCAGCGTGTGGCCGAACAGCGCCTGCTGCCGTCAAACCGCACGCTGGGCGTTTACCTGCCCACCGACCAACCGCAGCGTGCACCCGTGCCGGCAAAGGTGGACGTTGTCTCGCAGCTGCAGGCCTTCAAACCAAAAGGCGCGGCCGCCGCTGTGGAAGCCTTTGAAGCGACGCCCGCCAACATCGACCGACGCACCCAGCGCTTCGACATCGGCGGCCTGCGTGTCGGCCTGCTGCCCAAGGGCAGCCGAGGCAACGCGGTGCAGGCGATGCTGTCGCTGCGTTTTGGCGACGAAAAGTCGCTGTTCGGTCAGGGCGAAGTGGCCGACATGGTCGCCGCGCTGCTCGACAAGGGCACGGCGACGATGACGCGCCAGCAGATCCAGGACCGACTCGACGCATTGAAAACCGAGATCAGTATCAGTGGTGGCGCTGGCGTGGTGACGGTGGGTCTGAGCTCGAGGCGCGAGTACCTGCCGGACGCCATCGCGCTGGTGGGCGACTTGTTGCGCCATCCAGTGCTGCCGGCGGACGCGCTGGAAGAAGTGCGGCGCCAAGCACTGGCAAGCATCGAGCAGGACCGCAAGGAGCCAGAGGCTGTGGTGAGCAACACGCTGGCCAGGCTCGGCAACCCTTATCCGCGCGGTGACCTCCGATACGCCCGCACCTTCGACGAGATCGTTCAGGACATCAGCAGTGTGACGCTGGAGCAGGTGCGTGAGCACCATCGAAAGTTCTACGGCGCCAAGGTGGGCGAGTTCTCCGCCGTCGGCGACTTCGACGCGGCGGCGGTCCGCCAGGCGCTGCAGGCGGCCTTTGGCAACTGGCAGGTCGGCGCGCCGTACACCCGTGTGCCACAGCCCCTGATTTCGGTGCCGCCGGCGCGATTGCTCTTGATCACACCTGACAAGCAGAACGCGACGATGCGGGTCGAATTTCCGGTGCCGCTGTCCGACAACGATGCCGATTACGCTGCGCTGTCGATGGCGAACTACCTGCTCGGTTCGGGCGGTAACTCGCGGTTGTGGCGACGCATCCGCGAGACCGAAGGCCTGTCGTACGACGTTCGCAGTTCGATCGAATGGAACGACACCGAACCGCATTCCGCATGGTCGGCCACGGCGATCTTCGCGCCACAGAACCAGCCCAAGGTGGAGGCGGCGTTCCGCGAGGAACTGGCGCGGGCGCTGAAAGACGGATTCACGGCGAAGGAGCTCTCCGAAGGCCAGCGAGGCCTGCTGAACTACCGCCGGCTGACGCGTGCCCGGGACGCCGCAGTGGCCGCCGGCATCGTCAACAACCTGCACATTGGCCGCACCTTTGAGCGCTCTGCGCAGGTCGATGCAGAACTGCAGGCGCTGACGGTCGAGCAGGTCAACGCCGCCTTGCGCAAATACCTGTCACCAGACCGATTCGTCTACGGCTTCGCAGGAGACTTCAAGACGAAGCCTTGAACGGCAGGCGGTCGTTCAGTTCATCGACGTACTGGGCGACGCCTGCGCCTTCCTGCTGCAGGAAGTTGGCCACAGCTTCGGCGAACTGAGGGTGCGCCAACCAGTGCGCTGATTGGGTCTGCACGGGCAGCAGGCCTCGAGCCATCTTGTGCTCGCCCTGTGCCCCGCCTTCGAAGCGCTGGTAGCCCTGGGCGATGCACCATGAGAGGGGTTGGTAGTAGCAGGCGTCGAAGTGCAGGCAACTGACGGCTTCGGTGGCACCCCAGTAGCGGCCGAAGGCATGGCCCTTGGCAGGATCAATGCCGATCAGCGACGCTGCGATCCGCTCGCTATCACGGCGGGCGATGAAGAGCAGCCAGTTCTCGGGCATCGTCTGCGCCATCCGTGCGAAGAAGTCGCGCGTCAGGTACGGCGTGGAGCGGTGCATCTGGTAGGTCAGGGTGTAGCAGCGGTAGAAGTAGTCCCAGTCGGCCTCGGTGATGGCCGTGCCTTCGAGGGTGTCGAATGTGACTCCCGCATCCGTCACACGCCGCCTTTCCTGCTGGATCTTCTTGCGCTTTTCACGCTGCAGGCTGGCCAGGAAGTCGGCAAAGTCGGCGTACGGCTGTGGCTCTCGGTTGGTCCAGTGGAACTGGACGGTGGTGCGCATCATCCAGCCCGCTTCGCGCGCTGCAGCGCTGTCGGCTTCGTCGAGGAAGAGCAAATGCGCTGACGACAGCTCGGCCTGCGTGACCAGCTTTTGCATGCCCTTGAGCAGCGCCACGCGTGACGCTGCATCGCGAGCGAGCAGGCGCGGCCCGGGCACAGGTGTGAACGGCACCGCATCGAGCAGCTTCGGGTAGTAGTCCAGGCCATGGCGACGGTAGGCATCGGCCCACGCCCAGTCGAACACGTACTCGCCGTAGGAGTGGGTCTTCATGTAGAGCGGACAGGCTGCCACCAAGGTATCGTCTTCGTGCACCGACAGGAACTGTGGCTGCCAGCCTGTCTTGGCCACCGCGCTGCCGGACTCGTGCAGGGCCAGCAGGTATTCATGGCGCATGAACGGCGTTGCGCTGGGCTGATCGGACAGAAGGGCATTCCAGTCCGCAGCCGCGATACCCGCAGGGTGGTCGTTCACCCGAATGACAGTATTCTTCAACGCTGCTGTGCCTTCTGATCCCTGCCCTGTGGTTCTGCCTTCAACATGAGCTCCCTCCCTGTGGTCAAAGTTGCGTTGGCGCAGATCAATGCAACGGTCGGTGACATGGCTGGCAATGCCGCCAAGATCGTCGAATTCGCGCGACGTGCGCATTCTCAGGGCGCCCGGCTGGTGGTGACGCCGGAGTTGAGTCTGTGTGGTTATCCGCCGGAGGACCTGTTGCTCCGCCCGGCCTTCATGCAAGCCTGTCGAGATGCGCTGGCCGATTGCGCCAGCGCATTGGCGGATTTGCCAGGTCTGCACGTGGTCGTTGGCCATCCGCACCAGTTCGCCGATCGGGCCGATGTGCGAACCAGATCGCACGCAGTGCAGCGCCGGCACAACGCGGCCTCGGTGCTGAGCGAAGGCCGCGTGATCGCGACCTACTGCAAGCGTGAACTGCCGAACTACCAGGTCTTCGATGAGCGCCGCTACTTCGCGTCGGGTCGCGACGCGGGGCTGGGGCCGGTGGTGTTCGAGGTGGATGGCCTGCGCTTCGGCCTGGCGATCTGCGAGGACGCCTGGTTCGACGAGCCGGCCCGCAGCGCCAAGGCCGCTGGTGCGCAGGTGCTGTGCGTGCTGAATGCCTCGCCGTACCACCTGGGCAAGGTCGAAGAGCGTGAGGTGCGCATGGGCGAGCGCGCACGCGATGTCGGACTGCCGCTGCTGTATGCACACCTGACCGGTGGGCAGGACGAAGTGGTGTTTGATGGCGCATCGTTTGCGGTCGATCCCGCTGGCCGTGTGACGGCACGCGCCCCGATGTTCGAGGAATTGCTGCTGATGCTCGAGGTGTCTGCCGACACAGCGACGGGAGCGGTCGCTGCGGTGCCCTGCGTCGAGGCCCAGGCCTGGGCGGCACTGGTCACTGGCGTGCGCGACTACATCGGCAAGAACGGGTTTCCGGGTGCGCTGATCGGCCTGAGCGGCGGCGTCGATTCGGCGCTCGTGCTGGCGATTGCGGTCGATGCGCTGGGCGCCGACAAGGTGCGCGCGGTGATGATGCCGTCGCCCTACACCGCCGACATCTCCTGGATCGACGCGCGCGACATGGCGGCGCGCCTCGGCGTTCGCTACGACGAGATCTCGATCGCGCCCATGTTTGACGCCTTCAAGCAGAGCTTGGCGATCGAGTTTGCCGGCCGGCCTGAAGACACGACCGAAGAGAACATCCAGGCGCGCATCCGCGGCACGCTGCTGATGGCGATGTCGAACAAATTCGGCGCGATCGTGCTGACCACCGGAAACAAGAGCGAGATGGCCACCGGCTACTGCACGCTGTATGGCGACATGGCCGGCGGCTTTGCGGTGATCAAGGACGTCGCGAAAACACTGGTTTATCGACTCTGTGCCTGGAAGAACGCGCAGCCCAATGGCGGCCGCGGGGAAGTGATCCCGACGCGCATCCTGACCCGTGCACCGTCGGCCGAGCTGCGGCCGGACCAGAAAGACCAGGACAGTCTGCCCGAGTACGCCGTTCTCGATGAAGTGGTGGAGCGCTACATGGAAGACGACCAGAGCATCGAGGACATCGTGGCGGCGGGATTCGATCGTGACGACGTGGAGCGCGTGACGCGATTGATCAAGGTCAACGAATACAAGCGTCGGCAGGCGCCGGTGGGCATCCGCATCACGCATCGCGCGTTCGGTCGTGACTGGCGCTACCCAATCACCTCGAAATTTCGCGCATGATCACCGATTAAACTTATTGCAAACCAACGTCAGGGGCCGTATGAAGCAGATCACCGCCATCGTCAAACCGTTCAAGCTGGAAGAAGTCCGTGAGGCGCTGGCCGAGGTCGGGGTCACCGGCCTGACGGTGACCGAAGTGAAGGGTTTCGGGCGCCAGAAAGGCCACACCGAGTTGTACCGTGGCGCCGAGTACGTGGTCGACTTCCTGCCCAAGGTGAAAGTGGAAGTCATGGTCAAGACCGCTGACCTCGATCGCTGCATTGAGGCCATCGTCAAGGCCGCCAAGACGGGCAAGATCGGTGACGGCAAGATTTTCGTCACCTCGATCGATCAGGTGGTGCGTATCCGTACTGGCGAGACTGGCGAAGCGGCGATCTGACCCGTCCTTCGCCGTTGAAGCTGTCCCGCTGATCGCGGGTACTTCTGCTATTCACGAACCTGCCGCTTTCTGACCTTCAGGCAAGAAAACGGTGCCACAGGGCAGCGAGCCAGATACTGCTGCACAGCACCAGCGACAGAAACACCGCTGCGCTCCCAAGGTCTTTCGCACGCTTGGACAACTCGTGCAGTTCGAATGACACGCGATCGATGGCCGCCTCGATGCCCGAATTGAGCAGTTCGACGATCAGCACCAAAATCACCGATCCGGCCAGCAATGCCACCTCGACCCAGGACTGGCCAAGCCAGAACGCGGTCGGCAACATCAGAACCGCGAGCCAGAACTCCTGCCGGAATGCACTTTCTCCTCGATAGGCTGCCCTCAGTCCCTCGATCGAATAGCCGGTGGCTCGCACCACGCGGTCGAGGCCGGTTCGGCCTTTGTAGCGGTTGGTCGTCATGCGCGGCGATTGTGCATGCGGACCGGCATGCGTCAGCAGGCCTGTACCTGTGATTGGCTCAGGGCTTGCGACGAGGCGCGGGTTTGGCATCCACGAGCTGTGTGCCGCAGAGCACGTCATGCCAGAACTGGCGTTGCGGTTGAAGCAGTGCGAGCAGTGCGTAGCCGACCACGCCGACAGCGACGGCTGCCAGCGCATCCCACCGCGTCCAGTGGTTGATTGACGCGATCACTGCGGCCGGTGCGAACCATGCGCAACTGAGCAGGTATCGAGCCAGTGCGCGAGGCTGGCTCAGCTTGTCACCGTTGATAGTGATCACCCGGATGTGCCAAGTCTGCATCGGCAACGTCTGCCCCCGCCGGGACCAGAAGTACGTGAAATAAACACCGTAGATCACGAAAGCAAAGAGGCGCAGTGCGGTCTCGCTTTGTAGCGGATGAGTTTGGCCTGTCAGAGCGACAAACAGGGCGCCAACGGCCCCGGGAATCAGGCCGATGCCGAACAGGATCATCCCCTCGTACAGGAAGCAGGCCATGCGCCGCCGCAGGCTGGGCGCTGACAGCGCCGTCGATGGCAGCGGATTCAGAAGACTGGTCGACATGACCGGGTCAGCGAGGGGTCATCTCTGGCGCCGATGCGCTGGCCGCGACCACCGCTGCGCCTTGCGGACCGCGCTTGGGCAGAAGGGTCGAGGGGTTGACGAAACTGGGCGATGCAGTGATCTTTGGCAACCCTGCCTGCTGGTGCGCAGGCGGCGCTGGGCGCTTCGAGATCAGTGTTGTCGTGGCTCCCCTAGGTGCCTGCACCAGCGTGGGTGCCACTGAACGGGCCTGTTGGCGGACATCGGGTGGAACCACCACGTTGGATTTGGTTTGAACACCGAGGGCATCCGCATCACCTGTCGCAACAGCCTCTGCTCTGAGCTTCGAAGAAGTGCCTGTGGCTGCAGCAGGCGCCGCGCGCGCGGCAAATTCCTTCTTTTCTGCGTCGGGTAGTGCCTGATAGGCATCCCAGCGCGCTTGCCGGTTGGATGGGGCCAGTTGCTGCGCCTGCTTGAACTGCAGGCGCGCGGCGCCCCGTTGCTCCGGCGTCAGCGCGGCCCATTCGGTCATTCGCGCCTGGATGCGCTGGCGCTCATCAGCCGACTTGATGGGGAACTGGGCGACGACTTCCAGCCACTTCTGCTTGTGGTCGGAACCGATGCTTCGCCACGTGTGTTCCAGTGGCTTCAGGGCAGCGCGTTGGCTAGGAGCTAGGCTGTCCCATGAAGGTGACGGTTCGGACTTGGCCGCAGGCGTGCCGCCATTTGCTGCGACTGTGTGTGGCGCGGCCGTCCCAGCCCCCAGTGCCTGCCCGACGAAGCAGCCTGCGATGACCAAGGATACCGAGGCAAATGCAAGCAGCCGACGCGGGGCTGGGCGTTCGGTCAGCGGTTCGAAAGCGCTCGACATGCCGGCATCAGTCACTCGCGTGACGTCTTCAAGTACTCGACAAACCCTGGGTCACTGTAGGCTTCGGGCGGCAAGTCATCCGATAACAAGGCGGTATCGACCTCGGCAGCGGCCGCAATCTGTTCTTGGAGGTGGAAATGCTCGATCATGCCTAGACCGACCAACAACGCGGCCAGAGGAACCAGCGCGGCCAGCGACGTCCACCACGACTTGCCTCTCGAACCGCCGAACGACAACGTGGCAGCCGACGAATACCCGGCTGCCGCGGCATTCACATGCACCGCTGACGCTGTCTGGCGGTGAGCTGCCAGGGCCACCTGCCGCGCGTGGCGCAGGCGCTCGTTGACATCGTGGGGCAGCTGCTCGGTACCTTCGCTCAGTCGAGCTGCCACTAGCAGCCCGAAGCGCGACTCAAGCGTTGTCACCCGGTGGTCAGAAGAATGTTCAGTGGCATTCACAGGGTAATTCCTTTCGCGTTCAGAGCCTTTGCGAGCGCATGCACCGCACGGGAACAGTGCGTCTTGACGCTTCCCTCTGAGCAACCCATCGCCAAGGCTGTTTCCGAGACATCGAGCTCCTCCCAGTAACGCAGCAGAAACGCTTCTCGTTGACGAGTGGGCAGATCCGCGATCTGACTCTCGATCAAAGCAAAAACCTGGCCGCGCGAGACCACGTCCGAGGCGCTTTCGGCAGATGCCTCGCCAGCGAATGCTTCCAGCACCTCAAGAATATCGAAGTCCTCGTCGCCGCCGGCGGGCTCGAAGTCGGAAAAATTGCGGAAAAGTGCGCCCCGCACCTTCTGACGTCGGAACCAGTCCATCGTAGCGTTCGACAGGATGCGCTGGAAGAGCGGAGGCAATTCGGCTGCTGGCCGGTCGGCATAGTTCTCGGCCAGCTTGATCATGGCGTCCTGCACCACATCCAGGGCGGCATCTTCGTCACGCACGGCAAAGACCGCCCGCTTGAAGGCGCGTTTCTCGACGCTCTTGAGAAAAGCAGACAGTTCTTGTTCGGAAGCCAAGGCGAGGGCGCCTCTTGACGGGGAGGGGAAAAAGGTTCGGAGTATCTCATCGCACCACCGTGGGGTGTCGGAGCAGATCCGCTCGGTAGGCGAGGGTGCCATAATGCTGGGTTGCACAACAGATGGATCGCCGCTGTGGCTCTCGAACCGAGAGCCTCCTGAAGGTGATTCACCAGGCGCCACACCCGCTTCACAAGAGTGAGGAGAGGCGCACCGATGGTTTTTCGTTAGAGAAATTCACAGAGGTTCGAAATGGACATGTCAGACGCTGAAGTCAAGCGCGCCGCATTGGCGCCCTCCGCTGCGAACGCTGCCGCAGTAACCCGTCCCGCCGAGCCCAACGGCGCTGAAATCCTGGTTCGCTGCCTGCAGGCCGAGAACGTCAAGTTCCTCTGGGGTTACCCAGGTGGCGCGGTTCTGTACATCTACGACGCGCTTTACAAGCAGAAGACCATCGAGCACGTTCTGGTGCGTCATGAGCAGGCTGCGGTCCATGCTGCCGACGGCTATGCCCGGGCCACCGGCGAGGTCGGCGTGGCGCTGGTCACTTCCGGTCCCGGCGTGACGAATGCCATCACTGGCATCGCCACCGCCTACATGGATAGCATCCCGATGGTGATCATCACCGGGCAGGTGCCGACGCAGGCGATCGGACTCGATGCCTTCCAGGAATGCGACACGGTTGGGATCACCCGCCCGATCGTGAAGCACAACTTCCTGGTCAAGGATGTGCGCGAGCTGTCGCTGACGTTGAAGAAGGCCTTCCACATCGCCCGCACTGGCCGGCCCGGCCCGGTTGTCGTCGACATTCCGAAGGACGTGTCGGTGAATTCGGCGCCGTTCTCCTACCCTGCGACGCTGGAAATGCGCTCGTACAGCCCGGTGCGCAAGGGGCATGCTGGCCAGATCCGCAAGGCGGTGCAACTGCTTCTAGCCTCGAAGCGTCCCTACATCTACAGCGGCGGCGGCGTGATTCTCGGCAACGCGTCCACCGAACTGCGTGAACTTGTCAATCTGCTTGGGTTCCCGTGTACCAACACGTTGATGGGACTCGGTGCCTATCCGTCCAGCGATCCAAAGTTCCTGGGCATGCTCGGCATGCACGGCACCTATGAAGCCAACATGACGATGCAGAACTGCGACGTTCTGCTGGCCGTTGGTGCTCGCTTCGATGACCGCGTGATCGGCAACCCAACGCACTTCGCCTCGGTGCAACGCAAGATCATCCACGTCGACATTGATCCTTCCTCGATCTCGAAGCGCGTGAAGGTCGACATCCCGATCGTCGGGGACGTGAAGGAAGTGCTGCAAGAGCTGATCGCGCAGATCAAGGAAGCGCAGGCGCGCCCTGATGCCAATTCAATCGGGGCTTGGTGGTCGCAGATCGCGGAGTGGCGAAAGCAGGAGTGCCTGAATTACACCCACAGTGATGTCGTCATCAAGCCGCAGTACGTGATTGAGAAGCTCTGGGAGTTGACCAAGGACTCGGATTCGTACATCACGTCGGACGTCGGCCAGCACCAGATGTGGGCCGCACAGTACTACCGCTTCGACGAGCCGCGCCGCTGGATCAACTCGGGTGGACTGGGCACGATGGGTGTCGGCTTGCCGTATGCGATGGGCATCAAACTCGCGAAGCCGGACGCGGATGTTTTCTGCGTCACCGGCGAGGGCTCCATCCAGATGTGCATCCAGGAGTTGTCGACCTGCAAGCAGTACAACACGCCGGTCAAGGTGATCTCGCTTAACAACCGCTACCTGGGCATGGTGCGGCAGTGGCAGCAACTCGACTACGGCGGCCGCTATTCGCATAGCTACATGGATGCGTTGCCTGACTTCGTCAAGCTGGCCGAGGCCTATGGCCATGTGGGTCTGAAGGTCGAGAACCCCGCCGATGTGGAAGGCGCATTGCGCGAAGCCATCCGATTGAAGGATCGGACTGTGTTCCTCGACATCCGCACCGACCAGGAAGAAAACGTCTGGCCGATGGTCAAGGCTGGCAAGGGCATCACCGAGATGTTGCTGGGCTCTGAAGACCTGTGAGGCGCTGAACGGTGGTGCCAGACCCGCGTTACCGCGCGGGTCGACACACCACCGAACGGGCTGACTTCACGCGGAGACCATCAACCACCCGTATCGAATCCGGACCCATTCACTTTTTCAGGCCGCACCCAGGGAGTCGGCGGTTACCGCCGCCGTCTACCCGACAGTGGACCGACACTGCACATGAAACACATCATCGCCTTGCTGCTGGAGAACGAAGCCGGCGCGCTTTCGCGCGTGGTCGGGCTGTTCTCGGCTCGCGCATACAACATCGAAAGCCTGACGGTCGCGCCCACGGAGGATCCATCGCTGTCGCGCATGACCATCGTTACCACCGGCTCCAGCGACGTGATCGAGCAGATCACCAAACACTTGAATCGACTGATCGAAGTGGTCAAGGTCGTTGATCTCACCGAAGGCGCCTACACCGAACGCGAGCTCATGCTGATCAAGGTGCGCGCGGTCGGCAAGGAACGCGACGAGATGATGCGCATGGCCGACATCTTCCGTGGCCGCATCATCGATGTGACCGAAAAGAGTTACACCATCGAATTGACGGGCGACTCGTCCAAGCTCGATGCATTCATCGAGGCCATCGACCGTGCCGCGATTCTCGAGACCGTGCGCACCGGTACCAGCGGGATCGGGCGCGGAGAGCGCATTCTGCGAGTTTGAGACCCACATTTTTTCCCGACCACTCAACATCCGATACCAGGAGATCACCATGAAGGTTTACTACGACAAAGACGCTGACCTCAGCCTCGTCAAGGGCAAGAACGTCACCATCATCGGTTACGGCTCGCAAGGCCATGCGCACGCGCAGAACCTGAACGACAGCGGCGTCAAGGTCACCGTCGGTGTGCGAAAGGGTGGTCCGTCATGGACCAAGGTCGAGAAGGCGGGGCTGAAGGTGGCCGAGGTGGCCGAGGCCGTGAAGTCGGCCGACATCGTGATGGTGTTGCTGCCCGACGAGCAGATCGCTGCGGTCTATAAGAACGACATCGAGCCGAACCTCAAGCAAGGCGCTTCGCTGGCCTTCGCGCACGGCTTCAATGTGCACTACGGCCAAGTGATTCCGCGCGCCGATCTTGATGTGTGGATGGTCGCGCCGAAGGCTCCTGGACATACCGTGCGCGCGACCTACACCCAGGGTGGCGGTGTTCCGCACCTGATTGCCGTGCACGCTGACAAGAGTGGCAAGGCGCGCGATCTGGCACTGAGCTATGCAGCGGCCAACGGCGGCGGCAAGGCCGGCGTCATCGAGACCAACTTCCGCGAAGAAACCGAGACCGACTTGTTCGGTGAGCAAGCCGTGCTGTGCGGTGGTGCGGTCGAGTTGATCAAGGCCGGCTTCGAAACGCTGACGGAAGCCGGTTACGCGCCAGAGATGGCCTACTTCGAATGCCTGCACGAACTGAAGCTGATCGTCGACCTGATCTATGAAGGCGGCATCGCGAACATGAACTACTCGATCTCGAACAACGCCGAGTACGGCGAGTATGTGTCGGGCCCGCGTGTCGTCACCGCAGAGTCGAAGAAGGCCATGAAGCAGATCCTGACTGACATCCAGACCGGTGAGTATGCGAAGAGCTTCATCATCGAGAACCGCGCCGGTGCGCCAACGCTGTTGTCGCGTCGCCGCCTGATGGCCGAGCATCAGATTGAGGTCGTCGGCGAGCAGTTGCGCGCGATGATGCCGTGGATAAAGAAGAACCGGCTGGTCGATCAGTCGAAGAACTGAGTTGCAGACGGGCCGTGTGACCGACTGAAAGCCACGAGCCGCGAGGATCACCTCGCGGCTTTTTCATGTTCCCCTGCGGTATCCTGCTTTAAATGAAGATGAGCGGCACAGACGACCCACATTCCGATCCAGAGATCGATGACAGCCCGCCGCGCCCGCGCCGCAAGGGCGTCTATGTCCTGCCAAATCTGTTCACGCTGGCGGCCCTGTTCGGCGGCTTCTATGCCATCGTGATGGCGATGAATGGCCGCTTTGAGCAGGCAGCCGTGGGTGTGTTCTGCGCGATGGTGCTGGACAGCCTGGACGGCCGCGTCGCGCGGATGACCAACACGCAAAGCACCTTCGGCGAGCAGATGGACAGCCTGTCGGACATGGTGTCCTTCGGCGCCGCGCCCGCTTTGATCGTTTATGAATGGGCGTTGAAGGGAATGGGTAAGGCGGGGTGGGTGGCCGCATTTGTCTACTGCTCATGTGCGGCGCTGCGGCTGGCTCGTTTCAATACCAATCTCACCGTTGTCGACAAGCGCTACTTTCAAGGCCTGCCCAGTCCAGCGGCCGCGGCCGTGGTCATGGGATTCATCTGGCTGATGGATGACGCAGGCTACCAGCCGTCCGACATGCATGGTTGGCTGGCCGGCTTGGCGATGGCGTTGACGCTTGTCGCCGGGCTGACCATGGTCACCAACCTGCCGTTCTACAGCTTCAAGGAATTCAGCCTGAAGCGCACCGTGCCGTTCGTAGTGATCGTTGCTTTGGCGCTCGCGATCGCGCTGATCAATCTGCATCCGCCTATCGTCTTGTTTGCGGTGTTCTGTCTGTATGCAAGCTCGGGCTATGGCGTGTACGTCTGGCGGCGGATGAAGGGGCGACCCGTCAGCGTGATTGCGACCTCGACCGACGAGCCCGAAGAACAGGGCCTGCATCGTTGAAGGCCGCGTGCTACATTTCAGCGATGAAAACGTTCGACGACGCTCTGCTGACGCTACTGCTGGAGACCATCAGGGCCCGCTGACCGTTCACGTCTCATCGTTTTCGTCTCGCCGGCCCGCTTGCACATGCAGCGGGCCGTTTTGTTTTGCGCATCTACTTCTCGTTCACGTCATCTGAGGATCAACACCATGGCCGACAAACTCATCATCTTCGACACCACCTTGCGTGATGGCGAGCAATCTCCTGGCGCTTCGATGACCCGTGACGAAAAGCTGCGCATAGCAAGGCAGTTGGAACGCCTCAAGGTCGATGTGATTGAAGCTGGCTTTGCCGCTTCGTCGAACGGAGACTTTGAAGCCGTCAAGGCCATCGCTCAGGCGATCAAGGACAGCACGGTCTGCTCGCTCGCACGCGCTAATGACAAGGACATCGCGCGCGCTGCCGAAGCGCTCAAGGGTGGCGCATCCACTCGCATTCACCTGTTCCTCGCGACCAGCGCCTTGCACATGGAGAAGAAGCTGCGCATGACGCCCGATCAGGTGTTCGAGCAGGCGAAGCTCGCAGTGCGCTTCGCGCGCAACCTGACGGGTGATGTCGAGTTTTCGCCGGAAGACGGCTACCGTTCGGATCCCGACTTCCTGTGCCGCGTGCTGGAAGCTGTCATTGCTGAAGGCGCCACAACGATCAACATTCCAGACACCGTGGGCTACGCGATCCCCGAGTTGTACGGCAACTTCATTCTTGACCTGCGCACCCGAATTCCGAATGCCGACAAGGCGATCTGGTCGGTGCATTGCCACAACGATCTCGGCATGGCCGTGGCCAATTCGCTGGCGGGCGTGAAGATTGGTGGTGCACGCCAGATCGAGTGCACGATCAATGGCCTGGGAGAGCGCGCGGGCAACTGCGCCCTGGAAGAGGTCGTGATGGCGGTACGGACCCGTCGCGACCATTTCGGGCTCGAGGTGGGCATCGATGCCTCGCAGATCGTGCCAGCTTCGAGGTTGGTGGCGCAGACCACTGGTTTCGTGGTGCAGCCCAACAAGGCAGTGGTCGGTGCGAATGCATTTGCGCATGCGTCTGGCATCCACCAGGACGGCGTGCTGAAGGCCCGCGACACCTACGAAATCATGCGTGCTGAGGACGTGGGTTGGGCGGCCAACAAGATCGTGCTGGGCAAGTTGTCCGGGCGCAATGCATTCAAGCAGCGCCTGCACGATCTTGGCATCGAGCTGGCATCGGAGACCGAGGTCAATGCGGCCTTCACCAAGTTCAAGGAACTGGCCGATCGGAAAAGCGAGATCTTCGACGAGGACATCACTGCGCTGGTGATGGACGAATCGGTGACCACCGAGCAGGAGCATTACCGACTGCTCTCGCTGTCGCAGCATTCGGAAACCGGCGAGTTGCCGCATGCGCGCGTTGCATTTGCCGCCGGAACCACAGAACTACACGCCGAGAGTGATGGCAATGGTCCTGTCGACGCGAGTCTCAAGGCGATCGAATCCAAGCTCGGAACCGGCGCTGAATTGCTGCTCTATTCGGTCAATGCGATCACCTCCGGCAGCACAGAATCTCAAGGTGAGGTGACGGTGCGCTTGCAATTGGCCGGTCGTGTGGTCAACGGGGTCGGTGCCGATCCTGACATCGTGGTCGCGTCAGCGAAGGCATATCTGTCGGCGTTGAACAAGCTGCACAGCACGACGGAAAGAGTGGCTGCCCAAGGCTGACATCGAACCGGGGTGGTCGAAGATGCACAAGGCACTTTAGGAAAATGACGTAACTTTCTGATATTGCGCGTTTTTTTAGGGTGGCCTACACTTTGTTCCACGGTTTGAATCGAGGCACTTGTGACAAAAACATCTCACTATTGGTTCACAGTGCTGGCCTCGGTCACCCTGATGGTTATCGCTTCGCAGCCAGTTCGTGCTGAAGTTGATGAGGTCGCCCCCACCGCGGCTGAAACGCCCGCCAAGGCAAGCAAGCCACAAGTTCGGGCCACGGCGCGTAGCCCAGCCAAAGCAAACAGGGTTTCGGCCCGGCTGGTCGGCAAGCCATCTCGGGTCGCTGCGCGGCGTGTAGCCGTGAAGGCGGCGCCTGTTCCGCTTTCGATGGCCGCACAGGCTGGCCTGCGGTCGACGCCTGACAAGCTCGAGCTGAAATCAAGCGTGGCCTTGGTGGTGGATCAGGACACAGACGAAGTCTTGTTCAGCAAGAATTCACAGGCGGTGTTGCCAATCGCATCGATCACCAAGCTGATGACGGCCGTCGTGGTCACCGATGCCGACTTGCCACTTGACGAAGTACTGACGGTTACGCAGGACGATGTCGATACCGAGAAGGGCAGCCGTTCTCGCCTGAATGTCGGCACGCAGCTGACGCGCGAGGAAATGCTGCATCTGGCGTTGATGTCGTCGGAAAACCGAGCCGCACATGCACTCGGTCGCCACTACCCTGGCGGCTTGTCTGCATTCGTCTCCGCAATGAACGCGAAAGCGCAACAGCTCGGCATGTTCGACACCCGGTACGTCGAGCCCACCGGCTTGTCGAGCCAGAACCAGTCTAGCGCCCACGATCTGGCCACGTTGGTCAAGCTCGCGCACACGCACCCCTTGATCCGAGAGTTATCGACTTCGCCCAAATACCAGGTTGATGTGGGCCACAGGCAACTGCAATTCCACAACACCAATGGATTGGTCAGCAACCCGACGTGGGATATCGGATTGCAAAAGACGGGCTACATCTCTGAAGCTGGCCGCTGTCTGGTCATGCAAGCCAGCATGGCTGGCCGAAAACTGATCATGGTGTTCCTGGATTCCAGTGGGCGCTACACCCGGCTCGCTGATGCGGAGCGAGTGCGCAAGTGGATCAACGCCAAGCTTCCAAAGGCTGCGTACTGACCGTCAGAATCGCCAAGGGCGATATCCCGCAACGAATCTCTTTTTGAAGTATTTCGGCACTGGCAATGGCAGCCAGGAAACCGGTTGTGCCGCCTCCGCCAGTGCGGATACGAGACGCGATTTGACGAGCCCCATCGTCTCGCTGCGGGTGGCGTTCGGATGTGTCGCCGTCAGCGTCATCATCGGATTGGTGTTGATCTCGTAGGTCTGCGGGCGACCGGCGACGATGCCGAAATCGAGGCGCCCGAATTGCAATCCGGCTAGTTCGAATACCCGCATCACATAGTCATGGTGCGGATAGGCGTCCATCTCCGACCGCTCGGCCAGATACTGCGCTGCTGACGCGACGCCTTCCGAGCCATCCTTGGCCATCCAACTGGTGTCATTTACGGTGTTTGCGCGGATGATGTGTGGACCGACGCGAAACGCCGCGTGCTTCTGGAAACTGCCTGTTTCGGGCTGCGGCTCGGCTGCGTACTCGACGAAAACCAGGTCGCGCATCAAACCACCGCTGTTGAGCGCGCGTGCGAGGGCTACGTCTGCGGCGGCACGATCGTGGAGCAGGTCGGTTAATGCCCCGCGATGCGCCGCGATCGTACGCAGGAACACCGGATACCGGCGAGGCCACTCGCCCGCCGCGGGAAGGTAACAGGTAAACCCATTCAGACCCTCTGCATGCAGCGCCTTCAGCAGGCTGTCGCGCGGACGAAAATCGTGCGGATTGTTCAGTACCTGCAACCCCGCACCGCGCAGATGGTCGTGCAATCGCCCTGCGATTTCGTGCTCCATTGGCGAGAGCCGATCGAAATCGGTCATCACATAGGTGCCGCGCGGCAGCCACCTGCAACCCCACAGCTTCTCATAGCTCAATACGCGGCCTGAAACGCCTCGTTCTCGAAGCTGCTCGGGCATGTCGCGGAAGGTGTACGTGTGGTCCTGGCTGCAGATGTAAATCAGCCGACGAGCGTTGGTGTTGACCATGGAGGATCTTTGGTGATACGGTCCGAATGGCACTGCCGTTCATGTGCTATCAATCCTAATTCACCAAAGGAATAACGATGACTTCTTTGCCCCTCGACCCGAAAAAACTGCTCGGCTTCAAGTTGATTCCGCTGACTCCATCTAAGCCAGGTGTCGCCATCGCAATCAAGCAAGGCGGCAAGGGTGTTACGCAATTGGCGGCCAAGGTCGGTGTGAAAGTCGGTATCAAGGCCATCGACCTGTCACGGCGCGGCTGACGGCTTGCGTCGCCAGTGCGAAGACGCGGTACGTCGCTGCCGGCGGAGCCCTTCGCGTTCGCGCCCTGTGCCGATCGGGGGACTGCACTCGATAGCTTGATGCATTTAGAACTTGCGTCAAGCTTGGCGCACGTGGCTGAAGCCTGCGCCAGAGAAGCACCTGACATCACCCGCCAACTGATCCGCCCTCGTGAATTGTTGGCCGCGGGCGAAGCCTTTCCTCCGCGGGCGTTCGGTCTCTACTTTCAGCTTGCCAGCTCCCTCTTCGAAGGTAACGAAGCGGCTGCTGAATGGGCCGCTTCGCAGCTCAACGCGATTGAAGCTCGGGCACCAGGCTTGCGAATGCAGGGCTGGGGAAGTGCTGAATCGGCCGCTATCGAGGCAGTGCTTGCGCTGCGCATGGGAGCAGATGTTCAGCAATTCGCGCCCATCTCCGCTGGTGCCGCGATGCGGTTTTCAGCTCTGGTGACCGAAGGCTTGGCCCTTCTGCAGGCGGGCGCGCCTGAACTGCATGGTGAGATCACTGGATTGCTGTCCGAGATGTTGTTTGCCCAGGCGCCGGTCGGCTCGGCGATGGAATTCGATGGCGCGTCGCACTACCAGTTATGGGGCCTGCTGCTGCTGAACCCTTCACATCACCACACCCCGCTCGGCATTGCCGAGGTGCTGGCGCACGAAGCCGGTCACAGCCTGCTGTTTGGCCTGACGATCGACGAACCGCTGGTTCTGAACGATGACGACGAGTTGTTCCTGTCGCCGTTGCGACCCGACCCTCGGCCGATGGACGGCATCTACCATGCCACTTTCGTCTCTGCGCGTATGGCCTGGGCGATGGAGGCGTTGGCCGACAGCGGTCTGCTGACAAATATGGAGCAGCGGCACGCCCGCTCCGAGGCGGCCAAGGATCGCGAGAATTTCTCGAGAGGCTGGCAAACCGTTGTGCAACACGGCCGCTTATCGGCGACTGGCGCGCAAATCATGGAAAACGCACGTCGCTGGGTGAACGCCGGTTGAGCCTTTATCCAGCTGCCTCGGTCGCTGCCACCGTGCACGCAGCTGACTCATCAACTGGCTTTCACGTGGGTGCCTTCCGCCTCGAGACCTTGGGCAATGTTGCAGCGGTATCTTGTGACGCGCGCTGGTGGCCCAGCGCGCTCGAAATCTGATCAGCGGTTTCGCGCAGTCGATCCAGCCAGCGGTCCTCGAGTCGGTCTGCGGGCGCTGATATGGACAGGCCTGCCACCAGCAGGCCCTGGTCGTCGTAGATCCCGGCAGCCATGCAGCGCACACCGACCTCGAGTTCTTCGTTGTCCCTTGCTGTGCCGCGGGCCAGCACATTCGACAGCTCCCGCTCCAGCACCGGCACCTCGGTGATGCTGTTGCGCGTGTGGCCGATCAGCCCACTGCGGGTGGCGTACGACCGCACCCCTTGCGCGTCGTCCTGCGCGAGGAACAGTTTGCCGACAGAAGTCAGGTGCAGGGGCGCCCGTCCACCGACGGCCCGAACCACTTGCATGCCCGAGCGCTCGCTGTAGGCACGCTCGATGTAGACAATTTCGTCGCCCTGTCGCATCGATAGATTGACTGGTTGTTGCGTCAGCTTGTGCAGATCACGCATAGGCCCTATGGCAGCTTCCCGCACATCGAGACGCGCCTTGACCAGATTGCCGAGCTCCAGCAGTCGCATGCCCAGCCTGTAGCTGCCCGCTTCCGGCCGATCGACCAGTCGGCCAGAGACCAGGTCGTTGAGGATTCGGTGCGCGGTCGACGGGTGCAGCCCGGTCTTCTCGCTGATCACCTTCAATGGCACTGGGTCTGCGTGTTGAGCCAGCACGTCCAGGACGGCGAAGCTGCGTGCCAGAACCTGCACGGCAGTCGTCTGGTGAGCGGCGCTTTTCATGGTCTGCATTTTCCTCTCTACCGCGACGCGGTTTTTGTATCGCGAAACGGATTGGCCCGGCTAGGCGGCTCATTGCATCAGCCTCAGCCGGGTGTTATGTCCCTGGGGCGGCGCGGCAGATAGGCATGCAACCGTCCTGCGATCAGTTCTGGTGTGAGCGCCGGCGGCCTGACTGTTACCGTTACGGTGTGTTGACATTCGCCCGATCTGCTGCGGGCTTCATCAATGGCGATCAGAAGGTTCAGTGATGCGAGAGTTATGCATGCGTGGGAGAGCGTGCGGCGCGACTCGCTTATGGCGCTGCTCTGGTTCAGTACCCTGGTTGCGGCGCCGGTCTGGGCACAAGGCGAAGCGCAGCCAATCGCCTCTGCACCTCATGCAGCGCCCCAGCGTGCCGTGAATGTTGCTGCGCCGCGGATCAGCGAACGCCTGACGGCGCGCGAGATCGGCCTGGTGATCAACATCAAGGACCCGTACTCGGTCGCCGTGGGCGAGTACTACCGCGAAGCCCGCCACTTGACCGAGGCACAGGTGCTCCGTGTCGAACTGCCGCGCCGAGCCGAGCTCACGCCTGATGAGTTCGAGGCATTGCAACAGCACATCAAGGCGTTTTTCGGCACTGACATCCAGGCGCTGGCCCTGGCGTGGGTCGAGCCCTTTGCTGTGGCCTGCAATTCGATCACCGGCGCAATCGCGTTGGGGTACGACTCTGCTCTGTGCTGGAAATCCTGTGCGCCGTCTCGTGCGTCGCGCTACTTCAATTCTCCTAGCGCTCGCCCCTACACCGACCTGCAGATGCGTCCCTCGATGCTGTTGGCCGCAAAGGATGTGGCCATGGCCGAAGCGATGATCCGGCGCGGAGTCGAGTCCGAGCACACGCTGGGACTTCTCGGCGCGCCCGATGTCAACGCGCACTACCTGATCACGACCGACAAGGCGCGCAGCGCGCGAGCGCCGCTGTTTTCTGCGCCGGGGCGCGTCAAGGGCTACGGTGTCGACATCCATGTCGAACGTGCCGAGGTGCTCGAAGGCGCAAAGCGTTTGCTTCTGTACCAAACCGGAAAAGTGAAAGTCGACAAGCTGGACAGCTTGCAGTGGGTGCCCGGTGGCCTGGGCGATCACCTCACTTCCTCGGGTGGGAGGCTCGACGGCAAGTACGGGCAGATGAGCGCAATGGAGTGGATTGCCTCAGGTGCCACCGGCAGCTACGGAACCGTGTCGGAGCCATGCTCACACCCACAGAAGTTCCCGCACCCGCAGATCGTGCTGCTGCACTATGTACAAGGTGCCACCTTGATCGAGGCCTACTGGAAGAGCGTGGCGTGGCCGCAGCAGGGCTTGTTCATCGGCGAGCCGCTGGCTGCACCCTTTCCCTTGCGCTGACGCTGCTGTGCTGAACCCGCAGCGCTGAATCTCAGAGAAGGTTCAGCCCTTGCGCCAGGTCCGCGCCGCATGCAGACCAGATCGCACAGCGCCCTCCAGCGTGGCGGGGTAGGGGCCTTCGATGTAGTCGCCCGCTGCCATCAGGCCCGCAGTGATGCGCGGCGGTGGCCGCTGCAGACGGGGCTTGCAGCGGAAGGTGGCGCGCTTCTCGTTGAATACCCGCAGCGTCTGGAGCGGCGCACGCAGGTGTGCTGCCAGCTGTGCATTCGCCTGCGTCAACACGGCTTGCGCGGTGGCTTCAGGGCCGGCCTCGACCCAAGGCTCCGCCGCGCTGATGACGAAGCTCAGCAGGCCGTCGCGACCGCTCAGCCAGCCGTGGTCGAAGACGAACTGCGCCGGGCCGTGCGGCGCATCGGCGCGCAGCACGGTCATTGGCTGGGGCAGACGTGTGCCATGCGACTGCGCATACACCGTGACGATGGGCTCGTACCACAGCGCTGCAGCGCAACGACCCCACAGCGGCGCGTGGGCGCGTGCGAGACGGCCAGCTTCACTGGCCGTGCAGGCGAGCACCACACCGTCGAACGTCTCGCCATCGACCTGCCACAACGCGCCATCTGCTTCGAGATTCATGACGCGCCGGGAGGTCCGTACGCTAGCGCCGCGCTTCGTCAGCCATTGCCGCGCCGGTTCCGGCAACAGGTCGCCCAACGGCAGGCGCGGCAGCAGCAGATCAGCGGAACCCGGCCCAGAGAACATGGCATCACAAAGCACACGCAAGAAAACCCGGGCGCTGGCCTGCGGTGCGGGTGTGTTGAGCGCCGAGACGCACAGAGGCTCAATGAGGTCACGCTGAACCGCGGGCGGCAGGTCAGAGCACAGGCTGCTGACCGACAGGTCGGAGCGGCAGGTGAAGCCAATGCTGGCCCAATAAAGCGACTTCAGCAGCAGCGCGGCTCGTTCGCGCAGCGTCCAGCCGCGGTGGGCTAACACGCCACGGGCGAATGCCAGGATCGGCGGGCCACTGGGCAGCCGCAGCCCGATACCTTGTGTATCGACCAGGGTTAGCGAGGTGCGCATCAGCGCCGCGGTGCTGTCGACACCGAGCTGCCGCATCAGGCGCAGCGTGTCGGCATAGGCGCCGATCAGGATGTGCTGGCCGTTGTCCAGCGCTGGCTCCACGCGGCTCACACTGCGGGCGCGCCCGCCAAGGGTAGGCGCCATTTCGAACAGCGTCACCTGATCGCCGAGCGTGGTGGCCTCGACTGCGGCGGCCAGCCCAGCCCAGCCGCCGCCGATCACCGCCAGACGGCGCCCTGCCGTTGCGCTGTCCAATCAGCGGCCCTGCCAGTGGGTGCGCAGCGCGATCCACAACTTGCGCACGGGCGTTAGCGAGGTGCGCTGGTGCAGCACCTGAAAGCCATCAGCTTCGATCTCGCGCAGCAGACTGCGGTAGATGTTGGCCATCATCAGCCCTGGCTTCTGCGGCTGGCGATCGACTTTGGGCAGCAGCGCCATCGCCGCGTCGTACGTCTGGTGCGCCCGTTCCGTCTGGAAGCGCATCAGCGCGCTGAAGCGGTCGCTGTAGCCATAGGGCGCGGTGCGCAGTAGCAACTCGCTTGCCTTGACGTCAAAGCGCTGCAGTTCGGACACCGGCAGGTAGATGCGGCCGCGCCGAGCATCGTCGCCGACGTCGCGGATGATGTTGGTGAGTTGCATCGCGAGACCCAGCTTGTGGGCGTACTGAATGGTGGCCTCGCTGCTGCGTCCGAAGATGCTCGATGCCACTTCGCCGACGATGCCTGCCACCAGATGGCAGTAGCGCGCCAGACCAGGAAAGTCGAGGAAGCGCGTCTGCTCCAGGTCGATCTGGCAGCCGTCGATGACGGCCTGCAAGTGCCTGGCCTCGATCGAGAACGGTCCGGTGTGGGGCATCAGGGCCTTCATCACCGGATGGCTGGGGCGGCCGGCAAATGCGTTGGCCACCTCGCCGCGCCACCAGGCCAGCTTGGTGGCGGCGACGCCGGCATCGCTGGTCTCATCGACCACGTCGTCGACTTCACGGCAGAAGGTGTAGAAGGCCGTGATCGCAGCGCGACGTGGCGGGGGCAAGAATAGAAAAGCGTAATAGAAGCTGGAGCCACTCTTGGCGGCCTTGTCTTGCACGTACTGTTGTTCTGGCGTCATGTGGCTCTTCGGGTCAAGGTCGTCGTTGGGGGGTGCATCCGGGCGGCTCGCCACAACAACAGCGGCGCATCCGCCTTGCCGATGCGGGGGCGCTGCAGCAGCGTCGCGTGGTCGAGCAGCGTGATCTTCTCGGCGATGCGCAGCCCACCTTGCACCACCAGACGTAACTCCCAGCCGGCACGTCCCGCCACGCGGTGCACCAGCGGCGCGCCTTGCAGCATCAGCGCGCGAGCCCAGGAGTTCATCTCGGCGATCAGTCCGCGCACGGCCGGACTGTCTTGTCGGGCCATCAGGCCTTCCACCGACAGACCGTGCGACGCGATATCGGTCAGCGGCAGGTACAGGCGGTCACGCGCGGTGTCGATCCCCAAGTCCTGCCAGAAGTTGATGAGTTGCAGTGCGGTGCAGATCGCATCCGACTGTGCCAGTGACTCGGCGTCATCGACACCGTACAGATGCAGCAGCAGGCGGCCGACCGGATTGGCCGAGCGGCTGCAGTAGTCCAGTACCTCGGTGCGGTCGCGGTAACGTGTCTTGACAATGTCCTGCTCAAAGGCGCGGAGCAGATCGTCCAGCAGCTTGACGGGCAAGCGATGGCGCGCGATGGCCGCGCCCAACGGTGCAAACACAGTCTGCCAGCGCGACGAGGGGCTGTCTCCAGCGTGAACAGCGATCAGGTCCGCGCGAAAGGCTGACAGGTCCGCCAAGCGCTGTGCTGGCGATGCGTCACCCTCATCGGCGATGTCATCGGCCGTTCTCGCGAACCAGTAGATGGCCGCGACCGTCCCCCGCAGCGGAGCGGGGCACAGCCAGGAAGCGACAGGGAAATTTTCGTAATGCTCAACGCTCACGCCGCATATTGTCCATGCAGCCGCGGCTCTCACGGTTAAACTCGCGGGCTTTCCGCGGTGCGCGGAAACTCGAGTCTGATGGAAGCGCGTGCTCCTGTCGTTTGAATCGGCCCCGCGCGGGTGGCGAAATTGGTAGACGCACCAGGTTTAGGTCCTGACGCCAGCAATGGTGTGCGGGTTCGAGTCCCGCCCCGCGCACCAGCCACAACACAACGTTCATAGAAAGTTTTCAGATCATGACAGTGACCGTCGAAACCCTGGAAAAGCTGGAACGGCGCATCACGCTGACCGTGTCCGCCGAAACGATCAACGGTGAGATCAACACCCGCTTGAAGGAGATCTCACGCACCGCCAAGGTTGACGGTTTTCGTCCTGGCAAGGTGCCCCTAAGCGTGTTGTCCAAGCGCTTCGGCAGGTCGGTCGAGAATGAAGTGATCAACGACAGGCTCGGCAAGGCTTTCGCGAGAGCGGTGTCCGAGGCCAATGTGCGCGTGGCCGGCGCACCGCGCCTGGTCGAGAAGAACACAGGCGACACCAATGAGCTGACGTTTGATGCGCTGTTCGAGGTGTTTCCGGAGGTGAAGATCGGCAATCTGGAGGAGGCCGAGGTCGAGCGATTTGCTGTGGAAGTCGACGACGCTGCCATCGATCGCACGATTGGCATCCTGCGCAAGCAGCGTCGAACTTTTTCTGCTCGGCCGGCCGGCGAAGATGCCGTCGAGACCGACCGCGTCACGATCGACTTCGAAGGCAAGCTTGACGGCGTGCCGTTCGAGTTTGGCACCGCCACGGATTTCCAGTTTGTGATCGGCGAAGGTCAGATGCTCGACACCTTCGACCAGGCTGTTCGCGGCATGAAGGTTGGCGAATCGAAGACCTTCCCTCTGACATTCCCCCAGACCTACCAGACGCAGGAGCTGGCCGGCAAGGAGGCCGACTTCCTGGTCACCATCAAGGCCATTGAGGCGTCGCTCCTGCCCGAACTGACCGATGAATTCGCGCGCTCGCTGGGCATCGCTGAGGGCTCGGTCGAAAGCTTGCGCAAGGACGTGCGTGCCAACCTGGAGCGCGAGGTCAAGGCTCGCATTGGGGTGCGCAACAAGGCCTCGGTGATGGATGCACTGATCAAGCACAGTGAGCTCGACGTGCCCAACGTGCTGGTTGACGACGAACTCAATCGCTTGGTCGAGAACGCGCTGGCCGACATGAAGCAACGCGGCAACAAGTCGATCACCAAGGAGCAGATTCCGCCCAAGGTCTTTCTGCCACAGGCTGAACGTCGCGTTCGATTGGGGTTGGTTGTCGGCGAACTGGTCCGCATCAACAATTTGCAGCCGCAGCCTGAGCAGTTGCACGCGCACATTCAGGAGCTGGCGCAAAGTTACGAGAAGCCCGCAGAAGTCTTCAGCTGGTACCTGGGTGACCGCCAGCGTATGGCGGACGTCGAGGCGACGGTGGTTGAAAGCAACGTCACCGATTTCGTGATGACGCGCGCCAAGGTGATCGACAAGTCCTTGACCTTCGACGAACTGATGGCCAGCTGATCAACATCAGCCGCTTCGACGGGGCACCGCGCTGCAAAGCCGGTGCCCTTGTTCATTCCGGGGTGTCTCGGCGACCGCCCTGGTGACGACATAATTCATCGCCATGGGCTCACGTGGGCCCACAACGGACAGACACAACAAGGACAAAACGCATGAGCGCACTAGACACACAAGGCCTGGGCATGGTGCCGATGGTCATCGAGCAATCCGGCCGCGGCGAACGCGCCTACGACATCTATTCGCGCCTGTTGCGCGAACGGGTGATCTTCCTGGTCGGCCCGGTCAATGACCAGTCTGCCAACGTCGTGGTAGCGCAGCTGTTGTTCCTGGAAAGCGAAAACCCGGACAAGGACATCTCGCTCTACATCAACTCGCCTGGCGGCTCGGTCAGCTCTGGCCTGTCGGTGTTTGACACCATGAATTTCATCAAGCCCGATGTCTCCACCTTGTGCATGGGCATTGCCGCCAGCATGGGCGCCTTCTTGCTGGCCGCCGGCACAAAGGGCAAGCGTTTCGCGCTGCCCAATTCACGGGTGATGATTCACCAGCCGTCGGGTGGGGCGCAGGGCCAAGCCACGGACATCGAGATCCAGGCGCGCGAGATCCTGAAATTGCGTGAAAGCCTGAATCAGATCCTGGCTGAACGCACCAGCCAGCCGATCGAGAAGATCCGTGCCGATTCGGAGCGCGACTACTTCATGTCGTCCGGCGAGGCGAAGGACTACGGCCTGATCGACGAGGTGATTTCCAAGCGTTCCTGATCGGCATAAACCGCCTGATCAATGCAGCCAACGGGGCCTTTCTTCACCGCAAGGCCCCGTTTTCTTTTGTTCTATTATCGAAACAGCACTTTCGCCAACCGGTAGCACCTTTTCATGGCCGACAAAAAAGGCTCTTCGAGCGAAAAAGTTCTGTATTGCTCCTTCTGCGGCAAGAGCCAGCATGAGGTCAAGAAGCTCATCGCGGGTCCGTCGGTCTTCATCTGCGATGAGTGCATCGAGTTGTGCAACGACATCATTCGCGATGAAGTGCCAGCGGAGATCGCAGACCCAAAGGCAGCCAAGTCCGACTTGCCGATCCCCAGCGAGATCAAGGCCAGCCTCGATCAGTACGTGATCGGGCAGGAGCCCGCCAAGCGCACGCTGGCAGTGGCGGTCTACAACCACTACAAGCGACTCAAGCACATGAGCCGCCACAAGGACGACGTCGAGTTGTCGAAGAGCAACATCCTGCTGATCGGCCCGACGGGCTCGGGCAAGACATTGCTGGCGCAAACACTGGCCCGACTGCTGAATGTGCCTTTCGTGATCGCCGATGCCACCACGCTGACCGAAGCTGGTTATGTTGGTGAGGACGTCGAGAACATCATTCAGAAGCTGCTGCAAAACTGCAATTACGAAGTCGAGAAGGCGCAGCGCGGCATCGTCTACATCGACGAGATCGACAAGATTTCCCGCAAGGCGGACAACCCGTCGATTACCCGCGATGTGTCAGGCGAGGGCGTGCAGCAGGCCCTGCTGAAGCTGGTCGAAGGCACGATGGCCAGCGTGCCGCCGCAGGGCGGACGCAAGCACCCGAACCAGGACTTCCTTCAGATCGACACGACAAATATCCTGTTCATATGCGGTGGCGCTTTCGACGGTCTGGAGAAAGTCATCCAGAACCGGTCGGAGAAATCTGGCATCGGCTTTGCAGCCAATGTGAAGAGCAAGGCCGACCGCAAGGTGAGTGAGGTCTTCCGCGAAGCGGAGCCTGAGGACTTGATCAAGTTCGGCCTGATTCCTGAATTGGTAGGGCGCCTGCCCGTGATGGCCACACTCGGGGAACTGACCGAAGACGCTCTGGTGCAGATCCTTACCGAGCCCAAAAATGCGCTGGTCAAGCAGTATCAAAAGCTGTTCAGCATGGACGGTGTCGATCTGGAGATCCGCCCGTCGGCACTGACGGCTATCGCTCGCAAGGCGCTTGCCCGCAAGACCGGGGCACGTGGCTTACGCTCGATCATGGAGCAAGCGCTGAATGACACGATGTTTGACCTGCCGTCATTTGAAAGCGTCGTCAAGGTGGTGCTTGACGAACACACCATCGACGACAACGCGAAGCCGCTGATCGTCTATCGCGAGCAGGCGAAAGCCAGCGCCTGAATTGAATCCGGTCTTCAGTGTGGGGTGATCCTCCCCGCGCGACTCCTTGCAATCTGAAGCTCAAGCCTTAGATAGGCCTGAGAAAGAGAGGTATTCATGTCCGGACATCCCGTATTGCCTGCCGAGCAAATCACGCTGCCACTTCTGCCTTTGCGCGATGTGGTGGTGTTTCCCCACATGGTGATCCCTCTGTTCGTGGGTCGGCCGAAGTCGATCAAGGCGCTCGAATCGGCGATGGAAGCAGGCCGTCAGATCATGCTGGTCGCGCAAAAGGCGGCGGGCAAGGATGAGCCCAAGCCCGACGACATGTTCGAGGTCGGCTGTGTCTCGACCATCTTGCAGATGCTCAAGCTGCCCGACGGCACGGTGAAGGTGCTGGTCGAGGGCCTGCAGCGAGCCCACACCCACAGCATCACCGACAACGGCGAGTACTTCGTTTCCGAAGTCACGCCAATGCCGCCGGAAGTCGATACGAAGCCCGAGATCGAGGCCCTGCGCCGCGCTGTCACGCAGCAGTTCGACCAGTACGTCAAGCTCAACAAGAAGATCCCACCGGAAATCCTGACATCGATCGCTGGCATCGACGATGCGGGTCGTTTGGCTGACACCATCGCTGCGCACCTTCCCTTGAAGCTTGAAAACAAGCAGTCGGTGCTCGATCTGTTTGCTGTCGACAAGCGGCTGGAAAAGTTGCTCGAGCAGCTCGAGCACGAAGTCGACATCCTGCAAGTCGAGAAGCGCATCCGTGGACGCGTCAAGCGCCAGATGGAGAAGAGCCAGCGCGAGTACTACCTGAACGAACAGGTGAAGGCGATCCAGAAGGAACTCGGTGACGGCGAAGAAGGCGCCGACATGGAGGAGCTGGAAAAGAAGATCATCGCCGCCAAGATGCCGAAAGAGGCGCGCAAGAAGGCCGATTCCGAGTTCAAGAAGCTCAAGCTGATGTCGCCAATGTCGGCAGAAGCCACAGTGGTGCGCAACTACATCGACACGCTGGTGAACCTGCCGTGGACGAAGAAGACCAAGATCAAGCACGACCTGGCGTTTGCCGAGGCGGTGCTGAACGAAGACCACTACGGCCTGGAGAAGGTCAAGGACCGCATCCTTGAATACCTTGCGGTGCAGCAGCGCGTCGACAAGGTCAAGGCGCCGATCCTGTGCCTGGTTGGGCCACCTGGCGTCGGCAAGACCTCGCTCGGGCAGAGCGTGGCGCGCGCAACCGGACGCAAGTTCGTGCGTATGGCGCTAGGCGGTGTGCGTGACGAAGCCGAGATTCGCGGCCATCGCCGCACTTACATCGGCTCGATGCCGGGCAAAGTGCTGCAGAGTCTGAGCAAGGTCGGCACGCGCAACCCGCTTTTCCTGCTCGACGAAATCGACAAGCTGGGCATGGACTTCCGCGGTGACCCGTCAAGCGCCCTGCTCGAGGTGCTCGATCCGGAGCAGAACCACACGTTCAGTGACCATTACGTCGAAGTCGATTTCGATCTGAGCGACACGATGTTCATCGCGACATCGAATTCGATGAACATCCCGCCGGCGCTGCTGGACCGGATGGAGGTTATCCGGCTTTCGGGATACACCGAAGACGAGAAGGTCAACATCGCGCAGCGCTATTTGCTGCCGAAACAGGCTAAGAACAATGGCGTCAAGGACGCCGAGATGGAAGTGACGGAAGCAGCGGTGCGCGGAATCATCCGCTACTACACCCGCGAGGCCGGCGTGCGCTCGCTCGAGCGCGAGGTGTCGAAGATCTGCCGCAAGGTGGTCAAGAGCATCCAGCTCAAGCAGGTCACCGACAAGGTCATCGTCACAGCCGACAACCTGAACGATTTTCTCGGCGTGCGCAAGTACGACTACGGGCAGGCCACCAAGCAGAATCAGGTCGGGCAGGTCGTGGGTCTGGCTTGGACCGAGGTTGGCGGCGATCTGCTGACGATCGAGTCGGCCATGATGCCGGGCAAGGGCGTGATCATCCGCACCGGTTCGCTCGGCGACGTGATGAAGGAATCTGTCGAAGCGGCACGATCGGTGGTGCGCTCACGCGCACGGCGCCTGGGAATCAAGGACGAACTGTTCGAGAAGCGTGACATCCACATCCACGTGCCCGACGGTGCCACTCCGAAGGACGGCCCGAGTGCTGGTGCCGCGATGACCACTGCATTCGTCTCCGCATTGACTGGCATTCCAGTGCGCGCTGATGTGGCGATGACCGGCGAGATCACGCTCCGCGGCGAGGTCACCGCGATCGGCGGGCTGAAGGAAAAGCTGCTGGCTGCGCACCGTGGGGGCATCAAGACGGTGATCATTCCGGAAGAGAACGTGAAGGACCTGCAGGACATTCCGGAGAATGTGAAGAATCACCTTGAGATCGTGCCGGTGAAGTGGATCGATCAGGTGCTGGAAGTGGCGCTGCAAAGCATGCCCCAACCGCTTCCCGAGGACGAACCAGTCAAGGCTGACGATGCGAAGCCTGAGCCGGCTGTGGTGGCAGCGGTGCCGCCCACAGCAACACCCGATCCGATGAAGCATTGAGTTGATTTCGGTCGGCTACGAGCCGGTTTCGATGTACACTACGAGACGCGATGTATGTTGTGTCGCGTATGCGGGAGTAGCTCAGTTGGTAGAGCGCAACCTTGCCAAGGTTGAGGTCGCGAGTTCGAGCCTCGTCTCCCGCTCCAAAAAATAGAAAAAGGGAAGCATTGGCTTCCCTTTTTCGTCCCCGGGTCGGCGACCCACATGGCGCGGTAGCAAAGCGGTTATGCACCGGATTGCAAATCCGATTAGCCCAGTTCGACTCTGGGCCGCGCCTCCAGTATTCTCAATGCCTCGTTTTGGACGAGGCTTTTTTTCGAGCGCGCCCGGGTGGTGAAATTGGTAGACACCGCAGACTTAAAATCTGCTGCTTAGCGTCAAGCGGCGTACCGGTTCGATTCCGGTCCCGGGCACCATCCGCACGCAGTCGAGCGCCTCGTGTCATCTGGCATCAGTCGGCACCTTAAAATCAACAGCTTTCGGGTCATCGTGACCACGGGGGCATAGGGCATGAAGGTGTTGGTGGCAGTCAAGCGCGTCGTTGACTACAACGTCAAGGTACGCGTCAAGTCGGACGGCAGCGGTGTCGATCTGGCCAACGTCAAGATGAGCATGAACCCCTTCGATGAGATCGCCATCGAGGAAGCGGTCAGGCTTCGCGAGAAGGGCTTGGTCACAGAGATCGTCGCGGTATCGTGTGGCGCATTGGCCTGTCAGGAAACGCTCCGTACCGCGATGGCCATCGGCGCTGATCGCGCCATACTGGTGGAGACCGATGTCGAATTGCAGCCGCTGGCGGTGGCCAAGTTGCTGAGTTCATTGGTGGACCGCGAGCAGCCGGGGCTCGTCATCCTGGGTAAGCAGGCGATCGATGACGACTGCAACCAGACCGGGCAGATGCTCGCCGCACTCGGTGGGCTGCCGCAGGCCACTTTTGCGTCCAGGGTCGAGGTGGCCGATGGCTATGCGCTGGTGACCCGCGAGGTCGATGGCGGTCTGGAAACGCTGAAGCTGGCGCTCCCGGCTGTCATCACCACAGATCTGCGCCTCAACGAGCCGCGCTACGTGACGCTGCCCAACATCATGAAAGCGAAGAAGAAGCCGCTGGAGATCGTCAAGCCTGCCGATCTTGGCGTCGATGTGGCTCCGCGCATCAAGACGCTGAAGGTCACGGAGCCGCCAAAGCGCAGCGGGGGGATCAAGGTACCCGATGTCGCCACTCTGGTATCGAAACTGAAGAATGAAGCGAAGGTGATCTGAGATGACGACGCTGGTAATCGCCGAGCACGACAACGCGTCGCTCAAAGGCGCCATGCTCAACACCGTTGCCGCTGCGCTGAAGATCGGTGGCGAGGTGCATGTGCTGGTCGCAGGTCTTGAAGCAGCGGGCTCTGCCCAAGCGGCTGCTGCGATTCCCGGCGTCAGCAAGGTGCTGCACGCCGAGGCGCCCAGTTTTCAGCACAGTCTGGCCGAGGCTGTTGCGACGCAGGTATTGGCCGTTGTGGCTGCGGCCAGTGGTGCGTATTCGCACGTGCTGTTTGCCGCCACTGCATCGGGCAAGAACATCGCACCGCGCGTCGCTGCCTGTCTCGATGTGGCTCAGATTTCTGACATCACGCAGGTGGTGTCAGCAGATACCTTCGAGCGCCCGATCTATGCTGGAAATGCGATTGCCACCGTGCAAAGCTTAGACAGCATCAAAGTCATCACCGTGCGCGCCACCGGATTCGATCCTGTCGCTGCGACCGGAGGTTCAGCGGCGGTGGAGGTCATTGCGCCGGCAGCGAATGCCGGCAAATCCAGCTTCATCGGCAGCGAGATCGCTCGCAATGACCGCCCCGAACTGACGGCTGCGAAGATCATCGTCAGCGGTGGTCGTGCGCTCGGCAGCGTTGAGAAGTTCAACGAAGTGCTGACGCCGCTGGCCGACAAACTCGGCGCTGCGTTGGGTGCCAGTCGTGCAGCAGTTGATGCGGGCTATGCGCCGAACGACTGGCAGGTCGGGCAGACTGGCAAGATCGTCGCGCCGCAGTTGTACGTGGCGGTCGGCATCAGCGGCGCCATCCAGCATCTTGCCGGAATGAAGGACAGCAAGGTGATCGTGGCGATCAACAAGGACGGAGAGGCGCCTATTTTCAGCGTGGCTGATTACGGGCTTGAAGCGGACCTCTTTACCGCCGTCCCTGAGTTGGTGTCAGCGCTGTAGCCCGGCCAAACGATGAGCTACGCCGCCCCGGTCAAGGACATGCTCTTTTGCATGAAAGAGCTGGCCGGACTGGAGGCGCTCTCCCGGCTGCCAGGCTTCGAAGACGCCGGACTCGACACTGCTGAAGCGGTGCTCACCGAAGCGGGGCGCTACTGCGCAGAGGTGGTGGAGCCGCTGAACGCCGATAGCGACCGGCATCCACCCGTTTGGCATAGCGGAGACGTCACCACTTCGGCCGGATTCAGGGAAGCCTTCAGCCAGTTCACCGCGGGCGGTTGGCAAGGGTTGCAGCACCCGGTTGAGTTCGGCGGTCAAGGGCTGCCCAAGACGATTGGCGCGGCTTGCGCCGAGATGTTGAACAGCGCCAGCGTGAGCTTCGCGCTGTGTCCGCTGCTGACCGATGGTGCGATCGAAGCGCTGCTCACAGCCGGCAGCGCTGAACAACAACGCTTCTTTCTGCCGAAGATGATCGACGGCACCTGGACAGGCACGATGAACCTGACTGAGCCGCAAGCTGGCTCCGATCTGGCGATGGTGCGCACGCGTGCGGTGCCTCAAGGCGACGGGACCTATCGCATCAGCGGCCAGAAGATCTACATCACCTACGGTGAGCATGACATGGCCGAGAACATCGTCCACCTTGTGCTGGCGCGCACGCCCGACGCACCGCCGGGCGTCAAGGGCATCAGCCTGTTCCTGTGCCCCAAGGTCCTGGTCAATGCCGATGGCTCGCTGGGTGCGCGCAACGATGTCTACTGCGCATCGATCGAGCACAAATTGGGCATCAAGGCCAGCCCGACGGCAGTGCTGGTGTTCGGTGACGACAAAGGCGCTGTCGGCCCCGGCGCCGTGGCCCAACTGATCGGCGAGGAGAACCGCGGCCTCGAGTACATGTTCGTGATGATGAACGCGGCGCGTTTTTCAGTTGGTGTTCAAGGCATTGGCGTTGCGGAGCGTGCCTACCAGCGGGCTGTGGCCTATGCCCGTGACCGCGTGCAGAGCCGACCTGTTGATGCCTCGTTGCCAGTCGGGGCGGCCATCATTCACCACCCTGACGTCAAGCGCATGCTGATGAGAATGCGTGCGCACGTCGAGGGTTGTCGTTCGCTGGCAACCGTTTCAGCGGCCGCGTTTGATACGGCTCATCACCATCCCGATGCGGCAGTGCGTCGAGCGAGCCACGCATTCCATGAGTTCACCGTGCCGCTGGTCAAGGGTTATGGCACCGAGATGAGCATTGAAGTCACCAGCCTCGGAGTTCAAGTCCATGGCGGCATGGGCTACATCGAGGAGACGGGTGCCGCGCAGCATTTCCGAGACGCCCGCATCCTGACCATCTATGAGGGCACCACAGCGATCCAGGCCAATGATCTCGTCGGCCGCAAGACGTCGCGCGACGGTGGTGAACTGGCTCGCTCCATCGCGCAGCAGATCGAGGCCACCGAGGCCACACTGGCCACACGCAGCAGCGTGGCCGCGAAGGCCGTACATCGGTGGCTACGGGTCTCCCGCCAGGCGTTCACCGATGTGATCGACTTCATCATCGCGCATGCGCGACTGCAGCCGACTGCGGCATATGCAGGCTCAGTGCCCTACCTGATGCTGGCAGGGCAGTTGCTGGCTGGCTGGCAATTGGCGCGCGCCCTGGTGATCGCTGAGGAGCAACTCGCAGGCGGAAAAGGCGATCCCGCCTTTCTGAAGGCCAAGGTCGCGACCGCCCATTTCTATGCCGAGCACATCCTGAGCACGCTGCCGGGCCTGCGAGACGCGATCATCGATGGCGCTGACAGCGTGGGCGGCATGTCAGTCGAGTCGTTTTGAGCGCGCCCCGATTTCCGTTCCCTGAGGTTCTCAGAAGCCTGCCGCTGCCCATCTTCGGCGCGCCGCTGTTCATCATCAGTCAGCCGCAACTTGTGATTGCGCAGTGCAAGGCCGGGATCGTCGGCTCGATGCCGGCATTGAATGCTCGCCCTGCGGCTCAGCTCGACGAATGGCTGGCCGAGATCACCGAGGCACTGGCCGCGCACAACGCGGCGAACCCAAATCAGCCGGCGGCCCCGTTCGCGATCAATCAGATCGTCCACAAGAGCAATGACCGCCTCGAGCACGACATGTCGCTGTGCGTGAAGCATCGGGTGCCGATCATCATTACCTCGCTCGGCGCGCGTGCCGAGATCAACGATGCAGCCCACGGCTATGGCGGTGTTGTCCTGCACGACGTCATCAACAACGGCTTTGCTCACAAGGCGATCGAGAAGGGCGCCGATGGACTGATCGCTGTGGCAGCTGGCGCGGGTGGTCACGCCGGGGTGAAAAGCCCGTTCGCACTGGTCGCGGAGATCCGCGAGTGGTTCGACGGTCCGCTGGCGCTCAGCGGGGCCATTGCGACTGGGGATGCGGTGCTGGCAGCGCAGGCGATGGGCGCTGACTTCGCTTACATCGGCTCGGCATTCATCGCCACCTTTGAGGCACGCGCATCCGAGGCTTACAAGCAGATGATCGTCGACAGTTCCAGCGATGACATCGTCTACAGCAACCTGTTCACCGGTGTGCACGGCAACTACCTCAAGGGCTCGATCCAGCGCGCCGGACTGGACCCCAATGCCTTGCAGACCAGCGAAGCCAGTGCGATGAACTTCGGTGGTGAATCCATCAAGGCCTGGAAAGACATCTGGGGCAGCGGGCAGGGCATCGGCGCCGTACGGGAGGTGGTCCCTGCAAGGGTCCTGGTTGCGCGTTTGATGGCAGAGTACGAGCAGGCGCTGATCCGCCTGACAGCCCGCTGACACAGAGAGAGAAAGCGCGTGAACACGGTGCATTTGCAGGCCTTCCCTATTGGGGTCGCGGTGGTACAGTCCCGTCCGTGACTTGAAAGGTCCTTCCCGTCCCCTACGCTGATTTGCAGCTTAGTCGGGTCGCTTGTCCGCCCACCGGTGCAGCCGGGTCGCGGAAGGTTTTTAAACCCACTATCGCGCTGGAAACCGGCGCATGAGGTGAGCGAAATGATGCAGGAATACAGAGCGAATTCGCATCTGTTTGGAGGCAATGCGCCATACGTCGAAGAGATGTATGAGGCGTATCTCGAAAACCCCGGCTCGGTCCCGGAGAACTGGCGGTCCTATTTCGACGCGCTGCAGCACTTGCCCGCCGTCGATGGCTCCGATGAACGCGATGTGGCGCATGCGCCTGTGGTTGAATCGTTCGCGCAGCGCGCCAAGGCCAACACGTTTGGCAATCGCGCCAGCAGTTCCGACCTCGCCATTGCGCGCAAGCAGGTGCACGTTCAGTCGCTGATCGCTGCCCATCGCTTCCTCGGCTCTCGTTGGGCCGACCTCGATCCGCTGAAGCGCCAGGAGCGCCCCAAGATTCCTGAACTCGAGCCGGTCTTCTACGACCTGACCGAGTCGGACATGGACATCTCGTTCAGCGCCTCGAACACCTATTTCTCGACTGCCGAGAACATGACGTTGCGGCAGATTCTTCAGGCGCTGCGCGAAACGTACTGCGGCTCGATCGGTGCCGAGTACATGCACGTCACCGAGCCGATCGAAAAGCGCTGGTGGCAAGAGCGCCTGGAGTCGATCCGCTCGAAGCCGCATTTCAGCGCCGACCAGAAGAAGCACATCCTCGACCAACTCACGGCCGCTGAGGGTCTGGAACGCTACCTGCACACCAAGTACGTTGGCCAGAAGCGCTTTTCACTCGAGGGTGGAGAGAGCTTCATCGCGTCAATGGACGAACTGGTGCAACGCGCTGGCGTCAAGGGCGTGCAGGAAATTGTCATCGGCATGGCTCACCGCGGCCGCCTCAACGTGCTTGTCAACACGCTCGGCAAGACGCCGGCCGAGTTGTTCTCTGAGTTCGATCACACCGCGCCTGAGAACCTGCCGTCTGGCGACGTCAAGTACCACCAGGGCTTTTCCAGCGACGTGACCACGCCTGGCGGCCCGGTGCATTTGAGCTTGGCGTTCAACCCGTCGCACCTCGAGATCGTGAACCCGGTGGTCGAGGGCTCGGTCAAGGCCCGTCTGGATCGCCGCGGCGACGCGAAGGGCCACTCGGTCTTGCCCATCATTGTGCACGGTGATGCGGCGTTCGCCGGCCAGGGCGTGGTGATGGAGACACTGGCACTGGCTCAGACGCGCGGCTATTTCACCGGTGGCACGGTGCATGTGGTCATCAACAACCAGATTGGTTTCACCACCAGCGATCCGCGCGATACGCGGTCGACGCTGTACTGCACTGACGTCGTCAAGATGGTCGAAGCGCCGGTGCTGCACGTCAACGGCGACGACCCTGAGGCGGTAGTGCTGGCCACGCAGATGGCACTCGACTACCGACAGGAATTCAGCAAGGATGTGGTGGTCGATATCGTCTGCTACCGCAAGCTCGGCCACAACGAGCAGGACACACCGGCGCTGACGCAGCCGCTGATGTACAAGAAGATCGCGCAGCACCCCGGCACGCGCAGGATGTACGCCGACAAGCTGGTCGCCCAGGGCGTGCTCACGGCCGATGGTCCCGATGCGATGGTCAAGGCCTTCCGCGCGGCGATGGACGAAGGCAAGAACGCCTACAGCCCGGTCCTGACCAACTACAAGAGCAAGTTCGCCGTCGACTGGGCGCCGTTCCTCGGCAAGAAGTGGACTGATGCGGCCGATACCGCACTGCCGCTGGCCGAGATCAAGCGTCTGGCCGAGCGCATCACTGCGCTGCCTAAGAACTTCAAGGCGCACCCACTGGTCGAGAAGGTCCTGGCCGATCGCGCTGCGATGGGTCGCGGCGAGATGAGTGTCGACTGGGGGATGGGTGAGCACCTGGCATTCGCCTCGCTGGTCGCCAGCGGATATGCAGTTCGCCTGTCGGGCGAAGACTGCGGACGCGGCACCTTCACCCACCGCCATTCGGTGCTTCACGATCAGAACCGCGAGAAGTGGGACGAGGGCACCTACACGCCGCTCAAGCATGTTGCCGAGGGTCAGGCGCCGTTCGTGGTGATCGATTCGCTGCTGTCCGAGGAGGCTGTACTCGGCTTTGAGTACGGCTACGCGTCGGCCGAGCCAAACACGCTGGTCATCTGGGAGGCGCAGTTCGGCGACTTTGCCAACGGCGCCCAGGTCGTGATCGACCAGTTCATCGCCTCCGGTGAAGTCAAGTGGGGTCGCGCGAACGGCCTGACGCTGATGCTGCCCCACGGCTACGAGGGACAAGGCCCCGAGCACTCATCGGCGCGCCTCGAACGATTCATGCAACTGGCCGCCGACAACAACATGCAGATCGTCCAGCCGACCTCGGCCAGCCAGATCTTCCACGTTCTGCGCCGGCAGATGGTTCGCATGTTCCGCAAGCCGCTCGTCATCCTGACGCCAAAGTCGTTGCTGCGCGCCAAGGACGCAGCATCACCTCTCAGCGAATTCACCAAGGGCGAGTTCCGCACCGTCATCGGTCCTAACAATCCGGAGATCGAGCCGGAAAAGGTCAAGCGCGTGATTGCCTGTTCTGGCAAGGTGGCGTACGACCTGCGCAAGCGCCGCGATGCGAAGAAGCAGAACGACACCGCCATCGTGCTGGTGGAGCAGCTGTATCCGTTCCCGCACAAGGCCTTTGCCGCAGAGCTGAAAAAGTATCCGAACGCCACCGAGATCGTCTGGTGTCAGGACGAGCCGCAGAACCAGGGCGCCTGGTTTTTCGTGCAGCACTACATCCACGAAAACATGCTCGACGGCCAAAGGCTCGGCTACGCGGGCCGACCAGCGTCTGCGTCACCTGCGGTGGGGTATGCCCACCTGCACCAGGAGCAATTGAAGTCGCTGCTGGATCAGGCCTTCGGCAAGCTGAAAGGCTTCGTCCTCAGCAAGTGATGCACTGGTAGGTACGGTACGGCGTCACGACCGACGCCGCCTGTCCACCCGCAGCATTGCAGCCCTCAAACCATCCCAGTTCAGAGCACAGATTCGCCGGCGGCCTGTGTTGCCGAGGCTTGAAATCTCAGAAAGAAAATCATGTCCATCGTTGAAGTCAAAGTTCCTCAGCTCTCCGAATCCGTATCGGAAGCCACGTTGCTGCAGTGGAAGAAGAAACCCGGAGAGGCCGTCGTCATCGACGAGATCCTGGTGGAGATCGAGACCGACAAGGTCGTTCTGGAAGTCCCCGCCCCGGCATCCGGCGTGATGGCTCAGTTAGTAAAGAACGACGGTGAGAGTTGCGTCGCCGAAGAGGTCATTGCACGCATCGACACCGAAGCCGCGGCGCAGGTCAGCCCGCCGGCAGTCAAGGCGGTGGCACCGCAGGCCGCGGCTGCCCCTGCGGCGCCTGCCGCAGGAAGCGCGAGCGGCGTCGCGATGCCGGCGGCCGCCAAGATCATGGCCGACAACCAGATGGACGCGGGTTCGGTCCCCGGTACCGGCAAAGGGGGTCGCGTCACCAAGGGCGACGTTACCGCCGCGCTCTCCGCTGGCTTGCAGGCGCCTGTGGTGGCAGCGGCTTCCGCGCCCGTGGTTCCGGTCGCGGCCGTTGTCGCGCGAGCGCTTCCTTCGGTGCCAGCGCCTGTAGCTTTGAACCTTGGCGATCGTCCGGAGCAGCGTGTGCCGATGTCCCGGCTGCGTGCGCGCGTCGCTGAACGTCTGCTGCAGTCGCAGGCCACCAACGCCATCCTGACCACGTTCAATGAAGTGAACATGGCGCCGGTGATCGAGATGCGCAAGCGCTTCCAGGAAAAATTCGAAAAGGAGCACGGCGTCAAGATCGGCTTCATGAGCTTCTTCGTGAAGGCTGCGGTCGCCGCGCTGAAGAAGTACCCGATCATCAATGCGTCGGTCGACGGCAATGACATCGTCTACCACGGCTACTTCGACATCGGTATCGCTGTGGGTTCACCGCGCGGCCTGGTGGTGCCCATCCTGCGCAATGCGGACCAGATGAGCTTCGCCGACATCGAGAAGAAGATTTCCGAGTTCGGCAAGAAGGCCAGCGAAGGCAAGTTGTCGCTCGACGACCTGACCGGCGGCACCTTCTCGATCAGCAACGGCGGCACCTTCGGCTCGATGCTGTCCACGCCCATCATCAACCCGCCGCAGTCGGCCATCCTGGGCGTGCATGCGACCAAGGACCGCGCGGTGGTCGAGAACGGCCAGATCGTGATTCGACCGATGAACTACCTTGCCATGAGCTACGACCACCGCATCATCGACGGCCGCGAAGCCGTGCTGGGCCTGGTCGCGATGAAGGAAGCGCTGGAAGATCCGGCGCGACTGCTGTTTGACATCTGATCTGACATCCGACGCGCAGTCATCCAAGAAAGCGACCCATGAGCAAGCAATTTGATGTCGTCGTCATCGGCGGCGGACCCGGCGGCTATGTAGCGGCGATCCGTGCCGCGCAACTCGGCTTCAACACCGCCTGCATCGACGAGTGGAAGAACGACAAAGGTGGACCTGCGCCTGGCGGCACCTGCACCAATGTCGGCTGCATCCCCTCAAAGGCGTTGCTGCAGTCCAGCGAGTACTTCGAGCACGCCGGCCACAGCTTTGCTGATCACGGCATCGGGTTGAAGGACCTGAGCATCGACGTGGCGAAGATGCTGGGCCGCAAGGATGCGGTGGTGAAGCAGAACAACGAAGGCATTCTTTATCTGTTCAAGAAGAACAAGGTCTCGTTCTTACACGGCCGTGGCGCCTTCCTGAAGGCGGGCGATTCCGGTTACGAGATCCAGGTCACCGGCGCGACTGAAGAAATCATCTCGGGCAAGCACATCATTCTGGCCACCGGATCGAACCCCCGATCCTTGCCAGGCGCCGCTTTCGATGAGGACAAGATCCTGTCGAACGACGGTGCGTTGCGCATCGGTGCGGTTCCCAAGCGGCTGGGCGTGATTGGCTCCGGCGTCATTGGTCTGGAAATGGGCTCGGTCTGGCGCCGCCTGGGTGCCGACGTGACCGTTCTCGAAGGACTGCCGACCTTCCTGGGCGCAGTCGATCAGCAGATCGCGAAAGAGGCGCACAAGTCGTTCACCAAGCAGGGCTTGAAGATCGAGCTCGGCGTGAAGATCGACAAGGTCACGTCTGGCAAATCCAGCGTGACCGTGACCTACGCGAATGCCAAGGGCGAGGCCACCAAGCTCGAAGTCGACAAGCTCATCGTGTCGATCGGCCGGGTGCCGAACACGATCGGTCTGAATCCCGAAGCGGTCGGTCTGAAGCTCGACGAGCGTGGCGCGATTGCCGTGGATGACCATTGCCGCACCAACCTGCCGAATGTGTGGGCGGTAGGTGACGTCGTGCGCGGTCCGATGTTGGCGCATAAGGCGGAAGAAGAAGGCGTGGCGGTTGCTGAGCGCATCGCAGGTCAGCATCCGCATGTCAACTTCAACACCGTGCCTTGGGTCATCTACACCTCTCCCGAAATCGCCTGGGTGGGGCAGACTGAGCAGCAACTCAAAGCCGAGGGCCGCGAGTTCAAGGCTGGCACCTTCCCGTTCCTCGCCAATGGTCGGGCTCGTGCAATGGGTGACACCACCGGCATGGTCAAGATGCTGGCCGATGCGAAGACGGACGAGATCCTCGGCGTGCACATCGTCGGGCCGTTTGCCTCAGAGTTGATTGCCGAGGCGGTGGTTGCGATGGAGTTCAAGGCCAGCGCAGAAGACATTGCCCGCATCTGCCATGCTCACCCGTCGCTCAGTGAATCGACCAAGGAAGCCGCACTTGCGGTCGACAAGCGCACCTTGAACTTCTGACCGGGAGCTCGGCGACCGCCTGGACTCGGAACTCGCTGCGACTCGGCGCTGGCCTCCGCGACGTTGCACACTTGTTGCCGCTGCACATGCGCGTTCGCCAGCTCTATCAGCAGACCCTCGCCGACCGCGGCTACAGCGCGGATGCGGCGCAACTGGCGGCGATCGATGCGCTGGAGCGATGCGAGAACGAGTGGATTGCCTACAAGTCCCGGCGCCGTAACACGCTGACCCGCCTGTTGATCCGCCCCGATATTCCGCGAGGCGTCTACTTGTATGGCGGAGTGGGTCGCGGCAAGAGCTTCCTGATGGATTGCTTTTTCAATGCGGTGCCATTGCAGCGCAAGGTGCGCCTGCACTTTCATGAGTTCATGCGCGAGGTGCATCGCGAGCTGTCCGACCTGCACGGCACGGTCAACCCGCTGGAGGAACTGGGCAAGCGGATGTCGCGCCGCTTTCGGCTGATCTGCCTCGACGAGTTTCACGTGGCCGACATCACCGACGCGATGATCCTGTATCGGCTCCTCGAATCGCTTTTCAAGCACAGGGTGAGTATCGTCACCACCTCCAACTTCCATCCGGATGGCCTGTACCCCAATGGCCTGCATCGCGAACGAATTCTTCCTGCTATCGATCTCTTGAAGGATCGATTGCAGATTGTCAATGTCGACGCCGGTAAGGATTACCGCAGGCTCACACTGGAGCAGGTCGAGATGTATCACGTGCCGCTGGGCTCTTCGGCCGATGCCGCGATGAATTCGGCCTTTGAACTGCTGACTGAATCCAAGGACGAGAACCCGGTGATGAACATCGAGCACCGCACACTGAAGGCACGGCGCAGAGCGGGTGGTGTGGTGTGGTTCGATTTCCAGGAGCTGTGTGGTGGCCCTCGCTCACAGAACGACTACCTCGAACTGGCGTCGCGCTTTCACACCGTTCTGCTGTCCGGTGTCGTACAGATGTCGCCCCGACTGGCTTCGGAAGCACGACGCTTCACTTGGCTGGTCGATGTTTTGTACGACCGGCACGTCAAGCTGATACTGTCAGCCGAAGTGGCTGCTGAAGAGTTGTATACCGTGGGGCCACTGTCCCATGAATTTCCCAGAACGGTGTCGCGATTGCACGAAATGAGATCCGCTGAATTCCTCGCCCTGGCTCGCCGTCATGTTGAAACCGCACTGACATGAGTCGACTGTTGACAGCATCAACCAGGCCTTGGGTGCTGGCGCTGGTCGCCCTCGCTGTGAGCCAGTTTGCCTTGGCTGCAGCGTCGGAGGACAAAAAGCGCATTGCCGAGGCGCGTGCCCGAGCCGATGCCGACCTCGCCACGCAGGAGGTGGAATGTCAGACCCGTTTTGCTGTGACACCTTGTTTGCTCGACGCCCGTGAGAAGCACCGTGCCATCGTCGATCCACTTCGACGCGATGAGTTGACGCTTGACGAGCGTGAGCGCAAGCAGCGCGCAGCCGATCGGCTGGGGCGTTTGAGCCGAAAAGCCGATGCCGCTCGCGAAGCCGCCAGCGCTTCCGCAGCCACGTCCGCGCCAGAGCTGTCCGATACTGGCAGCAGAGCCAGCAAGCCCCTGTTGCCGATTCGACCACGACTGCGGTCTGGGTCTGCGTCCGAGCCGATGGCTACTGGCGAGGCCGCGTCAGCGCCGTCGCCGGAGCCACCCCCCGCGAAGCCTCGCCGCGCGCATGCCTCGAAGCGGCTGACACCCGCGCCCGATCCGGAGGCGGCGCAGAAGGCCGAAGAACGCGTCCGCCAGGCTGAGGAGCGAAAAGCTCGGGTTCTGGCACGCAATGCCGAGCGCACTGCGAAGAAGCCTCCGGCCGCACCGTTGCCAGTACCCGGGGAGCCTGCGGCCGCGACATCCAGCCCTGTGCGTTGATCAAGCCGAAAGGACCGCTCGGTCCGTGGGCCGGATCAGCGGTCGAGTGATTCGACGCGCACCAGCGCAAGCGAGAGGTTGTCGCCACCGCCCCGTGCGCGTTGTCGGGCCTTGTCGACCAACATCTCGCTTGCCTCGCGCGGGGGCAAGGCATCGACGATGGCACCGAGTTCCTTCGGTGTGAAGTAGTGCCACAGCCCGTCGCTGCAGGCCAGCACGCTGTCGCCAGGTTCCAGGCGTTCTATGCGTGTGACGGCGAGCGGTGGATCCTGTACCGCACCCAGGCAACCTGTCAGCAGATTGGACTGTGGATGGCTGTTCGCATCTTCTTCTGACAACTGCCCTTCATTGACCAGCCGCTGCACATAGGAGTGATCACTGGTGCGGGTGATCATCTCAGCACCGCGGAAAAAATAGACCCGAGAATCGCCAGCATGCACGATGTGGCACTCGCGGCTGGGGCTGATCAGGAAGGCCGCAACCGTGCTGTGCGGTTCTTCTTCTGAGGTGATCGCTGTCAGCTTGATCATCAGATGCGCTTCCAGCACAAGTTGCTTCAGCGTTTCGGCAGGATCGTCGCGGCTGGGGGCGTAGCGCTCGAACAGTTGCTGCGCGGTCAGGATCACTTGATCGGCCGCTTTGCGCCCGCCACTCTTGCCCCCCATGCCGTCGGCAAGCACGCCCAGCGCGCAGCCGGGGACTCGCGTGTGCGGAATGATTTCGACCTGATCCTGCTGGTACGCGCGGTCCCCGCGATGGATGCCTGTGGCGGCCGACAGCCGGTGGCCGTTCGAGGTGGAATTCATGTTGAAAACTATAATCGGAGTCGTTGTCAAAAACTCGTGAAGAGTGGGCAACGCTACCCAAGATGAACATCGAATTGAACTCACCACCCCTGCCGCCATCGGCATGACCCGAAGCGCTTTGGCAAGGGTGGGAACATGAGTCCGCTGCACAGTTCAGTGCAGCAGGCATTCGCCGCAACCGGCAGCCTGGCGCAGGCGGACCCCGGCTACACCGAGCGCGAGGTTCAGTCCCGTATGGCGCTGGCGGTGGCCGATGCCATCGATGCACGCAGCACGCTGGTCGCCGAAGCAGGCACGGGTGTCGGCAAGACTTTCGCTTACCTGGTACCCACCCTGCTTTCCGGCGCACGGGCGCTGATCAGCACCGCGACCAAGAGCCTTCAGGATCAGTTGTTCTTGCGCGACCTGCCGCGCTTGCGAGACGCCCTGGCGCTACCGTCAACGGTGGCGCTGCTGAAGGGCCGAGCCAGCTACCTCTGCACCCACCGCCTCAAGCAGGCGCGGCACACCATCGATCTCGGCGACCGGTGGGCAGTCCGCACGCTGGCGAAGATCGAGACGTGGACGCAGATCACTGAGACCGGTGATCTGGCTGAGATCGATGGACTGGACGAGCGCAGCAGCGTGATCCCGCTGGTCACCTCTACGCGCGAGAACTGCCTGGGCAGCGAGTGCCCGGACTATCGTGGCTGTCATGTGATGAAGGCGCGGCGCGATGCGATGGCGGCCGACGTGGTGGTTGTCAATCACCACCTGTTCTTTGCTGACATGAGCCTGCGCGAAAGCGGCGTCGCTGAGTTGCTGCCAAGCGTCGAGGTGGCAGTGTTCGATGAGGCTCATCAGCTGGCCGAAGCGGGTGTCGCATTTCTTGGCGTCACGCTGTCCAGCGGTCAGTTGCTGGACACGGCGCGCGACATGCTGGCCACGGGCTTGCAACAGGCGCGCGGTTTGGCGCCTTGGCAGGAATTGGCGGCGACCTGTGACCGCGCGGCGCGCGACCTCCGGCTGGCCTGCGTTGGTACGGCCGGCGCGGATGGCTCGTCGCGCGCCGAGCGCGGTTCGATGAAGCTGCGCTGGGATGAACGTGCAGAGCGGCCGGTGTTTGGCGCGGCATTGAGGCAGGCCGCTGCAGCCTGCGCTGCAGCGCATGAAGCGCTGGACACGGTGTCCGAGCTGTCACCGGATTTCGCCAAGCTGGCTGACCGCATGGCCAGTCTGCATGAGCTGACGCAGCGGTTCGCCGAAAAAGGGCTGCCCGGGCAGGTGCGCTGGATCGACGTCACCGCGAATCAGTGTCGGCTGGTCGAGTCGCCGCTTGACATCCGGGACGCCTTGCGCGAGCAGATGGCCGCGGCGCCCAAGGCATGGATATTCACCTCGGCGACGCTGGGAGATGACGACCGTCTGTCATGGTTCACCGAGCCGGCCGGACTGACCGAGGCGACGACGCTGCGGGTCGGCAGCCCGTTCGACTACGCTGAGCACGCCCGGCTTTATGTGCCGTCTCCGTTCCCGAAACCTGCCGAGCCGAACCACGCATTGGACGTGGCGCGGTTGGCGGCACGTTGCGCGCGCGCGCTGGGCGGACGCACCTTTGTGCTGACGACCACGCTGCGCGCCTTGCAGACCATCGGTGACACCTTGCGCACAGCGTTCGAATCAGCCGGTGACGAAATGTCGGTCCTGATCCAGGGCCAGTTGCCTAAGCGGCAGCTGCTGCAGATGTTTCTGGCACAGCCACGCTCGGTGCTGGTTGGCTCTCAGACCTTCTGGGAGGGAATCGACGTCCCGGGTGATGCGCTGCAGTGCGTTCTGATCGATAAGCTGCCGTTTCCGCCACCGAATGATCCCTTGGTTGAGGCCCGCGTGAAGCGCCTGGAGGGCGAGGGCCGCAATGCGTTCAGCGACTACTTCGTGGCGGAAGCGGCGGTGTCGCTGAAGCAGGGTGCCGGGCGCTTGATTCGCAGTGAGACTGATCGCGGCTTGCTGGTCGTCTGCGATCCGCGCTTGACGGCCATGAGCTATGGAAAGCGACTGCGACAGGCGTTGCCCGCAATGCCGCGCTTGGAAGGCGAGGCCGAGGCGATGGCGTGGTTGGCGACGCTGGCCGCTGATCGGTGAGCGCAGAGCCCTGATCGGATCAGGCGGCGATCACCAGAGTTGCCACCACGGCTTCTCGGCGTAATTGATGCCTTCACCCGTCAGCAGGGCGCTTTTGGGGTAGTTGGTGCGCAGAACCCGCTCAGCGTCATCGCGCAGTTTTTCCAATCCCAACTTGTCGTAGCTGCGAGCGAGGATGGACAAGGCTTCCTCGGTTGCCGGGGAATACTGGAATTCTTGGATCGCAGCCTGTGCCCTGTTGGCTGCAGCCACGTAGGCGCCGCGGCGGTAGTAGTAGCGAGCCACGTGGACTTCGTAGTGCGCCAGCGTATTGACGATGTAGCCCATGCGAACCTTCGCATCAGCGGCGTACTTCGAACTAGGGTATTGCTCCAGCAGCTGCTTGAACGACTCGTAGGAATCGCGGGCAGCTTGCTGGTCACGTTCAGTCAGGTCCTGCCGAGACAATTTGCCCAGGAAGCCGAGGTTGTCGTTGAAGTTGATCAGGGCCCTGAGGTAGATCGCGTAGTCGATGGCCGGGCTCAGCGGGTTGACCTTGATGAAGCGCTCAATCGTCGACAGCGCATCGGCCTTGTCGCCTGCTTGGTAGAGCAAGTAGGCGCGTTCCAGTTGAGCCTGCTGCCCGAGCACCGTGCCCGCCCCCTTGCCTTCCAAGCGCTCGTACATCTTGGCGGCACGGTCGAAGTTGCCGCTGGACTGTTGCTCACGAGCCTCTTCATACAATTGGTCGGCGGCCAGGTTGTCACTTGGATCTTTCGACGGCGCGCTTGAGCAGCCCGACGCACCGAGGATCACGCCAGCGCACGCGATCAAGCCGCACGCGACGCGCAGATCGTGGCGCAAATAGTTCATGACCGACGATCCACGCAGCATCCCGACATCCCTGAAAAATGAAGCAGAAGTATACGGTCGGGCCTGACAGCGACGCCTTCGCGTCGCCATCGGAATCCCTATTGGAGGCGGTGACCGAAGAGGCCGGCGACTCCCCGGTCGATGATGCCAACGAGCGGCGCGAATCGACAGTGACAACAGCGCTACATGGCTCACGGTTGGACAAGGCTGTTGTGGCGATGGCTGGTGAGTTTTCTCGTAATCACCTGCAGTCGCTGATCGAGGCAGGCCATGTGTGGGTCGATGGCGACCCTCAGGTGTCGGCATCGCGCAAGGTGCACGCCGGGCAGCGGTTGGTCGTCGAGTTGATCCCCACCCAGGAATGTCGAGCGTTCCGGCCCGAGGCGATGCCGCTTGCCATCGTGTTCGAGGACGACGATGTGATCGTCATCGACAAGCCCGCCGGATTGGTCGTGCATCCAGCGCCTGGGAACTGGTCGGGGACGCTGCTCAACGGCCTGTTGGCCCACCATGCGGCTGCCGCGACCTTGCCGCGCGCCGGTATCGTGCACCGGCTGGACAAGGACACCTCTGGGCTGATGGTCGTCGGCAAGACGCTGGTGGCGGTGACAGCGCTGGTGCGCCAAATCGCGGCGCGAGAGGTTCGTCGGATCTATCTGGCGGTGTGTCATGGGCGCTTTGAGCACGCTGCTATGCGCATCTCCGCGCCAATTGGTCGCGATCCCCGCTCACGCGTACGCATGGCGGTGCTGCCTGCCGGCGGCCGCGAGGCCCGGACCGATGTGGAGCGGCTCGCCGTGCGAGACGACACCGCTGCCGGGCCACTGAGTGCGGTGCGTTGCACGCTACACACCGGGCGCACCCATCAGATCAGGGTGCACCTAGCGTCAGTCGGACATCCATTGCTGGCTGACACCACCTACGGCGGGCGCGCTGCGGGCGGCCTGACGCGCCAGGCTTTGCACGCCGTGCGCCTGGGCTTCGCGCACCCCGTGACCTGCCGAGCCATGGCGTTCGAAGCGGACCTGCCGGCCGATTTCGCTGCTGCGTGGCAACTTCTGACAAACGCGCGCTGACACTCGCTTCCTCCGTTACACTCCGGTCAAATCTGGCGCGAATAGAAAGCTTGGCACACGTAGCCAACGACCAAACCGCCGCTGATGTGAGTGCTGCCAACGCGAGAGTTTCTCCCGGCGCATGACATTTCCGCACCGCAGCCGTGTCACGGCGCCACCCTGATGCAGGGTCTGCGCCTCGAATCGGCTGTCGATTAAAGAGCCTGAACATCCACTGGCCGAGGCCGGTCGAGGACCATCGCGATAGTCATGAACATACAGGATGCGAAACGCGTCCTCCAAACCGCACTGATCTGCGCCCGAGAGCCGCTGTCGATCCGTGATCTGCGCATCTTGTTCGCCGACGAAGTCGATCCGGACACCATCCGCGGACTGCTCGATGAGCTCGCGCATGACTGGGAAGGCGAGGGTGTCGAGTTGGTGTCGGTTTCGACAGGTTGGCGATTTCAGAGCCGTCCGGAGATGCGTGAGTTTCTCGATCGACTCAACCCGGAGAAGCCACCCAGGTATTCCCGCGCAGTGATGGAAACCTTGGCCATCATTGCGTACCGACAACCTGTCACGCGTGGCGACATCGAGGACATTCGCGGCGTGACCGTGGCAACACAGATCATCAAGCAGCTCGAAGATCGCGGGTGGGTCGAGTCGATCGGGTACCGGGAAACACCGGGTCGTCCCGCCCTGCTGGCGACCACGCGGCAGTTCCTAGACGATCTGGGGCTGGCCAGCCTTCAGCAGTTGCCGTTGATGTCAGGCGGGAGCAACCAGCAATGCTCTTTCGACGATTTGTTGGCTGTACTTCCGGTGGACGACTCCACCCCGGCCTTGGATCTTTCTCCTCACCCAGCGGCGGCTGCCGTACCCATGGAACGTCCGAATGAACCCCAATCCTGATCACGCTGCCGACTCCGAAGGTGATTCCATTCCTGCGGAGGCTCCCGAGTCAACGCTGCAGCCCGCCGCGAAGCCGGTGCGGCGCAAGCGTGCAGTGAAAGTTGCGGTTGCTGAGGGCCCCGAGATGCCCGAGGCGGCCGCTGCTGTGGCGGCGGGTGACGCCATGTCTGATGACATCTTGCCAGGCTCGCCGTCCGAACACGGTTCTGCAGAGGAGGCGTCTAGCGCCGACGAAACGAGCGATGGCGATTCAGCACGCAAGGGACGGCGCCAGCGGCGACGGGGTCCCCGAGCCGAGGAAGTGGATGCTGCTGGCTCTGTGAATGAATCCGTTGAAAGCCGCGCCGAGGACGATGCTGACGAGTCGGGCGGGTCGGAGGTCAGTGGACCGCCGGTGGTTCCTGCAGATGTGGGCGAAGTGTTCGCGCAGGTGCTCTCGGGTGCGTTCGACATCGAACCGCCAGCCGATGAGCCGGTTGCGCCGCCCAAGCGTGTGTTGCGCCCGGAGCCCGAAGCGCCGAAGTTGCACAAGGTGCTCGCCCAGTCGGGCATCGGCTCGCGGCGGGACATGGAACAGGCCATCGTCGACGGCTTGGTCGAGGTCAATGGCCAACTGGCCCACACCGGCCAGCGCATCTCGTTTGGCGATCAGGTCATGGTCAACGGCAAGCCGGTTCGGGTGCGCATCATCCCGCCGCCACCGCGCATCATTGCGTACCACAAGCCCACGGGCGAAGTGGTGACCAACGACGATCCTGAGCACCGGCCGACGGTCTTCCGCCGGCTGCCGCGTCTGCCCCAGGGCAAGTGGCAGGCGGTGGGTCGCCTGGACATCAATACCGAAGGCCTGCTGCTGTTCACCAACTCAGGTGATCTGGCTAACCGTCTGATGCATCCGCGCTTCGGCGTGGAGCGAGAGTATGCGGTGCGTGTGCTCGGGACGCTCGACGCCGAGTCGAAGGCGATGCTGCTGGAAGGCGTCACCATCGACGGCCAGATGGCGAGTTTCCGCTCGATCGAAAACGGTGGTGGAGAGGGCTTGAACCACTGGTACCGCGTCGTCATTACCGAGGGCCGCAACCGCGAGGTGAGAAAGCTATTTGATGCGGTTGATCTCACCGTCAACCGCCTCATCCGCATCCGTTACGGTTGCGTCGTGCTGCCCCGCGGGCTCAAGCGCGGGGTGTGGGTGGATCTGGAAGACTCAGACATCCGCGCCATTCGCCGGCTGGCGGGCGGCGAAGCAGAAGGAGGGCCGCGCGAGCCGCGCCCGAATGGACGTGACGCGCAACAGGCCCGCCCGCCACGGGGGCGTGACAACGCACAAAAAGGCGAGCGCCGCGATGGTCGTCCCCCTCGTCCCGATCTGCCGGGCGGCGATCGGCCCTTCAGCGAAGGCCGTGGCCCACGCCCGCCGCAAGCCGAAGCCCCGTTGCGCACAGAGCGCTTGAGCGAGGACCGACCGCCGCGCGACGATGACCTCGACGACGACTTTGACCCGTCGCGCATTCCCAATCCGTTGGAGCAGACCTTCGACAAGCGTTTCGTGCAGAACCCGCGAACGCCTGCTGGCGGTCGCCACTTCCGCAGCGGCGGCGGTGGCTTCGGTGCCGGGGGCAGCGCGCCGCCAGCACCTCGAAAAGGCGACGGACCCCGTCAGCCCGATCCGATGCAGACATCGGTCGGCTACATCGGCGGTGATGCCTTCCACCGCAAGAGCGCCCGAGGTGGTGGTGGGCAGGGCGGAGGTGGATATGGTGGTAACGGCGGCGGTGGTGGACGCAGCGGCGGCAACCGTGGAGGTGGCGGTGGCGGAAATGCCGGTGGCGGTGGCCGTCGCGGACGCTGATCCGACGTTTGCCCACAGTAGAATCCAACGCTTTGTCTCGCAGTAACTCCCTCAGGAACGAATGTCATGGCCATTGAACGCACGCTCTCCATCATCAAGCCCGACGCGGTCGCCAAGAACGTCATCGGACAGATTTACAGCCGGTTCGAGAGCGCCGGCTTGAAGGTGATCGCAGCTCGGATGGCGCATCTGTCGCGCGGCGAGGCCGAGGCCTTCTACGCAGTGCACAAGGCGAGGCCGTTCTTCAAGGATCTGGTCGATTTCATGATCTCCGGCCCGGTGATGATCCAGGCGCTTGAGGGCGAAGGCGCGATCCTGAAGAACCGCGACCTCATGGGTGCGACCGATCCGAAGAAGGCCGAGAAGGGCACCATCCGGGCCGACTTTGCTGACAGCATCGATGCAAATGCAGTGCACGGCTCCGACGCTGCTGAAACGGCAGCTGTCGAGATCGCTTTCTTCTTCCCGGGCGCGCAGGTCTACAGCCGCTGATGCGTGCTCATTGACCTCCGGCCACTGACGCCACCGCACTGGCCACTTGGGCCCTCCATGACCGCCGTCAACCTGCTCGACTTCGATCTGGCTGGATTGGCGGCGTATTGCGAGGGCTTGGGCGAGAAGCGATTCCGCGCGACGCAACTATTCCGCTGGTTGCACCAGCGCGGCGTGTCCGACTGCGCTCTGATGTCGGACTTGGCAAAGTCTTTTCGCGACAAGCTCAGCACCGTTTGCGAGGTCCGGGTGCCTGCCGTGCTCAGCGAGCAGGCTTCTTCGGATGGCACGATCAAGTGGCTGTTCGACGTTGGTGACGGCGATGCGGTCGAGACGGTGTTCATTCCGGAGGACGACCGTGGCACCTTGTGCGTGTCGTCCCAAGCGGGCTGCGCGGTCGGCTGCCGTTTCTGTTCGACCGGCCACCAAGGTTTCAGCCGCAACCTCACAACGGCTGAGATCGTGGGGCAACTCTGGTTCGCTGAACACCATCTTCGCCATCGCCTTCATTTGCCCGAAGGCGTCCGTGCGATCACCAACGTGGTGATGATGGGCATGGGGGAGCCGTTGCAGAACTATTCGGCTCTGCTGCCTGCGCTACGGGTCATGCTTGATGACCACGCTTATGGCCTGTCAAGGCGGCGCGTCACGGTATCGACCTCGGGTGTAGTGCCAATGATTGACCGGCTGCGTGACGATTGCCCCGTGGCGCTTGCGGTTTCGTTGCACGCCCCCAACGACGAGTTGCGCGACGATCTGGTACCGCTGAATCGCAAGTACCCGCTGGCTGAGTTGCTGGCCTCCTGCGACCGATACCTTGAATCCGCGCCCCGCGACTTCATCACTTTCGAGTACTGCATGCTCGATGGTGTCAATGACACTGCGGCGCATGCGGCTCAATTGGTCGATCTGGTTCAGGGCCGCGGCGTTCGCACCGAACCGCTGTCATGCAAGTTCAACCTGATTCCATTCAATCCGTTTCCTGCGTCCGGGCTGATCTGCAGCCCGCGTGAGCGCGTCAAGGCCTTTGCCAACGTGCTTCAGGACGCGGGCATCGTGACCACGATCCGCAAGACCCGCGGCAGTGACATCGATGCCGCCTGCGGGCAACTGGCCGGCGAGGTGCAGGATCGCACACGCGTTGCCGAGCGCCGTTCGGGCCGTGCGGCGATCCCGATCGTGCCCATCGATGCATCGGCAACGCGCGCCCTGGCCGCGCAGGCTCTGGAAAGGCCCGCATGAGGCTCAACCCTGGCGGCGTTGGTGCCATCACCGAAAGAGCCGCAATGGCTCTGCTTCGCGGCAGCGTGCTCTGGATTGGCGTGACGGCTTTGCTTGCAGGCTGTGTGAGCCGACCTGACAGCAGATATCCCCCCAACCCTGCCAATGCCGCCAGTCGTGGCACCTACTCAACAGACACGAAAGACCGACCCACCGCCTCAGATGAAACCGATGCTTCACGTCGAGCCAGTGTTCGACTCGAACTGGCGGGCGCCTATTTCAGTCGCGGTCAAATGACGACGGCGCTCGATGAAGTCAAGAAGTCGATCGCTGCCAACCCCAATGTGGCCGCGGCATTCAATCTGCGTGGATTGATCTATGGCAACCTCGGCGACCATCAACTGGCTGAGGAAAGCTTCCGCCGTGCGATGCAGCTTGACCCGAAGGACGCCGATGTGATGCAGAACTTCGGCTGGTACCTTTGCCAGCGGGATCGTTACGCTGAAGCCGACGTGCTGTTTTCTCGGGCACTGGCGGTCCCGCAATACCAGGAAAGCGCCCGCACGTTGCTGACGCAGGGGGTGTGCCAGGCGCGAGGCGGCAAGCCCGAGGAGGCCGAGCGCACGTTGGTGCGGGCCTACGCGCTGGAGCCGGGCAACCCAGCTGTTGCCGTCAACCTCAGTGAAGTGCTGTACCGCAAGGGTGATGTGGAGCGGGCCCGCTTCTACATCCGTCGGGTCAATGCGGTGCCAAGCTTTGTGAGCGCCCAGACCTTGTGGTTGGCCGCTCGCATCGAGAACAAGATCGGAAACGCGCAGGGGGCGGCAGATTTCAGCGAGCAACTGCGCAACCGCTTTCCGCAGTCACCCGAGGCCACGGCCTTGGCCGAGGGGCGATTCAATGAGTGAGCCTGGTGCTCAGGCCGTGAACCAGCCCACTGGCTCATCGCCGAGCGCCGGCACACTGCTGCGCACAGCGCGGCAGGCTCAGGGGCTGCACATCGCTGCGTTGGCGGCATCTATCAAGGTGTCGCAGCGCAAGCTCGAACTGCTCGAGGCCGACCGCTTGGCTGAATTGCCCGATGCGACCTTCGCACGAGCACTTGCGCAGACCATCTGCCGCAGCCTGAAGATCGATCCCGCACCGGTGCTGGCTGCATTGCCTCAGGCGCCGGGTTATCGCCTGGACGCTGTCGATGGTGGCATCAACACGCCGTTTCGCGATCGCCCCGGACACCATGAGCCCGCGCCTTTTCTGGCGCTGACCTCGCCAGGCGTGTGGGTGACCGCACTGATTGCTGGCGCGGCATTGTTGGTCCTGCTGATGCCAGCCGACTGGGCTTCGTCGATCCAAAGTGCGATTTCCAGTCAGCCACCGGCTACGCCAGCGTCCGCTGCGCCAGTGGTCGTAGCGAACGAGTCGCCAACGCTTGCCGCGGCGCCAGTCGATGTCGCAGCGGTGCCGACTGACGCTGCTTCCGCGGCCATCGGCGATGTGGCGGCGAGTGCCGTGTTTGTTGAACTGCCAGCATCGTCGGCCGCCAGCGCCTCGCCGTTGACCACGACCGCGACGGCGGCGGCAGTCGGTCCGCTGCAGCTGAAGGCCAGCGCGGAAACATGGGTGGAAGTGGTTGATGGCGAGTCGAGGGTGCTGGTGTCGCGAATGCTGGCGAGCGGTGAAGCCCTGGTGCTCGACGGAGCATCCCCGTTCAAGCTCAAGATCGGCAATGCGGCCGGTACCAAGGTGGCATTCCGCGGACAGGCCGTCGATCTAGCATCGTCGACGCGTGACAACGTGGCGCGTCTCGAACTGAAGTAGGAGATCAGCATGGGTGAGCTGCGCGAGCCAGGCCGATTGGCCAGCGATGGATTCGAGGCGCTGGATGAATTCATCGAGCCGGCACGGCCAGCGTACAAGCGAACCCGCCAAGCGCAGGTGCGCTGCGGTTCGCGCGTGTTGACGATCGGTGGCTCTGCGCCGGTGCGGGTGCAGTCGATGACCAATACCGACACCGTCGACGTGATCGGTACGGCCATCCAGGTAAAAGAACTGGCGGTGGCCGGTTCGGAGCTCGTGCGCATCACCGTGAACACGCCGGAGGCTGCAGCAGCCGTTCCGCACATCCGCGATCAGCTTGACCGCATGGGCATCGAGGTCCCGCTGGTTGGCGACTTCCACTACAACGGGCATCGGCTGCTGAGCGAACACCCTGCCTGCGCCGAAGCGCTGTCGAAGTACCGCATCAACCCGGGCAACGTGGGCAAGGGCGACAAGGGCGACCGCCAGTTTGCGCAGATGATCGAGATCGCCGCGAAGCTCGACAAGGTCGTGCGCATCGGCGTCAATTGGGGCAGCCTGGATTCCGAGCTGCTGGCGCAGATGATGGACGACAACGCCAAGCTCGCCGAACCACATCCACCGCAGCAGATCATGTACCGCGCGCTGATCACTTCGGCGATCACTTCGGCGAAGCGCGCCGAGGCGCTCGGCCTGAACGGTGACCAGATCATCCTGTCATGCAAGATGTCTGGCGTGCAGGATCTGGTCAGTGTCTACCGCGCGCTGGCCAAGCGCTGCGACTACGCCTTGCACCTGGGCCTGACCGAGGCGGGCATGGGCACCAAGGGCACGGTCGCGTCGGCCACCGCACTGGCACTGCTTCTTCAGGACGGCATCGGCGACACCATCCGCGTCTCGTTGACGCCACAGCCTGGCGAGCCGCGTACGCAGGAAGTTGTCATCGCGCTGGAAATCCTGCAATCGCTTGGCCTGCGATCGTTCAACCCAAGCGTGACGGCGTGTCCCGGCTGCGGCCGCACCACCAGCACCACTTTCCAGGAGCTGGCCAAGCAGATTGACGACCACTTGCGCGCGCAGATGCCGGTCTGGAGAGCGCGTTATCCCGGCGTCGAGAAGATGAAGGTTGCCGTGATGGGCTGCATCGTCAACGGGCCCGGTGAAAGCAAGCATGCAGACATTGGTATCAGTCTGCCCGGCACTGGCGAAGCCCCCGCCGCGCCGGTGTTCATCGACGGCGTCAAGGCATTGACGCTGCGCGGTGACCACATCGCCGAAGAGTTCCATGCATTGGTCGAGCGCTACATCGATAAGCGCTACGGCACGGCGACCGCTTCGACCACCTGAGCCCGCCCTATGGCGGCACCCGCCGCCTGTTCTTCACTGCCGCCATCCTGTGGACACCTCGGCTATGTCCGTTGAATTCCTGAGAACGCCATGAGCGACACCATCCAAGCCGTCAAGGGCATGAACGACATCCTGCCGCCGGAATCGGCGACTTGGGACTGGTTCGAGGGGCTCGTTCGCTCACTGATGAAGCGTCACGGCTATGCCGGCGTGCGCACGCCGATCGTCGAGCCGACCGCGCTGTTCGTGCGCGGATTGGGAGAGGTCACCGACATTGTCGAGAAGGAGATGTACTCCTTCGTCGATTCGATGAACGGTGACCGCCTCAGCCTGCGGCCTGAAAACACCGCCGGCGTCGTGCGGGCCGTCACTGAACACTCCCTGCTGCGTGACGGTGGCAAGCGGCTGTACTACATCGGTCCGATGTTCCGCCACGAGCGACCGCAGAAGGGCCGCTACCGGCAGTTCCATCAGGTCGGTGCCGAGGCGCTGGGTTTTGCCGGGCCCGATGTCGATGCCGAACTGATCCTAATGTGCCGCATGCTTTGGCGCGAGCTGGGTCTTGTCGAAGGCCGTGATCTGCGGCTCGAACTCAACAGCCTGGGCCAGCCCGAGGAGCGCCGCGCTCATCGCGAGGCCCTGATTGCTCACTTCGAAGCGCACGCCGAACTGCTTGACGAAGACGCGAAGCGCCGCCTGCACAGCAATCCCTTGCGTATCCTCGACACCAAGAATCCGGCCATGCGGGCGCTGGTGGAGGCTGCGCCGCAGCTGATGAACTTTCTCGGCACCGAATCCCTGGCTCACTTCGATGCCGTGCGTGCAGCACTCGATGCGGCGGGTCTGAACTACCGCATCAATCCGCGGTTGGTGCGCGGCATGGATTACTACAACTTGACCGTGTTCGAGTGGGTCACTGACAGGCTGGGTTCACAAGGCACGGTGTGCGGTGGCGGGCGGTACGACACGCTGATCGAGCAACTGGGCGGCAAGCCAGCGCCGGCCGTGGGATGGGGCCTGGGCATCGAGCGGCTGCTGCTGCTGCTGCAGGAAGCCAGCATCGAGGCGCCTGCCTTCACACTCGATGCCTACGCCGTGGTGCTATCGCCCGCGACGGTGCCAATCGCGCTTCGCACCGTCGACGCGCTGCGTGCGGTCGGTGTGTCTGTGCTGATGCATGCAGCCGGCCGCGATGGGCTGGGCAGCATGAAGTCACAATTCAAGCGCGCCGATGCGAGCGGCGCCCGCCACGCGCTGATCTTTGGCGATGAAGAAGTAGCCCGCGGCGAGGTGGCCGTCAAGCCCTTGCGCGAAGCGAATGCCGCGCAACGCACACGCTTGCTGACAGACGCAGCGCTGTGGGCGGACGAGTTGCGCACCCCATAATCCGAAGTCATTCGAAACTCATCGCAAGCATGGCCACGCATCTCGACCTCCAAGAACAAGAACAGCTTGATGCCGTCAAGCAATTCTGGAAGCGCAATGGCAACCTCGTCACTTGGCTGTTGATTGCTGCGCTGGTGGCCTATTCCGGCTGGACCGGCTGGAAGTGGTGGCAGCGCGAGCAGGCCATGCAGGCCGGAGCGATGTTCGACGAACTTGACAAGGCAGCCCAAGCCGCCGATGTCGACAAGGCCACTCGCGTGTTCGGTGACCTGAAGTCGCGCTACCCCAAGACCGCTTTTGCGCAACAAGGCGGATTGCTTTCGGCCAAGGTGCAGGCGGAGAAAAATCGGGCCGATGCGGCGCAGGCGACGCTCGAATGGGTTGCTGCCAATGCGACCGAGGTCGAGTACCAAGCCATTGCCAGACTGCGGCTGGCCGGCTTGCTGCTCGACAGCAAGAAGTACGACGAGGCCTTGAAGCAACTGGATGCGGCCACTGCGGCTGGCTTTGAGCCCTTGGTGGCAGATCGCCGTGGCGACGTGCTGATGGCCCAAGGCAAGGCCGACGATGCCAAGGCTTCCTACAGCAAGGCATGGCAGGCGATGGACCCGAAAATCGAGTACCGGCGCCTGATCGAGGCCAAGCTGGCCGCACTGGGTGCAGCGCCGGTGACCCCCGTGGCGGCTGATGCGATCGCAGAAGCAGGAGCGGTCAAGTGAGGCGCGCAGCGGTTGTTGGTGCCGCCTGCCTCAGCGTATTGCTGTCGTCGTGCGGCCTGATCTTTCCCGACAAGAACAAGCCTGAGCCAAAAGAGCTCGTACCGGTCAAGCCCACGATTGCCGGTCGCGTGGTGTGGACGGCCAGCACGGCCGATGTCGAGTTTCCGCTGTCGGTTGCCGTCAATGGCAGCACTTTCACCGTGGGGGCATCGGACGGTTCAGTGATGGCGCTCGATGCGGCCAAGGGTCGAGAAATCTGGCGTGCGAACGCCAAGTCGGCAATCAGCGCCGGTGTCGGCAGCGATGGCAAGTTTGCAGCAGTGGTCACGCGCGATGGTCAGGTCGTCGTGTTTGAGGCTGGTCGTGAGCTTTGGCGGCAGCCCGCCGGTACGCGCGTCGTAACCGCCCCGTTGGTGGCTGGTGAGCGGGTATTCGTGGTCGGACTGGACCGCAGCGTCACGGCATTCGATGCGTTGAACGGTGCGCGGCTGTGGTCGGTGCAGCGACCGGGGGATCCGCTGACGCTGGCTCAGGCAGGCGTGGCGATGGCTTTCAAGAACACCTTGCTGGTCAGCCAAGGCGCGCGTCTGGCGGCACTGGACCCGGCCAATGGCGCGCTGCGCTGGGATGTTGCTTTGGCAACGCCTCGCGGTGCCAATGAGATCGAACGTCTTTCTGACCTGGTCGGGCCAGCGGTTCGAGTCGGCGACGTGGTGTGTGTGCGCGCGTACCAAGCCAGCGTCGGTTGCATCAACGCCGAGAGCGGTCAATTGCTGTGGACCAAGAATATCGGGGGGCGAGGCGGTCTGGCGGCCGATGAGCGCTACGTGTACGCGGCAGATGCCGCCGATCGCATCACGGCCTGGAAGGCCGACACCGGAGAGGTCGCCTGGACCACCGATGCCTATCTTTACCGCGAACTAACAACGCCCTTCAGTCTGGGCCCCGTGCTCGTTTTTGGCGATTTCGACGGACAACTGCACTTCCTGGCGGCGGATCGCGGCGCGGCGCAACTGATATTGCCAACGGATGGCGCCCCGATGGCCGCCGCGCCAGTGGTGTCGGGCACCACGGTGTTGATCGTCACCCGCGACGGCGGGCTGTTTGCCTTACGGCCTGAATGACGCAGCCTCTCGGGAGTCTTGCTCGATGAAGCCGGTCGTCGCCATCGTTGGTCGGCCGAATGTCGGCAAGTCCACGTTGTTCAACCGCATGACCAAAAGCCGCGACGCGATCGTTGCGGACTTTGCCGGGCTGACACGGGATCGCCACTATGGCGACGGCCGTATCGGCGACCGCGAGTTCATCGTGGTCGACACCGGCGGATTTGAGCCCACCTGCGACACGGGCATCGTCAAGGAAATGGCCAAACAGACGCGCCAGGCGGTAGCCGAGGCCGATGCTGTGATCTTCGTCGTCGACATCCGCGGCGGGTTGTCGGCGCAGGACCACGACATCGCCCGCTACCTGCGCACCGTGGGCAAAACGGTGGTGCTGGCAGCCAACAAGGCTGAAGGCATGGTCGAGTCGCCCTTGCTGGGCGAGTTCTACGAACTCGGCATGGGCGAGCCGCATCCGATCTCTTCAGCGCATGGCCAGGGCATTCGCAGCCTGACCGAGGCGGCACTGGCCAGTTTCGCATTCGATGAAGATGACGACGCGGATGTGGATGAGGCTTCGCCGATCCGGCTGGCCGTGGCCGGCCGGCCCAACGTCGGAAAATCGACGCTGATCAATACTTGGCTGGGTGAAGAGAGGTTGGTTGCGTTCGACATGCCGGGCACCACCCGCGATGCGATCACCGTGCCGTTCGAACGCAATGGCCAGAAGTTCGAACTGATTGACACCGCCGGCCTGCGCCGCAAAGGCAAGGTGTTTGAGGCCATCGAGAAGTTCTCGGTGGTCAAGACGCTGCAGGCCATTGCCGACGCGAATGTGGTTCTGCTGCTGCTCGATGCGACGCAGGGCGTGACCGACCAGGACGCGCACATTGCCGGCTACATCCTAGAGAGCGGTCGAGCCGTGGTGATTGCGGTCAACAAGTGGGATGCGGTCGACGACTATCAGCGGCAATTGCTGCAGAGATCGATCGAACAGCGCCTCGCCTTCCTGAAGTTTGCGCCAGTGCTGAACATTTCTGCGATCAAGCGCCAGGGGCTTGGGCCGGTCTGGAAAGCCATTGCAGACGCACATGCTTCGGCGACACGCAAGATGTCGACGCCGGTGCTGACCCGCCTGCTGCTCGACGCCATCGAGCACCAAGCGCCGCAGCGCGCGGGCATGTTCCGGCCGAAGCTGCGCTATGCCCACCAGGGCGGCATGAACCCGCCGATCGTGGTGGTGCATGGAAATTCTCTGGAACACGTGACAGCAGCCTACAAGCGCTTTCTTGAGGGCCGCATTCGAGACCACTTCAAGCTGACCGGCACGCCGCTGCGCATAGAGATGCGTTCCGGCAAGAACCCATTCGATGCCAAAGGCTGAGGGGAATCCCCCCAACGCGTCGGTGCCAGCAGGGTCCTGTGTTAACGTTTCCTTCGGCAGGTCACTTAACACGGAGAATATCGTGAGCAATAAAGGTCAGCTTTTGCAGGACCCCTTTCTGAACGTGCTGCGCAAGGAGCACGTGCCAGTGTCCATCTACTTGGTGAACGGCATCAAGTTGCAAGGCCACATCGAATCGTTCGACCAGTATGTGGTCCTGTTGCGCAACACCGTGACGCAGATGGTCTACAAGCATGCCATTTCCACGGTGGTGCCGGGTCGCGCAGTGAACTTCCACGCTCCAGACGCTCCCGAGGCGGCGTGAACGCACCCAACGATTACCGCGGGGCTATGTCGTCATTTTGAACCCAGACATTTCTGCCACGGCCGACCTCAATCCAGCGCGCGCGATTCTCGTGGGCGTGGCAATTGGACGCGCGCAAGGTTTTGACGAAACCCTTGACGAATTAGCGTTGCTGGCCGAATCGGCGGGCGACATCGCGATGGCCCGTGTGATTGCGCGGCGTAAATCGCCCGATCCGGCCCTGTTCATCGGTTCAGGCAAAGCGGACGAAATCAAGGCACTGGTCGAGATGCACCGTGCCGAGGTGGTGCTGTTCGATCAGGCGCTGGGCGCCGCGCAGCAGCGTAATCTGGAGCGCCATTTGGGCGTAGCCGTTGCCGACCGGACGATGTTGATCCTGGAAATCTTTGCTGATCGCGCGCAGAGCCACGAAGGCAAGCTACAGGTCGAGTTGGCGCGGCTTCAGTACCTGTCGACGCGTCTGGTGCGCCGCTGGAGCCATCTGGAACGACAGCGGGGCGGTATCGGCAATCGCGGCGGCCCCGGTGAGGCGCAGATCGAACTGGACCGCCGGATGATCGGCGAGCGCATCAAGTCGGTGAAGGAGCGGCTGGAGAAGGTCAAGCGCCAGAGAAACACCCAGCGCAAATCGCGTGAACGTAGCGAGACCTTCCGCGTGTCGCTGGTCGGTTATACCAATGCCGGCAAGTCAACACTCTTCAACAAGCTGGTCAAAGCGCGCGCCTACGCTGCTGACCAGTTGTTCGCCACGCTGGACACCACAACGCGCCAGATGTACCTGGAGGAGGCGGGCCGAAATGTGTCGCTTTCAGACACCGTTGGGTTCATTCGCGACCTGCCGCACAAATTGGTTGAAGCCTTCGAAGCCACCTTGCAGGAGGCCGCTCAGGCAGATCTGCTGTTGCATGTTGTTGATGCGGCAAGCCTGAACCGCGACGAACAGCGGTTCGAGGTCGAGCGGGTGCTGGCCAGCATAGGCGCATCCCAGGTGCCGCAGATTCTGGTTTTCAACAAGGCCGATTTGCTGGCGCAACATCAGTCGCCGCTCACTGAGATCGACGCGATCGTCCTCGACGATGGTCGTCTGGTGCCCCGCGTGTTCATCAGCGCCGAGCAAGGATCCGGCTTTGACTCGCTGCGCCATCTGATTGCCGAATTTGCTACCGGCATCGTCGCAGCCCACTTGAATTCGAGTGACAAGTTACTCACATCCCCGTCTGACGTCGATGACGGCGATGCCTCGCTGCTCCCAGAATCCACCGGAACTTTCCCCCTCCACGCATGAAGATCAGTCGTCCCATCGAAGTCCCGGGCCGTCCCGTTTCCCCTTGGCTCGCCCTGGCTCACAGTGCCAATGCGTTGTCGATCGGCGTGGTCGCGCGCTTGATCGCGCTGCTGTCCGTTCGGCGCAGTGCGTCACCATCCGGGCTGTCCGACCCCTACCTGAACAAGGGCGAGGGCCCGCCAGACCTCGACGAGTTGTGGCGGGACTTCAACAAAAAACTCAGTGGCCTGTTCGGTGGCAAGGGAGGTGGCGCGCGCACACCGAACCCCGGTGACGGTGGCAACTTTCAGCCTGACATGAAAAGCGCTGGCATCGGTGTAGGTCTAGTGGCCGGCGTGGCTGCCTTGCTGTGGCTGGGCAGTGGCTTCTTTATCGTGCAGGAGGGTCAGCAGGCAGTTGTGACGTCGTTCGGCAAGTACACCCATACGGCTGACGCCGGGTTTCAGTGGCGCATGCCGTACCCGTTCCAGGCGCACGAGACTGTGCCAGTCACTCAGTTGCGCTCGATCGAGGTGGGTCGCAACGCCGTAGTTCAATCGACCGGGCTGCGTGATTCGTCGATGCTCACCCAGGACGAGAACATTGTCGACATCCGTTTCACCGTCCAGTACCGCCTCAAGGATTCGCGCGCCTACCTGTTCGAGAATCGCAATCCTGATGATGCGGTGGTGCAAGCCGCTGAATCAGCGGTACGCGAGATCGTTGGCAAGAGCACGATGGATTCGGTGCTCTACGAGCAACGCGATGCGATTGCCAACGAACTTGTCAAATCGATCCAGACGCAGGCGGATCGGCTCAATACCGGCATTCTGGTCGTCAATGTCAACGTGCAGAACGTGCAGGCTCCGGAGCAGGTACAGGCCGCTTTCGACGACGCTTTCAAGGCCGGTGCAGACCGTGAGCGCCTGAAGAACGAAGGCCAGGCCTATGCGAACGATGTGATTCCCAAGGCGCAAGGCACCGCCGCACGCTTGCGTGAGGAATCTGAAGGCTACAAGTCGCGTGTCGTTGCCCAAGCGGAGGGTGATTCGCAACGCTTCTCCAGCGTGTTGATTGAATACAAGAAAGCGCCTGCGGTAACCCGCGACCGGCTCTACATCGACACGATGAAGGAGGTCTATTCGAACGTCAGCAAGGTGTATGTCGAAAGCCGCAACAACTCGAACTTGCTGTACCTGCCGCTGGACAAACTGATCCAGCAAACCGCCGCGGCCTCAGCGCCCGTAGCGGGCAATGCCAATTCGACGGCCGACGCCAGCACATCGGCGCCGACAGCTCCCGCCTCGCTGGATGTGCGCTCGCGTGATGGTCAACGCGGCCGCGATCGCGACGGTCGCTGAACCTGGACGGACTCCACCATGAATCGCATCGGTTTTTATGTCGTCGGCGCATTGGTCGCACTGCTCGTCGCGTTCTCTACGCTGTTCATCGTCGATCAACGGCAGTTTGCCGTGATCTACGCGCTCGGCGAAATCAAGGAGGTCGTCACCGAGCCCGGGTTGAAGTTCAAGCTACCCCCGCCGTTCCAGAACGTGGTCTTCCTCGATCGGCGCACACAGACGCTTGACAGCCCGGAGACGCGACCGATCTTCACCGCCGAGAAGAAGAGCCTGGTGATTGACTGGCTGGTCAAGTGGCGTGTCACCGATGCACGCCAATTCATCCGTAACAACGGCGTCGACATGCGCAATGTCGAAAGCCGCCTGAGCCCGATCGTGCAGGCTGCGTTCAATGAAGAAGTGACCAAGCGCACCGTTCAGGCAATGCTCGCCACCGACCGTGACCGCGTGATGCAGGGCGTGCGCACCCGGCTGACCGACGAAGCCAAGTCCTTCGGCATTGAAATCGTCGACGTGCGCATCAAGCGCGTCGATTTCTCCGCCAACATCACTGATTCTGTCTACCGCCGGATGGAATCCGAGCGCAAGCGCGTCGCCAACGAACTGCGATCAACCGGTGCTGCAGAGGCCGAGAAGATTCGTGCGGATGCTGACCGCCAGCGCGAGGTGATCGTCGCCGAAGCCTACCGCGATGCGCAGAAGGTGAAAGGCGAGGGCGATGCAAGGGCGTCGACGCTGTACGCCGATGCCTTTGGCCGCGATCCGCAATTCGCACAGTTCTACCGAAGCCTTGAAGCCTATCGAACCAGCTTCCGCAACAAGAACGACGTGATGGTTCTGGATCCGTCGAGTGAGTTCTTCGATGCGATGCGTGGGAACAACGGGAGCGCCCCGTCCGTCAAGAAGTGAGCGGCGTCGGAGATCCCTGGGATGCGCTGCTGCTGGCGTTTGGCTTGATGCTGGTGTTGGAAGGGCTGCTGCCCTTCCTGAGTCCACCGCAATGGCGGGCCTTGTTTGCACAGGCCGCGAAGCTCACGGATGGGCAACTGCGGTTTCTTGGCCTGACGGCCCTGATCGTCGGTTGCGCCATCCTGCTGTTCGCCTTCGATTGAGCTGAGTCCGAGGACTCCTTTCGGGCGGGCGGCGCCAAGTGCCCCGCCTACAATCCTCGTTTTAACAGGGTGGTGCATTGACATGGTGTCTGCTTGGCTGCTGCCGGAGCACATCGCTGACGTTCTGCCTGCACAGGCACGGCAGGTGGAGCGCATGCGCAGAACCCTGCTTGATGTGGCCGGCAGTTATGGTTACGAATTGGTGATCCCGCCACTGGTGGAGCACCTGGATTCGCTGTTGAGCGGCACGGGTCGCGAGCTTGATCTGCGCACGTTCAAACTGGTCGATCAGCTCAGCGGTCGCACCGTCGGCATGCGTGCCGACAGCACGCCGCAAGTGGCCCGAATCGATGCGCATCTGCTCAATCGCGAGGGCGTCACTCGCTTGTGCTACTGCGGACCGTTGCTGCACACCTTGCCTTCAGGCTTGCATGGCACCCGCGAACCGCTGCAGTTCGGTGCAGAAATCTTCGGGCATTCAGGCTTGGAGGCCGACCTGGAGGTCATTGATCTCGCCCTCGATTGCGCGAAGGCTGTTGGCCTGCAGTCACCCACACTTGATATGAGCGATGCCCGCATCGTCCGCGGGTTGCTCGCTGGCGCTGCGATTGATTCCGAGCAAATTCATGCGGTGGTCGACGCGTTGGCAGCCAAGGACGGCGCCGAATTGGGTCGCCTGAGCAGTGGCCTGTCGTCAGAGGTGCGTGCCGGCTTGCAGTGCCTGCTGCGCCTGTATGGCAACGACGAAGTGCTGACCTCGGCCGAGGCGCAGTTGCCAAAGCGTGCAGCGATCACCGCGGCGTTACGTGATCTGCGACTGCTGGGGCGTCATGTCCAGGCGGCCTATCCCGACGTACAGGTTGGCTATGACCTGGCCGATGTGGGGGGCTACGCGTACTACAGCGGCGCGCGCTTTGCGCTCTATGCGCCGGGGTCGTGCGATGCGCTGCTTCGTGGCGGGCGTTACGACGAAGTGGGGGCGGTGTTTGGCCGCAGCCGCCCGGCGGTTGGATTCAGTGTGGTCGACCTGAAGGAACTCGCCGAGCAGGCCCCTGTGGGTCGGTCGCCTTCTGCGATACGTGCGCCGTGGTCAGAGGACTCTTCCTTGCGCGATGCCGTTCGGCGACTGCGACAGCAAGGTGAGTCGGTCATCTGCTTGCTGTCGGGCCACGACATGGAAGGTGAGGGCTTTGACTGCGACCGGGAGCTGGTTTCGCAAGGTGGCGATTGGGTCGTGCGGACCTTATGAGTGGTTGTGCGGCTGGCCACGATGCGCCGGTCTCTTTTTCTGGACTTTCAAGACATGGGTGATTCTCAAGCCGGCGCGTCCGGACGCAACGTGGTCGTCATTGGCACCCAGTGGGGCGATGAAGGCAAGGGCAAGGTTGTCGACTGGTTGACCGACCATGCGCAAGGCGTGGTGCGCTTTCAGGGGGGGCACAACGCCGGACACACGCTGGTCATCAAGGGCGTGAAGACGGCCTTGCAACTCATTCCGTCGGGCATCATGCGCGACGGCGTGGCCTGCTACATCGGCAACGGCGTGGTGGTGGATCCGACGCATCTTCTGCTTGAAATAGAGCGGTTGGAAGTCATTGGCCTTGATGTGCGTTCGCGCCTCTTCATCAGTGAATCGTGCCCGTTGATCCTGCCGTTTCACGTCGAAGTCGACAAGGCGCGCGAGGCACTGCGCGAGACCAGTGGCGTGGGCAAGATCGGCACCACCGGCAAGGGCATCGGCCCCGCCTATGAAGACAAGGTGGCGCGCCGCGCGTTGCGCGTGCAGGACTTGAAACATCCGCAGCGTTTTGCGACGAAGCTGCATGAATTGCTTGACTTGCACAACGTCGCGTTGTCGGGCTACCTCAAGTCCGAGCCGCTGGAATTCCAGCCGATCTACGACCTGGCCATGTCCCTCGCTGATCAGATCAAGCCGATGATGGCTGACGTGGGGTATGCACTCCACACGGCCCACGCGGCGGGGGCTAATCTGTTGTTTGAAGGGGCGCAAGGCTCGCTGCTCGACATCGACCACGGCACCTATCCGTACGTGACGTCAAGCAACTGCGTGGCCGGCAATGCGTCGGCCGGTGCTGGCGTCGGCCCCGATCTGCTGCACTACATCCTCGGCATAACCAAGGCGTACACCACTCGCGTAGGCAGCGGGCCCTTCCCGACTGAACTGCCGATGGATGTGCCTGGGACGGTCGGCCATCACCTGTCCACCGTCGGCCAGGAGCGCGGCACGGTTACCGGGCGCCCACGTCGATGTGGTTGGCTGGACGCGGCAGCCTTGAAGCGATCCATCATCATCAATGGCGTCTCGGGCTTGTGCATCACGAAGCTGGACGTGCTCGACGGGCTGGACGAGATCAAGGTGTGCGTTGGCTATGAACTGCATGGCCGGCGCACCGATATCCTTCCCCTTGACGCCGACGACATCACCGATTGCGTGCCCATCTATGACACGTTCCCTGGCTGGACTGAAACGACGGCAGGCGTGACCCACTGGGATGCTCTGCCGCTGAATGCGCGACGGTATCTGGAGCGCGTTCAGGGCTTCATCGGAGCACCGATCGACATGGTCTCCACCGGCCCGGACCGCGATCACACCATCCTGCTGCGTCACCCCTATCAGGCCCGCACGATATGAACGCGACAGCGACGATGTCCTCGGTCAGATCAAGGAGACGCGCATGCTGACCGACGACGGTAAGCACCTTTATGTCTCATGGGGTGAATACCACATGCTGATCGAGCGGCTGGCGCTGAAGATCCACGCGTCAGGTTGGGAGTTCGATCAGATACTCTGTCTCGCACGAGGTGGCATGCGGCCGGGCGATGTGTTGTCGCGGGTGTTCGACAAGCCGCTGGGCATCATGTCTACCAGTTCCTACCGAGCCGCTGGAGGTACCTTGCAAGGCCGGCTGGACATGGCGACTTACATTACCTTGCCGCAAGGCGAATTGGGTGGCCGCGTGCTGCTGGTCGACGACCTGGCCGATACCGGTGTGACCCTGCGGGCCGTCGTTGACCGGTTGCGTGGCATGCCCTCGATCAGCGAACTGCGCTCAGCAGTGATCTGGACCAAAGGGGTTTCGTCGTACCAGCCCGACTATCACGTCGAACTGCTGCCCACGAGCCCGTGGATCCACCAACCGTTCGAGGAATACGATGACATGCGGCCCGACAAGCTCGCGAAGAAATTCGCTATTTGAGCGGCTCTAGCGTCGCCGAACATGCGCACTGTCAACCCATCGACAGTGCATTCAAAACCCGAAAACAAAGAAGCCAGCACATGTGCTGGCTTCGATATATTTGGTGCCCAGGAGAGGACTCGAACCTCCACGGAGTTACCCGCTAGTACCTGAAACTAGTGCGTCTACCAATTCCGCCACCTGGGCATTCAGGAAGCCTGAGATCATATCATCGACAAGATAACAAACCAACCCCCAAACGCCGTCGGCGCTGACCTCATGAGCGAGGTTGAAGGGACCGTTCAGGGACACCGCGACGGACACGGCTTCGTGATCCGCGACGATCGCCAAGCCGATCTGTACCTCTCCCAGCAGGAAATGCGCGCGGTGCTGCACCGCGATCGAGTCAAGGCGCGCATCGTGCGGTTCGATCGCAAGGGGCGCCCCGAAGGCCGGGTACTCGAAATCATCGAGCGCAAGAAGGCGCCAATCATCGGCCGTCTGCTGCACGAAAGCGGCGTGTGGCTCGTGGCACCAGAAGACAAGCGGTACGGGCAGGACATCCTGATCCCCAAGAACGCGGTGGCCAATGCAACGGCAGGACAGGTCGTTGCGATCGAGTTGACCGAACCCCCTTCGATGTACTCGCAACCCGTGGGCCGCGTGACCGAGGTGCTGGGCGAGATCGATGACCCCGGCATGGAAATCGAGATCGCGGTACGCAAGTATGAAGTGCCGCACCGCTTCTCAGCAGAGACGCTGGCGCAGGCTGCGGGCTTGCCCGACAAGATCCGCCCCGTCGATCGCAAACACCGCATTGACCTGACCGATGTCGCGCTCGTCACAATCGATGGCGAAGACGCGCGCGACTTCGATGATGCGGTCTATTGCGAGCCCGCCGTGGTTGGCAAGGGCGCAGGCCGCAGCAAAGCGCCGAACGGTTGGCGTCTGCTGGTCGCGATTGCCGACGTCAGTCACTACGTGAAACCTGGCGAGCCGCTGGACAACGACGCCTACGAGCGCGCCACCTCGGTGTATTTCCCGCGCCGTGTGATCCCGATGCTTCCGGAGAAGCTCTCCAACGGACTGTGTTCGCTCAATCCGAACGAAGACCGGCTGGCGATGGTGTGCGACATGCTGATCACCGCCACGGGTGAGATCCACGCCTACCAGTTCTTTCCCGCCATCATCAATTCACACGCCCGTTTCACTTACAACGAAGTGGCGGCGATCCTGGGCAACACGCGTGGCCCCGAGGCCATGCGCCGCAAGGACCGGATCGACGACCTGCTGAACCTCAACGAGGTCTACCGCGCGCTGGTGAAGGAGCGCGGCAAGCGTGGCGCGATCGACTTCGAGACGACAGAGACGCAGATCGTCTGCGACGACAACGGCCGTATCGAGAAGATCGTTCCGCGCACCCGCAACGAGGCGCACAAGCTGATCGAAGAAGCCATGCTGGCGGCCAATGTCTGCGCTGCCGACTTCATCGCCGGCGCCAAGCACCCATCGCTGTACCGCGTTCACGAAGGACCGACGCCCGAAAAGAAGACGCTGCTGCAGAACTATCTGAAGGCGCTCGGCCTGGGCCTGTCGATCAGCGACGACCCGAAGCCGCGCGAGTACCAGCAGATCGCGGCTGCCACCAAGGACCGCGTCGATGCCGAGCAGATCCATTCGATGCTGCTGCGATCGATGCAGCAAGCGATCTACACCGCCAGCAACAGCGGACATTTCGGGCTGGCCTACGAGGCCTACACCCACTTCACCAGCCCGATCCGTCGGTATCCCGACCTGCTGGTGCACCGCGTCATCAAGGCCATCCTGGGCAGCAAGCGCTACCTGCTGAGCAAGGGGATGGTCGAATCGATGCCACCGGCGCGCAGCATGGGCAAGTCGCCCAAGCAGGCCAAGCCCGCGAAGGCAGTGACGCTGACTGCCGAGGGGGAGGTGTGGGAAGTCGCGGGCGCCCACTGCAGCGCTAACGAGCGTCGTGCCGACGAGGCTTCGCGCGATGTCGAGGCCTGGTTGAAGTGCCGCTACATGCGCGAACACCTGGGCGAGGAATACAGCGGTCGCGTCAGCGCGGCCACCAGTTTCGGTTTGTTCGTGCAGCTCGATGGTCTGTACGTTGAAGGCCTGGTCCACATCACCGAATTGGGTGGCGAGTACTACCGCTTCGACGAAGTCAAGCAGGAGCTGCGCGGTGAGCGCACCGGCGTGCGCTACGCCGTTGGATCGCGTGTTCGGGTGCAGGTCAGCCGCGTCGACCTTGACGGCCGCAAGATCGACTTCCGCATGGTGCGCGACGGCGAAGAGGATGCCGCGCTGGTTCGCGCCAAGCGCGAGCGAACGACCGATCGGAACGCCAGCGCGGTGGCTGAGCTGGCCAGCGTCAAGGAGACCGATCGGGCGGTGAAGGCGGCGGGCAAGCGCAAGGGCTACAGCGCCTCAGGCGCTCGTCTGAATCCAGTGCGTGCTGCCAAGACTGCTGCCCGAAAGGGGCCGGCAAAGGCTGCCAAACGGCGCTAGCCAAGCCTGCAAGTCAGCGGGCAGGGTGGCCGCAGCGCAGATCGCGCTGCAGGCGCTGAATCAGCTCGCTCGCCGGCAAGGCGCCAGGCTGCATCGGCTCCGCTGCAGCGCCATGATCGGCGACCGCTTGTGAAGCCGTGCTGAACGCCATGGTGAGTTCTTCGTCGGCCTCGCACTTGCCGGCCTGTGCCCACCGCCCGCCGAGCCAGCCGGCCAGCACATCGCCGGTGCCACCGCTGGCGAGGGAGCCGTTGCCCGTGCCATTCAGATGCGGCACCTGTCCCGGCGCCGTGATGATGCTGCCCGAGCCCTTCAGCACGACCACGCAACGCGTCAGATCGGTGAGCTCGCGGGCCGCATTCAACCGATCGGCCTGCACCTTGGCCGTGTCACAGCCCAGCAATCTGGCTGCTTCCAGGGGGTGCGGCGTCAGTACCGTGGCCAGAGAGCGCTTGGCGCGTGCCCGCATTTGCGTCAGCAGCTGCGGGTCGGTGGCCACGGCGTTCAGCGCATCGGCATCGAGTACCAGTCGGCCGGCGAGGCTCAGCAGGCGTGGCACGCGGTCGCGCACTGCTTCGCCGCCGCCGCAGCCGCACACCACGGTGGCTGCCGCCAGCACTTCGGCATCCGATCGGGACCAGTTTCTGCGCATCATCAGCTCGGGGTGCAGCGTATCGACTCCAAGGCCTGCCGCGTCAGCATCCTGCAGCCACTCGACGAAGACACGGCCCGCACCAGCCGCCTGCGCCGCCCGAGCGGCCAGCAATGCCGCACCGGCCATGCCACCTGCACCGCCGACGATGGCCACGTCGCCGAAGCTACCCTTGTGGCGGGCGTGCAGGCGCAAATGTGCCGGTGCAGGAGCGCCGCTGAGCCAGGCGTCTGGGCGTGCCGCCTCCCTATCAGTCATGCCGAGCTCGTCGAACCATACTGCGCCCGCGTGGTCACGGCCTTCGGCGGTGAACAGCCCCGGCTTCAAGGTCAGCAGCGACAGCGTGTGATCGGCACGAACGCAAGCCTGTCCGAGCCGGCGGCCGGTGTTGGCGTCGAGCCCGGTGGGTAGATCGATCGCAAGGACCTGGCAGCCGCTGGTGTTGAGCTGCTCGATGCATTCGGCCAGCTTGCCCTCCGGCGCACGTGTGGTACCGATGCCGAGCAGCGCATCGATTGCGAAGTCAAAGCTGTCTGATGGCGCGGGCAAGTGATCGCTGATCTGCACCCCCGCTGCGATCGCGCGATCGCGCGCCACCAACGCATCCGAGGGCCGATCGCCTGCTGTCGTGCCCAGCCAAGTGAGGAAAACCTGCTTGCCTGCGGCCTGCAGGCAAGCAGCGGCTTCGAAGCCATCTCCACCGTTGTTGCCCGGGCCGGCAGCCACCCAGATGCGCTGCGCATGCGGGGCGACCGCCATCGTCAGGCGAGCCACTGCGTCACCCGCGCGCTGCATCAGCGCGTGCGATGGCAAGCGGGAGGCGCCACGCGCTTCGATCTCACGCGTGGCCGCGGTGCAGTGCAGTGGCCACGGTCGTGTTGGCGCAAGGATGCGATGCATGTGGGGTCCGCCAGGGCGATTGAGCGCGAGGATCTCGATGATGCGCCGAGACCGGCATCGCGTCAGCGAAATCGGTCGGTCGTCAGCCCCGCGGTGTCGATTTCAGCGGCGACGCCTGCGATCAGCGCCGACAGCACCCTCGCCGAACCGCAAGACATCGTCCATCCGGCGCTGCCGTGCCCGAGGTTCAGCCATACACCGTCCAGCCCGCTGCGACCGATCACCGGCAAGCCGTCCGGCAGCGCAGGGGTGCTCCCTTGCCACTGCTGCGCCTGCCCGGTGCGCGCGGCGCCGGGAAACCATTCGTCCAGGCTTCGATACAACAGCTTCAACGCCGCCGCTTCATGAGTGCGGCTCATCGCCCCGATGCGTGCGCCTCCGGACACGCGTAGCCGATTCCCCGCGCGCACGATCGATACACCGCGCCGTGGATCCAGTAGCACCGATGTCGGGCCTAGGTGAGGATGGACCTCGTCCAGGCGCAGTGGGGCGGTCACCGACACCCCGGCCACGCCGATCAGCGGCAGCTTCAGTCCCCATGGTGCCAGCAGGCGGGTTGAGGTCAGGCCGGCGCACACCACCACCGCGTCGAAGCTCTCCTGCTGACGTTGCGAGCCCCGCGTCACTGTCAATTCGGGCCGTGCACCCGGCTGAATGGCGAGCACTTGCGCATTGAAGGCGAAGCGTGCGCCTTGTCGTTGCGCCTGCTGCTTGATCAGGTGGGCAAACTCACGGCTGTTGCCTGCGCCTTCGTCGGGCAAATGCACGGCAGCGTGCAGCGCTGCACGCGGATTCAAGCCAGGTTCGAGCGAGCGGCATTCATCGGCGGTAAGTTGCCAGTGGCGCACACCGAGCTTCCCCAGCACCGCCACCGCAGCCAGCAGGCGTTGCGACTCGCCCGCGCTGCGCGCTACCACGGTGACCCCCGATGAGCGCTCGTAATCCAGATGCAGCGACTGGGTGAGCTCGGTCGTGCATGCAGTGCTGTAGCTGGCGAGTCGGTGCTGCCGCTCATGGATTTCGGTCTGCGCTGCCCCGCGATTCGCGCGCAGCCATTTCAGTGTCCAGCCAGCACTGCCCGGGCTGCCCAGCGGGAGTGCCGCGGGCAGTCGGCCTCGCACGGTCAGTCCGACCAGGCCGCCGGCCACGGCCAACGGCGACCACACCGTTGCACAACCAGCGCCGTCGAGCCCGGCGTGCGCAAAGCTGGCCTCGGCCGCGATGCTGCCGCCCTGCTCGAACACGGTGACGTCGTGGCCAGCCGCGGCCAGTTCGTAGGCGGAGGTGACGCCGATGATGCCGGCGCCAATCACTGCAATGCGCATGGTCAAGACCACTGCGCGAACTGCGGGTTCGGCGTCCGGGAGGCTGCTGGAGAGATGCTGGAGTTTGAAACGGGTGCCGAATGCATGTCGGGGCTGATATAGTCAGCGGGTTTTTCCGCGGCTGGATTAGATCCCGACAGCGAACAAACACATCCGCAAATCCGGCTGCCAAAAGGTGTCACCGAGGTGTTGGAAGTCTTCCAGTACCAAGGGCGATTCAATCCGGATTTTAGAATCAACCTTTGGAGTTGTTAATGACTGTAAGCATGCGTGAAATGCTGGAAGCCGGCGTCCACTTCGGACACCAAACCCGCTTCTGGAACCCCAAGATGGCCCCGTACATCTACGGCCATCGCAACAAGATCCACATCATCAATCTTGAAAAGACTCAGCCTCTTTTCAACGATGCGATGAAGTTTCTCCGGCAACTCGCCGCTAAGCGCGGCACCGTGCTGATGGTCGGCACCAAGCGCCAAGCGCGCGAGGTGGTTGCCCTCGAAGCGCAGCGCGCCGGCATGCCGTACGTCGACCAGCGCTGGCTCGGCGGCATGCTGACCAACTTCAAGACAGTCAAGGGCTCGCTCAAGCGCCTGAAGGACATGCAGGCCCAGATCGAGGCTGGCACCGAAATCCGCATCAAGAAGGAAGCGCTGATGTTCCAGCGCGAACTCGCGAAGCTGGAAAAGGACATCGGCGGCATCCAGGACATGAATGCGCTGCCCGACGCCCTGTTCGTCATCGACGTTGGCTACCACAAGATCGCCATCGCAGAGGCCAATAAACTCGGCATCCCGGTGGTCGGTGTGGTCGATTCAAACCATTCGCCGCTGGGAATCGACTACGTGATCCCCGGCAACGACGACTCGGCTAAGGCTGTGGCACTGTATGCCAAGGCCGTCGCCGATGCGGTGCTGGAAGGCAAGGCCAATTCTTCGAATGAAGTGGTCCAGGCCGTGGCTGCTGAAGGTGACGAGTTCGTTGAGGTCAGCGAAGCTCACTGAGCCGCAGATCGCCTCACCGATGTGAGATCCAAAGGGGCTGCTACAGCCCCTTTTTTTAATGTTTGAGCCTCATGCGGTCGCACGCCGTGCGGATACCGCAGAACTTATGGAGAACATGAAATGACCGCAATCACTGCAAGCATGGTGGGCGAGTTGCGCGCGAAGACCGACGCGCCGATGATGGAATGCAAAAAGGCGCTGACCGAGGCTGGCGGCGATATGGAACGCGCTGAGGAACTGTTGCGCGTCAAGCTCGGCAGCAAGGCTGGCAAGGCCGCCTCGCGTGTCACCGCCGAAGGCGTGATCGTTTCGGCCGTGGTGGGCAACGCCGGCGCGCTGGTCGAAGTCAACTGCGAAACCGACTTCACTTCGAAGAACGACATGTTCATGGCGATGGCCAATGCCTGCGCGCAGCTGGTCGCGGAGAAGAACCCTGCCGACGTGGCGGCTTTGTCGGCACTGCCTTACTCGCAGGACGGCTACGGACCGACGCTTGAGGATGTGCGCAAGGGCCTGATCGGCACGATCGGCGAGAACATGTCGATCCGCCGCTTCAAGCGCTACGAAGGCGCCAAGCTCGCCAGCTACCTGCACGGAACGCGCATTGGCGTGATGGTCGAGTTCGAGGGCGACGACGTAGCCGCAAAGGACGTGGCGATGCACGTGGCGGCGATGAAGCCGGTCGCGCTGCAATCGAGCGACGTGCCTGCCAAGTTGATCGAAACCGAGCGTTCGGTGGCGACGCAGAAGGCTGCCGAAGATGCCGAAAAGGCCAAGGCCGAAGGCAAGACGCCGCAGTCGGCAGAGATCGTCTCCAAGCGCATCGAAGGGTCGGTTGCCAAGTTCCTGAAGGAAGTCAGCCTGTTCAACCAGGCCTTCGTGAAGAACGACAAGCAGACCGTCGAGCAGATGCTCAAGGAGAAGGCTACGGTTGTGAAGGGCTTTACCCTGTACGTGGTCGGTGAAGGCATCGAGAAGAAGGTTGACGACTTCGCGGCCGAGGTGGCTGCGCAGGTCGCTGCGGCGAAGGGCGCCTGACGCCATCCAGGCCCGCCGATTTGCCTGGGTCGGCGGGTGGGCCCGGTTTAGACTCTCTGCCTATCTCGGCCGCACAGGAAAACCACTACATGCCCGCTTACAAGCGCATCCTGCTCAAGCTGTCTGGCGAAGCCCTGATGGGCGAAGATGCCTACGGCATCAACCGCGCGACCATTGTCCGGATGGTGCGTGAGGTCCAGGAAGTGACCTTGATGGGTTGCGAAGTGGCGGTTGTGATCGGCGGAGGCAACATCTTTCGCGGTGTCGCTGGCGGCTCGGTCGGCATGGACCGTGCCACCGCCGACTACATGGGTATGCTGGCCACCGTGATGAATGCGCTGGCTCTGGCAGACACCATGCGTCAGGAGGGCATGACCGCCCGTGTGATGTCAGCGATCGGCATTGAGCAGGTGGTCGAGCCTTATGTGCGGCCGAAGGCGTTGCAGTATCTCGAAGAAGGGAAGATCGTCATCTTCGCGGCCGGTACCGGCAATCCTTTCTTCACCACCGATACCGCAGCCGCATTGCGTGGAGCCGAGATCGGTGCCGAGATCGTGCTGAAGGCGACGAAGGTGGACGGCGTCTACACCGCCGATCCGAAAAAGGATCCCAGCGCCACCCGTTATTCGGAGATCACCTTCGACGAGGCGATCATGCGCAACCTGCAGGTGCTGGATGCGACAGCGTTTGCGTTGTGCCGCGACCAGAAGCTGCCGATCAAGGTATTCAGCATTTTCAAGCCGGGCGCCTTGAAGCGCGTGGTGCAGGGTGAGGACGAGGGGACGCTCGTCCATGTGTGAAACCGCTAGCAGCTATTCAAGCAGCGACATCAGCAGGACAGGGCGATGAGCATTGCCGAGATCAAGAAGAACGCCGAGCAGAAGATGGGCCGCTCGGTCGAGGCCTTCAAGAACGAATTGCACAAGATCCGCACTGGGCGTGCGCATCCGGGCATCCTCGACCAGGTGCATGTTGATTACTACGGCTCGCCGGTGCCGATCAGCCAGGTGGCCAACGTGAGCCTGCTCGACGCCCGCACGATCAGTGTCCAGCCTTGGGAAAAGGGCATGGGCGCGAAGATCGAGAAGGCCATTCGCGAAAGCGACCTGGGTCTGAACCCGTCGTCGCAGGGTGACCTGATCCGGGTGCCGATGCCTGCGCTGAGCGAGGAGCGTCGCCGGGACCTGACCAAGATCGTCCGCAATGCGGGCGAAGACGCTCGCATCGCCGTGCGCAATTTGCGTCGCGATGCCAACGACCACGCGAAGCGGTTGCTGAAGGACAAGGAGATTTCCGAGGACGATGAGCGCCGCTCCCTTGACGAGATGCAGAAGCTGACCGATCGCACGATCGCAGAAATCGATCGTCTGGTGGCGGCGAAAGAAGCGGAAGTGATGGCCGTATGACGCCAGCCCCGCTTTGCGCGATGCTCAGCCCCTGAGGTGCCATATTCAGTGAGCGCTCTGCCGAATGCCACGGAGGTTCCGCGTCACATCGCTATCGTGATGGATGGCAATGGCCGTTGGGCAAAGAGCCGGTTCAAGCCGCGATTTCTTGGGCACAAGCAGGGGGTCGACACGCTGGTGAACACGGTGCTGGCCTGCGCTGATCGCCGCGTCGAGTACCTCACTGTCTTCGCGTTTTCGTCGGAGAACTGGAAGCGCCCGAATGACGAAGTCTCCGGGTTGATGTCGCTGGTGCTGCTGGCGGTGTCGAAGTACCTTGGCGTGATGCACAAGAACGGCGTCCGGGTACGCATCGTGGGCGACCGCACCGACATCGCGGCACATGTTCGCGAGGCTTGGGACCATGCCGAAAACAGCACCAAGCACAACACCCGCATCACCCTGTCGGTCGCCTTCAATTACGGCGGTCGGTGGGACGTGGTCCAGGCCTGCCAGCGGGCGATCCGCGCCGGCATCAGTGCAGATGATCTGGATGAGGCCACGCTCAGCCGATTCATGGCGCTGAGCCACGCGCCTGATCCTGATCTGTTCATTCGCACGGGTGGTGAGCTCCGTATCAGCAACTTTCTGCTCTGGCAGGCTGCCTACTCCGAGCTTTGTTTTTCCGATTGCCTGTGGCCTGAGTTCGGTGAAGCTGAGCTTGACGCGGCATTGGCAGAGTACGCGCGCCGCGACCGGCGATTCGGGGCCATCAAGGACGCGCATGCGGCCGAACTGCCGATCGCGCGCTGACCATGTTGAAGCAACGAATCATCACTGCCCTGGTGCTACTGGGCGTGTTTCTTCCCGCGCTGTTCGCCCCCGTGCCGTTGCCATTTGCGGTGCTCACGGTGCTGTTCATTGCTGCGGCCGGCTGGGAGTGGGTGCGGCTCAACGGCGGCGCCTCGCTGCCTGCCATTGCTTTCGCGGTGTTGCTGGGCGGGGCGTGTGCGTTGGCTCTGGGCGCCGGCTGGGTGAGCAGCGCCCCGTCGTCCGCCTGGTGGCTGGCGATGGGGGTGTGGGTGCTGGGCGGTGCCTGGTCATTGAAGGTCGGCCCTGCGGGATGGGGCTTGCTGCCTCAGGGCCTTCGCTGGGCGCTGGGCCTGGGTGGCCTGTGGCTTGCCTGGTTGGCGATGGCCGATGCGCGCACCGTCGGCATCAATTTCATCCTTTCGGTGTTCAGTCTGGTCTGGATGTCCGACATCGCGGCCTACTTTGGCGGTCGGGCATTTGGCCGGCGCAAGCTCGCCTTGGCGATCAGCCCCGGCAAGAGCTGGGAAGGTGTGTGGAGCGGCATGCTGGGCGTGCTGTTCCTGGCGGTGCTGTGGATGGCTGCCGACCGCACCTGGTCGATGGACTCGCCAAGCCTCTTTACCCATTTGTACCTTCACCATGGCCTGGCCGGCCTTGTGCTGGTGTGCGTGTTCCTGGTGGCCATGGGGGTGGTTGGCGATCTGGTGGAGTCGCTGGTCAAGCGCAATGCCGGGGCCAAGGACAGCAGCGGTTTGCTGCCGGGCCATGGCGGCGTGCTGGATCGAGTCGATGCGCTGTTGCCGGTGTTTCCGCTGGCCCTGGCCCTCACCTCCATCTGACCACCGCGTGATATGAACAAGCACGAAGCACCCCGCATGCGTGTGTGCATCCTGGGATCGACCGGGTCGATCGGTACCAGCACGCTGGATGTGCTGTCGCGTCACCGCGACCGCTACGAGGTCTTCGCGCTGACCGCGCAACGCCGTATCGATGAGCTGCTGGCGCAATGTCTGGCCTGGACACCCCGCTTTGCGGTGCTGCCGGATGCCGCCTCGGCGCAGACGCTGCAGGCGAAGCTGCGCGATGCAGGCAGCGCCACCGCGGTGCTCGTTGGGGCGCAGGCGCTGTGCGAGCTGGCGTCGCACCCCGATGTCGATGCGGTGATGGCGGCGATCGTTGGTGCGGCTGGATTGCCGCCGTGTCTGGCTGCCGCACGCGCGGGCAAGCGGCTGATGCTGGCGAACAAGGAGGCCTTGGTTGTCGGAGGCGCTCTGTTCATGACAGCGGTGCGAGAGGGTGGGGCACAGCTGCTACCGATCGACAGCGAGCATTCAGCGATCTTTCAGTGCCTGCCTGAAGACCGCAGTCGCTGGGCCGCGCGGATTGATCACATCATCCTGACGGCTTCCGGCGGCCCGTTCCGCACTCGTGAGCTGGGCACACTGGCCAGCGTGACGCCAGATCAAGCCTGTGCGCATCCCAACTGGGTGATGGGCCGAAAGATATCGGTCGATTCCGCGACCATGATGAACAAGGCGCTCGAGGTCATCGAAGCGCGCTGGCTGTTCGACCTGACCCCGGAGCAGATCAAGGTGGTTATCCACCCCCAGAGCATCGTGCATTCGATGGTGGTGTGCCGCGACAACTCCGTGCTGGCGCAACTGGGTACCCCCGACATGCGAGTGCCGATCGCCTATGGACTGTCATTCCCCGAGCGCATGGAATCGGGCGCAGACCTGCTCGACTTCCCGTCGCTGGCGGCACTGAGCTTTGAGCCGCCAGACATGCATCGCTACCCGGGCCTGCCGCTGGCCTGGGAGACACTGCGCGCGCCCGAAGGCAGCACAGCGGTGCTGAACGCAGCCAACGAGGTGGCTGTGGCCGCCTTTCTGGCAGGGAGCATCGGGTTCGATCAGATCCACCACGTCAACGCCAGTACGCTCGAATCGGTGCTGCCGCAGCGCGATGAGTGCGTCTCGGTTGAGGGTTTGATTGCACTCGACGCGCGGGTGCGCCGTGCCGCGTCGCAATGTGCGGAGCGCATCGCTCGATGATCACGGTGCTTGCATTCCTGTTGACGCTCGGCGTATTGATCGTCGTGCATGAGTACGGTCATTACCGAGTCGCTGTGGCCTGTGGCGTCAAGGTGCTGCGCTTTTCAGTGGGGTTCGGTCGGGTCATCTGGCGACGTCAGGCCACACCCGACAGCACCGAATTCGTCGTCTCGATGCTGCCGTTGGGCGGCTATGTCCGCATGCTCGACGAGCGCGAGGCGCCGGTGGATTCGGCTCAACTCGCCCATGCGTTCAACCGCCAGTCACTTTGGAAGCGCTCGGCCATCGTCGCGGCGGGCCCGATCGCCAACCTGCTGCTCGCGGTGATCTTGTACGCCGGCGCCCACTGGATCGGCATGGACGAGCCGAAGGCGGTGCTCGGTGCGCCCGTGGCCGACAGCATTGCCGAGCGGTCTGGCCTGCGGGCAGGTGATTGGGTCCAGTTCAGTTCGACCGATGGCAGCGAATGGACCGAGGTACGGTCGATGACCGATCTGGTCTGGCACTTGACGCAAGCTGTCCTGCACGGCGAGGCATTGCAACTGCGCGTCGCCGACGCCAATGGTCAGCACGAGCGCAGCTTTGTGCTTGAACTCGATGGACTGGGCAGCCGGGATGTAGATGCCCAATTGATTCGACGGATCGGGTTGGGCGGTGCCTACGCCGAGCCCGTCATGGGTCAGATCAAGCCGGGTGGCCCTGCAGAGGCGGCAGGCCTGCGTGCGGGCGACCGGGTGCTGTCAGTCGATGGCATGGCCATAGCCGACGCGTCGAGCCTGCGCGAACTGATCCGATCCAGTGGATCCGCGGCTGTCATCACGCCTCAGCAGTGGTTGGTGGAGCGCGGATCGCAGCGTTTGCAGTTAGACGTCGAGCCGGTGTTGGTGGCTGACGGCGAGCGTCGAGTCGGGCGCATCGAAGCGTTCATCGGCGGGCCGCCGGAAATGGTCCTCGTGCGCTATGGCTTCCTTGACGGCTTGTCGCAAGCGGTGAGCCGCACCGCAGACATGGCATCGCTGACGCTGAAGATGTTTGGCCGCATGGTGATTGGCGAGGCTTCGCTGAAGAATCTCACCGGCCCACTGACCATTGCCGATTACGCGGGCCAGTCCGTGCGTGTCGGACTGGCCTATTACCTTGGATTTCTTGCCGTGGTCAGCATCAGTCTTGGCGTATTGAATCTGCTGCCCCTGCCGATGCTCGATGGCGGCCACCTCATGTACCATCTTTTCGAAGCGGCGACGGGGCGCCCTGTGTCCGGGTTGTGGCTGGAACGCCTGCAACGCGGCGGTGTGGCCATCATGCTCATGATGATGTCCATCGCGCTATTCAACGACGTGGTCCGCCTCGTGGGCCTGCCTTAATCCTCCTTATGCGACCCATCTTGCGATCCATTTCCTGTCTGACGTCGTTTCGAAACTGCCTGCTTTCCGTGTTTCTCGCGATCGGTCTTCTCGGCGCAAACGCATGGGCGGTTGAGCCTTTCCAACTGACAGACATCCGCGTGGAGGGCCTGCAACGCACCGAAGCAGGCACCGTGTTCGCATCCCTGCCGTTTCGCATCGGTGACAGCTACACAGACGAAAAGGGTGTAGCCGCGCTGCGTGCGTTGTTTGCCACCGGTTTGTTCAAGGATGTGCGCATCCAGATCGCTGGATCGGTCGTCGTTGTGGTGGTCGAGGAGCGTTCGATCATCAGCGCCATCGATTTTGTCGGCACCAAGGAGTTTGAGAAAGAAGCGCTGATCAAGGCGTTGAAGGACTTCGGCGTCGGCGAAGGCCAGCCGTTCGACAACGCGCTGGCAGACCGCGCCGAGCAGGAGCTCAAGCGCCAGTACCTGACTCGCAGCCTGTATGGCGTGGAAGTCACCACCAAGGTCACCCCGCAGGAACGCAACCGAGTCAACGTGACCTTCAACGTGGTCGAAGGTTCTGTCGCCCGAATCCGGGAGATTCGCGTCCTAGGCAGCCGGGACTTCAGCGAGAAGGAACTGAAGGGTCTGTTCGAGCTTGATGAGACCGGCTTGCTGTCGTTCTACACCAAGTCTGACCGCTACTCGCGTACGAAGCTGAATGCCGACATTGAAACGCTGAAGGCCTGGTATCTGAACCGTGGCTACCTCGAATTCAATGTCGAATCGACGCAGATTGCCATCTCGCCCGACAAGCAGGACATCTCGATCACGATCAACATCAAGGAAGGTCAGTTGTACACCGTCACTGCAGTCAAGCTGCAAGGTCAGTACCTGTCCAAGGAAGAAGAGTTCAAGGCGCTGGTCACCATCAAACCCGGGCAGATCTACCGGGCTGAGGAGGTCGCGGCTACAACCAAGGCGTTCACCGACAAGTTCGGCACCTTCGGCTACGCATTCGCCCGCGTCGAGGCGCGCCCGGTGATCGACCGCGTCAATGGCCGTGTCGAGCTCGTGTTGCAGGCAGACACCCAGCGGCGTGTCTACGTGCGGCACATCAATGTGGCGGGCAACACCAAAACCCGCGACGAGGTGGTCCGCCGAGAGTTTCGGCAGTTCGAGTCGTCGTGGTACGACGCTCCCAAGATCAAGTTGTCTCGCGACCGCGTCGACCGGCTCGGCTTCTTCAGTGAAGTCACTGTCGACAACAGCGAAGTTCCCGGCACCTCCGATCAAGTTGATCTGACCGTGTCGATCAAGGAGAAGCCGACTGGCAACATCCTGCTCGGCGCTGGATTCTCCAGCGCGGACAAGGTGTCTTTCACTGCGTCAGTCAAGCAGGAAAACGTGTTCGGCACCGGAAATTTCCTGGGTATCGAATTCAACACCAGCAAATCGCAGCAGACCATTTCGGTGAGCACGGTTGATCCGTACTTCACGGAAGACGGCATCTCACGCGCGGTCGATGTTTTCTATCGCACAGCGCAACCCCTCAACAGTCAGGGTGAGAACTACAAGCTGATAACGCCGGGGGGATCGATCCGTTTCGGGGTGCCTTTCAGCGAATACGACACGGTGTTTTTCGGCGTGGGACTCGAACAGACCGAAATCCGTGGCAGCAACAACCTGCCAGACACCTACTTCCGTTACCGTGAACAGTTCGGCCAGAAAAGCACTGCGATTCCATTCTCCATTGGCTGGACGCGCGACGGCCGTGACAGTGCGCTCGTGCCGACCACTGGGCGCTTGTATCGAGTGAACATTGACACCAGTTTCCTGGCCGATCAGCGCTATGTGCGTGCCGACCTCCAGCTGCAGCAGTACTTCACACCGTTCCGGCGTGTCACCTTCGGCATCAATGCAGAACTGGGTTACGGCCGCGGACTTGGCAACAAGCCTTACCCGATTTTCAAGAACTTCTTCGGCGGAGGGCTTGGCACGGTGCGCGGCTTCGACCAAGGATCGTTGGGGCAGGTCGATAACCTTGGTGCGTACCTCGGCGGCACTCGACGCCTCAATATCAACAGCGAGCTGTACCTGCCATTCCCTGGCACCGGCAATGATCGGACACTGCGTTGGTTCACTTACCTGGACGTCGGCAATGTGTGGGGGGTGGATGACAGATTCACCTTCGACAGTCTGCGCGCGTCGATCGGCATCGGCTTCAGTTGGGTGTCCCCGGTTGGACCTATCAAGATCAGCTATGGCTCACCGATCAAGAAAGAGCCAACGGATAGAATCCAGCGTCTTCAATTTCAACTCGGGACTGCGTTTTGATGAACAGGTTATCTTTCAATGCGATGGCTGCCTCTTTGCTGGTCTTCGCTGCGTGTCACGTCCAGAGCCAGGAAGTCAAGATCGGTTATGTGAACAGCGACCGTGTGCTGCGTGAGGCCAATCCGGCCAAGGCTGCCCAAGCCAAGTTGGAAGCCGAGTTTTCAAAGCGGGACAAGGAAATGGGCGAGATCGCCGGCAGACTGAAATCAGCCAGCGAGAAGTTCGACAAAGACGCACCGACCTTGTCCGAATCGGAGCGCGGCAAGCGCCAGCGGGATCTGGTCGATCAGGACCGCGAATTTCAGCGCAAACGCCGCGAGTTTCAGGAAGATCTGACGCAACGCAAGAACGAAGAGCTGTCAGCCGTCGTCGAGCGTGCGAACAAGGTCATCAAACAGATCTACGAGACCGAAAAGTACGACCTGATCCTGCAGGAAGCAGTATTTGCCGGTCCGAAGATCGACATCACCGACAAGGTGGTCAAGGCGCTGAATGCACAGGGCGCCAAGTGAGTCTGTCACTCGGTTTGCATTAGGCGTACTGGCGACGCGGCTTGGCGCCGAACTGATTGGCGATCCGTCTTACGTCGTCAGCCGCATTGCCTCATTGGACGCCGCCGACGGCGACGCGATCTCTTTTCTTTCGAATCCGCGGTATCTGCCGGCGCTCGCCACTTCCATGGCCGGTTGCGTGATCGTGTCCCCGATGCATCGCGACGCTGCCGCACGTCGAGGTGCAGCGCTCATTGCAGACGATCCTTACCTCTGCTTCGCTCGTTTGACTCAGCTCTGGGCCGCTCAAGGTCGCGGTACTGCAGCGGCGGTGATTCACCCGTCTGCTGTGGTGCATGCCGGCGCGCAGCTTGCGCAGGGTGTTTCGGTGGGCCCGCTCGCCGTGATCGAGGACGGCGCGGCGATTGGTGATGGCGCGGTGATCGGCGCGCAATGCTTCATCGGTGCCGGCGCCTCAGTGGGCGCGCTGACCCGGCTGTCGGCTCAGGTGGTTCTCGGCGCACGATGCCACATCGGCGCGCGTGGCATCGTGCATAGCGGCGTCGTGATTGGCGCTGATGGGTTCGGCTTTGCACCGCACCAGGGCCGCTGGGAGAAGATAGAGCAGCTGGGAGGCGTGCGCATTGGTGACGATGTCGAGATCGGCGCCAACACCTGCATCGACCGGGGTGCGTTGGACGACACCGTGATCGAAGACGGGGTGAAACTCGACAACCTGGTGCAGATCGGTCACAACGTGCACATCGGCGCCCACAGCGCACTGGCCGGCACGGCGGCCGTGTCGGGCAGCACCCGCATCGGCGCTCACTGCACGATGGCTGGCGGTGCAGGCGTGGTGGGTCACGTGACCCTGGCCGACCATGTTCATCTGGGTGCGCGTTCGGTGGCCACCCATTCAATCCGCAAGCCTGGGCTCTACACCGGCCTCTTTCCCATCGATGACAATGCGTCGTGGGAAAAAAATGCAGCCACGCTGCGTCAATTGCATCGACTGCGTGAACGCATTCGGGCCCTCGAAAAAAGCAACGAGACCAAATCGTCATGACGCTGGACATCAACGAAATCCTGAGACGAATCCCGCATCGTTATCCGATCCTGCTGGTCGATCGCGTGCTCGAACTGAAAAAAGGCGAAAGCATCAAGGCGCTGAAGAATGTCAGCGTCAACGAACACTATTTCAGCGGCCACTTTCCAAAGCGGCCGGTGATGCCTGGCGTGCTGATGCTGGAGGCGCTGGCGCAGGCGGCTGCGATCCTCGGCTTCGAGACGCTCGACCTGGAGACCTACGAGAACTCCCTGTTCTACTTTGCAGGCATCGATGGGGCGCGTTTCAAGCGGCCTGTCGAGCCTGGCGATCAGTTGCTGCTGGACGTCACGCTCGATCGCATGAAGTCGGGTGTCTTCAAATTCAAGGCGCGTGCCACCGTAGACGGAGAACTGGCCGTCGAGGCCGAGTTCCTGTGCACTGTGCGCGACATTGCCTGAGTCGTCCGGCACGATTGGATCGGGTGTCGAGGGTTCAACGCGCATGTCCCTGATTCACCCCACCGCGATCATTGAGCCAGGCGCCGAGTTGGACCTGTCGGTCGTGGTCGGGCCCTACAGCATCGTGCGCTCGCAGGTGCGGGTTGCGGCAGGCACGACGATCGGCGCGCATTGCGTGATCGAGGGTCGCACCACCATCGGCCGTGACAATCGCATCTTCCAGTTCTGCTCTATCGGCGCGGTGCCGCAGGACAAGAAGTACCGCGACGAGCCGACCGAGTTGCACATCGGGGACCGCAACACGATCCGCGAGTTCTGCACATTCAACATCGGAACCGCGCAAGACGGCGGTGTGACACGTGTCGGCGACGACAACTGGGTGATGGCCTATGTGCACATCGCGCACGATTGCCAGGTCGGTAGCCAGACCATCCTGGCCAACAACGCGACTTTGGCCGGCCATGTGCACCTGGGCGACTGGGCCATCGTGGGCGGACTGACCGGCGTGCATCAGTTCGTCAAGGTCGGGCCGCACGCAATGATCGGTTTCGCCAGTGCGGTGTCGCAAGACGTGCCGCCGTTCATGATGGTCGATGGCAACCCACTCGCTGTGCGAGGCTTCAATGCCGAAGGGCTGCGCCGTCGCGGCTTCGGACCGGAGCGCATTGCCGCAGTCAAGCAGATGCACCGATTGCTTTACCGCCAAGGCAACACGCTGGACCAGGCTCGCGAAGCGATCGCCGAACTGGCGGCCAGCGCGCCGGAAGCAACTGGCGACGTCGCGACCATGATCGGTTTTCTGGCGGCGTCTCAACGCGGCATCGTCCGATAGCCATGCCAAGCCACGGGCCGCGCCTCGCGATGGTGGCCGGCGAGGCCTCTGGCGATTTGCTGGCCGGGCTGTTGCTCGGCGGTCTGACGCAACGCTGGCCCGCGCTCTCTGCCAGCGGCATCGGCGGGCCGAAGATGGCGGCGCAGGGATTCGAGGCCTGGTGGCCCAGCGACAAGCTCGCGGTGCGGGGCTATGCGGAGGTGATTCGCCATTACCCCGAACTGCTGGGCATACGCAACCGTCTTGCCAAACGCCTGTTGCGGGAGCCACCTGACGCCTTCATCGGAGTCGATGCGCCCGACTTCAACCTCGACCTCGAGGTCAGGCTGAAGGCAAGTGGCATCCGCACAATCCATTTCATCGGCCCGTCGATCTGGGCCTGGCGCGGTGAACGCATCGACAAGATCAAGCGCGCTGTGGATCATGTGCTTTGCATCTTCCCCTTCGAGCCGGCGCTGTACGCACAGCACGGTGTGGCGGCCACCTACGTCGGCCATCCGCTGGCCGACGCGATCCCGATCGAGGTACCACGGCAGGCCAGCCGCCACACCCTGAATCTGAATACCGGCGACACCGTCGTGGCATTGCTGCCTGGCAGTCGCCGCTCGGAGATCCAGTACATCGCTCCAACCATGCTCGAAGCCGCTGCGTTGATGAAGCGTCGCCGGCCCGACCTGCGCTTCGTGCTTCCGGTGGCGCCCGGATTGAGAGCGCTCATCGAGCCACTGCTATCCCGACACGCGCCGGGCGTCTGTGTCGAACTGCTCGACGGCCAGTCGCACCTGGCGCTGGCCGCCTGCGATGTGACCCTGATCGCCAGCGGCACCGCCACGCTGGAAGCAGCCTTGTTCAAGCGCCCGATGGTGATCGCCTACAAGATGCACTGGCTCAGCGCGCAGATCATGAAACGCATGAATTACCAACCTTGGGTCGGGCTGCCGAACATCCTGCTGCAGGACTTCGCCGTGCCCGAGTTCCTGCAATCTGCGGCAACGCCCGAGCACCTGGCCGATGCTGCCTTCGCGTGGCTGGACGATCCTGCTGCTAGTGCTGCGCTGGCCACGCGCTTCGAGGCTCTGCACCACACGCTGCGTTGCGACACTGCACAGACAGCCACCCATGCGATCGAGAACATTCTTGCGCGCTGAGCAACTGGGCCTGCGCTGGGATGCGCCTGGCCTGATGGCGGGCGTCGATGAAGCCGGTCGGGGCCCTCTGGCCGGCCCCGTGGTCGCAGCGGCGGTCATCCTTGACGAACTGCAACCGATCCGCGGCCTGAATGATTCGAAGAAGCTGACGGCCCGCACCCGCGAGCGTCTGTTCGACGAGATTCGCGCCAAGGCCCTGTGCTGCTGCATTGCCGAAGCCACGGTCGAGGAGATCGACCGTCTGAACATCCTGCAGGCCTCGCTGCTCGCCATGCGCCGCGCAGTCGATGGCCTGCGACTGAGGCCGCATCGGGTGCAAGTCGATGGAAACCGGCTGCCCGTGTTGCCGATGCCTGCCGAAGCGATTGTTCAGGGAGATGCCAAGGTGCCGGCAATCGCCGCCGCGTCGATCCTGGCGAAGGTCCATCGCGATCGGCTGTGCCTGGCCCTGCACGAACGCCATCCTCAGTACGGTTTTGATGGTCACAAGGGCTATCCGACTTTGGCGCACCTGGCGGCCCTGCGTGAGCACGGTGCCTGCGATGTGCATCGCCGGTCGTTCGCTCCGGTTCGTGCCGTGCTGGCAGAGGCGACATGACGACGCCGAGCGTCAAGGCCATCACCTCGCGCGACAACCCGCTGTTGGTCCGATTGCGCAAGCTCGGCCGCGACCCGGTGGCCTATCGCAAGCAGTGCGAGTTGTGGATCGAGGGCGATCATCTGTGCAGAGCGTTTCTGCAGCGCGGCGGGGTGCCGTTACACGCTGTCGTCAGCGAGCCAGCGTGGGCGTCGCCGCTGCGCGATCTGGCACTTCGTGCAACAGGCGTATCGGTGTTGCCAGAGATGTTGATGGCGGGCATCAGCACCTTGGAATCGCCCGCACCGATTGGATTTGTGATCCCCTGGTCTGGCGCGGCCGCATTGCTGCCCGATGCGCCCACCGTGGTGCTCGATCGTTTGCAGGATGCCGGCAATGTTGGCACCGTGCTGCGCAGTGCCGCAGCCTTCGGCTTCACGCAGGTGGTGGCACTGAAGGGCACGGCCGGTCTGTGGTCGCCGAAAGTGCTGCGCGCTGGCATGGGCGCACATTTCGGCTTGTCGCTGATCGAGGGTGTCGAGGCCAGCGCCTTGGGCGTGCTGGCGGTGCCGCTGCTGGCGACCAGCTCGCACGCCTCACAGGCCATTGATCAGATGGCGCTGCCCTGGCCCTGTGCCTGGGTGCTGGGTCACGAGGGCGAGGGCGTGTCGGCGCTTGTGCAGTCGCGATGCAGCCAGGCGCTGCGCATCCCCCAGCCTGGCGGCGAAGAGTCGCTCAACGTCGGTGCCGCTGCAGCCGTGTGCCTGTACGAGTCGGCTCGGCAGCGGCTGGGTCGCTGAAGCCGCCGTCGGGCGGCAGCCCGATGGGCTGCATACACTGCTCTCGATGTTGCAAGTGCTGTGGTTCAAGAAGGATTTGCGCTGGGCCGATCACACACCCTTGGTGCGTGCGGCGCAGGCTGGGCCGCTGCTGCCGATGTGGCTGGACGAGCCTGCGGCGTGGGCACAACCCGATGCAGCCACCCAGCACCGTGCGTTCGCGGTGGAATGCCTGAGCGAACTCGATGCATGGTTCGGGCAGCACGGAGGGGCTTTGTGGCGCTTCTACGGGGACGCGACGGCGGCGCTGGCTCACCTCCATGCGCGGCACGGGTCTTTCGTGTTGTGGAGCCATGAGGAAACTGGCAACGGCTGGAGCTTCGATCGCGATCGCGTTGTTGCCCGCTGGTGCGCCGAACACGGTGTGGTGTGGCATGAACTGCCTTGCAACGGAGTGGTCAGGCGTCTGCACGACCGTAATCTGTGGTCGCGGCTGTGGACGCAGCGGATGACGCCGGCACCATTGCCGGCGCCCGAAAAGCTGACCCTGGTGGTTCGGGCCGAGACGAACCCTAACGACGCGCCGCCGATCTACTGCCGCGACGCCGACAAGCCGTTGCGCCAGCATGGCGGCCGAAGTCAGGCTCAGGTTTTGCTCAACAGCTTTCTCGCCTGGCGCGGGCAACGCTATCGCGCGGAGATGTCGAGTCCATTGAGCGCCGCAGAAGCCTGCTCGCGTTTGTCCGCGCACCTGGCTTGGGGCACGCTGTCGGTGCGCGAATGTGTTCATGCGGTGTGGCGGCGCCGCACCGAACTGCTCGCCGCGCCCGCCGATCAGCAGCGCGTGGGCGCGCTGGCCTCGCTGCGCAGTTTCGAGAGCCGGTTGCACTGGCACTGCCATTTCATCCAGAAGCTGGAGAGCGAGCCGGAGATCGAGTTTCGAAATGTCAACCGTGCGTTCGATGGGCTGCGCAATGAAGGCGCGTTCACGGATGACGAGCTGCAGCGCTTCGACGCCTGGTGCAGCGGGCGCACCGGCTTCCCGTTTGTGGATGCCTGCATGCGCAGCCTGCACGCGACCGGCTGGATCAACTTCCGCATGCGCGCGATGCTGATGAGCTTCGCCAGTTATCAACTGTGGCTCCATTGGCGTGAACCAGCGCTGTTCCTGGCGCGGCAGTTCCTCGACTACGAGCCTGGCATCCACTATCCGCAGGCGCAAATGCAAAGTGGTGTGACGGGCATCAACACCGTTCGCATGTACAACCCGGTGAAGCAGAGTCGCGATCAGGATCCGGACGGCGTGTTCATCCGTCATTGGGTGCCCGAGTTGCTTGACGTGGCCGGCGGCGCGGTGCACGAGCCCTGGTTGCTGGACGGCACGCAATTGCGCCCGGTGGGCTACCCCCAGCCAGTGATTGATCTGCAATCAGAGAGCCAGCGGGCGAAAGTGCTTATCCATGAACGCAAGGCCGAGGCCGCCACGCAACGGGAGGCAAGGGCGGTGTACGACAAGCATGGCAGCCGGCACCCAGGTCGGGAAACCACAAGCAGACGCGCCGGCAGGCAGCACGCCGACGCCATGGACAGATCACAACTCAGCTTGCTCAGCGATCTGAAGGGGTCTTGACGCCGCGACGCATCTATTCATGCGCTCAGTTCATGCATCGCTCCCTCGGTGAGCGCCTTCAGCGCGCGGTGCAGGCTGTCCACCTGACGCGTGAGTGGCCCGGGCGCCGGCTTTTCGCCGCTGACCACCGACTGGATGTAGACCGCGGTCGTCGCGGCATCGATGCTGCGAGGCAGCACCGGCAATTCAGTCAGTACGCCCTCTTGCGCGGGGACCGACAGATCGGCACGCAGTTCCCCGCGCAGGAACACATCAAGCCGCGGCGAACGGCGTGGATCGGCGACGGGCTCGCCTTCGGTGCCGCGCAGCAGCATCGCGCTGGCACCAGAGCGATGCAGAAAGGCGGTCAGCGCGGTGCCGTACTCCGGGTGCGTGTGGTTGACGACCCGCAAGGCCTTTGCACCGAAAGTCGGATCGAGCAGTTTGGCCACGGTGTGGCCCGGGTTGCGCAATCCGACAACCCAACGCACATCCAGCAAGCGCGCCAATGGCGGGCACAGCGTCTCGGTCGAGATGAACACTGGCTCCCGCCGTGCCCAGCCGTGGAGCACGTCCTCGGCGTCACGCGCCATCGGAAGACCCAGGTCGCGGAATACCGACGCCGTCGTGACGCGACCAGGATCATGGGTCGGCCCGTGCACCAGCACCGGGGTGCCGTCCTGCGCAACCAACAAGGCCAGCAGCGCCGTCAGGTTCGGCAGCTTGCGGGCGCCGTTGTACGACGGCAGGATGAGCGCAGGGCCCTGCGGACTGAGGGGAAGGCAGCGCTCGTGCACCGCGCGCAGGAAGCCGAGCAACTCGTCGGTCGACTCGCCTTTGATGCGCATCGCCATCGCGAATGCACCCACCTCGAGATCGCTCACGCGTCCATCAAGGACCTGACCCATCAGGTCCTCGGCCTGTTCGCTGCTCAATGACCTGGCGCCCTCCTTGCCGCGGCCGATTTCCTTGATGTACGTTGCGATGCTCATGGCCTGATGGTGGCAGTGTTCAGCAGTGTCAGTGGCGAGGGATTCGACGGGCGACCTCTTCGGCAGCCACCCAGACTCGCAAGGCAATTTCCAGGCCCAGGCGGCGCGGCTGAAACAGGCCGACACTTTGAAGGAAATGGGCCGTTTGGGTGAAGTTCGAGGCGAAGATGCGGTGTTCTCTCGTATTGCAGTGGTGTGTGGAACATCCCAAAATGCTCGCTTGCAGTGGGCAGAACCGTTCGCTGTGATCGTCACTTCCTTATCGCCTGGACACGGAGACCCTTCCAAGATGAACGCCCTCAAATTCACCGTCGCCAGTGCCCTGCTGGTCGTCGGCAGCAGCCATGCGGCCGGCACCTTGTCCGTGACGCGCGAAGTCACGATCGACAGCACGCCCGCCACCGTCTGGAAGCTGGTCGGCAATTTCAATGCACTCGACGTGTGGCACCCCGCCGTCAGGAAGAGTGAACTCAATGGTGCAGGCACCAAAGTGGGCACCCGCCGGTTGCTGACCCTCGCTGAGGGCAAGCAGGTGATCATTGAGCAGCTGACCGCCTACGATGCTGCAAAGACAAGCTACAGCTACACCATTGTCAACAGCCCGTTGCCCGTGGTGAATTACAAAGGGACGATTTCCCTGAATGCCACGTCGGACGGCAAGACGCTGCTGAAATGGACCTCGAACTTTGAGGCGCCCTCTGGCGCAGACGACGCCAGCGCCACGCGAGCTGTCGAGACCCTTTACGACAGTGGGCTGGCCAAGCTTGTCAACAACTTCGCCAGGCAGTAGCCACCCGTCAGCACGACATCGTCCTCACCTATCTCTTCCCGGAGACATCCTCATGAACAAGATCGTTCTCAACTTCGCCACCGCCGGTCTGCTGTTGGCGGCAGGCAGTTGCCATGCCGCTGGTGCACTGTCGTTTTCGAGCGAAGAAACCGTCGACAGCTCGCCAACCACTGTCTGGAAGTACGTCGGTGATTTCAATGGCTTCGACCTGTGGCACCCGCAGGTGCGTAGCAGCACGGTGAAAGGCGCCGGCAACAAGACTGGCACGGTGCGCACACTGAAGCTCTCCGACGGTTCCGAACTGGTCGAGAAGTTGCTGAAGTACGACGCCGCAGGAACCAGCTACACCTACACCTCGTTGAAGAGCCCTTTTCCGATCAAGAACTACGTCGCCACCATTTCTGTGAGCCCGGCTGCGGAAGGGAAGACCCTGATGAAGTGGAGTGCGACCTTCGATGCGGTCAACATCGACGAGGACATCGCCACCGAGATGGTGGCGATCGCCCTGAATGGTGGCTTGGGCAAGGTGGTTGCCAACTTTCAGAAGCCGAGCGCACCGGAAGGCGCTTCGACGGCGGGGTCTGATTCGGCGGCAGCCGCTGCACGAGCGCCCTGAGCCGGCTTCCACGACCAGGGCTGACCTTGCCTGGCTCGACCATTTGGTCGAGGGGCGGGGTCAGTGCGGCGTGGTCACCCTTTGAACAGGGGGGTATAGGCCGTCTCGGGGCATGGAATCTGTTTTTCTGCGTGATCAAGGTCGCCCCTTGCGATAGCCTCTCTTGTCGATGAATGCAACTTCACAGCCCTGCATCAGTGTGTTCGGCACGCCCTCCCAAACGTTGTTGATTAAAGGGTCCTGATGAACCAGCCTGAGCAGGCGCTGTGCGTCGATCAGATCAGCGCCATGCCGACTTCGTTGCGGCAGGTGGCCGCTGTGCTCGGACTGGATCCCGCCGGATGGACCGACGTGTTGTCTTCCGGTTTGGGTGAGCTAGCCGCCGGGTTTGCCATCAAGGAAATGACCACGGGCCGCTATGTCTACGTGTCGCCCGCGATGGCGGCGTTTTTTGGCCAGGCGCCTGAGGGGTTGCTCGGGCGCACCGATGCGGATGTGTTCGGCTCCGATGTTGCTGGATCGCTGCGCGCAGCCGATGTCACCACCGCCACCTTGGCGATGCCGCACAGCAGCGACCACCGCATCGAACTCGACCACGTGCGTCGTGACTTTCATGTGACGCGAATGCTGCTGGCTGGCGGCGAGGATGTTTCGGGGGCGAGCAAGCGCTATCTGTGCGCCATCTGGTTGGACCTGAGCGTACAGCGCCAGCGCGAAGCTCAACTCGCTCTGGCGCTGCGACAGCTCGAGCAACAGCAATTGGCAACGGAAGCCCTGCGTCGAGAAACGCAGGACGCCGCACTCAGAGATGCAGAGACCGGACTTTTCCCGAATGTGCACTTCGACGACCAGTTGCGGCGCGAGGTGGATCTGTCTCTGCGCGAACATCGCGAGTTCTCGATGGTTTCGATTTCGATCGACCCGCCAACTGGCATCGCCAGCGCGCTGGGCGCTTCGGCACGCCAGCGGGTGGTCGAGGCGCTCGGGCGGCTGCTGCGTGGCAACACCCGAGCGATGGATGCGTCCTGCCGCGTTTCAGGCGAACGTTTCGCGGTGTTGCTGTCGGGCGTCGGTCTGGCAACGGCGCATTCGCGAATGGAAGGCCTGCGACGCCAGTGTGCCACTCAGATCGTGGTGCTCGACGGTCAGGATTTCGGTTTCACGGTGTCGATGGGCGTGGCGAGTTTTCCGCACACTGCCCACACACAGGAGGGTTTGCTGCAGGCCGCAGACACAGCGCTTTCGGCTGCAAAGATCCGTGGCGGCAATCATGTCTCGCTGGCCAGCATACGCTTCGAGGACGATTCCTGACGGACATTTTTCGTGCCGATGCAGGGCGCCAGATTGCAGGCCAGGGGTGTCCGTTGTGAGCCGTGAGTCGCGTTCCTGAACCCAGGGGATTCAGGTGGGCCGGGTCAACCGTGTTTCGGGTTCATCTGACGCGAGACGATCACGCCCACTCGGCAATGTTCCCAGCCCGAGCTCGCGAGAGCATCGGTTCAAGGAATTAAAAACTCACGCGAACACAACGGACCGACCCAGTCTACGCCTACCGTGGGTGGCAATGATGTCCAAGGGGTGACATCGTGTGCCCAATCGGTCACAGCAATTGACCATGCTCACCGAGGGCCTGGTCGATGCGCGCGATCAAGGCCTCGACATCCACTTGCGCAGCGACTGACTCGCCTGCGAAGGAAGGAGGTGGTGTCGCCGCTGGCCGTTGTTCCAGCTTGTACGCGAGGTTCAAGGCTGCCAGCACCGCAATGCGTTCACGGGCCTTCACCTTGCCCGCGTTGCGGATCGCGGTCATTTCGCGATCGACCGCTTTCACCGACGCCTGCAGCAGCGCATCGCCGCCATCAGGGCAGCCGAGCACATAGCTTTGGCCAAGGATCGAGACGTCAATCTGTTTCATCGCGGGGCCTTGTGGGGTGCTGAAAGCGAGGCTTGTGGCACTTCATCAGCAGAAGCCACGATGGCGTCGGCCGGAAGCCGTTCCAGCAGGGTGTCGATGCGCGCACGCGCCGCATTCAGGCGTGAACGCAAGTTGTCTCGCTCGCTGATGATGGTGGCCAGCTGCTGCTCGAGCAGCGCATTGGTTCGCTGCAATTCGTGGTGGTGCAGCAGAAGCCGCTCCACCCTGTCGGCGAGGTCTTCAATCTTCGGCATGACGCGTGTTCGGGCAGTGGGACATCCAGCGACTTTTTATTGTAGGCCGGTGCCTACAATAGAAACCTGTTGGTGCCCGCGCCGATGTTCTTGTCGGCGCAGTTAAACGGGAAGCAGTCAGCACCGCCCGGTGCTCAAACTGCGCTGCCCCCGCAACGGTACGGTGGACGAAGCCCTCGTCGGTTGAGACAGGGCTCAGCTTTCATGCGCACACCACTGGAGATGCTTCATCTCTGGGAAGGTCGTGAAGGTCGTTCCATCAGCCCGGATACCGGCCAACAAGAGGGTGCGACCACGTGTCGTGCCTACATGGCATGCGCCTGCGGGGAGGCAGGTCGCGTGCATCGGTCGGGCTCTTGATCATGTTTCCTTTTTGCACGGCGCCGCGAGCGCCTCGGACTGCATTCAGCCGCGGTTCGCATGCCCTTTTGTCGACCCTCGCTGCAGTCCTTGCAGCAACATTGCTGGCCACGGCTCAGGCTCAGATACGCCTGCCGCCCGTGACCGTCATCGCCAGCCGCGAAGCGTTACCGCTCGATCAGGTCACATCCGATGTGGTCGTGATCGATGAACAGCGCATCCGCGCTTCGACCGCCGATTCGATCGAAGATCTGCTGCGTCGAGAAGCCGGCGTGCAGCTGTCTCGCAGCGGCGGGCCGGGCCATGCTGCCGGCATCCTGATGCGCGGCGCCAGCACCAGCAGCACGCTCGTGCTGATTGACGGGGTGCGGGTTGGTTCAGCCACGTTGGCGCAAGTCGCGTTCGAAGCCATCAGCTTGACGCAGATCGAGCGCATCGAGGTCCTGCGCGGACCTGGCTCCAGTCTGTATGGCGCCGATGCGGTCGGTGGTGTGGTGCTGATCACCAGCAGGCGTGGCGAGGGCCCCGCAAGCCTGTCCGGGCGAGCCGCCTTTGGCGAGTACGGCTCTCGCGAGGCTGACGTCGGCATCAGCGGCGCCCATGGTGGCTTCGATTACGCGGTCTCCATCAGCGGCGAAAGAAGCCAGGGCGTCTCTACCTTGCGGCCCGCCGACCTGTTCGGCAATTACAACCCCGACCGCGATGGGTACCACCGGCGCACGGCGCAAGCTCGCATGGGTTACGCGCTCGCGACCGGCCACCGAGTGGCAGTCAGCGTGCTCGATACGCGGCTGAGATCGCAGTACGACGCCTCAGAGTTCGGCGGCCCGCCAGACTTCGCGCAAGATCCGTCGCCGAATTTCCGCACCCGCTTGAGTACCCAGGTCGCCTCATTGAGTTACGACGGTGTGATCAATCCGCTCTGGACCACACGACTGCAGCTGGCACTGAATGAAGACAAGTCCTGGGACGGTGCCAATTTCCCCGAACGCTTCGTGACCCGACGCAACCAGTACAACTGGCAGAACGTTTTCACGCCCGCTCCCCAGCAGCAACTCGTCGCGGTGATCGAGCGCCTCGAAGAGCGGGCCGAATCGTCGGCGTTCTCCGCCAACAAGCAGCGTCATAACGACTCCGTGGGGCTTGGCTATGCGGGACGCCTGGGCGCCCATCTGCTGTCGGCCGACGTGCGGCGTGATGACAACTCCATTTACGGCAGCAGCACCACGGGGCGGGTCGGATACGGCTACGAGATCGGCCATGGCCTGACAGCACGTGCGCTTCTGGGCACGACCTTTCGCGCGCCGAGCTTCAATGACTTGTTCTACACCGGCTATGGCGTTGCGACCATTCGCCCGGAACGCGGCCGCAGTGCCGAGGTCGGACTGAAATGGCGCGTTGGCGACAGCCAGGCGGCCGTGACGCTGTACCGCAATCGCGTGCGCCAGTTGATCAACTACGAGGCCGACCGCAGCTTCTGCCCGGTCGATCCATCCTACGACTTCGGCTGCGCCCGCAACGTGGATCGTGCAAGGCTGCAGGGGGTGACCTTCAGTGCCGGCCACCGCATCGGTGTGCTCGCACTGCGTGGCACGGTGGAACTGCTCAGTGCGAGGGATGAGCGCACGGACACACGTCTGAACCGTCGTGCGAAGCACCAGGAAACCCTTGATGCGGTCTACCGGATCGACAACTGGACGCTGGGTGCCACGCTGGTGAAGCTGGGTGATCGTCCCGATGCCGGCAAACGCCTGGGCGGCTATTCAACGGTGGATGTGCAAGCGAGCTGGAAGTTCATGCCGCGGTGGCAATTCGAAGCCAAGGTGCTGAACCTGAGCAACCGTGATGTCAAGCCAGCGCGTGATTACCGCTCACTGGGCCGTCAGGCCTGGTTCGGCGTGCGCTACAGCGGCATCGACTTGTAGCCGCGGCGGACAGGCGTGACACTTCCACGATGGAGCCCCCCCGTGCATGAGTTGATCCTCGGTGGACAGCGCAGCGGCAAGTCGCGCTGCGCCGAGCAACGCGCGGCGACGTGGCTGGCAACCGCGCCACAACTTCCTGCACCGCAAGCCGGTCGTTGGATGAATTTGCGCGAAGGCAGCCCCGCAGCCACGCCTGATGCTGTCGCAAGGTCTGCCGTGCTGCTAGCTACCGCCCGCCCAGGAGACGAGGAGATGCGCTTGCGTATCGCGCACCACCGACGCGAACGCGCAGAGCGCCTGCCTCAGCTCGACTGCGAGGAGGTGCCGATCGATCTGCCAGAGGCGATCCGTCGGCACAGCGCGCCGGATCGTCTGATCGTCATCGATTGCCTCACGCTGTGGTTGACCAACCTGCTGATGCCGTCGGAGGACGATGCACTTGATGACCGCGAATGGGGCTTGAAGCGCGAGGCACTGTGCGGTGCCATCAGCGAGGCCAGCGGCCCCGTGCTGATGGTCTCGAACGAGATCGGCCTGGGCACCTCGCCGATGTCGCCGGAGGCGCGTCACTTCGTCGATGAGTTGGGTCGCCTGCACCAAGTGATTGCGGCGCGCTGCGACCGCGTCACACTCATGGTTGCCGGCATCGAGGTGCCAGTCAAGCGGGAGGCGCGGTGAGCACGCGTCGCCTCCTGGCCGGGCTGCTCGGCGCCGTCATGTGGTGCTTGGCTGGAACGCTGGTGGTGGCACATGCGGCGGATCCCGCTGCGTTGCCGATCGTTATTCAGGACGACCGAGGCAGCACCGTGCGCTTCGCTGCTGCGCCGCGTCGCATCGTCAGCCTTCTGCCGTCGCTGACTGAAAGCCTGTGCGCGCTGGGCGGCTGTGATCGTCTGGTCGGGACCGACCGCTATTCCAATTCACCTGCGTCGGTGATCCAGCTGCCGAAGCTTGGCGGTATCGAAGACGCGAACCTGGAGCGCATCGTTGCATTGAAGCCCGACGTGGTGCTCGCCGCACCCTCCACGCGGGTCGTCGAGCGTCTGGAGGCGCTCGGACTGAAGGTTGTGCTGCTGGAATCCAAAACACATGCCGATGTGCACCGATCATTGACCGTGCTGGCCGCGATGCTCGGCACGCCGGCGGCAGCTGCGCCGTTATGGAGTGCCATTGAGCAGCAGGTCGACCACGCAGCCGGTCGCATCCCCGTGACGCTGCGCGGGCTGCGTGTGTACTTCGAGGTGGACACAACGCCATACGCCGCTGGCGAGAGCTCGTTCATCGGCGAGACCATCAAGTGGCTGGGGCTTGCGAATGCCGTGCCCGCTGCGCTCGGACCGTTTCCACAGCTCAACCCCGAATTTGTCGTGCGCACACAGCCCGACATCATCATGGCCGCCCAGCGCGATCTGGACGAGATGCCGCACCGGCCTGGCTGGGCAAAACTGAACGCCTTGCGCGACCGGCGCATCTGCGGTTTCAGCCACGAACGCTATGAGGTGCTGGTGCGCCCCGGCCCTCGACTCGGCGAGGCAGCGCAACTGCTGGCCGATTGCCTGCTGGCGCTTGGCACATCAACAAAATGATCGACCACGCACTTGGTGCCAGCCGCTACGGTTCCTCCGATGACCCGGGCGCTGCGCGTCGTCGCCGGCTTGCCGTTGGCCTGCTGCTGGCGGGTCTGGTGTTGGCGCTGGCCGGATTGGCAGCCGGCAGCGATGGCTGGTCCTGGCCGCAATTGCACGGCGCAGACAGCGCGCTGATCTTCGGTGAGATCCGCGCGCCGCGCACCCTGGGTGCCTGGCTGGTCGGTGCGCTGCTGGGCCTCGCAGGCGCCGTCGCGCAAGGGCTGTTTCGCAATCCACTCGCCGACCCTTATCTGTTGGGCTCGGCGGCAGGGGCGTCTCTGGCCGTGGCGCTGGTGCTGGCGGTCGGCTCGCTGGGCGGGGTGATCCCAGTGATGGCGGCTGCCAGCGGCCTGGCCCGTCTGGGCCTCGTGGGTGCGGCGTTTGTCGGTGCCTTTGCCGGCGTCGCGCTGACCTTGGCGCTGGCTCGCGGCGCACAGCAAACGCCACGGCTGCTGCTGGCCGGGGTGGTTGTCGGCGTGGTGCTCTCCGCGCTGGGCGATCTGGTCGCCACAGTCGCGCCCGAGTCGCTTCGCGGAAAGCAGGTCTTCATGCTCGGCACGACTGGCTTTCTCGGTTGGGCCAATGTGGGCGTACTGGGCGTTGGGCTGCTCTTGACGCTGCCTGTGGCATGGCGACTGGCGCGCGTGCTCGACGCCTTGACGCTGGGTGAAGACAGTGCGCGCAGCCTCGGCCTGGCACTGGCACGCTGGCGACTGCTGCTGGTGGCCGTGCTGGCGCTGGCGACTGGTATTGCTGTGTCGCAGGCCGGTCTGGTGGCTTTCGTCGGCCTGGCAGCGCCACACCTGGTGCGGCGATGTGCGCCGGCGCCGAATGGCTACACCTTGATCGCCAGTGCCGCGGCAGGCGGCACGCTGCTGCTGGCCGCCGACGTGCTGGCGCGCAGCCTGATCGCGCCGCAGGAGTTGCCCGTTGGCATCGTCACTGCGGTGCTCGGTGGTGGCTACTTGTTGTGGCTGCTGCGCCAGCGGCGGTTGGGATGAACAGCAGCGCGCCATCAACCTGTGCCTTGCGCGCCGAGGGTGTGCAGGTCGCGCTTGGCGGCCCGCCTGTGCTGCGCGGCGTGTCGCTCGCATTGCATCCCGGCTGGACTGCGATCGTCGGTCCCAACGGCGGTGGCAAGTCGACGTTGCTGCGTGTGTTGGCCGGCCTGCTGGCGCCTCAGTCCGGGCGCATCATGCTGGAAGGGCGACCACTGACGGAGCACGGTGCACGGGAGCGCGGTCAGCGCATCGCCTGGCTGGCCCAGCATGAGGGAAGTGATGCCTGTGGCGAGCTCACGGTGCGTGATGTGGTGCAGCTCGGTCGGCTGCCGCACCTGGGCCTGTTCGCTGCACCCGGTCCACAGGACGATGCTGCCGTCGATGCTGCGATGGCAGCCACCGAATGCAGTGACTGGCAGTGCAGGCGGCTGTACGAACTGTCGGGTGGCGAACGGCAGCGTGTGCTGTTGGCACGTGCGCTCGCGGTCAGTGCCGCGGTGCTTCTGCTCGATGAGCCGACAACGCACCTCGACCCGCCGCATCAGGTGGCGGTCGTGCGGCTGATGCAGCGCCTGGCCGCAGCCGGCACGACGGTGGTGAGCGTGCTGCACGACCTGCCACTGGCTCTGCAGGCCGATCGTCTGGTGGTGCTGGACCAGGGCAAGGTCTGTGCTGAAGGTTCGCCGCATGCCACAGAGGTGCAGGCGTCCCTCGTGCAGGTGTTTGGTGGTGCGCTGTCGATCGAGCAGGTCGGCGGGCGCTGGACCGCGGTACCCTGTTTGTGACCTCGGCGGCTGTCATCTTGCTTTACACACTTCGGATCTGCCTGGACCCATGAGCATCACTTCCGCCCCCACCGATGTCGACACCGCTGCGTTGCGCGCACGGCTGTCGCAGCGAATCGATCAGAAGACGAAGCCGCTCGGCTCACTGGGTCGCATCGAGGCACTGGCGTTGCAGATCGGACTGATCCTGCGCACCGAGCAGCCGGTGCTGCTGCAGCCGCAGATGGTCGTCTTTGTCGGAGATCACGGGCTGGCTGCGCGGGGCGTCTCGGCCTACCCACCGGACGTAACCTGGCAGATGGTCCAGAACTTCCTGACCGGTGGCGCCGCCATCAGCGTGCTCGCGCGACAACACGGACTGGCGCTGACAGTGGTCGATGCGGGTGTGCGGCATGACTTCGAGCCTCGATCCGGTTTGCTGATTCGCAAGATCGCCCCCGGTACTGCCGATGCGTTGGCGGGGCCGGCCATGAGCGATGTGCAGTGTGCGCAGGCGGTGCGCGTCGGACGCGAAGTCGTGCATCAGCTGCCGGGCAACGTGCTGCTGCTGGGTGAAATGGGGATCGGCAACACCTCCAGCGCTGCGCTGTTGCTGGCCCGGCTGACGGGCGAGCCAATCGAGCGCTGCACCGGCAGGGGAACAGGCCTCGACGACAAGGGGCTGGCTCACAAGCTATCGGTGTTGTCCGGCGTGCTGGCGACACATGAAAGTGCCGAGGCGCCGCTGCAAGCACTCGCCGCATTCGGTGGTTTCGAGATCGCCATGCTGGTCGGTGCTGTGCTGCAGGCGGCTGAAGAGCGCCGCCTGGTCGTGGTCGATGGTTTCATCACGGGCGCTGCGGTCCTGGTCGCGCAGCGGATCGCTGAAGGCGAGGGCCGCTCGATCGTCGAAAGCTGCGTGTTCGCGCATCGCTCCGATGAGGCCGGCCACACTTTGATGCTGCGCAAACTGGGTGCAAGCCCACTGCTGGACCTGGGCCTGCGCTTGGGCGAGGGCTCTGGCGCTGCCCTCGCGTGGCCCCTCATCGACAGTGCGGCGCGGCTGTTGTGCGACATGGCGAGTTTCGAGTCGGCCGGCGTGGCCACTGCGGCTGACTTGTCGTCGTTGGAATGACGCAGTGACGGCACCCATTCCTTCATCCACCACGAACGGCAACACAGCTGCGCCGCGCAAGTGGGCCACTTGGCTGGTGCATGAACTGCGCCTTTTCTTCGTCGCGCTGCAGTTCTTCACCCGCGTACCGGTGCCGCGCTGGGTCGGCTTCGAGCCAGAGTGGCTGAACCAGTGCGCCCGCCATTTCGCCCTGATTGGCGTGTTCGTCGGTGTGGTTGCTGCCGCGGTGTTGTGGGCAGCGAGTTGGTTGTTGCCACTGCCGGTCGCGGTGTTGCTGTCGATGGCAGCAACGATGCTGTTGACCGGCGGCTTTCACGAAGACGGCTGGGCCGATACCTGCGATGGGCTGGGCGGCGCGGTGAGCCGCGAACGCGCGCTCGAGATCATGAAGGACTCGCGCATCGGCGCCTATGGCGCGATGGGACTGCTGATGATGCTGGCGTTGAAGGCGTCCGCGCTGGCGTCTCTGCCAGTTGCCTGGGGTTGTGCGGCACTTCTGCTGGGCCACACCGCCTCTCGTGCGGCGTCGACAGCTTTGATCCGCTTTCTGCCTTACGCCGGCGACCTCGAGCACGCCAAGTCCAAGCCGCTGGCACAGCGGATCTCCTCGGCGGGGCTCGTCGTGTCGTGCGGCTGGGTCTTGCCAGTCGCCGGCGGGCTGGTGCTGTATCAGACGCGGTGGGCCTTGCCGGTGGTCGCCGGTTTGCTGGTCTCGGTGTTCGGCGCGGTCTGGTGTGCACGCTGGTTGCGACGGCGGCTGGGTGGCGTCACGGGCGACACGCTCGGCGCAACGCAGCAGCTCACCGAGCTGCTTGTGCTGCTGGCCTGGGCAGCCACCTGGCATCTCACACAGGCGGGCTGACAGTGGCTATTGATGGGCCACTGATTTACCTTTGGCGCCACCCCCGGCCACGGGCGGCTGCGGGCCGCTGCATCGGACGCACGGACCTGCCGGTGGATCCACGCAAGTCCAAGCGGCTTGCACACCGCATCCGCCAACACGCGCGCCGCCACGGTTTGTCGCGCGAGGTCCACACTTCAACCCTGCAGCGCAGCGCCGATGTGGGTCGTTGGCTCGCGCGATGGGGTTGGGTGCATCACATCGACGAGGCCCTCTCCGAGATCGATTTCGGCGCTTGGGACGGCAAGCACTGGGCCACGATTGGCGAACCAGGGGTCAGCGCATGGTGCGAGGATCTGGCAGGTTACCGGGATCACGGCGGTGAGTCTGTATCGGCACTGTTCGATCGCTGCGCCGAGTGGTTCGGCCGAATCCATGGATCTCCGGCGCTTTGTGTTGTTGGCCATGCCGGCTGGGGCAACGCCGCACGGTTGCTGTGTCAGGGCAGCGGGCCGCCACGAGTTGCAAGCGACTGGCCAAAGGCGCCGAGCTACGGCGAGCGGCTGGAGCTTTGCTGGCCGGTCGCTGTGTCCACCAGAGTGAAGTAGAACGGCGTCATTCACGACAGCGTGCCGATCGGCAGATGTGCTAAGCCAGCGTTCATCTGGCAGTGCCCAAATTGCGCCCACCTAGCTTTGGCCGGAGCCTGTCATCTTTCAACGCAAACTCTCCAAGGGCCTGCGCAGGCTCGGTCCCGGCCTGATCACAGGTGCTGCCGACGACGATCCGAGTGGCATCGCCACTTACTCGCAGGCAGGTGCGCAGTTCGGCTATTCAATGCTGTGGACGGTGGTGTTCACACTGCCGTTGATGGTCGCGATCCAGATCGTTGGCGCACGCATCGGCTACGTGACCCGGCGCGGGCTCGCTGCCAACATCAAGGACAGTTTTCCCCGCTGGGTGCTGCTGACAGTGGTCGGCATGCTGCTGCTGGCCAACACCCTCAACGTGGCCGCAGACATCGCGGCGATGGCCGAAGCCTTGCGCCTGCTGGTGGGCGGATCGGCACATATCTACGCGGTCACATTTGGCCTGCTGTGTCTGGTGCTGCAGGTCTTTCTGCCTTACCAGACCTATGTGCGCTGGCTGAAATGGCTGACGCTGGCACTGCTGGCCTATGTGGCGGTGGCGTTCTCGCTGCGTCTGGACTGGTGGCAGGTGGTTCGATCGATCGTTGACCCGCATCTGCCCGGGGGGCACGAAGTGCTGTTGATGGTGGTCGCTGTCTTCGGAACAACCATCAGCCCTTACCTGTTCTTCTGGCAGGCCGCTCAGGAGATGGAAGACACGAAACCTGACGCCGATGAACCTCGCAGTACCGCCAATGTGCGACGTCACCTGCAACGCATCAAGGCCGACACCATCGTCGGCATGGCGTTTTCCAACCTGATCGCGTTCTTCATCATCCTGAGCACCGCTGCGACGCTGCACGCGGCGGGCATCACCGACATCCAGACTTCCGCACAGGCCGCCGAGGCCTTGCGCCCGTTGGCAGGTGATCTGACCTTTGCACTGTTCAGCCTCGGCATCATCGGTACGGGGATGCTTGCTGTGCCTGTTCTGGCGGGTTCGGCTGCCTATGCGGTGGCCGAGGCTGCTGGATGGCGCGGCAGTCTGAGCCTGCGCCTGGACCACGGGGAGGGTCGAGGCTTCTACGGCGTGATCGCTGCCGCCACGGTAGGCGGTGTGCTCCTGTGTTTCACCCCCACCGACCCGGTCAAGGAGCTGTTCTGGTCGGCGGTGTTGAATGGCGTGATCGCAGTGCCCATCATGGCGGTGATGATGTCGCTGGCCTCGCGCCATGCCACCATGGGCGAACTGGTCATTGGCAAGCGCCTGTGCTGGCTTGGGTGGGGGGCCACTGGCGTGATGGCGCTCACCGTGCTTGCGATGTTCGCCACACTGTGATGGCGGTTTTGCCCTTACGCCTTATCTCAAAAAGCACATGACCCATTTGATTTCGCACCTTCGCGTACGACCCCGGTTGATGCTGTCGGTGGCGGTTGGTATTGCAGCGGCTTTGCTGCTCCCCGGTACCCACCATGCGGTAACGCGGTGCTTGTTAGGGTGGAATGTGTCGGTCTGGCTGTACCTGGGGCTGGCCGGCTTGATGATGCTCCAGGCCGATCACGCCAAGCTGCGACGGATCGCTCTGGCCCAGGCCGAAGCGGCCGGTACGGTGCTGTGCATCGTGGTTGTTGCAGCCATGGTCAGTCTCATCGGTATCGTGGCCGAGCTGATGGCGGCCAAGGCGCCAGGCACGCCGCATGCGCTGCCGCATGTGCTGTTTGCACTGGCGACCGTTGCCGGTTCGTGGCTGCTGGTGCCGACCATGTTCGCGCTGACCTATGCCAGCCACTACTACCGAACGGCGCATGGCAACGGATTGAACTTCCCGCCGAACGATGACAGCTTCAAGCCCGACTACGGCGACTTCCTGTACTTCTCATTCACCATCGCCGTCGCCTCGCAAACCGCAGACGTCAGCGTGTCGACGCCAGCGATGCGGCGGCTGGTGCTGCTGCAGTCGGTGTTGTCGTTTGCCTTCAATACCGCCATCCTGGCCTTGACGATCAACATCGCCGCCAGCTTGTTTTAAGCGATGCGGGTGAGAGTTCAGGAGTCTGCAGATCGAGCTCGCGCTCCCAGGACATGTCGCAGCCAGCGTTTGCCATGGGCAAACCAGGCGTGCCGTGCGCACGCGGTGACGCTGCTCCAGCCTGCGCGGCGGTTGACCAAGGGCTGCTGATCTGCTGAAGAGGCGCGACCAGCGGCTACCGTCAGCACACAGCGAAGCGAGAGCGGATGCTTGGCGGGCGCGTACTTTTCGATCAGGTGCACGTCGAAACCGGCCTGAGCCACCAGTTGAGCCAGCGTGTCGGAACTGAAGTGATACAGGTGCGCGATGTGCAGCATCTTCAGCTTGCGGTACTCAGCGATATCGGGCACCTCGATGTACAGCCGGGCATTCGGTGCCAACAGCGGCTTCAGCGATTCGAGCACCTGCACCGGATGCTGCAGGTGTTCCAGCACGTGGTTGATGATGACCAGATCGATCGGTGGCGGTAGCGAGGCGCGAAGGTCGGCCAGGCTCGCATGCCACTCGCAGCCCGCATGGTTCATCGCAAAGCGGCCGAATACCGGGTTGGGTTCGATCGCGATACGTCGGGTGCTGGGCATCTGATCGCCGACCGCCTTCAGCATCGAGCCTTCGGCCGCGCCGATGTCGAGGACCACCATGTCGGGCAACAAATCGCCGCGTGCCACCAGGAACTCCGCCGTGACGGCGCATCGCCTGTCAATGCGTGCGGCACGAATGTGCTCCAGGGTCGGTATGCCATCGCGTGGCCCGAAGTCGCTGTAGAAATGGCGGTAGTGGTGCGTGTAGAAGTCGTCAAGCGCTGCAGCCGTTGGCTGCGGATTTGTCATCACCAGACCGCAGCCCAGGCAACCGACGGTGACCAGCCCCATGTTGTATCGGTCCGTCGCTGCCAGCTGCTCAAACTTGATGCTGTGGCACAGCGGGCAGGGGATCTGTTCGAGGCGGCTGCGATCGAGATTCCACGATGAGGTCTGCATCAGCAAGGGCGGGCGACCGCAGTGTCCGCGAAGTTGAGCCGACGATTGTAGGTAGCGCGACGAGGCTCGCAGAGCCGGCTGAGTCTGCTTTGAACCAGGGCAAGCGTTGTCGCTGGATACCTGCGCGCTGGTCTGCCAGCAGGAGGAAGTTACGCGTTTGCCGGGTCGGAATCCCGGTGTGGCGCCATCGGTGGGTACGCTGCCTCACCAGGCAAGGACGTCGGTCGCGGGCCGTACAACAAAGCCGAGAACAGCATGAACATCAACCCGGTGTTCGATCGCCAGATGTACGACTCCGACAGGCAGATGAAAAAGTAGAACAAAGGCAGCCCGACCCGAAGCGAGCCCAAGCCGTCATCAGGCCCGTGTCGCGTCAGCCATGGTGGGGCGACCCACACTGCGAACAGCAGAACGCCACCCAACACGCCTGTGGTCGCCAGGTTGAACAGCAATTGGTTGTGCGGGTTGCGCGTGGGCATCCAGGCTGGAGATCGCTGGTCGTTCACTGCTTTGTACTCGGCGACGAAGTCGCCGGCACCGACACCCAGCCACGGGTGCTCCCCGATGATGTGCAGCGTGTTGACCGCCATCTTGTACCGGTGCGGGAGCGATTCATTGACCGCCGTGTCGAGCTGATGCGATTCGGAGAACATCAGCCCGATCCGCTGCTTGGTGATCGTGTCGCTGAACGCATACAGACCCCACGCACAGATGGCGAGCACGGCTGCGGCGCTTGCCAGCGCAAGCATCCTTCTTCCGGCCAGCTTCTGGAACGCCAGCAACGCCATCATCAGGCTGAAGCTGATCATCCCGACTCGGCTGCCCGAGAAGGACAGCACCGCGAAAGCGCTGAGTACGCTGAGGGCCCAGGCGATGCGCTGCCAGCCAGACGTGGTCAGCGCCTTCCAGGCGCCCACATAACCTGCGAACGCGAGGGCCGGGCCGAAAAGGATGCGATCGACAAACGGAGCCGTCTCCATCGCGTCCTTCTGCGCGCGCAGGCCATTCGGCCAATCCGGGTAGTGGTTGAGATGCAGCCAGTTGTAGGTGGCCAGCAGTTCGCACAGGGCAACGCCGATTGCAAACGCCACCAGGTAGCGTCCCGTGTGTTCCCAACGCGCAACGGTGAGGTACAGCGCCGAAAGCAGGAAGAACAGGTACCTCGACACCATGTCCCAACCTGCGGCCACGTCGGCGGTCCACAGCAGTGACACCACCACCCACCAGAAATACGCCTGGTAGACCCAGAAGACCGGGTTGCTTCGCAATGCCTGCCATTTTTCGAGCCAGCGACCTTCGATCAGCCAGAACACCAGCATCAGGCCGGTCAGGATGTACACCGGTGCGATCTGCATCGGTATCAGAAAGAAGAGCGCCGCCAGCAGGCCCGAGTTGACCGCTGTCAGGTGATCCCGCCACACCGTCGCGGTCATCGTTGAACGACACCGGCGCGGTCGAAGGTGGCGCGCATGTCATTGCGCTCCTGCTCCGACTTGAATCGCGTGCGATCCCAGCCAAAAGCGACCACTTGTGTCTCTGGCGCACACAGCTGGCGGGCGAACAGCAGTGCCGTCGAGCGTACGCCGACAACGAAGCGATAGGGTGTGTGGCTGAGCCAGATCTCAAGTGGCTCCTCGAGCTCGAGCACGCGATAACCCGGCCTGCACAGCTCGAGCTGCTGGTCCTTCGGATGCGCCTTGTAGTCGATCTGTTCGATGTCGCACGAGGTCAGCCACTGCTCGATCTGCAGTGCCACCGCATCGCGATCGGCGGTATTCATCAGCCCGGCGCTGACCAGCGTTTGGCCAATCACCAGAGCCCGCTGTGGCATCACGCCGGAAGACAGCTGCGTGCTGCGTTCGGCCAGCGGCGCAAGCACGACGACCTTGGCTGGGTCGTACTCGTGTGGCAGCCCAGCCAGCACATAGACGCGATCGCAAAAAGCGGCATCGGATCCAATCCGGTCGCCCGAAAACATCCAGTAATTCAGCGCAGGCGACAACAACCGACGCAATTTCCGCATGCCCTGGGCGATGCGCTTGACCGGCGACAAGGGATAGCGGCGGATACTGATCAATCCATCCGGGAGGATACGGGCGTGCATCGCAGTGGCGCCGCTTCGGCGAGGCAGCGCACGCAGGAAATAGTTGATCGCCTCGGTGTCGAACACCGCGCTGTGCAGAAGCAGCGTGTCACAGGGGCCAACCAGCGCAGCCACCAGGTCGAGGTTGGCGAGCAGTCGCCGGTGTCGGCCCATCCAGCCTGGCAGCGGGTGCCGGCGCGGCCAGGGCAGGTAACTGCTGGCATCCCATTCTTCGGCGCGCACCTGGTGCGCGATGCCCGGCTGGTACCAGATCAGCACCTGTCGCGCACCAGCCTCCAGCGTTTGCGCAATCTGCTTCGCCGCCAGCAATTGAAGCGGCGAGGCGACAAAGTAGACGCAGACCGTGGTCATGCCCCGCGACCTTTCGCGGCCCCGACCGCGCGGTAGGCCTTCAGATTGCCCTCGACCATGGCATCGATCGAGAACTCGGCCAGTGTCAGGGCACGTCCTGCATGGCCGTAACGTTGGCGCAGTCCCGCATCGCCAAGCAGTTGGATCAAGTGGCCCGACAAGGCCCCGACGTCACCGGGTTCGATCAACTCTCCGTTGATGCCGGGCCGCACGATCTCCGGGATCCCGCCAGCACGCCCGGCGACGATGGGCAGGCCACAGGCGGCCGCTTGCAACAGGGCGACCCCGAGACCTTCCATCTCGGCCGGGTGCACCATCACATCGACGCATGGCAGTACCCGCTCGAGATCATTGCGGAATCCAGCGAAGACGACTCGTTGCTCGAGACCTGCGACCTGGACCCGCTTTCTCATGGCGACCATCTCGGGTCCTTGGCCGAACAGAAGAACACGGGTTCGCGGGTGAACGGCAAGCACTGCAGGCAGCGCCGCGATCAGAGTGCGGTGCCCTTTGCGGGCAATGAACTGTGCAGCCATCGCGATCGTCAGCTCGTCGTCGGCGAGTTCGAATTCATGGCGAAACCAGTCCATGTCATCGCGATGGGGGCGGTAGCGCTGGGTGTCGACCGCACTGTGCACGCACACCACCTTGTCGGGCGACAGGCCAGCATCCAGCAGCACCTGCTCGATGCCTTCGGAAATCGCGACAACGCGGTCGTAGAGCTTGTACTTGAGACGAAACCAGCCGCGCGGCTCGGGGTTGTCATTGCGCCGGCTCATGACCGTCGGTACGCCCTCGAGCCGGGCGGCAATCGCGCCCCAGACATCGCTGCCACGTCGGCTGTGCAGATGCACGAGAGCCGGACGCTCGGTACGAATCAACTTCCGCACCCGGCCTATCAAGCCGATGTCCTGGTCGCCGCCCATGGCGATCTCTCTTACCTGCAAGCCGTGCGCACGCGCCTGTACCGCAATCGCGCTGCCTGTCGGACATGCCAGCACTGCTTCTTCTCCGCGAGCCTGCAGCCCCTGAACCAGGAAGAAGACCTGCAGTCCTCCGCCGTAGAGGTGGGTGCCGGCTTCAACGTGCAGTGTCTTCATGCCGGCTGTTGCATCACCGACCGCGCCGTGCGCAGCACCGTATCGACTTCGAAGACACGCATGCAGTCGTAGCGGCCGCCACAGGTGGGATGGCGGCGACACGGTGAGCAGGGGCGAGCTTCATACATCACGACGGTGCGCGGAGTACGAGCGTCGAGGTACGGACGGGTCGAACCGAACAGCGCCACCGTCGGCACCTCCAACGCGCTGCCCATGTGGGTCAGTCCGGTGTCCACGCCGATGAGCAGCGCACTGCCGGCGATCAGCGCAGCCGTTTCATCGAGCTTGAGCCGACCGACCAGGTTGACCAGCCCCGGCGCGCTGGCAGTGATGGCTGCGGTTTGTGCTGCATCTGAGGGCCCGCCGACCAGCACGGGTGTCAGACCATCGGCCACCAGCTGCTGCGCCAGTGCAGCCCAGCGGTCGTTGAACCAATGCTTCTGAGGCCGGGTGGTGTAGGGGCACAGTACGGCATAGGGGCCGCGCACGCCATGGTTTGCCAGTGCGGCCGTGGCCGACAACCTGGGCACCTCGCCAACCGCAAGATCCATTCGGTAAGGGGTCTTGGCGCCCAGGTGGCGTGCCAGCGCTCGGTACTCGGTGCCGATTGGTTTCAGTGGGTCAGGCTTCGGAAAGAACTGCTCGGTCATCAGCCACCGGCTGCCCTCGCGACCGATCAGACTGACGCGGCGTGTTGCGCCACTCCACCAGGCGCACAGCGCACTCTTGAAAAGGCCCTGTGCGTCGATCGCGACGTCGAAGCGGCGCGCGCGCAACGCAGCTCGGAAGGCGATCACCGAGCGCAGCAGGGCGATCGGTCGGCGGGCTCGCCACAAGGCTTGCCACTCTTCGCGTGGCAACACGATGACCTCGTCGAGTCTTGGGTTGTGCCGCAGCAGCGGCACCGCCGCGGTTTCGACCAGCCAGCCAAGGTGAGCCTGCGGAAACAACTCTCGCACTGCCGGAATCAGGCCAGAGGCCATCACCACGTCACCGAGCGCCGACAGTCGGATGATCAGGATGCGCGGTGCTGCACTGGGCGATGCGGTCATCGTGACCTGTTCACCCGCCGCGGTCGAACTGCATGTGATGCAAGCGGCTGTAGATGCCGTGGAGCGCCAGCAGTTCGGCATGCGTGCCGACTTCAGCGATGCGCCCCTGGTCCATGACCACAACGCGGTCGGTGCCTGCGATGGTCGAGAGCCTGTGTGCGATGGTGAGCGTGGTGCGGCCACGCTTCAGATTGTCGATCGCGATCTGCACCAGCCTTTCCGATTCGGTGTCCAGCGCCGAGGTCGCCTCGTCGAGCAGAAGGATGGGCGCATCCTTGAGCAGAGCGCGGGCAATGGATATGCGTTGGCGCTGCCCGCCAGACAGCCGGGCGCCGTTCTCGCCAATCGGTGTTTGCAGACCCAGAGGCATCTCGCGGATGAATTCCATGGCATGCGCTGCCTCGGCAGCGGCGACGATCTGCTCTTGAGTGGCAGCATCTCGCAGGCCATAAGCGATATTGGCTGCCACGGTGTCGTTGAACAGCACCACGTGCTGGGTGACCAATGCAATGTTGGCGCGCAGGTCTGCAAGGCGGAGATCACGGATGTCGATGCCGTCCAGGCAGATCACGCCGCGATCCAGCGTGTGGAATCGCGGGATCATCGACATCAGCGTGGACTTCCCGCTGCCCGACGCACCGACCAGTGCGACCGATTCACCGGGACGGATGTCAAGATCAACGTCGATCAACGCATCGCGATCCGCGTTGGGATAACGAAAGCTGGCCGCGCTGAACTGCAGCCGGCCAGTCGAGCGGGCGATGGTCTTGCTGCCGTGATCGGGTTCGTCAGGCGCATCGACGACCTCGAACACACTGGCCGCCGCCGCCAGGCCGCGCTGCAGAACCTCGTTGACGTTCGACAGCCGCTTCAGCGGTGCCAGCAGCAGCGCCATGGCGCTGAAGAACGATACAAAGCCGCCGACGGTGAGCTGATTCTGGTTGGACTGCAGAGCTGCGTAGTAGATGATCGAAGCCAGCGCCAGCACTGCGATGGTCTGCACGATCGGGCCGTTGGCGGCCGAAGTCGCCACCACCTTCATCGAATAGCGGCGCAGCGCGTTGGCAACATCGAAGAATCGCTTGGCCTCGTACGCTTCACCCGCAAATATCTTGATTTCGCGGTGGCCGCCGATGACTTCGTCGACCACATGCGACAACGTACCCATCGAGGACTGCTGGCTGCGACTGAGCGCGCGAAGGCGCCCGCTGATCGAGCGGATCACATAAGCGATCACCGGCAGCACGGTAAAGAAGGCCAGCGACAGCTGCCAGTTCTCGTACAGCATGTAGCCAAGCAGGCCAAGAACAATGAGGCTGTCCTTGACGATGGTGATCAACGACACCGTGATGATCGGGCTGATCTGTTGGGTGTTGTAGGTCAGCTTCGAAATCAGCACTGCACTGGGTTCACGGTCGAAGTAGCTGGCGGGCAGGCGCAGTACCTTTTCGAACATGGCGGTGCGCAATGCGAGCACCACTTTGGTTGCGACCGCGTTCAAGGCGGTGACATGAACGAAGTCAGTCGCTCCGCGCACGACGAACAGTGCCACGATCAACAAGGGCATGCGGTGAATTGCAGCGGGGTCACGATTGACGAAGCTGCCGTCCAGCAACTCCTTCAACAGCGCGGGCAAAGCAGTTTCGGTGGCCGCGTAGCCGATCATCGCCAGAATGCCCAGCGTAAAGGTTCGCCAGTGCGGCCGCACCTCGGCCAGTACCCGCAGGTACAGCGCCTTCGATGAGTACGTGCCCGGTGCTTGCAAGACCTAGAGCTCTTCGAGACGTTGCGGCGGGTAGGTGTCCCAGCCCAGGCAGCCCGGGCACTGCCAGTAGTGCTGCTGGGCGTCGAAGCCGCAGGCAGCGCAGCGATAGCGCTGTCCAGCCCTCGCGGCACGGCCGATCACTTCGCTCACCGCTGTCAGATCCGTCGGCGACACGGGCAGCGCGGAGGATTCATGTTCGTGCAGAAGGGCCTGTGCGGCCGACAGCGTGGGCAGCAATGCCAGCTGAGTTCGGGTGCGGTCACGTCGTGAGACCGGATCGCTGTCGAGCGCGCCAAGCGCATTCAGCAGATCGATGCTGGGCTTCTTCTGGTGCAACGCGAACAGTTGCCGTCTTGCGTCTTCTTGACCTCCGCAGGCCAGGGCGCTGGCAGCATATTCGGTGGCGACCAGATTGAAGCTTGCCGGGTGCGTGGCCAGCAGCTGGTTCCATACGGCAATGGCTTCGGCGTGTCGGCCGAGTCGTGCCAATCGCCGGCCGGCAGTCACCACTGGGCGAGCGGCCTGAGGGGACGCCTCATGTGCACGCCTGAGCGCATCGTCGGCGTCCGCTGTCTGCTGCTTGGCGTCGGCCTCCAGCGCCAGCTCGCACCAGTAGTGCGCGATGCGAGACGCATACGACCCTGTGCTGCCGCGTTCGAGCTTCAGCGCATCGTCGACGGCCGATCGCCAGTCGTGCGAACGCTCGTGCAGCGTCAGCAAGGCCAGGCGCGCATCGGTGTCGTAGGCGGTTCCTTCCAGGGCGCGCCAGGCAGCCTCGGCTCGGTCGAACAAGCCCGCCTGCATGAAGTCCTGGGCCAAACCGTGCTGGGCGCGGTCACGCTCGGCAGGCTGAAGGTCCGCACGGTTGAGCAAATGCTGATGGACGCGAACCGCGCGCTCGTACTCACCGCGCCGGCGAAACAGATTGCCCAGCGCGAAGTGGAGGTCGCTGGTGTCGGGGTCTTGCTGAACGGCTTCGATGAAGGCGTCGATGGCCTTGTCGTGCTGTTCGTTCAATAGCAGGTTCAAGCCCTTGAAATAGGCCTTGGGTGCATCGCGCTGTTCGCGCTTGAGCTGCCTGAAGTCGAAGCGCGATGCCAGCCAGCCCAGCGCGAATGCAACGGGCAGCCCCAGCAGGAACCACTGCAGGTCAAAGTCCATCGCGCGGCGGATGTTCAGGCATGGCCGAAGTGGTGCCGAGCGGACTCTGCGCAGCCGCAGCTTGCGCTGGCACCGACTTGCGCGTGGCAACACGGCGGTGCTTCCACCAGGCCGGCACCATCGCGCTGACGCCAAAGGCACAGCCCATACCGAATGCGGCCAGAACGATGAACACCATCGGCGCTCGCCATTCATACCCGAAGAACCAGCGCACTGCGGCGTCCTGCTGGTTGTTCAGCGCAAAAGCGAACAGGGCAAAAAAGATGAACAGTCTGAAAACCCAGGTGATCACGCGCATGACGTCTCCGCTACAACGTGCTGCGCTGCAGGTCACTGCCGGGGGCAGACACTGCAACGTCTTCGGGCTTCAGCCTAACGGAATTCGACGCGGCTTCAATGCCGCGATTGAAGATCGCCATCCGATGGCGGTGCATCGGCTGGCAAATGGGCATCAACCGCTTCGCGCAAAGCCTTGCCTGGCTTGAAGTGAGGCACCAGTTTTTCTGGCACCACCACCTGTTCACCGGAACGAGGATTGCGACCCACGCGAGGCGGGCGGCGGTTGATGGAAAAGCTGCCGAAGCCGCGGATTTCGATGCGATGTCCGCGCGCGAGCGCATCGGACATCGCATCAAGCACGATCTTGACTGCCGTCTCGGTGTCACGGTGGGTGAGCTGGCCGAATCGCTCGGCCAGCCGTGCCACCAAATCCGAACGGGTCATGCCGTCCTTCATGCCATCCATGGCCGCGGCTCCGACCGTCAGGAATTGCCGCCCTGGTTGTCCAGCTTGGCGCGCAGCAGGGCGCCCAGGCTGGTCGTACCAGCGTTCTCACGTTCGCTGGTCTGCGCCAGGCGCTGCATGGCCTCTTGGTTGTCGGCGTTGTCCTTGGCCTTGATCGACAACTGGATCGAACGCGTCTTGCGGTCGACGTTGATGATCACGGCGTTGACTTCGTCGCCTTCCTTCAGCACGTTGCGCGCGTCTTCGACGCGATCGCGGCTGATTTCAGAAGCCCGCAGGTACGCGGTCACGTCGTCTGCCAACTGCACTTCAGCGCCACGGGCATCGACCGTCTTGACCTTGCCGGTGACGATCATGCCGCGGTCGTTGACCGAGGTGTAGGTGGTGAACGGATCGCTGTCGAGCTGCTTGATGCCGAGCGAAATGCGCTCGCGCTCCACGTCCACAGCCAGCACGATGGCTTCGACTTCCTGGCCCTTCTTGAAGTTGCGCACTGCAGCCTCACCCGGCTCGTGCCAGGACAGGTCGGACAGGTGCACCAGGCCGTCGATGCCAGCGGCCAAGCCCACGAACACGCCGAAGTCGGTGATCGACTTGACCGGGCCCTTGACTCGGTCGCCGCGTTGCACGGTGGTCGAGAACTCTTCCCACGGGTTCGCCTTGCACTGCTTCATGCCGAGGCTGATGCGGCGCTTGTCTTCGTCGATCTCCAGCACCATGACTTCGACTTCGTCGCCCAGGGCGACGATCTTCGAGGGGGCCACGTTCTTGTTGGTCCAGTCCATTTCCGAGACGTGCACCAGGCCTTCGATGCCTGGCTCGATCTCGACGAACGCGCCGTAGTCGGCGATGTTGGTGATCTTGCCGAACAGACGGGTGCTGTTCGGGTAGCGACGCGACACGCCATGCCACGGGTCGTCGCCCAGTTGCTTGATGCCCAGCGAGACGCGGTTCTTCTCGGCGTCGAACTTCAGGATCTTGGCCTGCAGTTCCTGGCCAACCTGAACCACTTCGCTCGGGTGACGCACACGGCGCCAGGCCATGTCGGTGATGTGGAGCAGGCCGTCGATGCCGCCGAGATCGACGAACGCACCATATTCGGTGATGTTCTTGACCACGCCGGTCACGATGGCGCCTTCGGCCAGCGTACCCAGCAGCTTGGCGCGTTCTTCGCCCATCGAAGCTTCGACCACAGCGCGGCGCGACAACACGACGTTGTTGCGCTTGCGGTCGAGCTTGATGACCTTGAACTCCATCGTCTTGCCTTCGTACGGGTTCATGTCCTTGACCGGGCGCGTATCGAGCAGCGACCCAGGCAGGAAGGCGCGGATGCCATTGACCAGCACCGTCAGACCGCCCTTGACTTTGCCGTTCACCGTGCCAGTGACGAACTCACCCGACTCCAGCGAGGTTTCCAGCGACAGCCACGAGGCGAGGCGCTTGGCCTTGTCGCGCGACAGAATGGTGTCGCCATAGCCGTTTTCGACCGCGTCGATCGCGACCGAGACGAAATCTCCGACCTGGACTTCGAGCTCGCCATGGTCGTTCTTGAATTCTTCGATGGGCACGTAGGCTTCTGACTTGAGGCCTGCATTCACCACCACGAAGCTGTGTTCGACGCGCACCACTTCGGCAGTGATGACCTCGCCCATGCGCATTTCAGAGCGCGTCAGCGATTCGTTGAACATGTCGGCGAACGATTCGCCGCCTTCAGTGATGGCAGTTTGAGCTTGTGACATGGGGTGTTTCCGGTGCAGCTGTTGCTGCGGGTTTGAGTTGTCAAATCCAGCGCCCTGGTGTGCCTCGAACGGCACGGAGGGAAGGCGCTGGGCCTAAAGCCGCTGCTGTCAGGCGAGCGGCGTGCGCCGCGACCAGTAACTCAGCACGGCGTCCACCGTTGATTCGATGGAGAGGGCTGAATTGTCCAGAAGCACCGCATCTGCTGCCGGTTTTAGAGGCGACGCCGCACGATTTTGATCGCGCGCATCACGCTCTTGCAAGCCGACAAGCAAGCTCTCGATTGTAGTCGAAACCCCTGCGGCTTCCAACTGCTGATGGCGCCGACGTGCGCGGGCGTCGGCGCTGGCCGTCAGGTAGATCTTCAGGGGAGCGTCCGGGAAGATCACCGTGCCCATGTCGCGACCGTCCGCGACCAGCCCCGGCAGGCGGCGAAATGACCATTGCAGCCGCAGCAGCGCCTGCCGAACGGCAGGGAAAGCGGATATCCGCGAAGCCAGGGTGCCGACATTCTCGTGGCGCAGCAGCGCGGAGACGTCAACGCCGTCGAGGCGCACGTTGCCTTGCTCGAAAGCCAGATCCAGCGCCTCAGCCAGCGCGGCCAACGCACTTTCGTCGTCGGCATCCACCGCACTGCGGATCGCGGCCAATGCGGTAGCGCGGTACAGCACGCCTGAATCAAGTACCTGGTAACCCAGCGCGTCGGCCACTGCGCAGGCGAGCGTGCCCTTGCCGGAGGCCGTCGGGCCATCGATGGTGATCACGGGAATCCAGTCGGCTTGCGTGCAGACCACGGAGAACAGCGTCTCAAAGTAGTCAGGGAAAGTCTTGGCCACGCACTTCGGGTCGAGGATGCGAACCGGCACTGGCTCAGCCGGTGGTGGCTCCGCCAGCGGGTTGAAAGCGGCCAGCGAGAAGCACATCGCCACCCGGTGGTCGTCATAGGTGTGGACCACTGCCGGTGTCCAGTGCACGGGCGGCGTGACCTCGATGAAGTCAGCGCCTTCAACGACGCCAGCCCCCAGCTTGCGCAACTCACTCGCCATCGCTGCGATTCGGTCGGTCTCCTTGACCCGCCAGCTGGCGATGTTGCGCAGGCGGCTCGGTCCATCGGCGTACAGCGCCATCACCGCCAGCGTCATGGCCGCGTCGGGGATGGCATTGCAGTCGATGTCGATAGCGGTCAGCGGCCAGCGGCCGCGCCGCACTTCGATCCAACCAGCGCCGCCGGCGACCTGTGCGCCCATCGCCTCAGCTGCATCGATGAAACGGATGTCGCCCTGGATCGAATCGGTGCCGACACCCTCGATGCGCAGCGGTGTATCGGTGGCTGCAATCGCGCCCAGGGCGATGAAGTACGAGGCCGACGAGGCATCGCCCTCGACGTGAATGTCGCCTGGCGAGCGGTAGCGGCTGCCAGCCGGGATCACGAAGCGCTGCCAGCCCTCTCGCTGAACGGCGACGCCGAAGCGTGCCAGCAGGTTCAGCGTGATCTCGATGTAGGGCTTGGAGATCAGTTCCCCCTCGATGTCGATGGTGGCAGTCTGCTCGGCTGTCAACAGCGGCAGCGCGAGCAGCAGCGCGGTCAGGAACTGGCTGGACACATCGCCGCGAACGCGAATCGGTACCGACAAGTCCAGGTCATCCGAACCCGGCAGCAGTCGCAGCGGCGGATAACCCGTCTGCCCAAGGTAATCGACGCGGCAGCCCAATGGCCGCAATGCATCGACCAGATCGGCAATCGGCCGCTCGTGCATCCGTGGCACGCCGCTCAGCTCGAAGCGGCCGCCCTGTGTGGCGGCCAGCATCGCCAGTGCGGCGGTCAGCGGCCGCATCGCAGTGCCGGCGTTGCCGAGGAACAGCGAGGCTTCACGCACCCCAAGCCGTCCGCCCAGCCCGGTGATGCGCAGGGCCGCGCCCTCGGGAACTATGCGGCAGCCCAGCGTGCGTAGCGCGGTCAGCATCACCTGCGTGTCGTCCGAATCGAGCAGGTCGCGGACAGTGGTGGTGCCCTCGCTCAAGCCCGCCAGCAGCAGCACCCGGTTGGAGATGCTCTTGGATCCTGGCAGGCGCACGGTGCCTCCTGCACGAAGCAGGGGAGGGATATCGAGGAAAGGAATGGCGTACATCGAGGTGCCGCAAACGGCCGCGGTCAGCGTGGCGGTGTCTTGCCGGTGTTCATGGTCCAGCCACCACGGGCTGTCGAGGCGGCACGGATCAATTGTTCGAGAGCGTCAGCGTTGCCGCTGCCCATCCCGTACTCCATTGCGTCAAGCGCCTGGCGGAACTGCTTCAACTGCTTCAGCAACTCTTCGCGGTTGGCGAGAAGAATGTCGCGCCAGACAGTCGGATCGCTCGCCGCGATGCGAGTGAAATCCCGGAAGCCTGGGCCCGCCAGCGACAGGAAATCGCGCGCAGCCGGTTGCCCCGTAACGCCGTTGAAGTAAGCGAAAGCAAGCAGGTGAGGCAGGTGGCTGACGGCGGCGAAGGCCGCGTCGTGGTTCTCAGGTGTCATGCGAAGCACCTGCGAGCCGATCGCCGCCCAGATGTCGGTGGCCTTCTGGATCAGGGCGGGTTCGGTCTGCGGCAATGGGGTCAGGATGACCTGTCGGCCCTGGTACAGCGTGGCATCGGCGTGCTCGATGCCAGCGACTTCCTTGCCGGCAATCGGGTGCGCCGGGACGAAATTCGGGAGAGCCTCTTTCAACACGCGTCGAGCCGCATCGACGACATCGCGCTTGGTCGAGCCAACATCCATCAGCAGCACGCCGGGCTCGATCAGCTGGCGGATCGCGCGGAAGGTCGCCTCACTGGCCGAAACCGGCACTGCCATCAAGACGATGTCCGAGCCTGATACCGCCAGCAGCGCCGATTCCGCAGCCTGGTCGATGACGCCCATGCGTCGCGCTTTCTCGGTCGTCGACGGCGACTTGCTGTAGCCGACCACGCGCTTGACCAGCCCTGCGCGGCGCAGCGCAAGCGCGAACGATCCGCCCATCAGGCCGCATCCGATCACACCCAGCTGATTGAACATGTCAGTGCACGTCGATGGGGTAAGTGCCGAGCAGCTTGAAGTACGCGCATACGCTACGCAACTCCTGCAATGCCTGGGCGACTTCGGGCTGGTTCGGGTGGCCCTGCACGTCGATGTAGAAGTAGTACTCCCATTGGCCCGACCGGGCCGGGCGCGACTCGAAGCGGCTCATCGACACGCCGTGTGCCTTCAGTGGCATGAGCATGTCGTAAACCGCACCCGGCCGGTTCACTACAGACACCACCAGACTGGTGCAGTCATGCCCCGAGGCCTGCGGTTGTGGATGACGCTGAGGGTCGGTCACCACCGCGAAGCGGGTGCGGTTATGAGCATCGTCCTGGATGGCGGGCGACACCACATGCAGACCGAATTCGCTGCCCGCACGGTCGCCAGCCACCGCCGCGAGGCGCGCGTCGAGGCTGGCCAGTCGTGCGCCTTCAGCGTTGCTCGACACCGGCCGCCGCTCGATATTCGGCAAGTGGGTATTCAGCCAGCCCTGGCACTGAGCCAAGGCCTGCGGATGGGCACAGACGGCCTCGATACCCTGCATCGAGTTTTCCCGCCGCAGCAGGTTGTGCCGCACGAACAGGCTGGTCTCGCCGATGATGAACAGCGGCGTTGTCAGGAAAAGGTCGAGCGAGCGTGCGACCACGCCTTCAGTGGAGTTCTCGACCGGGACCACGCCAAAATCGGCTGCGCCGGCGGTCGTGGAGCGGAACACCTCGTCGATGCTGCTGCACGGCACCTTGACGATCGACGAGCCGAAGAAGCCGAGCGCTGCCGCCTCGCTGAAGGTGCCGGCCGGGCCCAGGTAGGCCACCCGTGTTGGCGTTTCCAGCGCTCGGCATGCCGACATGATTTCGCGCCAGATCGGTGCCACGCTGTCGGATGCCAGTGGGCCGGGATTGCCAGCCTTCAAGCCATCGATCACCTGCGCCTCGCGCTCCGGGCGGAATGCCACCGAGCCTTCCTTCTTTTTCACCTCGCCCACTTGCAGTGCCAGCGCAGCGCGCTGATTGAGCAGGGCCAGCAGTTCGCGATCGAGCGCGTCGATCTGCGTGCGCAACGTCAGCAGTTCAGGGTGGGGTGGGGTGCTTGTCTCAGGCATGGTTGGCCTCGAACGCATGCATGTGTCGGACCAGCGCCTGCACTCCTTCGATGGGCATCGCGTTGTACAAGCTCGCCCGCAGACCGCCGACGGATTTGTGGCCCCTGAGCTGCAACAAGCCAGCTTCTTTTGCTTGCGACAGAAAGGGTTCGGTCAGCGAATCATTGGCCAGGAAGAAGGGAACGTTCATCCGCGAACGGCAACTCGGATCGACCTCGTTGCGATACAGACTCGAGGAATCGATGCAGTCGTACAGCAGTTTCGCCTTGGCAATGTTGCGCGCCTCGATCGCCGCCAGCCCGGTGAGCCCCGCTTCGGTCTGGCGCCTCAGCCACTGAAAGGTCAGGCCCGCGATGTAGATCGCGTAGGTCGGTGGCGTGTTGAACATCGAACCCTGATCTGCCACGGTGCGATAGTCGAAGACTGAAGGGCAGATGGCCAGGGCGTGGCCGAGGAGGTCCTCGCGCACGATCACCAGCGTCAAGCCCGCCGGGCCGATGTTTTTCTGTGCTCCTGCGTAGGCCACGCCAACACGACGCCAGTCGATGGTGCGCGACGCGATGTGCGACGAACAATCGATCACCAGTGGCGCGTCGCAGCCCAGCGAGTGCAGCTCGGGCAGGTCCTGGAACTCGATGCCGTCGATGGTTTCATTGCTGCACAGGTGCACATAGGACGGGCGGGTGCTTAGCTGCCAAGTTGACGGTGGCGGCAGCCGCACAGGGCGCTCACCATCGATCTTTGCGGCAACATGCGCTTCGCCGTAGCGCCGGGCCTCGGCCTGGGACTTGATCGACCACGAGCCGGTCAGCACGAAATCGGCGGTGTGGCTGGCCGAACGGCCGATCAGGTTCATTGGCACGATCGCGTTCTGGCCCAGACCGCCGCCTTGCATGAACAGGATGCGAAACGACGCGGGCACCGCCAGCAACTCGCGCAGATCACGCTCGGCCTGCTCGCAGATCGACATGAAGTCGCTCCCGCGGTGGCTCATCTCCATCACGCTGACACCACTGCCGTGCCAGTCCAGCATTTCTGCAGCGGCCTGCTCCAGAACTTCCAGCGGAAGTGCTGCCGGACCGGCCGAAAAATTGAACGGTCGGGCCATGGACGACTTACTTGCCGGTCGCTTTCGCTGGCGCGCTGGCCGAAGCTGCACCACTGGAGGCGCTGCCAATTGCTGTGGTCAGCGTCGTACGCACCTTTTGCTGCAGGGCCTGGAATTTCGGATCAAGCACCGGCGATGTGTCAGCGGCCAGCTTCTGCAGGAAGGCTGTCTGGATGTCGGGCAGCAATTGCTGGAATTTCTTGTTGACCGGTGATTCGGTCCATGCGATGAATTGCTTCAGTTCGTCTTCAGTGAATTTTTCTTCCAGCCCGCTGCCGAAGGTCGTCGGCACCAGTTTGGCCGTGCGATCACGCAGGAGGGTGGATGACTCGTCAACGAATTTCTTGACGTCGGCTTCGATCTGCTTACCGGTGGCTTCGCGCTTGTCGGCCGGTACCTGGGTCTGCAATGCCTGGCCAGCCGCCTGCATCAGCTGAATCGCCGGCCGCTCCACGATGCTCCGCGCCAGTCCGTCGAAATTGGCTTGCTGCAACTGCAGCAGCTTCTTGACCAGTTCCTTCTTCGCGGGGGAGGTCGGCGCGGGTGCGGGGGCGGATGCCGCGGTCTGCGCGTGTGCGTGGACGGCGAAGCACAGGGCGGTGAGTGCGAGGAGTCGTTTCATCATGGGGTCTCGGTGGGGGGCGAATCGTTGCCGTCGCCAGTTGGAGTGTCTGTGGAGGTGTCTGCTGCGCTTTCGGCAGTCACATCGTTCTCGACGATGCGCTGCAGACCATTCAGGGTCGATCCGGGGTCCAGCGCAATCAAGGTCACACCCTGCGTGGCCCGACCTAGCTCGCGGATCTCCGACACTCGGGTGCGAACCAGCACACCCTTGTCGGTGATGAGCATGATTTCGTCGTCCGGCCGCACCAATGTGGCCGCAACCACCTTCCCGTTGCGATCACTCTGCTGGATGGCGATCATGCCCTTGGTACCGCGGCCGTGTCGGGTGTACTCGACGATGCTGGTGCGCTTGCCATAGCCATTCTCGGTGGCAGTCAGCACGCTCTGCGTCTCGTCTTCGGCGACCAGCATGGCGATGACGCTGTGCGCTTCATCGAGCATCATGCCGCGCACACCGCGGGTATTGCGACCCATCGGGCGCACATCGTTCTCGTCGAAGCGAACGGCCTTGCCGGCGTCGCTGAACAGCATCACATCGTGCTGGCCGTCGGTGATGGCCGCGCCGATGAGGAAGTCACCTTCGTCCAGATCGACCGCGATGATGCCGGCCTTGCGCGGGTTGCTGAACTCGTCAAGCGAGGTCTTCTTCACGGTGCCCTTGGCCGTCGCCATGAAGACGAAGCGCTCGGCGGGAAAGGAGCGCGCCTCACCAGTCAGCGGCAGCACGACATTGACCTTTTCGCCCGGCAGCAGAGGGAACATGTTGACGATCGGCTTGCCACGTGAATTACGCGAGCCCTGCGGCACTTCCCACACCTTGAGCCAGTAGACGCGGCCCTTGTTGGTGAAGCACAGGATGTAGTCGTGCGTGTTCGCGATGAACAACTGCTCGATCCAGTCGTCCTCCTTGGTTTGTGTGGCCTGTTTGCCGCGGCCACCGCGGCGCTGCGCGCTGTACTCGGCCAGCGGCTGACTCTTGAAGTAACCTGTGTGGCTGAGCGTCACCACCATGTCGGTCGGAGTGATCAGGTCTTCGGTGCCGAGGTCCTGCGCGTTGTGCTCGATATGGCTTCGTCGCGCACCGACCTTGGTTTGACCGAACTCCTGCTTGATCGCGGACAGCTCATCGCCAATGATCGACGTGACCCGCTCGGGCGTCGACAGGATGTTCAGCAGGTCGGCGATGGTCGTCATCACCTCCTTGTATTCGCTGATGATCTTGTCCTGCTCCAGCCCAGTCAGCCGCTGCAGACGCATCTGCAGGATTTCTCCTGCCTGATCTTCGCTCAGGCTATACAGGCCATCGGCCTGCAGGCCGAAGATCTTGGGCAGACCTTCGGGTCGGAACGCATCACGGCCGCCTGGCGTTTCGCCCTCGGCGCGGGCGAGCATTTCGCGCACCATCGCCGAATCCCAGCTCTTGCTCATCAGCGCTGCCTTGGCGACGGGCGGCGTGGGCGAGGCCTTGATGGTTTCGATGAACTCGTCGATGTTGGCCAGCGCCACGGCCAGACCTTCGAGCACATGGCCGCGCTCGCGGGCTTTGCGCAACTCGAACACCGTGCGGCGCGTGACCACTTCGCGACGGTGTTCCAGGAAGACCTCGATCAGGTCCTTCAGATTGCAAAGCTTCGGCTGGTTATCGACCAGCGCCACCATGTTGATGCCGAAGGTGTCCTGCAGCTGCGTTTGCTTGTACAGATTGTTCAGCACCACCTCGGGGACTTCACCGCGCTTGAGCTCGATCACCACGCGCATGCCGTCCTTGTCGGACTCGTCCTGGATGTGGCTGATACCTTCCAGCTTCTTCTCGTGCACCAACTCGGCCATGCGCTCGAGCAGGTTCTTCTTGTTCACCTGGTACGGAATCTCGTCGACGATGATCGACTGGCGCTGACCCTTGTCGATGTCTTCGAAGTGGCACTTCGCGCGCATCACCACCCGGCCGCGGCCGGTGCGGTAGCCGTCGCGCACGCCGCTCAGGCCGTGGATGATGCCGGCCGTCGGGAAGTCGGGAGCTGGAATGATTTCCATCAGCTCGTCAATCGTGGCCGCTGGGTTTTTCAGTAGGTGCAGACAGGCGTCGACGACTTCGTTGAGGTTGTGCGGCGGGATGTTGGTCGCCATGCCGACCGCGATCCCCCCCGAGCCGTTGACCAGCAGGTTCGGCAGCCGGCTGGGCAGTACCAGCGGCTCCTTCTCGCTGCCGTCGTAATTGGGGCCGAAATCGACGGTTTCCTTGTCGAGATCGGCCAGCATCTCATGGGCGATTTTCGCCAGCCGAATCTCGGTGTAACGCATTGCCGCGGCGTTATCGCCGTCGACCGAACCGAAATTGCCCTGGCCGTCGACCAGCATATGGCGCAGCGAGAAATCCTGCGCCATCCGCACGATGGTGTCGTACACCGACTGGTCGCCGTGAGGGTGGTATTTACCAATCACGTCGCCGACGATGCGGGCCGACTTCTTGTAAGGCCGATTCCAGTCGTTGTTCAACTCGTGCATTGCATAAAGCACACGCCGATGCACCGGTTTGAGGCCATCACGTGCATCAGGCAGCGCACGCCCAACGATCACGCTCATCGCGTAGTCGAGGTAAGAGCGCCTCATTTCCTCTTCGAGGCTGATCGGCAGGGTTTCTTTGGCGAACTGACTCATGCGGAAAAGCAGGCGTTTTGCACGTTTCTGGGCTTCGGCGTAGGGCGTTGCATCACGCCGGGACGCTCATTGTAGGTGTCGGTCTATGTTGCGAACAGGCAACAGGTTTCCACGTGCCGTGCCGCTGTCACAAGGGCAGTTAGCATCGTGAATACCCTATGGCACAATGATTTTTTAGCTTATCGAGTTGAAATCAATCGGAAGCTCTGGAAATCGCTGTACTTTCATACCGATTTGATTGCACCTTCTCTGGAGAGGAAAAACCATGAATAAACTGAGTACTGTGGCCACGTTGATCGCCGTTGCGGCACTTGGTGGATGCGCCACGCAAGGCACCGGCGCACCAGCACCAACCAAGGCGCCCCAAGTCATCGACAACTGGACAAGCGCAAACGGCATCGTTTGGAAGAATGGCACTAACGAGTACTGCTGGCGCAACAACTTGTGGACTCCGGCGACTGCTGCGGCCCAGTGCGATGGCGCGCTGAAGCCCCCGGCTCCTGCTGCCGCAGCGGCGCCGGCAGCGCCTGCCGCCACACCGGCGCCGGCTGCTGCTCCGGCTGTGGTCCCGGTTCCTGTCAGCGAGAAAGTGACTTTCGCCGCTGACGCCTTCTTCGACTTCGACAAGTCGGTGTTGAAGGCTGAAGGCCAAGCGAAGCTTGACGACGTGGTCAGCAAGCTCGGCTCGATCAATCTGGAAGTCATCATCGCCGTCGGCCACACCGACTCGGTGGGCACCGACGCCTATAACCAGGCACTGTCGGTGCGTCGCTCCGAAGCCGTCAAGTCGTACCTGATTGGCAAGGGCGTCGACAAGAACCGTGTTTACACCGAAGGCAAGGGCGAGAAGCAGCCTGTCGCCGACAACAAGACGTCTGACGGTCGCGCCAAGAACCGCCGCGTCGAAATCGAAGTGGTCGGTACCAAGGCTGCTCCGAAGTAATTGACAGCAGTCGATCTCATCAAACCCCGCTTCGGCGGGGTTTTTTTTTGGATACCATAGTCGCCATGACCATCAACGCCGATCCCCAAGAGCTCGCCAAATTCAGTGACCTGGCCCACCGCTGGTGGGATACAGAAAGCGAGTTCCGCCCACTGCACCAGATCAACCCCCTGAGACTCGACTGGATCGACCAACGCGCCTGTGTTTCAGGCAAACGCGTGCTCGATGTGGGCTGCGGCGGCGGCATCCTGTCGGATGCAATGGCTCGCCGTGGGGCGAACGTGCTGGGTATCGATTTGTCGACCAAGGCACTGCGCGTGGCCATGCTGCATGCACTGGAAGCGGGCACGCCTTCGGTCGAGTACCGTGAAGTCGCTGTTGAAGCGCTCGCTGCGGACATGCCTGCTCAGTTCGACATCGTCACCTGCATGGAGATGCTTGAACACGTGCCCGACCCGGCATCGGTCGTCGCGTCGTGTGCGGCCTTGTGCAAGCCCGGCGGCTGGTTGTTCTTCTCGACGCTGAACCGCAACCTGAAGTCGTTCCTCTTCGCGATCGTCGGCGCCGAGCATGTGCTGAAGCTGCTGCCCAAGGGCACGCATGAGTACGCCAAGTTCATCAAGCCGAGCGAGTTGGCAGCTCAGTGCCGTGCGGCCGGCCTGGACGTGGCCGAGTCCAGCGGGCTCGAATACAACCCGATCACGAGGCGCTACTGGCTGTCGGACAACACCAGCGTCAACTACATGCTGGCCTGCCGTAAGCCGGCATGACGGTCGCTCAATGAACACTGGCTTTGCCGCGGTGCTGTTCGATCTGGACGGCACCGTCATCGATAGCGCGCCCGATCTGGCCGGTGCCGCCAACGAAATGCGTCGTGTGCGCGGCTTGCCCGATGCGCCTTACGAGCGGCTGCGTGCCACCGTCGGCTCTGGCGCTCGTGGCCTGGTCGGCGAGGCCTTCGGCGTGGTGCCCGGCGACGAAGATTTCATTGCCCTTCGCGATGAATTCCTGGCCCGCTATGCGCTGCGGCTGACGAACGAAACCCGCGTCTTCGCGCAGGTGGGTGTGCTGCTCGATGCGCTGGACGCCCAGGCCGTACCCTGGGGCATCGTCACCAACAAGGCGATTCGCTACGCCGAGCCAGTGACGCGTGCGCTCGGCCTGTACGACCGCGCTGCAGTGGTGATTGGCGGCGACAGCACGCCGCATTCGAAGCCGCATCCTGAGCCGCTGCTGGAAGCGGCGCGCCGCATGCAGATCGAGCCGGCCTGCTGCCTTTACGTGGGTGACGATGCACGCGATGTGCAGGCCGGCCACGCCGCCGGCATGCTCACCGTGGCCGTCACCTGGGGTTACCTCGGCATGGGCGAGCCCGTCGAGGCCTGGGGCGCGCACCACACCATCGGCAATCCGCTGGACATCTTGCAATTGCTGAGGATGGCCTAAACTCAATCGCTCTGGGACCGACCTGGCTTCGACGTGGGTGCGGATTTGGACTAGGGCATGCCGAGCACCAGTTCGCTCGTAAAATCACTGGAAACAAAGTAACTGCGAACGACTCTACGTACGCTCTCGCCGCTTAAAACCGGTGAGCTTCGCAACAGTTGGCCGATGGGCTGGGCCTGAGGGGTAACCCAAGGGCTGCGAAGTCATACACATGGGCTCGTCCGGTACCGCGTCATTCGGTGCAGGATCAAACTAAGTGAATCGAGGTGGTCTCAGCGTGCTGCTGCGCGGTGATCACCTTTAAATCCAAATCAGTCAGCTACGCATGTAGAACTACCTGATGATGGCTTGCGGACGGGGGTTCGATTCCCCCCGGTTCCACCAATCAAGGCTCCACAAGGGGCCGCATGAGACCTAGCCCCTAAGTAAATCAATGACTTAGGGGTTTTTTCTTGTCCGCTGGTGCTCGTGCGTGTGAAGCTGCTGTTGCAGCAGGCGACGGCAATGACGCAGGCTTGGGACTGAGCGTAGAGCGTCTGCATCGCTTTGAAGTGCACAGCCCTCGAGCGCTCGGCAAGGCGGGGAACGACTGTCTTCGTGCGGTAGTGATCATCTCCGCGGCGTCTGAACCGTTAGCCCGTAGATTGTTCTGCCGCGTGGTGCGAAACTGAATACGCGTCAGGCCACCTGCCAATCCCATGTCACCTCTCACCTCCATCAGCTTGTCCGGCATGAATGCCGCCCAGACGGCGCTGGGTGCATCGGCACACAACATCGCCAATGGTGGCACCGCCGGATTTCGGCGTCAGTTGGTGACACAGGCCACCGCTCCGAATGGCGGTGTGACGACAGCGCTCGCACAGGCATCCGAGGTTGGCAGCGCTCTTGAATCCGACATCGTCGGCCAACTGGTTGCCAAGAACGCATTCCTGGCTAACCTGACCGTCTTCCGAACCAGCAACAAGATGCTGGGTTCGTTGCTGAACAGCCAGGGCTGATCCGACCGCTTTCGCGCTCAGCCGGCCACGGCCCGCAGCGCCTTCCAGCCCTTGGCATGCATGCACACGACAAAGCCTCGTGTCACCTGCTGTGTGGTCGCGTTGGGCTTGTGCGCCGCGCCGAGTGTCGCAACGCAGTCATTGGTATCCCCCGCGAGGGCATCTCGATCGGCGCCCATCTTCCACCAGGAACTGATGGTGTAGATGTCCAGAGGGTTGGCTGGCAGCGGTACAGGTGCTGATGGTGTGCTCGCCAGCTGCTGAGGCGTCGCCGCTTGCGGCGCAGCGCTCCCCACTGAAGCCTTGCTGACCGCTGCCTGCCTCTCCGACGCGGCAACTGCTGCCATTGCCCCCACCGCAGGTGCCACTGTCGCTGCTGGCACGACCGGCACGAACGCTGGCGTGGTGAACACGCTCGGGTTTCGGTTGTCCGGGCTGACACCTGCCGTTGCGAACAGTTCGATGTCGTCCAGCTTCTTGACCGTCCAGCCTTGGTCCTGCAGACATTGCTCTGCAGCCCTCTCGCTGCCAGCGGATTGACACGCCCGCTTTGCGGACTCGAGATCCTGGGTCGATGCGCCCCGCTTGTATGACAGCTCGCCGCAGCCGCTGACGAGCAGCGCCAAAACAGCAATCCCCAACAACTTCTTCATGCATGACCTTCGCTTGGGTTTCTGGACGACCGCCAAATCCCGGCACGGTCGGAGTTGATGGCCGCCTTGACTCCGAAGCTTGAGTTTCGGCGGCCTGTCCGGCTCTCTGCAAGAAGCGAGCAACCTCGGGGGGCGCTGCTGGGAAGTCTCGCGCCCCGCTCACCGATGCGCACGGCAGCGCAGCCTTGCCCTGCACCAAAGCGGCACAGTGCAGCGCACCAATTCCGTGATGTCGGCAGGTTCTCGAGCCGGCGGATTCGGTTGAGGCGGTCGCTCGATCCAGTGCGAGCTGGCCCGAGACTTGCGCTGAGTGGTGTGGGTGCAGCGACGCACTCGACCCCGCTGCGGCATGCGGCGGGTCGCACGCACGAAGAAGTGTGTGGTGATGGATCTCCCGCGCTGTGGCATTCCCTGCAGCGCTTCATTGGAGTGGGTCATGGATTGCGTCGCACGCGTGTTCAAACGCCTCATTGCTGCACTTGAGACCAGATCGAACCGACTGCCGCAGCGCAAGCGCTGGGCTGGTGTCCGTTCACCTGCAATCCTCAACACCTAGCGCTGCCTCGCACCGACCCGCAACACTTTTCACACCGAGTGCGGGCAGACCCGCCTGGAGGCTCAGCCATGAAGAAAATGAAACTCGTGATGGTGGGCAACGGCATGGCGGGTGTGCGCACGCTGGAAGAACTGCTGAAGATCGCGCCGGAGCTCTACGACATCACCGTGTTTGGCGCCGAGCCGCACCCGAACTACAACCGCATCCTGCTGAGCCCGGTGCTGGCTGGCGAGCAAACGCTCGACGAAATCATCCTCAATCCGCTGGACTGGTACCGCGACAACCGCATCACGCTGCACACCGGGACGAAGGTGGTGCACATTGACCGCAAGCGGCGCATTGTTCTCGCGGTGGGCGCTGACGGTGTTGAAATCGAGGCGGAGTACGACCGGCTGCTGATGGCCACCGGCTCCAACCCCTTCATGCTGCCGGTGCCGGGCAAGGACCTGGAGGGCGTGATCGGTTACCGCGACATCGCCGACACCAACGCGATGATCGAGGCCGCCACCAGATACCGGCATGCAGTGGTCATCGGGGGCGGCCTGCTTGGGCTCGAAGCGGCCAATGGCCTGATGCTGCGTGGCATGCAGGTCAGCGTGGTGCACATCATGCCGTCGCTGATGGAGCGCCAGCTCGACGACGTGGCCGGCAAGCTGCTGCAGAAGTCCCTCGAAGACCGCGGGTTGACATTCCTGATGGGCGCTCAGACGCAGGCGCTGATCGGCGACAAGGGCGAGGGCAAGACGGGAAGGGCCGATGGGGAGGCCACGACCCGGAGTCGTGTCCGGGCCGTGCAGTTCAAGGACGGCCGCGAGATACCGGCGGACCTGGTCGTGATGGCCGCCGGCATCCGGCCCAACACCGAGCTGGCGATCCTGTGCGGCCTGTACTGCGGTGACAACAACCGCAGCGGCCTGGTCGTCAACGACACGATGCAGACCATCACCGACCCGCGCATCTACGCGGTCGGCGAATGCGCCGCACACCGTGGCACGGTCTACGGGCTGGTGGCGCCGCTGTTCGAGCAGGGCAAGGTCTGCGCAACGCACCTCGCGCAATTCGGCATTGGCCGTTACCTCGGCTCGCAGACATCGACCAAGCTGAAGGTCACTGGAATCGATCTGTTCTCGGCCGGTAACTTCACGGGCGGTGCCGACTGCGAAGAGATCGTGATGTCGGACCCTTATGCCGGCGTTTACAAGAAGCTGGTCATCCAGGACGACAAGCTCGTCGGAGCCTGCCTGTACGGCGACACCGTCGATGGCAGCTGGTACTTCAAGCTCCTTCGCGAGGGCCGCAAGATCGCGGACATCCGCGACAAGCTGATGTTCGGAGAGTCGAACATCGGCGACACCGGTCACCAGGGTCACAGCAAGGCGGCGGCGATGGCCGATGCCGACGAAGTCTGCGGCTGCAATGGCGTCACGAAAGGAACGATCTGCAAGGCCATCAAGGAGAAGGGTCTGTTCACCCTCGACGAGGTGCGCAAGCACACCAAGGCCAGCGCCAGCTGCGGCTCGTGCACCGGCCTCGTCGAGCAGTTGTTGATGTTCACCGCGGGCGGCGACTATTCGAAGGCCCCGACCAAGAAGGCGATGTGCGGCTGCACCGATGCCAGCCACCAGGAGGCACGCGATGCGATCCGCCATGACAAGCTATTGACCATCGCTAGCGTTTTCGAGCGATTGAATTGGCGTACGCCGAACGGCTGTGCGAGCTGCCGACCGGCGATCAACTACTACCTGATCAGTACCTGGCCCAAACAGGCGAAAGATGATCCGCAAAGCCGGTTCATCAACGAGCGCAGCCACGCCAACATCCAGAAGGACGGCACTTACAGCGTGATCCCGCGGATGTGGGGCGGCGAAACCACCGCTGATGAGTTGCGCCGCATCGCCGACGCGGTCGACAAGTACAAGATTCCCACCGTCAAGGTCACTGGCGGCCAGCGCATCGACCTGCTGGGGGTGAAGAAAGAAGACCTGGTGAACGTCTGGCGCGACATCGGCATGCCCTCTGGCCACGCCTATGCAAAGGCGCTCCGCACAGTGAAGACCTGCGTGGGCAGCGAGTGGTGCCGCATGGGCACGCAGGACAGCACGCAGATGGGCAAGGATCTGGAGCGCGCGATGTGGCGCATGTACGCGCCACACAAGGTGAAGTTCGCTGTGTCCGGTTGCCCTCGAAACTGCGCCGAGGCGGGGATCAAGGACGTCGGCGTGATCGGTGTGGACAGTGGCTGGGAGATGTACATCGCGGGCAATGGCGGGATCAAGACCGAGGTGGCTCACTTCTTTGTGAAGGTCAAGACGGCGGAAGAGGTGCTGGAGTACACCGGTGCGTTCTGCGAGCTGTACCGCCAGGAAGGCTGGTACCTGGAACGCACGGTGCACTACGTGAACCGGGTCGGCCTGGATCACGTGAAGAAGAAGATCCTCGACGACTCGGCAGGCCGCAAGGCGCTGTGGGCGCAACTGCAGGCTGCGCTTGAGGGCGAGCCCGATCCGTGGTTCGAGTTCGACAAGGCGGCAGTGGACACGCGCCAGTTCGTCGCGCTGGGGGTATCGGCATGAGCGACTGGAAGGCGATCTGCCGCGTCGATGACATCCCGGTGCTGGGGGCGAGGCGGGTGGAGCGCCCACAGGGGATCGCGGTGGCCATCTTTCGCAACGCACAAGACCAGGTCTTTGCGCTGCTCGATCGTTGCCCGCACAAAGGTGGTCCGCTGAGCCAGGGCATCGTATTCGGCACCAGCGTCGCCTGTCCGCTGCACAACTGGACCATCGGCCTCGCCGACGGCTGTGCGCAGGCGCCCGACGTCGGGTGCACTGTGCCGTTCTCGGTGAAGGTGGACGCAGGCGAGGTGTCGTTGAATGCGGCTGAGTTGGCTTCGCTGGCATTGGATCAAACGCCGCCGCGCGCCGGTCCGCACGCCACCACCAGCGCCCCGACTTTCGAAGTGCAGACGCCACACAGCCCATGACGCAGGAAACGCGGTCCACCTGCCCGTACTGCGGAGTGGGCTGTGGCGTGATCATCGAAAGTGATGGCCGGCAGATCACCGGAGTGCGCGGCGACCCGCAGCACCCGGCGAACTTCGGCCGCCTCTGCACCAAGGGAAGCACCTTGCACCTGACGGCTGCGCAGACGGTCACGCTGCAGACCCGGCTGTTGCAACCTCAGATGCGCTCCGAGCGCGGTGGCGTGCCACGACCGGTCAGCTGGGACCACGCCCTCGGCCATTTGGCCGATCGGTTTGCCACGGTCATCAGCGCGCACGGTCCCGATGCGGTGGGCTTCTACCTGTCGGGCCAGTTGCTGACCGAGGACTATTACGTTTACAACAAGCTGGCCAAGGGGTTGATCGGCACCAACAACGTCGACACCAACTCGCGCCTGTGCATGAGCAGCGCGGTGGCGGGCTACAAGGCCACGCTGGGTGCCGACGCGCCGCCAGCCTGCTACGACGACCTGAATCACTCGGACACGCTTTTCATTGCGGGTTCGAACACGGCGTTCGCGCATCCGATCCTGTTTCGCCGCATCGAGGATGCGAAGCGGGCACGGCCCGGGTTGCGGCTGATCGTCGTCGATCCTCGTCGCACCGAAACCGCCGACGCTGCCGATCTGTTCCTGCAGATCCTGCCTGGCACCGATGTGGCCCTGTTCAACGGCATGCTGCACCTGATGCTGTGGGAGGGCCTGACCGATGTGAGCCATATCGCGGCGCACACGCAGGGATTCGAGGCCTTGCGCGATCGGGTGCGCGACTACGCACCGACGGCGGTGTCCCAGCTGTGCGGCATTGCCGAGGCCGATCTGGTGCAGGCGGCGCGCTGGTTTGCCGGACTGGATGGTGCAGATTCTTCGGTGCGCCGTCCGACCTTGTCGCTGTACTGCCAGGGATTGAACCAAAGCAGCAGCGGAACTGCAAAGAATGCTGCGCTCGTCAACCTGCACCTGGCTTGTGGGCAGATCGGCAAACCTGGAGCCGGCCCGTTTTCGCTGACGGGCCAGCCCAACGCCATGGGTGGCCGCGAGGTTGGCGGGCTGGCCACGGCGATGAGCGCGCACCGCGATCTGGCCAATCCGGAACACCGCGCCGAAGTGGCGCGGCTGTGGCAGGTGAGGGATGTGCCGTCGGCGCCGGGCAAGAGTGCGGTCGAGATGTTCCAGGCCGCGGCCGATGGGCAGATCAAGGCGCTCTGGATCGCCTGCACGAACCCGGCGCAGTCGATGCCCGATCAGGCCACGGTGCGCCGCGCGCTGGAACGCTGCGAGTTGGTCGTGCTGCAGGAGGCCTACGCCACGACTGCCACCGCACGGTTTGCCGATGTGCTGCTGCCGGCCACCTCGTGGGGGGAAAAGGATGGCACCGTCACCAACAGCGAGCGCTGCATCAGCCGTGTGCGCCCTGCGGTTTCGGCACCGGGTGAGGCGCGCCACGACTGGCACATCGGCGTCGATTTCGCGCGCCGGCTCGAGCAACGTCTGCGTGCCGACCCGAGAGCCGCGGTCAGGCTACCCCAGCCGGACACGCTGTTTCCATACGACGAGCCGTGCGCCGTCTGGAACGAGCACCGCGAATCGACGCGTGGACGCGACCTCGACATCACCGGACTCGACTACGCCCGGCTGGAGCAATCGCCAACGCAGTGGCCTTTTCCCACAGGTGCCAGCGCTGGACAGGCAAGGCTGTACGAAGACGGCCGCTACCCCACCGAGGACGGTCGAGCTCGCTTCATCGACACCGCTTACGAGCCGGTGGCCGAGGAGCGCGATGCGCGCTATCCCTACGCGCTGAACACCGGCCGCCTGCGCGACCAGTGGCACGGCATGAGCCGTACCGGCACGCTCGGGCGCCTGTTCGGCCACGAGCCGGAGCCGGCGGTGGACATGCACCCGCAGGACATGCTGCGGCTGGATCTGGCGGCGGATGATCTCGTGCAGATCACTTCGCGCCGTGGCGAGCTCATCTTGCCCGCTCGTGCCAGCCCGCAGGTGTCGCCGATGCAGTGCTTCATCGCGATGCATTGGGGTGATGAACACGTCTGGGGCACGACCGCGAATGGCCAGCGCGTGGCAGGCGTCAATGCGTTGACCTCACCCGCCTACTGCCCGAAGTCCAAGCAGCCGGAACTGAAGCACGCAGCGGTCAGGATCGCAAAGGTGGACCTGCCCTGGCGCTTGCTGGCACTGGCCTGGCTTCCGGCAGACGAGGCACTGATCCTGAAACCGAAGCTGGCCGCACTGACCGATCGCTTGGGCAGCGCCATGCCGTTTGCGCTGTGCGTGCCTTTCGGCCGCGAACGCACCGGCCTGTTGCTGCGTGCAGCGGCGCTCGAACCGGCGCCGCAGGCCTGGCTGGAGTCGCTGGAAAGCCTGCTCGGGCTGGCGCAGTCCGGCGTACTGCACTACGCCGATGGCAAACGCGGGCAGCGACGCAGCATGCGTCTGGCTGCGCAGGCCGATGGAAGTCAGCGCCTCGAGGCGCTGCTTCTTGGCGGCGACATCAGCGCAGAAGCTTGGGTCAAAACGGTGCTGCAGGACGAACTGCCGGCGCAGACCTATGGTCGGTTGCTGCTGTCGCCGGGGGCCAAGCCGCCGGTCGCCGTCGAGGCGCGGGGCAAGCAGGTGTGCAGTTGCCTTGATATCAGCGAGCCGCGGATCGTGGACGTGCTGCAAGCCTGCAGTGGCGGCGAGGACGCGCGCCTGTCGCAACTGCAGCAAAGCCTGAGATGCGGCACGCAGTGCGGCTCGTGCGTGCCCGAATTGAAGCGGCTGGTCAGGGCGACTGCCGCCCAGCCGGCATGAACACCGCCACAACAAGGACATCCTCCCTATGAACGCGAATCCTGTTGCGAGCGCCTCCGTCTGCGGTACGGTGATGCTGGTCGGCGCTGGCCCGGGTGACCCGGAACTGCTGACGCTGAAGGCCGTGCGCGCGATCCGCCGCGCCACGGTGCTGCTCGTCGATGACCTGGTCGGTGAAGGCGTGCTGCACTATGCCCGCCGCTCCACGCGCATCGTTCACGTGGGCAAGCGGGGCGGCTGCCAGAGCACGCCACAGGCCTTCATCCAGCAACTGATGCTGCGCGAGGCGCAATCCGGCGAGCGGGTCGTGCGACTGAAGGGCGGTGACCCGCTCGTGTTCGGGCGCGGCGGCGAGGAAGCGGAGTATTTGCGTGCGCACGGCGTCGAGGTCGAGGTCGTCAACGGCATCACCGCCGGACTGGCCGCGGCGACGGCCTTGCAGATTCCGCTGACGCACCGCGAACATGCGCATGGTGTCATCCTGGTCACTGGTCATGCGAAGCAGGGCGGGGCGAGGCTCCACTGGCCAACGCTCGCCGCGGCTGCAGCGCAGGGCCTGACGCTCGTGATCTACATGAGCGTGACCACCGCTGCCGAGGTGCAGTCCGGACTGCTGCGAACCATGCCCGCAAGCACACCAGTGGCGGTGGTGCAGCACGCGAGCCTTCCGCAGCAGCGCCATGCGATCGGGGTGCTTGGCGAACTCGTCACACTGATCGCCCAGCACCGCCTCGGCAGCCCGGCCATCATCCTGATCGGCGATGTGTTGACGGGTTTGCAGCAACTGACGGCCACCGACGCGCAGATGCACGCTGCCTGAGACCGGTCGGCACCCCGCCAGGGTGCGTAAACCCGCACGACTTGGGTTGCGGTGGCTGGCTGGCAGCTTCGCGGTAACGCGTTCTGACGTTAGGCTCGGCGGATGTACGTTTTTCCCCGAGCCGTGTCGCTGTGTGTCATCGCCGCACTGGTGTGCCCGATCGCCCTTGCAGCCGATCCCATGCCATCCGAGATCATGACGGCCATGCGCGATTCAGGCGTACCGCTCAAGAACTTCGGCTTCTACGCACGTCCAGTTGAGCGCGCAGACGGGATCGACAGGTCAGAGTCCGGAGCCGTTGCCAGACCGCTGGCCTCGCTGAACGCGGAGCAGACTTTCTGGCTCGCATCCACCACCAAAGTCGTTACCTCACTGGCAGCGCTTGACCTGCTGGGCCCGAGCTATCTTTGGCCGTTGCGTGCTCACGCCACTGGGCCGGTTGTCAACGGCCATTTGCGCGGCGATTTGGTCATCGCTGGAAACCGGCATCCGATCACGGCCGACGAACTGCGCTTGTGGTTCAAGCAGATGCGTGCTGAGGGCTTGAAGAGCATCAGCGGGCAGTTGGTACTCCAGGGGGTGTTGCTGTTGCCCGAGGGCAGCGCGGAAGACGCAGATGACCTCAGCGCCGCAGCGACTGAACCCACGGCCACGGGGACACGCAGCGACGCAGCAAGCGCCTACAACGAGGGGTCGATGGTGCTGTCCATTGAGCCGGGCTCGGGGGAGCGCGCGAAGATCGTGCTGACACCCAAACCGCCCGATGTGGTGATCGTCAACGACGTGGTGATGGGCGGGCCCTGCGATGCCTGGGCACGCTGGGCCAACCCGGGTGACAACTTCGGTCCCAAACCCCATCTGTGGGTGCGCGGCCGCTGGGATGCCAGTTGCCCCAAGGAGTACGTGGCTTATATCCGGCCGTTGCCTGGCATGGCCCGGGCGTCCACCGTGGTGTTGCCGGCACTCGGCGTGGCATCGGCGCCGCTGACCGTGTCGTCGGTAGGTCGCGCGGTTGCGACGATCTGGGCCGAAACGGGTGGTGTGATCCGCGGGCGCGTGATCGAGACAGGCAATCGCCTGGACAACGGGCCTGTTTCGAAAGCGAAAGCGGCCTGGCGCAGCGAGTTCTCGATCCCGCTGTCGCAGGTGGTGCGAGAAATCAACAAGACCAGCGACAACGAGGCGGCGCGCAGCCTGCTGCTATCGCTGTCAGCCGATGGCGTGCCGCCCAGTCAGGCCAGGCAGGATGCGAAGAACCGCATCCACGAGTGGTTGCGCGGTCAGGGGCTGGTCGATGGCGACATCCGCGTCGATCTGGGCTCGGGCCAGTCGCGTGAAGAGCGAGGCAGGCCGCGCGCGATGGTGCAACTGCTGTGCAACGCCTGGCGCACCAAGGGGGCCCAGGCGTTCGTCGATTCACTGCCCATTGCTGGCGTCGATGGCACCCTGGTCAATCGCATGCGTGACGGCCTGGCCAAGGGTCAGGCCTTCCTGAAAACCGGCACGCTCAGCGATACGCGCGCGCTGGCCGGTTACGTGCGCGGGCGCAGCGGTACCGTTTACGCGGTGACCGCGATCGTCAACCACCCTGACGCCGCCCGTGCCCGGCCAGCCCTCGATGCGTTCATCGCCTGGGTCGTCAAGCACGGCTGAAACAGCCGCAGAACGGTTGGGGAAAGCGGCAGGCACGCCCGCCGCCATTCACCCCTTCACTCTTCGCGCGAACCCGTCATCCCGAAGATTGCCAGCAGCGACTGGAAGACGTTGTAGATGCTGAGGTAGACGCCCAGCGTGGCGGTGATGTAGTTGGTTTCCTCGCCATCCTTGACCCGCTTGAGGTCATACAGGATGAAAGCCGAGAAGATGCCGATGGCGATCACCGACAGCGTGATCATGAGTGCGCTCGACTGGATGAAGAAGTTGGCGATGCCGGCCACCAGCAACATGATCATGCCGATGAACAGGAACTTGCCCATCGAGCTCAGGTCACGCTTGATCACCGAGGAAAGCGCGGCCATGCCCAGGAAGATCGCGCCGGTACCTGCAAACGCCATCATGATCAGGCTGGCGCCGTTGGAGAGTCCCAGCACCGCACCGACCATGCGCGAGAGCATCAGGCCCATGAAGAAGGTAAAGGCCAGCAGCACGGGCACGCCCGAGGCGGAGTTCTTGGTCTTCTCGATGGCGTACATGAAGCCGAAGGACCCGGCGAGAAAAACGACCAGGCTGATGCCAGGCGACATGGCGCGCGAGATGCCGGTGGTCACGCCGATCCAGGCTCCCAGCACGGTGGGCACCATCGACAGCGCCAGCAGCCAGTAGGTGTTGCGCAGCACACGGTTGCGTTCGGCCACAACCAACGGGCCGGCCGACGAAAGCGAAGAGGGATTGAGAGCGGAGTTCATGTCGATTCCTTCTGACTGAAAAGTGAAAATGGCGATGACGGCAGCGCCTGACCGTGTGTGCGAAGCACGCGGTATGGCGTTGGGGCGTGGCGGGAAAGGGGCTGCGGCTCAGGCCGCAGCGGAGCTCACGCGTAGAAGCGCGTGGCGCGCGGCGGACGCTGCAGTCCGTCGAGGTACGGTGCGATCCAGGCCAGGGTGGCGTAAGGGCCAGGCCAGGTCATCAGCAGAGCGGGTGATGAGGCTTCGCCATCGGGTGGCACCAGGCCGACCAGATCAATCACGGCCTCTTCGACAGCCAGCGTCGTCTGCCCGACGAACGATGCATCGCGCTCAGAACCTGCGGCCTGCCGCTCGAGAGTCGAGGCGAACTGACTCTCGTGGTGTTGCGCGCTGACCGACACCGACAAATCCCCACGGTGATCCACCGCATGTCCGGACCAGATCAGGACAAGTGCCAACAACAGGAACAACACGCGGAGTTTCATCACGCGCCGATTCTATGGGGCGCCTCGCACCCCCTGGAAGACAACGGTTGCTCGGGTGAGGATTTCATCCCACTGCAACTGGAATCTTTCCGATCTTCGCCTGCCATTCTCTCGGCCCGGTCTCGTGGACCGAGGTGCCGTTGGAATCCACAGCGACCGTCACCGGCATGTCGGTGATGTCGAATTCGTAGATCGCTTCCATGCCGAGATCGGCAAAGCCAACCACCTTGGCCTGCTTGATCGCCTTGCTGACCAGGTAGGCCGCGCCGCCAACGGCCATCAGGTAAGCGCTCTGGTGCTTCTTGATGGCGGCGATGCCGGCCGGGCCGCGCTCGGCCTTGCCGATCATGCCGATCAGGCCGGTTTCCGCCAGCATCATCTCGGTGAACTTGTCCATTCGTGTCGCTGTCGTCGGGCCGGCCGGGCCGACCACTTCGTCGCGCACCGGATCGACCGGACCGACGTAGTAGATGACGCGGTTGGTGAAATCGACAGGCAGCTTCTCGCCCTTGGCGAACATGTCCTGGATGCGCTTGTGCGCGGCGTCGCGGCCGGTCAGCATCTTGCCGGACAGCAACAGCGTGTCGCCCGGCTTCCAGCTCGCGACCTCGGCCCTGCTCAGCGTGTTCAGGTCGACCTTCTTGCTCTTGTTGTAGTCGGGCTGCCAGTGGACGTCAGGCCACAAATCAAGGCTGGGCGGATCGATGTAGGCCGGGCCAGAGCCATCGAGTACGAAGTGCGCATGGCGTGTGGCGGCGCAATTCGGGATCATCGCGACAGGCTTGCTAGCCGCGTGCGTCGGATACATCGCAATCTTCACGTCGAGCACCGTGGTCAGGCCGCCCAGGCCCTGAGCGCCGATGCCCAAGGCGTTGATCTGGTCGCACAACTGAATGCGCAGCTCCTCGGTCTTGTTCTGCGGGCCGCGGGCCTTCAGCTCGTACATGTCGATCGGATCCATCAGGATCTCTTTGGCCATCAACATGGCCTTCTCAGCCGTGCCGCCGATGCCTATGCCCAGCATACCGGGCGGGCACCAGCCGGCTCCCATGGTTGGCACCGTCTTCATCACCCAGTCGACCAGACTGTCGCTCGGGTTCAGCATGACGAACTTGCTCTTGTTCTCGCTGCCGCCACCCTTTGCCGCAACCTGCACATCCACGGTGTTGCCCGGAACCACGGTCATGTGAACGACGGCGGGCGTGTTGTCCTTGGTGTTCTTGCGCTCGAAATGAGGGTCGGCCACGATGCTCGCTCGCAGCACGTTGTCGGGGTTCAGATAGCCACGGCGCACGCCGGCGTTGACGGCATCCTCGAGGCTGCCGCTGAAGCCCTCAAAGCGTACGTCCATGCCGATCTTCAGGAACACGTTGACGATGCCGGTGTCCTGGCAGATCGGGCGGCGGCCTTCGGCGCACATCTTCGAATTGGTCAGGATTTGCGCGATCGCGTCCTTCGCGGCCGGGCTCTGCTCGGCCTCATAGGCACGTGCCAGATGGGCGATGTAATCAGCCGGGTGGTAATAGCTGATGTATTGAAGCGCAGCGGCGATCGATTCGACGAGGTCGTCTTGGCGGATGGTGGTCATGGGTGATGGACTCTTTGGCGAAGCGCGCTCAGTGCGGCTTCGATGGCGTTGCGTTCGACATCAGGCGATCGGTCGCGGCGATGGCGATGGCGGACAGCAGGAATGTGACGTGGATCAGTGTTTGCCACATCAGCACTTTTTCGGTGTAGTTTCCCGCGCTGATGAAGGTCTTCAGCAGGTGGATCGAACTGATGCCAATGATCGCGGTGGCCAGCTTCACCTTCAGTACCGATGCGTTCACGTGGCTCAGCCACTCGGGCTGGTCGGGATGCTCTTCCAGGCCCATGCGCGACACAAAGGTTTCGTAGCCACCGACGATGACCATGATCAGCAAGTTGGAAATCATCACCACGTCGATCAGCGCCAGCACGACCAGCATGATCACGGTTTCATTGAGCCTGGGTGCTTCGTAGCCGATCACCGTGCCGGCCGCATCCTTGATCGGCGCGAGCTGGTAGCCAATGCTCTGAACCAGCGCTGTGAGCGCTTTTTCGCTGCCAAACACCGCTTCAATCAGGTGAACCAGCTCAACCCAGAAATGGAAGACGTACACCGTCTGTGCCAAGATCAATCCGAGGTAAAGCGGCAACTGCAGCCATCGGGTGGCGAAGATCGCCGCTGGCAGCGGCCGCAGCCGATGGTTCGATTTCGGCGGGGTCGGAAGGGTCATGTTGGGGCTCGGTAAGGGGCATTCGGATGCCGCGCCGTCGGTATGAGGCGGGGTACGACCTAACCGTGAGGGATTGTAGGCAGTGCCGGGGTATTCGATGTTTGACAGGCCGACGGTCGCAGAGTAAGGGCTTCGTAAGAGCCGGCCGCTAATGTTCAGACAGCAGAAGAGAACGTCCTCAAGGACGCGAGAACTGCGGGCGCAGCACCGCTGCGACGTGAACAACACAGAGCAGGAGACAACCATGAGTGATTCCATGTCCGTGAAGCAGTACCTTCCACCGGCCGAACTGGCACGCGACGCGCACGTGTCAGGTATGGCTCAGTACCAGGCGCTGTGCGCCGAGGCCGAGGCCGATTACGCCGGCTACTGGGCCCGGCTGGCTCGCGAGACGATCGTCTGGAAGACCCCGTTCACCCGCTCACTCGACGACAGCGGAGCGCCCTTTTTCAAGTGGTTCGAAGATGGGACGTTGAACGCGTCCTACAACTGCCTCGATCGGCAGGTGGAGGCGGGACTGGGGGACAAGGTGGCGATCATCTTCGAGGCCGACGGCGGGGATATCACGCGGGTGACCTACCGAGACCTGTTGACGCGCACCTCGCGGCTTGCGAATGCGCTCAAGGCACGAGGCATCAAGAAGGGCGATCGCGTCGTCATCTACATGTCGATGAGCGTCGAGGGCATCGTTGCCATGCAGGCCTGCGCGCGCATTGGCGCCACGCACTCGGTGGTGTTTGGTGGTTTCTCGGCGCAAAGTCTGCAGGATCGCATCAAGGACACCGGCGCGGTGCTGATCATCACGGCCGACGAACAGCTTCGCGGTGGTAAATCCCTGCCGCTGAAAGCCATCGTCGACGAAGCCCTGGCTACGGGCCAGTGCGACACGGTGAAGGATGTGATCGTCTACCGCCGAACTGGCGGCAGCATCGCATGGCACTCGCGCGATCTGTGGCTGCACGAGGTGACCGAGGCGCAGCCCTCCACCTGCGAGCCCGAATGGGTCGGCGCCGAGCACCCTCTGTTCCTGCTGTACACCTCGGGCTCGACCGGCAAGCCCAAGGGCGTGCAGCACTCGACAGGCGGCTACCTGCTTCATGCGATGCTGACGACGAAGTGGACCTTCGACCTGAAGCCCGCCGACATCTTCTGGTGCACCGCGGACATTGGTTGGGTCACTGGCCACACCTACATCGCCTATGGCCCGTTGGCGCTCGGTGCCACCCAGATCGTGTTCGAGGGTGTGCCCACCTATCCCGATGCGGGTCGCTTCTGGCGAATGATCCAGGACCACAAGGTCACGATCTTTTACACCGCGCCCACCGCTATCCGGTCGCTGATCAAGGCCGCGGAAAGCAATCCGTCGGTCCACCCCGACCGGTACGACCTGAGCAGCCTGCGCATCCTCGGCTCGGTCGGCGAGCCGATCAATCCGGCTGCCTGGGAGTGGTATCACCAGCACATCGGCGGCGGGCGCTGCCCGATCGTTGATACTTTCTGGCAGACCGAAACCGGTGGCCACATGATCACCCCGTTGCCCGGTGCCACGACGCTGGTGCCGGGTTCGTGCACCTTGCCGTTCCCGGGCATCATGGCCGCCATCGTCGACGAGGCCGGCAAGGACGTGCCGAACGGGCAGGGCGGTATCCTGGTCGTGAAGAAGCCGTGGCCCAGCATGATCCGCACGATCTGGGGCGATCCGCAGCGGTTCGCGAAGAGCTACTACCCGGAGGACTTTCAGGGCAAGTACTACCTGGCCGGCGATGGCGCCATCCGCGATGCGCGAACTGGCTACTTCACGATCACTGGGCGCATCGACGATGTGCTGAACGTGTCGGGGCACCGCATGGGCACGATGGAGATCGAGTCCGCGCTGGTCAGTTGCACAGAACTGGTCGCGGAAGCGGCGGTGGTCGGCAGGCCGGACGACACCACTGGTGAGGCGATCTGTGCATTCGTCGTCCTGAAGCGCTCGCGCCCGACGGGCGACGAGGCCAAGCTCATTGCGAAGCAGTTGCGAGACTGGGTCGGCAAGGAGATCGGTCCGATCGCCAAGCCCAAGGACATTCGCTTTGGCGACAATTTGCCGAAGACCCGTTCCGGAAAGATCATGCGCCGGCTGCTGCGCTCGGTCGCCAAGGGAGAGGCGGTGACGCAGGACACCAGCACACTCGAGAACCCGGCAATCCTGGACCAGTTGGGCCAGGCTTATTGAAACTAGAGCCCCGTCTTACAAGGAAAAGCCCCGCATGCGGGGCTTTTCTCTGCGAAGACGACGCTCAATACATCGTCAGGCAAACGGCATTCAAATTCACTTGGTCGCCAGGATCCATTCCACCAGTTTCTTGGCTTCAGAGTCGGTCACTTGAGTGTTGGCCGGCATCGGGATGGATCCCCACACGCCGCCTCCTCCCTTGCGCACTTTCGTAGCCAGTGCCGCCACTGCCTTCTTGTCGTCAGCGTACTTCGCCGCCACATCTTTAAAGCTGGGGCCTATGCGCTTGGCGTCGATGGCATGGCAAGCCAGGCAGCCCTTTTTCTCTGCCAGTTCGGGATTGGCAAACGCCGACGTGCTTATCAGCAAGGTGGAAGTCAGGAGCAGGGCAATCTTCATAAGGTTCTCGTTGGTCAAGTTGCGCTGTAACGTGAGTGCGATCGGCCTCGTTGACAGACCGCGCTGAGATACATTCCCACTACTGATTCTAGGGTAGACGGTTCGCCGGTACCTGTCACCACCGCCCTGACAAATCGAGGAGATCGCCGTGTACATGGTCGTGTTGGGCGTCCTGCTGCTCATCTTGAAACTCGCCGAGTTCGGACCCGTGGGGCAGTGGCCGTACTGGGCGGTGCTGTGGCCCTTTGCGCTGGCAGTGATCTGGTGGTCTTACGCCGACAGTTCCGGGTGGAACAAGCGGCGTGAGATCGAGAAGATGGAAGACCGCAAGAAGAAGCGCCGCCAGGACAACCTGGAGGCGCTCGGCATGGATCCGCGGAGTCGGCGCAAGCGCTGAGTGATTCAGCGACCGCGCCGACAGGTCAGGCGAGTCACTCGAACTTGTCGAGCACCGCGCCGGAACTCGCGCTCGACGCATTGCGTGCAAACTTGGCGAGAACGCCGCGGGTGTAGCGAGGTGCGGGCGGGGCCCACGCTGAGCGGCGACTAGCAATTTCCGCGTCGCTCACGTTGAGTTGCAGGCTCAGCGTGTGCGCGTCGATGGTGATCGAGTCACCCTCGTGCACCAACGCAATCAGGCCGCCGGCATAGGCTTCGGGAGCCACATGCCCGACCACCATGCCCCAAGTGCCGCCTGAGAAGCGGCCGTCGGTGATCAAGCCGACCGATTCGCCCAGGCCCTGACCGATCAAGGCACCGGTCGGCGCCAGCATCTCAGGCATGCCGGGTGCGCCCTTCGGGCCCAGGTAGCGCAGCACCATCACGTCACCGGCCAAGACTTTCTTCGCCATGATCGCTGCCAGCGCCGATTGCTCGTCGTCAAACACCCGTGCCGGCCCGGTGATGACCGGGTTCTTCAGGCCGGTGATTTTGGCGACGCAGCCTTCGGGCGACAGGTTCCCCTTCAGAATGGCGAGGTGGCCCTCGGCGTACATCGGGTTGCCGATCGGGCGGATCACGTCCTGGTCGGCACGCGGCACGTCGGGAATGTCGGCCAGGTTCTCGGCGACCGTTTTCCCGGTGATGGTCATGCAATCGCCGTGCAACAGGCCAGCCGCCAGCAGCGTCTTCATCACCTGCGGAATGCCACCGGCGCGGTGCAGATCGATCGCGAGGTAACGACCGCTGGGCTTCAGGTCGCACAGCACGGGCACCTTGCGGCGCACGCGCTCGAAGTCGTCGATGGTCCACTCGACCTCAGCCGCATGGGCGATGGCCAGGAAGTGCAGCACCGCGTTCGTCGAACCCCCGGTGGCCATGATCACCGCTACTGCGTTCTCGATGCTGCGCCGGGTGACGATGTCACGCGGCTTCAGGTCCGCCTTCACTGCCTCGACCAGTACACGCGCAGCTTCCTTGGTGTGCGCCACGATCGGGTCCTCGACATTGGCCATCGTCGACGAGAACGGCAGGCTCATGCCCAGCGCCTCGAAGGACGAGCTCATCGTGTTGGCGGTGTACATACCGCCGCAGGATCCGCTGCCGGGAATGGCACGGCGCTCGATCTGGCAGAAGTCTTCCTCGCTCATGTTGCCGGCGCTGAACTGACCAACCGCCTCGAACACGCTGACGATGTTGAGGTCCTGACCCTTGTACTTGCCCGGCAGGATGGTGCCCCCGTAAACATAGATGGCTGGCACGTTGGCGCGCAGCATGCCCATCATCCCGCCCGGCATGTTCTTGTCGCAGCCTCCGACCACCAGCACACCGTCCATCCACTGGCCGCCCACACAGGTTTCGATGCAATCGGAGATGACTTCTCGCGATACCAGGCTGTATTTCATGCCCTCAGTGCCCATTGCCATGCCGTCGCTGATCGTGGGCGTCCCGAAGATCTGGGCGTTGCCACCAGCGGCCTCGATGCCGGCCACGGCCGCATCGGCCAGCTTCTGCAGACCCGAGTTGCACGGTGTGATCGTCGAGTGTCCGTTGGCCACACCGATCATCGGCTTCTTGAAGTCACCCTCCTCGTAGCCGAGTGCGTAATACATGGACCGATTCGGCGCCCGGGCGACGCCTTCGGTGATGTTCTTGGAGCGACGATTGATGGCCATCAGAGCCTCCTGACGATGTAGGGGCGCAAAGTATCGCCACGCATCGAGTCGTAGTCCAATATATTGTGAAAGTTGTATTGATCTGTAGAAAGTATCAATGACTGAGCTTCGAACCTGGCGTCAGTTTGTGGTCTTGGCAGAAGAGCTGCACTTTCGCCGCGCTGCGCAACGGCTCAACATCACCCAACCGCCACTGACGATGGCGATCCAGGCGCTGGAGCGCAGGCTGGGGGCGCCATTGTTCGAGCGGACTCAGCGCTCGGTGGCGCTGACGCCTGCGGGACGAGCGCTTCTGCCCGAAGTGCGGCGTCTGCTCCAGGCTGCTGAGGACCTGCCGCGACAGGCGCAAGCCGCGGCCGCGGGAGTGTCAGGTCGGCTCAGGCTGGCATTCGTGTCGAGCATCGCCTACGGTCCGCTGCCCGAGTGGTTGCGCTCGTTTCGCCACGCCAACCCGGACGTCGTTCTGGCCCTGCGCGAAGCCACGATTGACATTCAACTCGAAGCGTTCGCCTCTGGCGAGATCGACGCTGGCTTCGTACTGCATGCGCAGGGGGCTGCGCCGCCGGGTCTGCGAGCTTGGCGAGCCTTGCATGAACCGCTGGTGATGGCACTGCCCGAGCGACATCCGCTGACGACCCGTCCCAGCCTGACCTTCGACCGCGTGGCCTCTGAGCCGCTGGTGATCTTCCCGCGGTCGATCGCGCCGTCGTTGTTCGATGCCATCGTCGGCCACTACCGTGCGCGCCGCGCCACCCCGCGGATTGAGCAGGAAGCCAACCAGATGCAGACGATCGTTAATCTGGTGTCCGCGGGCATTGGTGTGGCATGGGTGCCGGCATCGCTGATGCAACTGCAGCGCCCGGGCGTGGTCTACCGAGCGCTCAGCGACGTGCCGCTCTCGTGCGACACCAGTCTGGTCTGGCGCGAAGGGGCGTTGCCCGTGGTGAAACGTTTCGTCGACCACGTGCAAGCCGCCCAGGTGCAGCACCCACAATCGCCACTTTCATACACGCTCCTACAAAAGAAAGCGCCCTGATGCTCGTGCATCCCCAGTTCGACCCCGTGGCCGTTTCGCTCGGGCCCCTGCAGATCCACTGGTACGGCCTGACCTATCTGCTTGCCTTCGGGTTGTTTTTGTGGCTTGCCTCGCTGCGCACGAAGCAGCCACAGTTTGCGAGCGCGGGTTGGACCCGACGTGACGTCGAAGATCTCTTGTTCTACGGCGTGATCGGTGTCGTGATCGGTGGCCGGCTGGGCTATGTCTTTTTCTACAAGCCGGGGCACTACCTGGCCAACCCCCTTGAGGTCTTTGCCGTCTGGAAGGGTGGCATGGCTTTTCATGGTGGATTGCTGGGGGTTCTGGCTGCGATGTGGGCATTCGCGCGCTCACGCGGGCGACACTTCCTTGAAGTCACCGACCTGATTGCGCCCTGCGTGCCGACCGGGCTGGCGTCGGGTCGCATGGGCAACTTCATCAATGGCGAGTTGTGGGGACGGGCAGCTGATCCTGCGGTGCCATGGGCAATGGTGTTTCCGCAGTCGGGCGAGAACTTTGCGCGCCATCCATCGCAGCTTTACCAGTTTTGCCTGGAAGGACTGCTGCTGTTTGCGCTGATGTGGATCTATGCGCGCAAGCCACGCCAACTCGGCATTGTCTCGGGGATGTTCCTGATTGGTTATGGCAGCTTCCGCTTCGCAGCAGAGTACTTCCGCGAACCAGACAGCTTTCTTGGTCTGCTCGCATTCGACATGAGCATGGGTCAGTGGTTGTGTGTGCCGATGGTGCTGGCTGGCGCTGGACTGGTTTGGATGGGGCGGCAGCAGCGCTTCAAGGCGCCGCTGCGACCGTCTGTTGAGACGTGATGCTTACGACAGCGGAACTATCCTGAGAGGCTATCGATGAGACTCGTTTTCCTAGACACCGAAACCACCGGGCTCAGCCCGCAATCCGGTGATCGCATCGTCGAGATCGGCTGCGTCGAACTGGTCGACCGGCGGTTCACCGGCCGCAACCTGCACCTGTACCTGAATCCGCAGCGATCCAGCCACCCTGATGCCTTGCGCGTTCATGGGCTCACGGATGAATTTCTGAGCGACAAGCCGCTGTTCGAAGCCGTTGCTGATCAGCTTCTGGAGTTCATCAACGGCGCCGAAGTGGTGATCCACAACGCCAGCTTCGACGCCGGATTCCTCGACCACGAGCTGCGGCGATTGAATCGACCGAATCTTCTTCAATTCGTCGAGAAGATCACTGACAGCCTGAGCATGGCGCGCGAGCTGTTTCCCGGGAAAGCCAACTCGCTTGACGCCTTGTGCAAGCGTCTCGAAGTCGACAACAGCAGCCGTGCGTTGCACGGCGCGCTGCTCGATGCGGGACTGCTCGCCGAGGTGTACATCCGCATGACGCGGGGCCAGAAGTCGCTGGTCGTCGAGACAGACGATGCGCCGGTTGTGGCCGATCTGGTCGACACCACGGACCTGAGCCAGTTCGCGCTGCCGTTAATCCCCCTCAGCGAGGACGAACGGTCGGCTCACGGCGCTCTGATTACTGAGCTTGAAAAAGCGTCGAAGTCGGGTGCTTTCTGGTCTCGGTCTGTGGCACACTAGAGGGCTCGATTGCTTACGGACCTTGGCTTTTTAGCGGGCCTGAGCGGCTGGGGCGGTTAACTCAGCGGTAGAGTGCCACCTTCACACGGTGGAAGTCGCAGGTTCGAACCCTGCACCGCCCACCAGTTGTCAGGTTTGTGAAGCTTGTGCTACAGTTGAGGGCTTCGCTGCTAGTAGGCGGGGCGGTAGGGAAGTTGGTGGTGGTGCTGAGTTAATAGCCTGTTACTGATTGACCGAAATACCGAAAGCGTTGTATAGT
>Ga0214921_10000112_pt1 | contig 154533 bp, 135 predicted proteins | sample LL1505_MetaG_FD_177992 | JGI IMG/M metagenome (GOLD analysis project Ga0214921, IMG submission 177992) | Freshwater microbial communities from Lake Lanier, Atlanta, Georgia, United States - LL-1505 | ecosystem: Environmental > Aquatic > Freshwater > Lake | place: USA: Georgia | collected... | reverse complement strand
TTGCGGTCAACCGCAACAAGCGGTAATCCCGGACAGACAGCCTGCAATTCGCGGGGCAGGCTCAATCGCCCTTTGCTTTTGCAGGCATTAAAGAAGGCTTCATTGGAAAGCATGAGCTCTGCCGGAGAAAGGCAGGGTCGCTCCTGGTCTTTGCTCAGGAAATCATAACGTTGCTGCATATCGATGCGATAGCGAAGCAGCGCTTCTTCAGCATCACCGTGCAAGACGACGAGGGCCTCATCAGGAAGATAATCAATCAGCCGATGGCAGTGCTCGAAAAACAAGGGCAGGTACCACTCGATGCCACCGGGTGACAGGCCTAAACCCACATCTTTATAGATACTGCAACGACTGGGGTCGCCCTCGAAGCGTTCGCGCCAACGTGCCCTGAAGCGGTTGCGTGCCTCCTCATCCAGCGTGAACTCGCGACCCGGCAAAATATCGACCGATTCAATCGGATACAGGCTTCGCTGGGTATCGGGGTCGAAAGTCTTGATGCTGTCGATGTCGTCATCGATCAAATCGATGCGCAAGGGCAGGGGGTGTCCCATGGGAAAAAGATCGATAAGGCCACCACGCAAGCAATACTCGCCTGGCTTGATAACCTGGGATACATGTTCATAGCCGGCTTCGATCAGTTGGGCTGCAAAGCTGCCAGCCCCCAGGCGATCACCGCGTTTGAAAACGAAACTGCGGCCGGCAATCATCGAGCGCGGTGCGATCGCGATAGCAGCGGTACTGACGGGTGCAACAATCAGATCGATTTCCCCGCGCTGCATTTGCCACAGTGCCCTCAGACGGTCACTGATAAGGTCCTGGTGGGGTGAGAATTGGTCATAAGGCAAGGTTTCCCAGTCGGGGAAGTGCCTGATTCGCAGCGCTGGCCTGAACCAGGCGATTTCCTCGACCAAGCGCTCAGCGTCGCTTGGTTGGGCGGTGAGCACAAGTGCCGGGCGCTGCCTATGCATGGCTGCAAGCTGCGCAAGCCAGAAGGCGTCGGACGAACCCCATGTGGTGGGGCCCTGCAAAGCCTGTCCGGGTGCGGGCAGTCGCAGGGCTTGATCAGGCCAGGACATGAGAGAATTTTAGTCGATCTGCCATGAACGCCAAACCGCAAGACCCTCGCCCGGGGGTATCGACCCATGATCGATGCCTTCAATCGACCGATGAAACTGCCCCTGCAACGCACACTGCGATGCATGCGGTGGTACCGGCTGCCGGTACGGGTCAACGCTTTGACGCGCGGGGCAATCCAGAGAGCAAGCCAAAGCAGTATCGGGAACTTGCCGGAGAGCCAGTGATCGTGCGGGCACTTGAGGTATTGCTGGCACAGCCTCAACTCGATTGTATTTGGGTGGTTCTCGCACCACAGGATCAGCAAGGGCCCGAGCTGCTTGCCTCTCTCCTCAAGGATCATCCCGAGCGTTTGCGCCTTTGCTTACAAGGCGGTGCAACAAGGCGTGATTCGGTCTTAGCGGGCTTGCGTATGGCGCATCAGGCAGGAGCGGGCTGGGTGATGGTGCACGATGCTGCAAGACCGATGCTGCAAGGTGCCTCGCTTGAAGCCTTGATCAACAGCTGCCTGAGCAGAAACCATGGGGGCATTCTGGCGCTTCCGGTGGTCGATACCGTCAAGCGGGCGCGTGTTGATAAGGCCTATCCGATGGTCGAGCAAACCCTGCCGCGCGAGCGACTATGGCTTGCACAAACCCCACAGCTTTTTCCAGCCGATCGACTGCTGCAGGCGCTTGAACGTTTTGATGATGTGACCGATGAGGCTTGTGCCATGGAACGGCTTGGCGATCCGGTAGCCTTGATCCAGGGTGAGCGCTCCAACATCAAGTTAACCTACGCCGATGATTTGCAGGAGCTTGAATTGCGTTTAGCGAACCATCAATCCGCAGATTTTCGCATCGGCGAAGGCTACGATGTGCATGCCTTGGTACCTGGGCGTGCGCTCATCATTGGCGGCGTGCGAATTGATTATCCGATGGGTTTGCTCGGCCACTCGGACGCCGATGTGCTCTTGCATGCGATCACCGACGCCTTGCTCGGTGCGGCCGGACTGGGCGATATCGGTGAGCATTTCCCAGATCATGACGGCAAGCTGCGCGGAGCCGATAGCAGCGGCCTGCTCAGTCAGGTCGCAGGGTTGATTCGCGATCGCGGCTGGTCGATTGTGAACCTCGACTGCACCGTGCTGGCACAACGCCCCAAGCTTGCACCCTATCGGCAGTCGATAATTGACTCGATTGCATCAACGCTCCAAGTTCCCGCAAAGCAGATCAATGTCAAGGCAAAAACCCAGGAGTTGCTCGGCTTTGAGGGGCGTGGCGAAGGCATTTCAGCTCGGGCCGTGGTGCTGATTGTCGCGAGTTCTGGTCCTGACCCTGCGAGGCGATGAGATGCAACTGCCTGCGGTTCCGCCGCTTGCACCGCGACGAGGCGGAAGGCTCACGCGCTGGATTGGCAAACTCGGCATGGCTTTGCTGGGCTGGCGCGTGGAAGGCGAGTTTCCGAACCACCCCAAAATGGTTGTCGCTGGCGCGCCGCACAGCACCAACTGGGATTTCCCGGTTGCCATGTCGACGGTTTTCGCGCTCAATTTGCGCATTCGCTTCATGGCCAAAGCCTCGCTGTTTCAGGGTCTGGCCGGACCTATCATGCTGTGGTTTGGCGGATTGCGCGTGGATCGATCGCAAGCCGCTGACGTGGTTGATCAGGTGGTTGCGCAAATCGCCCAGACTGAAGCGATCTGGCTTTGCATTGCCCCTGAAGGCACCCGTAAAAAAGTGGAGCGATTTCGAAGCGGATTTTTGCGGATCGCGCGCGCGGCGCAAATACCCATCATGCTTCTTGTGATTGACAGGCGCGAGCAAGTCATTCGGCTCGGTCCGCTGTGGTATCCGACAGAGGATATCGAGGCGGACCGGCTTGCGATCGAGAAGTGGTTCGAACCTTATCAGGCTGGACGGTAAAGCCTTAGTTGAGATCGGCAACCAGCGCTTTGCGATGGTCTTCAGGCAGCGGACTGATGCTGACCTGACAAAACGGATGGTCAACGCCAACCGAAAGTGTGACGCCGTACTTGAGGGCCTCACACATGTCCTTGCTCAACTCAAAGCGCAAAAAGTGTACCGATGAGGTTTTTTCATCGTTCTCACGCTCAAGATCTTCGTCGGCAATCGCATAAACCTTGGGTGAGCCCTCGACCTGAATCCAGACCTTGTCTTCGATCCCAATGAGTTTGGCCAGGGCTGCCTTACGCTCGGCTGCGTCTTCGTATTCGATCATCATGGTCGCCTTGAAATTGTTGCCATCAGGTACCAAGGGACTGTAGGACTCCAGTTCATGCTGAATCCCATCTTCTTCGAAGATTTTCTCGATGCGAAGCATTTCCTGAATTTGATAGCGGACGGTGAGTTCGTCTTCGAAAATCAGGGTGACGTGTTCACCAAGCGCCAGGCTTCGCAGCTTCTTGTGCTCAATGACACGCTTGCGAAACTCTGGACGCGCTTTGGCGTAGGCTTCGAGGGTCATCAACGAATCGCGGGTGATTTTGGGCTGTTTCATGTTCGTATCCATGGTCAGATTCCATAGGCCTTTCTTAAGAGGGTGAGTGGGTGCGCCATTTGCGCCTGGTTCAATTGATTTCGTTCCATGCCCTGCGCAATGTGGTGGCCGGCGAGTTGGCAATCCGAAGCGATCCAGTCGGGTTTGCCCGCGGGATGCTCGCTCATTTGCCGAAACACGGGTCGACCGATTTTCATCGCGTTATCAAAAAACTCCTTCTTCACGCCCCAGGTCCCGGCATGTCCGGAGCATCGTTCAACCGTATGAACGCGGGTTTCCGGCACCATCGCCAACATATCCTTCGTTCGCTGCCCCATGTTCTGTACCCGAAGGTGACAGGCTATGTGATAGGAAACATGGCCAAGCCCCACCTTAAAGCCGGTGTCAAGCAATCCATCCTTGCTGCGTTCGGTGAAGTACTCGAAGGGATCAAACATCGCTGCCTTCACCGCCTGCGTATCGGAGCAGTTTGGAAACATCAAGGGAAGTTCCTGCTTGAACATCAGTCCACACGAGGGAATGGCAGCAAGGATTGCGTAGCCCTCGCGGGCCAGTTTTGCCAGGACCGGCATGTTTTTCGCTTTCAGGGCGGCCACACCATCAAGGTCGCCCAGTTCAAGTTTAGGCATCCCACAGCAGGCTTCTTTCTCGGCCAGTATCCAGGGGATCTTGTTGTGATCCAGAATTTTGATCAAATCCTGTCCGATGCCTGGTTCGTTGTAATTCACATAACACGTGGAAAAAATGGCAACCTTGCCCGGTGTGCGGGCACCATCCTTGACCACTGTTGCTGCCGCGCGCTGCGACTGCACTTGCGATCGGAAGGACTTCGGAGCGAACTCCGGAACCCAGGCCTCTCGATGAACGCCGATCAGTGATTCGCCAAGCTTTCGCGCCGATTCATTTTTGGACAGCGCATTCACCGTTTGCACCACAACAGGGATGCCGGCGAGTTTGCCGTTGCGATCGGTCGACGCAAGCTGAACGTCTCTGAATTGGGTTTCGGTGCCTTTCTTGAAGGCAATCGCTTTGGCACGCAACATCACATGGGGAAAGTCGAGGTTCCACTCGTGCGGTGGAACATAAGGACACTTGGTCAGGTAGCACAGATCGCAGAGATAACACTGATCGACCACTTTCATGTAGTCCTTGCGGTCTACGCCGTCGACTTCCATGGTTTCCGAAGCGTCGACCAGATCAAAAAGGGTGGGAAAGGACTGACACAAACTCACGCAACGCCGACAGCCATGGCAGATATCGAAAATACGTTCCATTTCGTCAAAGCAAGCTTTTTCGTCGTAAAACGCTTCGCTTTGCCAGTCAATCGGATGGCGTGTGGGGGCTTCAAGGGATCCTTCACGCATGGTTGAACTCTGTCATTATCTGTAGGAGGATATGTTCTAGAACATGAACTGGATCCCTGGGGCCAGGCCCTGAGGATCCAGTGCAAGCTGCTTAGGCGTTTTCTGCCAGCGCGTCCAGAGCTTTCTGGAACTTGTTGGCGTGTGAACGCTCGGCCTTGGCGAGCGTTTCAAACCAGTCAGCGATTTCGTCAAAGCCTTCATCGCGGGCGGTCTTGGCCATACCGGGGTACATGTCGGTGTACTCGTGGGTTTCACCAGCTACCGATGCCTTCAGGTTGTCCGAGGACGAACCGATGGGCAGGCCGGTGGCAGGGTCGCCAACGTGCGCGAGATAGTCCAGGTGACCATGCGCATGGCCGGTTTCGCCTTCCGCAGTCGAGCGAAAGAGTGATGCGACTTCGGGCAGGCCTTCAACGTCGGCCTTGTTCGCGAAGTACAAATAACGACGGTTTGCCTGGCTCTCGCCTGCGAATGCGTCTTTCAAATTTTGATGGGTTTTGGAACCGTTAAGACTTGCCATTTGAATCTCCAAAGCAAAGTGACTTGGGCTGTTTAATCAAACTCCCTCAGCCTGACCGATGAAACGGTCAGCACTGAAAGCGAGCGAATTATGGACACAGAGCCCCATCCGACGCCAATTGAATTTTCAAATCCCGCTGATTGGAAATCTGCATCGCCTCGCTTAAACCCCGAGTTGTTTGGCCGATGGCAGTTGCAGTCGCACGCCCAATCCACCGGTGCGAGCCCTGCGTAACTCGAGCCGGCCTTGGTGGCGCAGCACAATGCGGTTCACAATTGCCAGACCCAAACCGGTACCTTCACGATCGCTGCGATAAGCCTCAAGGCGCGAAAAAGGTTCGAGCAGGCGTTCGAGTTCACGCTCAGGAACGCCAGGGCCGTAGTCGTCCAGTTCAAGCACGAGTACGCCTGTCTGGCTGCTTAGCCTGAGCTCGCCGTCACAATCGCCCGCTGATCGGGCATAGCGTGCGATGTTCGAAAGCAGGTTGTCGAGCAGTCGATCTACATCAACTCGCCGCCCCACCCAGGGTAGCTGCTCTGGGCATTCGAGTTTGATTCGCAGACCGTCGTCCCGCCAGCGTTCCACCGCGGCCTTCACCCCGGGTGCGGCATCGTCGGTGTCACTACCTTGCAAAACCGAGGCGCGAGCGTAGTCGATGAACTGGCGCACCACCCCGTCAATGCGTTCAATGTCATCGACAAGATTTGCGCGGACGTCCTGCGATATGGATGCCAACTCGACTTCCATGCGCAGTCGGGTGAGCGGGGTGCGGATGTCGTGTGAGATCCCGGCAAGCGCAACACGTCGGTCGTCTTCAAGTTGTTCGAGCGCTTTGCGCATGTGATTGAAGCGTCGGTTGACTTCACCAAACTCTCCAGGAAGATTTTCGGGTAGCGGAGGCGACTGTCCGCTTGACTCCATGCCGGTGATGGCACCTGCCAGGGATCTTAAAGGGCGGTTGATTTGCTGCGAGATCAGAACCGCCCCCAAGAGCGATAAGAACACCACGATCGCTGCAGCCCATTCCCAGGGTGGATCAAGGCTGCGCTCGAGCCGCTCTTGCTGAACGCCCAACCAGTAGGGTTGACGTCGGATGCTGATGCTCACCCAAAGCCCTTCAACGCCGTTGACTGCGCCGATGACCTGCGTACGCTCGCCCATCTCGAGCTTCAGAAATCGGGTGAGGCGCTTTTCGGTGTCGCTGCGGTCAAAGTCGATCAGTTGATCGGTGCTCAAACGCGGGATCAGCCGAAGCCCCTCTCTGCGATCGAGAAGGCTCAGGAGTTCCTTGCGGCTTTCCGGGTCTGCGGATTCGAGCGAGACCTTGGTTACGTTGGCCAAGGAGGCAACCTCCCAGGCCACCGATTGTTCAGGCGTTGGGCCAAGGCGCTGGTTCATGACGAACCAGGCACCCAGCAAGCTGGTGACCAGCAAGCCCGCGATCAGCAGAAAGGTTCGACCCAATAAGCTGCTTGTCATCATGAGTTAAAACTGTACGCGATTGTTTGCAGCAAGCCCTACAATTTGCACGATGCCACACATCCTGCCAAAGACGAGGTGGCGGGCACTCACCCTGTCGAGTTCTTCATCGCCGGCGTCGGTGGGATTGTTCGAAGCCGATGGTCGCTGCCTCTGGTCTTATGTCGAATCCTCATCCCGAACCGGGGAGGGATTGCTGGCTGCCATCGCCCGGCACCGCGAAAACCCTGCTTCCAAGCCTGATTTGATCATCGTAGATCGGGGCCCTGGGCAGTTCAGTGGGCTTCGGGTAGGACTTGGCCTGGCCCAAGGGCTTGCGATGGGTTGGGGTCTTCCAGTGCTTGCACTTGATAGCGCAGCGATTATGGCCAATTGGGCACTCCAGCTGCCTGAAGCGGCAGGCCATACTGGAGGCCTTGTGAGCCTGCGTGATGCCAGGCTCGGTGCTTTTTACGGTGCGCGTTTTGCTGCAGGATGCGCAAGCCTGGCAATCGAAACCGCCATGCTGGCTGAACTTAGTCTGAGCGAAACCCTCGCGCTCTTGCTTGCGGTGCAGGCCGAAGAAGGCGCGTTGCGACTTGTGACCGATCAATCGAGCATGGCAAAACTCACTGAAGTCAGTGCTCTTGCAGGGCTGATCGATAATCCATCGTGCTGTCTGATTCCGCAGGCCGATCAGCTGCTCGCGTCCGCCGCCCAGCTGGGTTTCGAGGCGCTGCAGGCTGGGGCAAGATTGCTGCGGCCGGATCAACTCGAGGCCTATTATGTGCGCAACGACGTGGCTATGGATCTGGTTGCGCAGCGCGCCTATCGACGCGCGCAGGACGATGCTTCAAAGTCCTCGATCGGATCCTGAATGCTGGGGCAAGCGTCATGAGTAAGTTCTTGGAAAAGGGTTTTGGGGGTCCCGGTTGCAAAAACAAGCGCTGATGCGTCGGCCTTTGCCGGATCAAAAGGAGCGGCTTGCAGGTCTGCGTCCGATGAGTCTGCTTGATCTTGCGCGGGTCGCGGCAATTGAGCGGAGCATCTATGACTTTCCCTGGACAGAGGGAAACTTCAGAGATTCGTTAAACGCCGGCCACGAGGGATGGCTGCTCGAGTCGATGGAATCGCCGGGAAAGCTCAAGGCCTACGCCTTGCTGATGTGGATTGTTGACGAGGTGCACCTGCTCAATGTGTCGGTGAGGGCCGATGAACAAGGCCAAGGGATTGGCCGAAGGCTCATGCAATGGCTCCTCGCCCATTGTTATGCACAAGGTGCTCAGAGCATGCTGCTGGAGGTAAGGCCGAGTAATCATGTTGCGCTAAGGCTTTATGCAGCCTTTGGTTTTGAGCATATCGGTACGCGCCGTGCTTACTACCCGGCCCGGGGTGGGGTAAGGGAAGATGCCTGGGTTTTGCGCTGCCGTCTCGAGACCGTGCTCGCATGAAGTGGTCGGCGCAACAGGATCAAGCCTGGGAATGGCTCGCATTGGGCCCGCGCTGGCAGCGCAAGCCGCAAGCTCCTCCCGTCGCCCCGCCCCATGCTGAGTCATCGCTGACTGCGCGCTGGGAGGGTTTGCAGCAGGCCGTGGCAAGCTGTCAAGCCTGTCCGCTTGCCCAGACCCGGACCCAAACCGTCTTTGGTTCCGGAAGCCTTAAAGGACGCTGGGCGCTGATCGGTGAGGCTCCAGGCGCAGAAGAGGACGCGCAAGGTGAGGCCTTTGTCGGGTTGGCGGGGCAATTGCTTGATCAAATGCTGCAAGCCATGGGTTGGAATCGTGCCAGCGATCTTTTTATTGCCAACATCCTCAAGTGCCGTCCGCCCGGGAATCGAAATCCGAGTCTGCAAGAAGCGCGAGCTTGCGAGGCGCACCTGCAGGCCCAGCTTGAGTTGCTCAGGCCTCAGGCGGTCCTCATCATGGGACGGGTGGCTGCCCAACACTTACTCAAACAGGATATTTCGATTGCCCAGCTACGGGGCAGGGTACAAACTCTGCAGATCGGTAGCCCAGACGCGCTGATGACGGTACCCGCGCTCGTGACCTATCACCCGGCCTACCTGCTTCGAAACCCTGAAGATAAAGCGAAAGCTTGGGAGGATTTGAACTTGTTTGCCGAGTTGCTTGTCCAGAGTGCCGCCTTGCTTGTCCAGAGTGACAAGGCAGCTTCACCGGCAGGTTCGGGCGCTTTGCTTAATGACCGTCTTTATGATCCAGGATGAGCGCTTGGAGGTCATGCGTTTTTGCGTTGCGCACATAGCGTTGGCGGACCAAGAGCATGGTGATGGCAACAAAGGCGCCAAAAAGAACGATGATGCTGTTGATGTGAAGCTGAAACTTGAGCAAAAGTGCATAAATCCCAAGCATCAACAAGACGTTGAGATTTTCGTTGAAGTTCTGCACAGCGATCGAATGACCTGCGCTCATCAAGACATGTCCACGGTGCTGTAAGAGCGCGTTCATCGGCACCACAAAAAACCCCGCAAGACCGCCAACGAGAATCAGCAAGGGGTAGGAGGCTGGCAGCGATTCGACCAGGGTCATGCAGGGAACCATCACGCCCATGGCAATGCCGAGTGACAACACTCGCGGTGACTGGCGCAAGGTCATAAAACGTGCGGCAATCACCGCCCCGGCGGCAATGCCGACTGCGACCACGCCCTGCAAAATCGCGGCTTTGTTAAGTGGCAGTCCCAACTGCTGTTCGGCCCATTCAAGCACGATAAACTGCAGCACCGCGCCCGCCCCCCAAAAAAGAGTGGTCACAGCCAGCGAGATCTGCCCCAACTTATCCCGCCAGAGCGTGAGGTTACATTGCCAGAACTCGCTGATCAGCACCAGCGGGTTGGTGTGCTGCTTTTCGTACCGGGCGCCGGTGTCAGGAATGCGCAGATTGATCAGCGCAGCCAGCAGATAAAGCCCACCGATCACCACAATCGCAGCGGTAGCTGGCGAGTGGACGCCAGGAAAGTCAAAGGCAAGGATGAAATCCGATACCGCCGGGCTGATGAGAACACCGCCCAACACAGTACCGAGAATGATCGATCCGACGGTGGTGCCTTCGATCCAGCCGTTTGCCGCAACAAGCCGACTAGGCGGCAGCAATTCGGTGAGGATCCCATACTTTGCCGGCGAATATGCCGCAGCGCCAAGGCCTACGACCGCGTAGGCCAGCAAGGGGTGAACCGTCGCAAACATCATCGCGCAGCCGAGCACTTTGACCGCGTTCGTGAAAAACATCACCCGGCCCTTTGGCATCGAGTCAGCAAAGGCGCCAACAAATGGCGCAAGCACGACGTAGCTCACGGTGAAAAAAAGCTTGAGCATCGGCTTCATCCACTCTGGCGCAGTCAACTCGATCAGTAAGGCGATTGCGGAGATCAGGAGCGCATTGTCAGCAAGCGACGAAAAGAACTGCGCCGCCATAATGGTATAGAAGCCTTTTTTCATGTGGCCGCGTTTATACCATGGCAGACTCTGCAACATGCGTCAGCTCCACGGCAACGCATGTGTTCGACCGGAACTGAGCCTTCGGACACGCCATTACTGCAGGGTCGCTCAGGTTTTGGCGCAACACAAGTCTTGGCGCAACACTTAAGACAGGAGTCTTGCATGCGCGCTTGCCGCCCGTTTTTTTCCGACCACCGTTTCGCTGCCGCAGCACGTGGCTAGACCCTTAGTTGCGCGTGTCGATGTTGCGGCGATGCGCGCCAATCTGGCTTTATTGCGCCGGGAAAGCCTCCCAAGGCTTTGCTGGGCGGTGGTGAAGGCCGACGCTTACGGCCATGGACTGTCCGCTGCGCTTGAGGCGTTTGAAAAGGCCGATGGCCTGGCACTGATCGAACCTGGGCAGGCCCTGAGTCTGCGGGAGTTGGGCTGGCGTAAACCGATTTTGCTGATGGAAGGTTTTTTTGATGAGGCCGATCTCCAAGCCTGTTCCGAGGCTGGCATCGATGTGGTGGTTCACGCGCCCTGGCAGCTTGAGCTTGTGCGGTTGACCGAATCGGCGATTCAACTCAAGCCGCGAGGCATCAGGCTTTGGGTGAAATTCAACAGTGGCATGAACCGGCTCGGATTCCGGATCAAGGAGGGTTTGCATGAACTTCAGCGACTTCGAAGCGACGGCTATCCACTCGGCGCCATCGCGCATTTTGCCAACGCCGATGCCGAGCCGGGCGATCCCGAGAGCGAACAGAGGCTTTTGGATCTGCATCGGGCGGTGAAGGCCATCGATTCGCGGATTGTCTGTAGCTTTGCCAATTCAGCCGCCTCGCAGCGCCTGCTCCAAAGCGCGGATCCGGCTCTGAACAGCTTGCGGCCAGATCTTGCACCCGAGCTTGGTGCTGACTGGTTGCGTTTTGGGGTCGCGCTCTACGGCGCTTCGGCTTTCGCCGATAGGCAGGCCGCTGAGTTTGGTCTGAAGGTCGCGATGAGGCTACAAAGCCGAGTGCTCGCAGTTCAGCGCCTGCGGGCAGGCGAACGGGTGGGCTATGGCGGTCGCTTTGTGGCCGCTGATGATTGTTCGATTGCGGTCGTGGCTTGCGGTTATGCAGATGGATATCCGCGTCAGGCTCCTGACGGTACGCCCGTTTGGATCGGAGGTCAGCTTTGCCCGCTCGCAGGACGCGTGTCGATGGATATGCTGACGGTGGACGTAAGCAGGCATCCGCATATTCAAGCCGGTGACCCGGTTGAGCTGTGGGGCCAACATGTTCCGGTCGATGGGCTGGCAAAAGCCTGCGGAACCATCGGCTACCAGCTTCTGAGCGGGCTTACGGCGCGTGTGCCAAGGGTCATTGACGCGGGGCAAGGGAAAGCTGCCCTGTGAAACCGGCCCGCAGTAAACTTGTCTACGAATGCACCGCCTGTGCAAGCCAGACGCCAAAGTGGGCGGGACAGTGCCCGGGATGTCAAGCCTGGAATACGCTGATTGAGCAGCGTCTTGAAAAAAGCACAGGCCATCGCTACGAGTCGCTTGCGCCAGTCTCCGAGGTGCTCAGCCTGGGATCGGTGCAAGCAGTCGCTATGGATCGGTTTTCAAGCGGATCGGTCGAGTTTGACCGCGTTCTTGGCGGTGGCCTTGTGCAATCGGCTGTGATTCTGATTGGTGGTGACCCGGGAATTGGTAAATCGACGCTGTTGCTGCAGACCGCAGCCCATGTGTCTCAGGTACAGCCTCGCGTGCTTTACGTCAGTGGCGAAGAATCGCTGGCACAAATTGCGATGCGGGCGCAAAGGCTCGGGTTGGCCGACGCAAAAATCGATCTGCTTGCCGAGATCGCACTTGAAAAGATTATTCAAGTGATTTCAGAGCGTAAGCCGCTTTTTGTCGTGATCGATTCGATTCAAACGGTATTCACCGACGCGCTAAGCGCAGCGCCAGGTTCGGTCTCCCAGGTGCGCGAGTGTGCAGCTCAGCTCACCCGTTGCGCCAAGCAAGGAGCAAGCACCTTGGTGATGATCGGCCATGTGACCAAGGAGGGAACCTTGGCCGGGCCGCGAGTGTTAGAGCATATGGTTGATGCGGTGCTTTACTTTGAAGGCGACAGTCAGTCCTCGTTTCGCCTGGTACGCAGCTTTAAGAATCGCTTCGGTTCGGTCAACGAGCTCGGGGTTTTCGCCATGACCGAGCGCGGACTGAAGGCAGTGCCCAACCCCTCGGCGCTTTTTCTTTCCCAACATGCCAAGCCGGTTCCCGGATCCTCGGTGCTGATTACGCAAGAGGGAAGCCGACCGCTGCTGGTTGAAATTCAGGCGCTTCTCGATGCAAGCGCGGGGGCCCAACCGCGCCGACTTGCGGTAGGGCTCGATGCGCAGCGCTTGGCGCTGCTTTTAGCTGTGCTGCACCGGCATGCCGGTATCGCCTGCCACGATCAGGATGTGTTCTTGAACGCTGTCGGAGGTGTGCGCATCACCGAGCCGGCGGCCGACCTTGCAAGTCTTTTTTCGATTGTTTCGTCGTTTAAAAACAGAGCGATAGGAAAAGGAATCGCAGTGTTCGGCGAGGTGGGTCTGGCAGGCGAAATCAGACCTTGTCCACGCGGACAGGACCGTATCCGTGAGGCAGCAAAGCTCGGTTACCGTCGCTTGATCGTGCCCAAGGCCAACGTGCCACGCTCGCCACTTGAAGGGCTTGAGATTCTTGGCGTCGAACGCCTTGCGCAGGCGCTTGACGCCTTATGGTCCTCAGCCTGAGGACGGCGCAGCATAGGCAGGGACCTCGGTCAGGCGCTTGCCTGTTCGCATCTGCCACTCTCGGGATTCGATGGCTTGCGCGCAGGCAAAGGCGCTGCGTAAGGCTGATTCGAGGCTTGCCGGAAGCATCTGCCCGCTGTTATCCGCAACCCAGTCGCCAGCAAGCCAAAGCCCCTCGGATTCGAAGTGGTTAAATGCCGGCCACATCCTCTGAGCGACCGAGGGTGTTGCTGCCCTGTGCTCGTATACATCCTTGTGTGAGAGCGGCCGAAGATCAAAGTCTTCTTGAATGGCATCGGCGTAGCTTCGTGCCTGAACCGGATCGCGCTGCGCTGAAATCACAAGGCCGAAAGCTTGTGACGAATCCGAAGCGCTGCTTGCGTTTTGAAATGGCTTGTTGCTGCGTGGAAACAGCCAGGCTGATGGACCATGCGCTTTGAGCAGCAGCTCGGGCTTGAGGGCTTCAGGGGTCCGAAACACGCCTGCACCCACGCCGTCGTGTCTCTTGTTACTGCCGGCGCAATGCCGGGTGGCGTCAGGCAGCATCAACCAGCGCGTGAGAATGCCAAGCGGTTTGGGTAAGTCGTCGAGCAGTTTGTGCAGTCGCAGGAGGCAGCGGGGCGGATCCGAGGCAGCACCTTGCGATGCGATGGCGAGTGCCAGCGCGCTTTGCGGTTCAAGGGCCAGGATCAGCGCATCAAAGGGACCCGCGTGCTCGTCGCTTCCGGCAATCGCAAGTTTCCATGTGTGGGTTGTAAAGGCTTGATCACCGCTTGAAGGGCTGGCTGTGAGACCTACCACGCGGTTTGCCGTGTAGAGCTCAAGCGCGCTCGCTTCCGATTTTGCGGTCGTGGCGGCACTGCCTTGAGCCAGTCCGTTCGCCAAAAGCTCGCTCAGGTCGCAAGCTTGGTGCATCCAGTCGCTTGCATCGAACTGCGGACTTGCCATGGCTTCGTTAAGCACCGTGGCCAAACGCATGGCGCAAGCCTCATCGAAAGGGCAGTTCAAGGCCGATTCGCAAAGCGCGGCAATCCAGCGCTGCACAAGGCTTTGTCGCAGGCCCAAACCGGAAAGCCAGCTTGTTACTGAGCAGGACATTGGTGGCGGCTGCAGTCGGGCATAGCGCATCAGTGCAGCCAACTCCAATAGGCTCGGCCATGGTATCGATCGCGCCCCGCTGAGCCAAGACAGCTGACTCAGTCCGAGGGCAAGCCGATCAAGCAGCTGGTTTGACTGCTGCTTGCCCGCGGGCCTTGGGTCTGTGGCTAGCATCCGGTGCAATTGCCGCGGCCATCCCGACTTGGCAAGTTGCATGGGCTGACTCATGGTCTGACTCATGGGCTGACTGATGGACTGACTTGAGGAAGCGCGCTGAAAGCGGATGCGGAAATCGGGCGCGTCAAAGCGATAGCTTTGCGGATTGCCATAACGTGTCAGCAAGGCGCGCACCGCGCGGTAAGCACCGATCAGCAAATGCTGGCCGTTATCTAGGTCGTAGGTTTCGGCGCCCAGTTTCACCTGCAGCCCCCGGGCTCGTCCGCCGATCGTTCTGCTGGCCTCAAACACCTTCACCTGAAAGCCGTTGTCTTGCAGCAAGCGCGCGCAAGCCAGGCCTGCCCAGCCAGCACCTACCACCGCAATGTTTGGTCTTTTACGCATCGCACGAGCATGCGTCATACCGCGTCGCGCGAGCATGCGTCAGGCGCAATGCGATGACGAAAGCTTAGGCTGCGCCTGGGGCTTGCTTGCATGCTGTGCCGCTTATCGCGCTTTGTGAAGGCCGGGGGGTTTGGCTTTAAGCCAGGTGATCCAGGCCAGATAAAGCTTTCGCAAAGGGGTGATCGCTATCCGCTGGTGCATCACCGCAAAGCCTTCGGCTTCGATGCATTGCAAAAGATCATGGTAAATCGCTGCCATGATCAGCCCAGGCCGCTGGCTACGATAGGCCTCAGGAGGCAACAAATCAAAGGCCTTTTGCATCGAAGCCCTTGCCGCGCCCGCTGCGCGCCCAAGCACCAGGGCAAGCGCAGGATCGAATTCAGACCTGAGCAGCTTTGACTCTGAAAGCCCCGCTTCGATCAGCCAGGACTGAGGAAGATAAAGTCGTCCGCGGCGGCTGTCTTCGCCAACGTCGCGAATGATGTTGATCCACTGCAAGCCGCGGCCCAGCGCAATCGCATAGTCATCAAGTGGTTCAATCCAGGCCTTGCTGCTGCCTTGAAAGATACGCGCGGCCAGTTGACCGACTGCGCCAGCGACGCGATCGAAGTACACCCAAACGGCCGCTTCGTCGGGGTAGCGTCGAACCATCAAGTCCATCCGCATGCCATCCAGAATCGCGCGGAAACGACCAATAGGCAACTGCAGCCGCTCCACATGCGGGCCCAGTGCAAGCGTGACCGGATGGCTGGCTTGATTCTGGCTCATCGCTTGAATTTCCTGCTCCCACCAATCGAGTTTTCGAGCGGCGATATCGGCCTCAGAGCATTCGTCGACCACATCATCGACTTCACGGCAAAATGCGTAGAGCGCCATCATCGCTGCGCGCATAGGATCGCGCAGATAGAGAAAACTGTAATAAAAACTCGAGCCACTGGCGGCAGCCTTTTCGCGACAGTACGCCTCAGGACTCACGTCGGCTCGCCTTGTTTTGTTTTTTGAGAAGGCTGGCAGGCATCAGGCCTCGGGCGATCAGCTGATTTGAGAGGAAGTCCAAAGAGCCAGTGGCGCAACAATCGGAAAATTCCGATCGCCGTCAAAGCACCCTGAAGCTTTGGCCGCTCGCGCACCGGATCGGGCGATTCACAAAGCATGAGGGCAACGGTTGCAGCCGCGGCAATGATCGCTTTTAACTCAAGCGCCAGGCGCATCGGCATCCGGCTGACCAGGCGCTGGTGCTGGCGCAAGGCTTCAAGCTGGTCGATGGCCTGATTGCGAACCCAGAGCCTGAGTTTGCCAGGTAATGATCCCATGCTACAAAAATCAAACCATTGTTGAGCGTCGTAACCCATCGCATACAACGCGTCTGCCGGAACATAAATCCTGCCCCGCATCGCATCGATGCGACTGTCTTGCAGCATGTTGATACGCTGCAGCGCGATACAAATTGCATCGGCATCGCGCAGGTTATCGGGGCTGTCAACCTGATGCAGCGCAAGTAACATCCGACCCACACTGGCAGCCGATCCGCGGCAATACGATTCAAATTGCTCTGCCGTTTGAGGCCAGAAGCCGCGGGCGTCCCAGGCAAATGCCGATAGCATCAGCGACATTTCAGTCCGCACTTGCGGCTGCTGATGAAGTGCCTGTGCTAGCCAGGCCGCAACACAGCGACTTGCCCGGCTGTCGAGTCCAGCCTGGGTCATCCAAGGTCCCGGCGCTTCACCTTGCAGCATCCCGTGAAATTCGCGAAGAAAGGCAAGCCTTTGGCCAACCTGCCAGGTTCCCTCATCGGCCAGATCGTCGGCAAAGCGCGCCACAGCGTAGATAGCCAACACGCTTTGACGTATCGGCCGGGGCAGCAAGATCGACGCCACCGGGAAGTTCTCCGGATGGTCAACCCCGTGCAGCAGGCCCTTGGACCAGTGAATGGGGCTTGAAAGCATGGTGTGATTGAAGCGCAACCTGTCTGGCAGTGGTCTTTGGCAGTCGGCTTTCCGAGCAATGCAATGAGGCTTCATTATGGGCGAGTTATTGAAGACAGTTACACTACTTACCGGGCGGCCGTGGCGGAATTGGTAGACGCACCAGGTTTAGGTCCTGGCGCTGAAAGGCGTGAAGGTTCGAGTCCTTTCGGCCGCACCAGGCGTTGTTTTGCGGCATGGCGGGCATGCATGTCGTGTGGGAATCTTATTTTTGTAGCGAAAAGAACGACATATGAGCACTATCGAAGTGATGGAAGGTCTGCAGCGGCGGGTTGCCTTGTCGGTATCAACCGCTGAACTCGAAAAGCGCGCGATTGTGAAACTCAAGCAGATCGCGCGCACTGCGAAAATGCAAGGCTTTCGTCCCGGCAAGGTTCCGATGAAAATGATCGAATCGATGTACGGTGGCAGCACCCGCAGCGAAATCCTCTCCGATTTGATTTCCGAAGCGTTTTCAACACTTGCCGAAACGCAGCGGCTTCGGGTTGCTGGCGCACCCGATATTGCACCCGAAGGCGAATTGAATTTTGACGCGCCGAGTCTCGATTTTTCAGCCCAGTTTGAGGTCTACCCCGAAGTCGCAATCGGATCGGTCGCCGATCTCGAGGTCGAAAGGGTGCGTGCCCAGGTGGGTGAAGCCGAAATTGAAAAAACACTGGAGGTGTTGCGAAAGCAGCGACAGAGCTGGCAGGAAGTTGATCGCCCTTCAGAAAACGGTGATCAGCTGACGATCGACTTCAAGGGTAGTCTGGATGGTGTGGCCTTCGAGGGTGGTCATGCGGAGGGTTTTAGCCTTGTGCTTGGCCAAGGGCGCATGCTTGCCGATTTTGAGAAAGCGCTGATCGGTCAAAGCAAAGGGGCAGCGCTGACCTTTCCGGTGCAGTTTCCTGACAACTACGGCGCCGAAAGGCTCGCTGGGAAGCTTGCGCAGTTTGAGGCTACGGTGCATCGTGTTGAATCGTCGGTGCTTCCGGATGTTGATTCGGATTTCGCGCAGCAGCTTGGGGTGGCAGACGGCGATATCGAAAAGCTTCGTGCTGAGATTCGCAAAAATCTTGAGCGGGAAGTTGCCCAACGCGTCAAGGCCAGAATTAAAGCAGCGGTGATGGAAGCCTTGCCCAAGGTTTCATCCTTTGACTTGCCCAAAGCGCTGATCGAGTCTGAAATCGAGTCACTGGCCGAGAAAGCCAAGCAGGATCTTGCGCAGCGCGGCATCGATGCCAAGCAAATGGCCATCCCCAGGGAGGCTTTTGAAGAGCCGGCCAAAAAGCGGGTGCAACTAGGCCTCATTGTGAGTGAGCTTGTCCGTCAACAGCAGCTGCAGCCCAGACCCGAGCAAGTGAGGGTGATTGTTGAAGAAGCGGCAGCCGCCTATGAAAACCCGGCTGAAGTGATCCGCTATTACTTCAGCGATCGACAGCGTCTTGCTGAGGTTGAAGCCTTGGCGATCGAACAAAATGTGGTCGACTATGTTTTACAGCACGCAAGGGTCGCTGATCGGGATCTGGCGTTTGATGAACTGATGCAACAGGCAGCCTGAGATGACGAGAAACAATCTGATTGAGGATTTGGTCAATGCCCAGTATTCGATGAGCGCATCGGTTCATGGCTCGGCCCTTGGCGCCCGTGGCTTGGGTATGGTGCCGATTGTGATTGAGCAAAGCGGCCGCGGCGAGCGCGCTTATGACATTTACTCAAGGTTATTGCGTGAGCGGGTGATTTTTTTGGTCGGTCCGGTGATGGACGTTACCGCCAATCTTGTGGTTGCCCAGCTCTTGTTTCTGGAATCGGAAAATCCCGATAAAGATATTTCTTTTTATATCAATTCGCCTGGCGGCTCGGTGTCGGCAGGCATGGCGATGTATGACACCATGCAGTTTATCAAACCCGATGTGTCCACGCTGTGTATGGGCGTCGCAGCGAGCATGGGTGCGTTTTTGCTTGCTGCGGGTGCGAAGGGAAAACGCTTTGCCTTACCCAACGCACGCATCATGATCCACCAGCCCTCGGGAGGCGCAAGCGGACAGGCTTCCGATATCGAGATTCAGGCCAGGGAAATTCTTTATTTGCGCGAACGCCTCAACCGGATTCTTGCCGAGCGTACCGGCCAGGCAATTGAGCGTATCGAGCGCGACACCGATCGCGATAACTTCATGTCGGCCGACGATGCGGTAAGCTACGGAATCATTGACAAGGTCTTGAGTCAGCGCAGCGAGGGTACAGCGTCCGCATGAGTGAGAAAAAGGGTAGCAGCGAGAAGCTGCTCTACTGCTCGTTTTGTGGCAAGAGCCAAAACGAAGTCCGAAAACTGATTGCCGGTCCTTCGGTCTTCATCTGCGATGAATGCATCGACCTTTGCAACGATATTATCCGCGACGAAACGCAGCCCGAGGCTGGCAGCAGCGCCGGCGACGGCTTGCCGACACCCACCGAGATTCGAGATATTCTTGATCAGTACGTGATCGGACAAGAGCACGCAAAAAAGGTGCTGGCAGTTGCGGTCTACAACCATTACAAACGGCTCCGTCATCAAAACGATAAGGATGAAGTTGAGCTCGCCAAGAGCAACATTTTATTGATCGGCCCCACCGGATCCGGAAAAACGCTGCTTGCCCAAACGCTGGCCAGGCTTCTAAACGTTCCCTTTGTGATCGCCGACGCCACCACCTTGACCGAAGCCGGTTATGTGGGCGAAGACGTTGAAAACATCATCCAAAAGCTTTTGCAAAACTGCGCTTATGACGTTGAAAAGGCGCAACATGGCATCGTATACATCGATGAGATCGACAAGATTTCACGCAAATCAGACAACCCTTCGATTACGCGGGACGTGTCGGGAGAGGGTGTCCAGCAGGCACTGCTCAAGCTGATCGAAGGTACGGTTGCCGCTGTACCGCCGCAAGGTGGCCGTAAGCACCCGAATCAGGATTTTGTTCAGATCGACACCACCCACATCCTCTTTATTTGCGGTGGTGCATTTGACGGCCTTGAGAAGGTGATCAGGGACCGCTCGGAGCGATCCGGGATCGGCTTTAGTGCCAGCGTGCGCAGTGCCTCGGAGCGCAAGGTGGGCGAATTGTTGCGTGAGATCGAACCCGAGGATTTGATCAAATTCGGTTTGATTCCAGAACTCGTGGGCCGTTTGCCGGTAATTGCAAGCCTGGATGAACTCACCGAAGAAGCGCTTGTAGACATTCTGATTACGCCGAAAAACGCGCTCGTTAAGCAGTACGCCCGTCTTTTTGCGATGGAAAATGTTGAGCTTGAGATACGCCCGGAGGCGCTCAAGGCGATTGCCCGCAAAGCGATCAAGCGAAAAACCGGCGCGCGCGGCTTGCGCTCGATCCTGGAGGCCTCACTGCTTGATGTGATGTTTGATCTTCCCGGACAGCAGCATATTGCCAAGGTCGTGCTTGATGAAAACGCGATCGAAGCCGGCGCAAAACCCTTGTTGATCTACGCCGAAACCGCCAAGGTCGCCGGTTCAAACTAAACTCACAGTCATGATGATTCGCAAGCCCTCGCGTGACTGCTTCGTCACCCGTCGACTGCGGTCAAGATCTATGGAGTAATGCCGAAATGAGCCAAGAAAACCTACAAGGACTCCCCCTGCTTCCCCTGCGTGATGTGGTTGTTTTCCCCCATATGGTGATTCCGCTTTTTGTGGGGCGTCCCAAATCGATCAAAGCCCTTGAGAGCGCCATGGAGCAGGGGCGCTCGATCATGCTGGTTGCGCAACGAAATGCTTCAAAAGACGATCCGAGCGCCGATGACATCCACCGGCTTGGCTGTGTGTCAAATATTTTGCAAATGCTCAAGTTGCCCGACGGTACGGTCAAGGTGCTGGTCGAAGGGGTTCAGCGCGCTGAAATCGACGCCGTGCACAGCGATGATCCGCACTTTACCTGTGACTACCGCTTGGTCCAGATCGCGGGCGGCAGCTCGCCGGAAATTGAGGCCTTGCGACGGGCGATCCTCACGCAGTTCGATCAGTATGTGAAGCTCAACAAAAAAATTCCGCCTGAGATTCTCGCCTCGCTTGGCGGCATCGACGAACCTGGCCGCATGGCCGACACGGTCGCGGTCCATTTGCCGGTAAAAATCGAGCAAAAGCAGGAAATCTTAGAGACCTTCCCCGTCCATGAAAGGCTTGAGAAATTGCTTGCCCTGATTGAGTCCGAGCTCGATATCTTGCAGGTGGAAAAGCGTATCCGCGGTCGCGTGAAGCGTCAGATGGAAAAAAGCCAGCGAGAGTACTACCTCAACGAGCAGGTCAAGGCGATCCAGAAAGAGCTCGGCGAGGGCGAGGACGGCGCCGACATGGAGGAGATCGACAAGAAAATCAAAGCTGCCCGCATGCCGAAAGAAGCGCTTAAAAAGGCTGAGGCAGAGTTCAAAAAGCTTCGCCTGATGTCGCCGATGTCAGCCGAAGCGACTGTTGTGAGAAACTATATCGATACCTTGACGGCGCTTCCCTGGCGCAAAAAGAGCAAGGTCAGCACCGATCTGGTCAAGGCCGAGGAAATTCTCGACCAGGATCACTTCGGACTCGAAAAAGTCAAAGAGCGAATTCTTGAGTACCTCGCGGTGCAGCAGCGGGTCGATAAAGTGAAGGCGCCGATCCTGTGCCTGGTCGGCCCCCCAGGTGTGGGTAAGACCTCGCTGGGTCAGTCAATGGCAAAAGCGACCAATCGCAAATTCGTTCGCATGGCCCTCGGCGGGGTCCGCGACGAAGCCGAAATTCGCGGGCATCGTCGTACTTACATCGGCTCGATGCCAGGGAAGATCTTGCAAAACCTCAGCAAAGTAGGGGTTCGAAATCCATTGTTTCTGCTCGATGAAGTCGACAAACTTGGCATGGACTTCCGTGGCGACCCGGCAAGCGCGCTGCTTGAGGTGCTCGATCCCGAACAGAACAACACCTTTGTTGATCACTATGTGGAAGTGGAATACGACCTTTCGGATGTGATGTTTGTAGCCACTGCAAACACACTCAATATTCCGCCCGCCTTGCTTGATCGGATGGAGGTGATTCGTTTATCGGGCTACACCGAAGACGAAAAGGTTCACATTGCCCAACGCTATTTGCTTCCCAAACAGATGACCAACAACGGCCTGAAAGGAAACGAGTTGAGCGTTGCCGAGTCGGCTGTTCGCGACATCGTGCGCTACTACACCCGTGAGGCTGGTGTTCGCTCGCTAGAGCGGGAGATTTCGAAGATTTGCCGTAAGGTGGTCAAAGCGCTTTTGCTTGCGAAGAAGTCGTCGCGGGTTCAGGTCACGAGCAAGAACCTCGATAAGTACCTTGGTGTTCAACGGTTTACCTTCGGGATCGCGGAGAAAGAAAATCAGATCGGTCAGGTTACCGGCTTGGCATGGACTGAGGTCGGGGGCGAACTGCTCACGGTTGAAGCAGCAGCAGTTCCAGGCAAGGGCAAGGCGGTCTCGACTGGCAAGCTGGGCGATGTGATGCAAGAGTCGGTTAAAGCGGCAATGACTGTGGTTCGCAGAAGGGCAGCAAGGCTTGGGATTGCCAAGGACTTTCACGAGAAATGGGATTTGCATGTGCACGTACCCGAAGGCGCAACGCCCAAGGATGGGCCAAGCGCCGGCGTGGCAATGACAACCGCCATGGTTTCGGTGTTTACCGGTATCCCGGTTCGATCCGATGTGGCGATGACCGGTGAGATTACGCTCAGGGGTGAGGTGCTTTCGATCGGCGGCTTGAAAGAGAAGCTGTTGGCGGCGCACCGGGGGGGCATCAAAACCGTCCTGATTCCTGAGGAAAATGTGAAGGACCTGCAGGAAATCCCCGATAACGTGAAAAATCGTCTCGAAATCCTTCCTGTGAAGTGGATCGATCAGGTACTTGATCTGGCGCTTGAGCGCAAACCTGTGCCCCTGCCCGAAGACATCGACGTGGCGGTCAAGCCTTCAGACGAAGCGCCTGCGGTGCTTCAAGCGACTGACGAGCGGGCGACGGTGGATCGCCTGAAGCATTAATCAGCGATGCACGGTGTGTGCTGAGCTTTTTTCTGACATGTTAGAATCTCAGGCTTCGGTCGGGTGCTTAGCTCAGTTGGTAGAGCGGCGCCCTTACAAGGCGTAGGTCGGGGGTTCGAACCCCTCAGCACCCACCAGACCGTTTTTGAAAATGAAGTTTGAGTTACAATGCAAGGCTTCGGAGTGGTAGTTCAGTCGGTTAGAATACCGGCCTGTCACGCCGGGGGTCGCGGGTTCGAGTCCCGTCCACTCCGCCAAGACTGAACAAGCGGCGCGTTGTTATCAGCATAGGCCGCGCAAATAAGGGCGAACGAAAGTTCGCCTTTTTTGTTGGAGCGCAAGATGGGATTTTTTGAATGGATCCGGGACCATAAACGTTTGATGCTCGGCACGCTTATCGTTCTTATTTTCCCATCGTTCGTGTTTTGGGGCATCTCGGGTTATGAGCAATTCATCGGCGACGGAACCCATGTCGCCGAGGTGCATGGTCGTCCGATAAGTCGCGAACGCTTTGAGGCTGCGCACCGCGAACAGCTCGATCAGCTGCGTCGGATGGCGTCGATGCGAGGTCAATCGGTGGATGTTTCAATACTTGACAATCCCGCGATGCGGGAGGAAGTGCTTGATCGCCTGATTCAGGATGCCTTACTGCAGCGCCAGATGCTTGCAAGCCGGATCTATGTGAGCGATCTTCGCTTGCGCGAAGAAATCGGGAGCATCCCAAACCTGCGTCAGCCTGATGGATCTTTCAATTTGGATCAGTACAAAGCGCTGCTAAGTTCTCAGGGCAAATCCGAATTTCAGTTCGAGCAAAATCTGCGGGAAGAACTGGCATTGCGCGCGCTTCCCGATGCACTGGGTTCAAGCGGCTATTTGTCCAACAAGGTGCTCAACAGCATTGTGGCAGCTCAGCTCGAAGGTCGCGAAGTCCGACAGCGCTTGTTTAGCGCGAAAACGTTTCGCGACCAGCTCAAGCCGACTGACGAGGAGCTTGAGGCATTTTTTAAACAAGAAGCCAAGCGATTCGAGCAGGCGGCGCTTGCTGACGTTGATCTCTTAACACTAAGCGTGAAAGATTTGATAGCCAGTGAACGGGTTGACGCACAGGCGGTCAAGACCTTTTATGACCAAAATCCGCAGCGCTTCGGTGAGCCCGAGCAGCGTCGGGCGAGCCATATTTTGCTTGAGCTTTCGGGGTCCGCATCCGAGTCAGACAGGGCAAAAGCGCTCGATCAGGCCCAATCAATCCTGAGATCGATCCGTGAAGGGAAGGACTTTGCGCAGCTTGCAAGGCAGTTTTCCAAGGACTCCGGGTCTGCTGCTCAAGGCGGCGATCTGGGTTTTTTCGGTCGCGATGCCATGGTCAAGGCCTTTGCTGATGCGGTGTTTGCCTTGAAGGCCGGCGAGCTGTCGGAGCCAGTTGTGAGCGAGTTTGGCGTCCACATCATCAAACTCACCGAGATTCGCGTGGCGAAGCTGAAGGCTTTCGAACGGGTTCGAGGCGACATCGAGCTGCAACTCAAGCAGGAAACCGCACAAAAGCGCTTTGCCGAGTTGGCCGAGAGTTTCAGCAACACGGTTTACGAGCAAAGCGACAGTCTTGAGCCTGCTGCGCTCAAGATCAGTCGTCCCGTGATCGCTTTGAAATCGCTGCGCGCAGACGGGCGCCTGCAAACAGCCGCGGGTGAACCCGGCGAAAAAGCGGCGATTCATCCGCGGGTGCTTGCTGCGGTTTTTTCAGACGAGTCGATTCGCTTGCGTCGCAACAGCGATGCGATCGAAGTGGCGCCTGGTGTGATGGTATCGGCACGACTACGGTCCTACGAACCACCCAAGAGCCCGCCCCTGGAGGCCGTGCGTACCGCCGTGGCTGAGGCCTGGAAAGATCAGGCTGCAATGGCGCGTGCCAGGACCGAAGGCGAGCGCTGGATCGAAACCCTGCGCAAGCAGCTTGTTGAGCTTGATGCTGCAAAGCCATCGGACCCAGCGATCTTGAAGAACCCCTTGCTCGGGACGCTTTTTCAAGGGTTTTCGGATCCGATTGTGGTGTCAAGAGGCCAGCCGACGGTACTGGATCAGGACAGTCTGCGCGCTGTCTTCAAGCTCGGCTTCGATGCCAAACAACGGGTGTCTGGAGTAACGGTCGCCGATCAGGGGTTTCGCGTGTTGGTGCTTGAATCGGTGTTGCCGCATGATGAAGCGCAGATTAAAAGCGCGGTACCGGTTGTTCGCGAACAGCTGGCTTCGCTCGAAGGAAGGCTCTTGTCGGATCAATACCTTAAATACCTGCGGGCAAAGTCGGATGTGAAAACCTTCCCGGCCCGGATCGCCCCCGCGGCCAATAAACCCTAGCAGTTGCTATGCGGCAGCTGTGAAGCTGCCCACTTCGGGCACTTGGGCAGAATCCCGGTGTTGCTCTCTTATCTGCCGGACCGCGTCTTGAAGGCTTGCCCCATCAAGAGCGGTCAACGCGATCCTGCGCTTTTCACTGCGAAAGTTTTTGGCAATCGATCGGTCGTATAGCGGATCGTAATGGTGCTTGAGCAAGAGGCTGACAAACTCTTCAAGTCGCTGCTGGCTGAGGCTTTGCTCAAGCGCTGCATACGCCTCGCTTGAGAGAAAGGGCCTTAGCTTTAAGGTGATCGCCTGCAGCCTTTCCGGCTCACGAATCCAGTGCTGATAGTGGTCAAGCAGGTACTTGCTGCGCACTTTGCTTTCGACTTCAAGCTGATAGTGCGGCGATGAACGCATCCGTTCAATGATCGATTCTGGAATTTGTATTTGTCCGATCTTGCGGCTTTCAGATTCCAGCCACACAAGCCTTCCAGGTTGACAGCGGGCGAGTTGGAACCACAAGCTGGTTTCGAAGGCGCGCTGACTTGGTTGCGGGCTGTCGGGCGTTGCGCCAAGCAGCGAGCCCCGATGTCGAGCAAGCGCCTCAAGATCGATGACTTGCTCACCTTCCTGCGCTAAAAGATGGAGCAAATCGGTTTTTGCGCTGCCGGTCCTGCCGGCAACAATACAAAACTTGAGTCCTTGTGCGCGTCTTGCCGTGTCTTCGATGACCCAGCGTCGAAACGCTTTATACCCCCCCTCAAGCACATCGGTGCGAAACCCAATGCGGGCCAAAACGGTTGAGAGCGCCCCAGAGCGGTTGCCTCCGCGCCAGCAGTACACCAAAAGCCTTGCATGCGGATCGATCGACGAGGCACGGTCTTCGATCAGACTGGCGATATTGCGTGCAACCAGCGTGGCGCCGGCAAGCTTTGCCTTGAAGGAACCCTCGCGCTGATACAACGTACCCACCGACTCGCGCTGCGCGCTGTCAAGCACCGGCCAATTCACCGCCCCTGGGACATGATCGAGCGCAAATTCCGCAGGACTGCGGCTATCGATGATGTGCTGGTAGTTCCAGCACGAGGGCGCATCCGCCGCGGTCATGGCTTCAAAACTTGTGTCAACGCTGACCGATTGAGCCTGTTTCATGGTTAAAGCCTATCGCCTTAAGGCTTTTACAGAGCCATTACAATGAGGGATGATTGTATTTAACTTGCATTGCGATCTGGACCACCGCTTTGAAGGTTGGTTTGCCAGCCATGAGGCCTATGAAAATCAGAAATCGCGCTCGCTGATCGAATGCCCACTGTGTGGCAGCACGTCTATCGGAAAAATGCTTTCGGCGCCACGAATTAGCCGAGGCCTGGTGGAAGCTCCAAACCTGGTGGCAGCTGAGGTCGAGCCACAGGTGGAGGTTGCGCAATCCAAGGGGGGCGTTGCGCATGCAGTAAATCCGCAAGCCGCACCGCAGGCACTTGCCTTGCAAGCGGCCTGGTTTCAAATGCTGCGTTATGTGGTGGAGAATACAGTCGATGTTGGCCAGCAGTTTGCCGACGAGGCGCGCCGGATTCATTACCACGAGGCTCCCGAAAGGAATATCCGCGGTCAGGTGAGCCATCAAGAGGCTCAGGCGCTTGCAGAGGAGGGCATCGAAATCCTCAGTCTTCCGCTGCCTGCCGCGCGCAAAGGCCCAGTGCAATAGGGTCCGCGGTCAGGCGCGCGGACCCCTCCGGTGCCCTTGCTTAAGCGCCCCGGGTGACTGGCATCTCGACCCGATCTGCGGCCTGAGGAAGCGTGATGTGTTTGGCAATCTCCAATTTGGCAATTGCATTGCGATGCACTTCATCCGGACCGTCGGCAAGCCTGAGCGTACGCTGATGTGCATACATGTTGGCAAGTGGGAAGTCCTGACAAACACCGCCGCCGCCATGGGCCTGGATCGCCCAGTCGATAATTTGGCAGGCCATGTTTGGTGCGACAACCTTGATCATTGCGATCTCGGATCGCGCGACTTTATTGCCCACGGTATCCATCATGTAGGCGGCCTTGAGGGTGAGCAGTCGCGCTTGATCAATCATGATGCGCGCCTCAGCGATGCGTTCTTGCCAGACGGTCTGGGTTGCAATGACTTTGCCAAAGGCCACACGGCTGTTGAGACGCTTGCACATGTATTCCAGTGCGCGCTCAGCAGCACCGATTGAACGCATGCAATGATGAATTCGCCCCGGGCCAAGGCGGCCCTGAGCAATTTCAAAGCCGCGTCCCTCGCCAAGCAGAATATTATCAACAGGAACTTGAACGTTCTCAAAAACAACTTCGCAGTGCCCATGCGGCGCGTCGTCGTATCCAAAGACGCTAAGGGCCCGCTTGACAGTGATGCCCGGTGTGTCGCGCGGCACAACAACCATCGATTGTTGTTCGTGGCGACCCGCATCCGGGTTTGTCTTTCCCATCAGAATAAGCACTTTGCATCGCGGGTCACCTGCGCCCGATGTCCACCATTTTCGTCCGTTGATGAGGTAATGATCGCCCTGGCGTTCAATTCGGCATTGGATGTTGGTGGCATCCGACGAGGCCACATCGGGCTCGGTCATGGCAAACGCTGAACGAATCTCCCCACGCAGCAGTGGGTCGAGCCATTCGCGTTTGATTGCTTCACTTGCGTAACGCTCAAGTGTCTCCATGTTGCCGGTGTCTGGTGCGGAACAATTGAAGACCTCGGGTGCGAAATGAACGCGACCCATGATTTCGCACAATGGCGCGTACTCAAGATTGCTCAGGCCCTCGGGTACCCGGTTTGAGCGGGGTAAAAAGAGGTTCCATAAGCCAAGCTCTTTGGCCTTAGGCTTGAGGGCTTCAACCACGGTTGTCGGTACCCAGGCATTTCCGTTGCGGCGGTTTTCGTCGATTTCGTGATGAAAAGCATCCTCCATCGGGTAAATGTGCTCGTGCATGAAATCGAGCAATCGTTGGCGCATGTGCTGAACTTTTGCGCTGTATTCAAATTCCATAAGTACTCCTGGTGGGTCAATCAAGTGGTAACGGTTGCGTGGCAATCGATCAGAAAAACAGCACGGCTCAGTTCATGTTTTGGACAAGCGCCCAGCCCATCTCGGCCATGGGGCGGGCGCGCGCGCCGGATTCTTTGGCCTCGGCACTTGCTGCGGTGCCATCGACAACCCGCTTCATGATGCCCTGCAGGATGCCAGCCAAGCGAAACATGTTGTAGGCAAGACAAAAGGTCCAGTGCTTATGGACCTCTGACATCATCATGCCCGTCTTCTCGCAGTACAGCTGAATGTACTCTGACTCCAGTGGAATACCGAGTGCCAGGTGATCAAGTCCAGCAATACCGCGAAAGGTGCCTGGGGGAATATGCCAGGACATGCAATGGTAGGAAAAGTCTGCCAGCGGGTGCCCAAGGGTTGAGAGTTCCCAGTCCAGGACCGCCCGTACCTGCGGCCGGTCTGGCGCAAAGATCATGTTATCGAGACGAAAATCACCATGCACGATACAGCTTTGTTCATCGGCAGGGATATGGGCGGGTAGCCACTCGATCAGTTTGTGCATCGCCTCGATAGGCTCGGTCTCTGAAATCAGGTACTGCTTGCTCCAGCGGCTGATCTGGCGCGCGAAATAGTTTCCCGCTTTACCAAAATCGCCCAGTCCGACGGCTATCGGATCGACCTGGTGCAAGGTCGCGATTGTGTGATTCATGGCGAGATAAATCGCGCGACGCTGCGCCTGATTCATCCCTGCCAGGCCCTGATCCCAAAGCACGCGGCCCTCAACACGGTCCATGATGTAAAAGGCGCGGCCGAGAACCGATTCGTCTTCGCAAAGTCCGAACACTCTGGGTACCGGCACATCGGTCTCGGTCAGCGCATGCAAAACCCGGTACTCGCGTTCAATGGCGTGCGCTGAAGGCAGAAGTTTGGCCACCGGGCCAGGCTTTGATCGCATCACATAGCCTGCCTTCGGCGTACTTAAGGCAAAGGTCGGATTGGACTGACCACCCTTGAATTGTTCAATGCTCAAGGGCCCCTCAAATCCGGGGACATGGGCAAGCATCCATTGCTCAAGCGCATGAAGATCGGTTTGATAACGATCTGAAACCGGCATCGTTCCAGAAAACTTTTCTGCAAGCTCTTCAGGACTGAGGTTTCGCTCAGCGGGTTCAGTCATTGGAGCGGGCTTCATCGCTTTGTTCAACTGCGTCAGCACGGCCTTGCGCAAGCGCTGACTTTCGATTGAGCAGCCCACGCTCGTATTCAAGCAACTGCAATTCGATGGTTGAGTGCCGCTCATCGGTCTGCAGCCAATCCCCAGGCCACAGATTGACCGCTCTCACAATACTGTCCTCAGGACGACTTGCTGCATCAATCAGATTGATGCAAGCGGGTTGCTGCAAGAGGTTGCCCAGCCAGCCCTGCGGGGCGCACAGCCACCAGCTAATCAAGGCTCGGTTGATACCGCCATGCAAGACCCAAAGCGCTGTGTGCCAGTCCGGGTCGGCGAGTTCGTCCTTCACCACCGGTAGCACGCGTGCGTAGACCTCATCGATCGACTCGCCACCTTGAAATCGAGTGTCGCCGGAGGGACATCCACGAAAAATACCGAGAAAGGCCTCGTGCAAGGCCACATCTTCGAGCGCTTCGTAGCTGCCCTTGCGGATTTCCTGCAAGGCTTTCAAGGCACTTTGACGCGGAACCGATTGCGTTTGCATAGCGTTCAAGACAATCTCGGCGCTTTGTCGGGTGCGCAACAAGTCTGATGTGATGACCCGATCGACTCGGACACCGCCTTGCGCCAAGAGCGCGCCTGCAGCCTGTGCCTGCTTGATGCCCCGGTCGTTCAAGCCCACCGCGTCCGCATCGACCGGCGTACCGTCGGCAAGATAATAAGAAACGCTGCCGTGTCGCATCAGAATAATGCGTCGACGCTGAGGTGCCTGGTAGGTTTGCATAGTTAAAGCGATAGCGATGGTTGCAACAAGAAGGCCCTTTGGGGGCTGCCTTGCAGGCACACTGACTCCGATGCGTGAACGCTTCGTAGTTTAGCCTTCAAGGCTTTGATGCGGACGGCGAGGAGGAATTTGAGGTTCCGCAATGTGACCATTCAGGTCTGTTCGGCTTGACCATTCAGGTCTGCTCGGCTTCGGAAGCCAGAAATGTTTTTTCGCAATTCTCGCGCTGCATGGCAAGGTCGATCCAGATGTCTTCTTGTTCCTGGAGCAAGCGCTCGCAATGGGCGCGGGTCTTCGCTGCTTGTTGCCAAGCGGTCGGATCCTTGCCAGGCAATTCCCCGAGCCTGCGGTCGCACTCGGCAATGCTTTGCCTTAAGGATTCCATGTTTGCATCGCAATGCTTGATCGCCTGATCGATCGGCTTGAGAGCCGCTTTGAGTTGCTCGCGTTGTCTGGCTGCATGTTGCCTTTGCTGTTGCTTGGAGCGATGCGATCCAGACTGTGGCTGCTCGATCTCTGCGGTTGCATGGCGCTTGCGGTGAAGCAGATCGAGCTCGTAGTCGCTGATATCGCCGTCAAAAGCTTCGAGCTTTTGATCGCGCAATATCCACAGGCTGTCAACGCAGGCACGCAGCAGGTAACGATCGTGCGATACAAGAAGTAGAGCACCTTGGAAGGCTGCAAGCGACTGCGCAAGCGCATCACGGGTGAGCGCATCGAGATGGTTGGTCGGTTCGTCAAGGATCAGAGCCTGCGGCTTATGAATAAAGAGCGCCGCCAAAGCTATCCGCGCACGCTCACCGCCCGACATCGGGGCAATCGGTCGCAAGGCATCTTCACCGCGGATCGCAAAACGCCCAAGCCAATCGCGAAGGCTTTGCTCGCTTTGTGTCGGCGCAACCCGCCGCAAATGCTCAAGCGCGGAGTCATCAGGCCGCAGGTCTTCGACCGCGCTTTGTGAAAAGTAACCGATGCGCGCCTGCCTTGCCCTTGAAAGGCTTCCCTCAATCGCTTGCATCTGACCCACAAGGTGTTTGACCCAGGTCGTTTTTCCGGCTCCATTAACGCCGAGCAAACCGACGCGATCGCCGCGACCCAAAGCGAATTGTTTGACCCGAAAGAGCAGGGTGGATCCGTAGCCGATGCCAAGCGAATCACCGCTGAGAATCGGGTCTGGGCAGTCCTGCGCTTCATCGAGCGGCAAATCAAGGCGTATGGCATCCTGAGGTGCGGGCGTTGATTGGATTGTCTCAAGCATCTTGATTCGGCTTTGCACCTGACGCGCCTTGGTCGCTTGCGCCCTGAAGCGTTGAATGAAGCGCTCCAAATGTTCACGCTGATCCTGTTGTTTTTGACGAAGGCGGTCGGCCTGTTGCTGCAGTTCAGCGCGCGTTTGCTGCATCGCGCTGTAGCCCCCACGGTAGATGCGCAAACCGCCATCTTCAAAGTAAATCGTTTGTTGCGCGCAGGCATCCAGAAAATCCCGGTCGTGCGAGACCACAAGGCACAGTCCCTCGTAACGCTTGAGCCAGCGCTCAAGCCACAGCACGGCGTCGAGGTCCAGGTGGTTGCTTGGCTCGTCGAGCAACAGCAAGTCCGAGGGTATGAACAAGGCGCGTGCAAGATTCAATCGCATTCGCCAGCCCCCCGAGAGTTGCTTGACAGCGCTTGCGCACTGCGGTGTCGAAAAACCGAGACCGTCAAGAAGACGCATCACGCGTGGCTGGGCGTCGGGTCCGCCGGCTTCAATCCAGGCGTCATGGGCTTGTGCGATCGCCTGCGGATCGTCCGCCGCGATTGCAAGGGCCTGGCTTTGAATCGCTGCACCCAGCGCGAGATCCTGATTCAATAACCACCGCCAGGCGGGCAGGTCTGATTGCGGCAGTGACTGGGCAAGCGCAACGGTGCGCAGGGCTGGCATCTCAATGCTGCCTTCATCGGGCAAGAGCTCAGCTTGCAGGGCTGCGAGCAGGCTCGATTTGCCGCAGCCGTTTGCCCCCACCAGGCCGATGCAGCCTTGCATCGGCAAATCGAGATCGACGTTGCGCAGGATTTGTTTGCCCGCTCTTGAGAGGCCCAAGCCTTTGAGTCGAATCATGCCTGCGGTGGCGCTTGCGCTCAGCGAAGCTTGAGCAATCCGGCTCGGCTGATGAGCACGACCATGTGCTGGCCGGCCGCAACAGGAATCCAGCTGAATTCAAGCTTCGGAAACGCAGCTTCGAAATGGACCCGTTCGTTGCCGATTTCAAGCAGGAGCTGGCCCTGTTCGTTAAGCACTGCAGCGGCCTGGGCAAGAAATTCTCTGCAAAAGTCCATGCCGTCGACCCCGCCTGCGAGCGCCGAACGGGGTTCGGCCAGAAACTCGGGCGGAAGCGACTGCATGGATTCTTGGTTGACATAGGGCGGATTACAAAGAATCAGGTCAAACCGCATGTGCTTCCAGGGCGCAAGTCCGCTGCCCTGCCGCAACTGGGTTCGGTCCGTCAGACCATGGTCGGCAAGGTTTAGCGCTGCAAGCGCAAGCGCTTGCTCAAAGCGATCGGACCCAAAAAGTTGGGCGTCGGCGAATTGATGCCCCGCGTGAATCAGGATGCTGCCCGAACCGGTACAAAGATCAAGCATGCTCAAGGGCGCATCGATCAAGCCTTCGTCACGACAACGGGCCAAGGCCTCCACCAGCAGCGAGCGCGGAATCAGAGCGCGAGGATCGGAGCGGAATCGCAAACCATCCAACCAAGCTTCGCCGGTCAGATACGATACCGGCAGGCGTTGTTCGACGCGGCGGCGCAGCAACTGAGCGATGCGTCGCCATTCGATCGCTGACACGCGTGCGTCTCTGAAATCGTCCAGACGATCGCGGGGCAAATCCAGGCCCCAAAGCACAAGCCAGGCCGCGTCGTCGAAGGCGTCGCTTGTTCCCTGGCCGAAACGCAGGCCTTCTGACTCCAAGACCGCAACCGCAGCGCGCAGGCCGTCAATCAGCGCGTGATCGCTTTGTCCAAGCCATTTGAGTCGTTGAAGATTGGCGCTTTTCAAAGCCATTCGTTCCTTGGTCGCCTGCCCGCAGATTCAGTCTCCGCGAAGCAAGTCATTGATCGCAGTCTTTGCCCGCGTCTGCGCGTCGACCCGTTTGACGATGATGGCCGCATAAAGCGCGCAACTGCCATCCGATGAGGGGAGGGTGCCCGGCACCACCACCGATCCCGAGGGTACACGGCCATACATCGTTTCACCGCTGCTGCGATCGAAAATTTTGGTGCTTTGCCCGATGAAGACGCCCATTGACAACACCGAGTGCGCCTCAACCACTACGCCCTCGACCACTTCAGAGCGCGCCCCGATGAAGCAGTTGTCCTCAATGATGGTCGGATTTGCCTGCAGTGGCTCAAGTACCCCACCGATGCCGACGCCCCCGGACAAGTGCACGTTTTTGCCGATTTGCGCGCAGGAACCCACGGTTGCCCAGGTGTCGACCATCGTACCCTCGTCGACATAGGCGCCAATGTTGACGAAAGAGGGCATCAGAATCACATTGCGCGCGATGTAACTGCCCCGGCGCGCAACAGCGGGCGGAACCACGCGAAAGCCGCCTTGCGCAAAACGCTCGGCATCGTAGTCAACAAACTTCGTGGGCACTTTGTCATAAAACTGCATGGGACCCGCCGGCATCGTTTGATTGTCCTCCAAGCGAAACGACAACAAGACCGCTTTCTTGATCCACTGGTGAACCTGCCACTGCCCTTCGTGCTGCTCAGCGACCCTCAGGCGACCCGCATCAAGTTCTTCAAGTACATGCTGAACAGCCTCTCTTAAGCTACGGTCGGCATTGCGTGAATTGATTGAGGTCCGATCTTCCCAAGCCTGTTCGATCAGCGATTGATAGGTGTTCATGTGTTTCCTGTGTTGGTTGATGGATTCGTTACTGCACGAAAGGCCGGGTTGTTTCGGTTTTAAGCGGGCCGAGATCCACCGGCACGGGGGCTTTCCAGCCTCGTTTGCGATGTTCAGCAGCCACGGTTGTGTAAATCCCGCCGCGAACATACCAGCGTGAGGTCAGCCGCATAAAGCGCGGGGCGAGCAAGGCAAGCAGTGCATCCAGAATCTGGTTGGTCACAGCCTCGTGAAAAGCCCCTTGATCACGATAAGACCACATGTACATTTTGAGCGACTTCAGCTCCACGCACCATTCATGGGGGATATAGTCGAGCTCGAAAACCGCAAAGTCGGGCTGGCCCGTCAGCGGGCAAAGGCAGGTGAATTCGGGGATGTCCATGTGGATCGCATAGTCGCGCGAAGGTTGCGGATTAGGGAATCGGTCAAGTTTGTTTGACGGTCTGCTGCTCATGGCACTTGGATCCATAGGGCGTTAGGGGGACTTCATCGGATTTGACACCGGCCGCTCAAGCGATGGGATAGCCGGAGTATAGGGAGGCCGCTCAATGCTTGGGGTACGATTATAGGTTTCCTCAAGATCAGGCTCGGAGCCTACTCGCCGTGCGGCTGAAGCAAATCAAGCTCTCAGGATTTAAATCCTTTGTTGACCCGACCGTACTTGATGTTCCGGGGCAACTCATTGGCGTTGTGGGTCCCAATGGTTGCGGCAAGTCCAATATCATGGATGCGGTGCGCTGGGTGTTGGGCGAATCGCGTGCCAACGAATTGCGCGGCGAGTCGATGCAAGATGTGATTTTCAGTGGCTCGGTTGATCGTAAGCCGTCGGCGCGCGCATCGGTTGAATTGGTTTTTGATAACAGCATGGGGCGCATCGCCGGGGCGTGGGGCGCGTTTGCCGAAGTTGCGGTCAAGCGGGTGTTGACCCGCGACGGACAGTCGATTTACTCGATCAACCAGCAAACGGTTCGCCGTCGCGATGTGCATGACCTGTTTTTGGGAACCGGACTTGGCCCGAGGGCTTATGCGATGATCGGACAGGGCACGATATCAAGAATTATCGAGTCAAAGCCCGAGGATCTTCGAATCTTCCTCGAGGAGGCGGCGGGGGTATCTCGCTACAAGGAGCGGCGCCGCGAAACCGAGCATCGGCTTGCTGACACCCGCGACAATCTCACGCGGGTTGAAGACGTCTTGCGAGAACTCGAGTCACAGATTGCAAGCCTGCAGCTGCAAGCTGAGCGGGCTGAACGCTTTCGCAAGCTCGACGGGGACCGGCAACGATTCCAGGGGCTTGTATGGCTTGCAAGGCGTCACGACGCGCTGGCTCAACAAGATCGGGCTCGAGAAACTTTTCAAAGCCAAGAGCTTAGGCTTGATGCGGAAATCGCATCGCTGCGAACCACCGAGGCTGCACTCGAATCAGCACGCGCAAGCGCAGCAAGTGCGTCTGACGCACTTCATGCGGCGCAGGCTGACTACTACCAGGCCAACGCCGAGCTTGCAAAGCTTGAGTCCGAGCGAAGCTTCGTCACGGAATCCCGGCGTGAAGCCCTTGAGCAGCTCGATAGGCTGGGAAAGCAGGCGCAAGGTGAGCAGATCGAAAATGAAGAGGTGGTTCAACGCATCGGCGACAGCCAGCAGCGCCTTGATGAACTGACGCGGTTGGTTCACGATCAAACCGCGCAGGTTCAAAGCTTGGCCTCACAAGGCCAAAGCCTGGACACTGAGATTGCAAAGAGGCAACAGGAACTTGAGGCGGCACGCACGCGCTTGGAGGCTTTCCGTCGCGATCGCGATGCCGCTCAGATCCGAAGGCAGACTGCACAAGATCAGCTGCTTCAACTGCGTCATCGGTTTGAGCAACAGCAGCAGGCACTCTCGAAGCTCAATCGGCTGGATTCGGAGCAGCTACGGGTGCAGCAACAAGAACTAGAGGCTGCCGAAAGGGAAGAAGCACAATGCGCGGCAGGTCAAGCGCAGCTTCAGCGCGAGGCCTCAGACGCCCGAGCCTTGGTTCTCCCCGCGCAGGAAGCCTTGCGCGCTGCGCAGTCGCGTGAGGCAGATCTTGAAGCGAGACTATCTGCTTTGCTTGAGCTTGAGGCGCGTCTGAGTGATCAATCAAAGATGCGTCCCTGGTTGCAGGCCAAGGGCTGGTTTGGTCACGAACGATTCTGGCAGGGCCTTCGGGTGGAGGCAGGTTGGGATGCAACGATTGAAGCGGCGCTGCGCGAGCGGCTCGAGGCGATTGAAGTCGAATCGCTTGAGGCGCTGGCGATGCTTGATCGTGAGGCGCCGCCTCAAAAGCAAGGTTTTTTTCAGGTTTTGCCGCTGACAGGCAACCGAGCGCTTGAGGAAGACCCGTCCAATCGGGCTGATTCGAAGCCCTCTGGTCTGGCCGGCTTGCGACGCTTGCGCGAGCTTGTTCAATGCAGCGACCCTCATCGCGAGGTCTTGCTCGATCGTTGGCTTGAGGGGGCATTTGTTGCTGGTGATTTGGCGCAAGCGCTTTGCTTTTTAGCCCATTTGGAAGCGGGGCAGCGCATCTTTACTGCACAAGGCCATTGCCTCGATCGAGACAGCATAGCCTTTCATGCATCGGATCAGGCTCACGAGGGCAGACTTGGGAGAAAGCGTGAAGCCGATCAGTTGCAAAAGGACTTGCTTGGGCAGCAATTGATGGTGGAACAAGCGATGCACCTGTTGCAGTCAGCCGAAACAAAGGCCACATCGCTTGCTCAAGAGCTTGAACAGTCAAGGCAAGCGCACTTGCAGGCCACACGAGCGCTGGCGCAAAGCCGCCTTGAAACCGAACGGATACAACAAACGCAACGTCAGGTGGAAGCCGAGACGCAGCGGCTTGGTCAGGAGCGAGAGGACACCGAAAAGGAAGTACGTAGGCAACAGCAGCTTGAGCTTCAGTCCGCTGAGCTGGTTTCAAGCCTCGATTCGGACATGCTCAGTGCACAGGACCGCTTGACTCAAGCGCAAGTTGCGCATGCGCATGCACATGAGCGCCTGATACAGTGGCGTTCGGGATTTCGCGAGGCTGAACGGCAGCTTGATGCCTACCGATACGATTTCAGGAGCGTTTCAGAGCGACTTACGCTTGCTAGGCAACGTCATCTAGCGCTTAGCGAATCCCTCAACGCGCTCGCTCAACAGCAAGGCGTACTTCGCAAGCGCGTGGATAGTTTCGACGAAGCACTTTTGCGCGACAAGCTTGATCAAGCGCTTGCCACCCGGATAGTGGCGCAAGACAGGCTCGCGCTTTGCCGCAACCAGCAAGAGCATAGGAACCAGCAGGTCCGAGCCCTTGAGGAACAACGCATGGCCACTGAAGGCTTGATTCAGCCGCTGCGCCAGGGTTTATCAGCAGCAGCCCTTGACGAGCAAGCGGCAAAAACGACAGCGGAGCAGTTTTCCCAGATGCTTCAGGAGGCGGGGATGAACGTTCAAGCGCTGGCTGAGCAAGCAGATCGGGACGAGGTCGCTCTCAAGGCGGCCGCCCTTCAGGCTGAATTGCAGCGCTGTGCTCAGGCCATTGCGGAGCTTGGGCCGGTCAATCTTGCTGCGCTCGAAGCCTTGGCGCATGCTCGCGAGCGTGAGGCGTTTTTACGGCTGCAATGCTCGGATCTGACCGAGGCGATGCAAACGCTTGAGGATGCGGTTCGCAAAATTGATCGTGAAACCAGGGATTTGTTGAAGCAGACCTACGACCAGGTCAATCAGAACTTCGGACATCTCTTTCCGAAGCTTTTTGGCGGTGGCGATGCAAAGCTCTTGCTGACCGGCGAAGAAATTCTTGATGCGGGAATTCAGGTGATGGCGCATCCACCGGGAAAGCGCAACAGCAGCATCCAGCTGCTGTCGGGCGGCGAAAAAGCGCTGACAGCGATTGCTCTGGTTTTTTCAATGTTCCAACTCAACCCCGCTCCCTTCTGTCTTCTCGATGAGGTCGACGCGCCACTTGATGACGCCAACACCGAGCGCTACTGCGAGATGGTGCGATCGATGGCTTCGCAGACCCAGTTCCTCTTTATTACCCACAACAAGACGGCGATGGAGCTTGCGCAGCAACTTGTTGGCGTTACCATGCAAGAGCGCGGTGTATCGCGGCTCGTCGCCGTTGACCTCGAAGCGGCTGCTCAACTGGCACAGGCTGCCTAGTCCGGGAATCCTTCATGAGCTCATTGCAATGGAGTTTGCTGATCGGCGCAATGGCCTTGATCGCCGCCGTGCTGCTATTGAACGGTCTTCAGCAGTGGAAGCGTCGCTCCCGCAGCGAGAAAACGCTGGAAGCGCTGCGCGAGGTGGTTCGAAGCCGCAAATCAACCCCCGATACCGCAAGCCCTACGGATGCCTCAGCGGCAAAGACGCAAGACGCATTGAACGAACGAGCGGGCTCGGCATCAGCGTTGGGGGAACTAGACCGGCCGACTCCAGGCTCACACATGGACGCTCTGGACCGGCAGGCTTCAGCATCACGATTGGAGGCAAAGGACCGGCCGGCATCGGCATCGCGATTGGAGGCACAGGATCGCACCCCGGTGCAGCGCTTGGAAAGGCAAGAGCCCAAGCTTGCGCCTGATCGTAAGTTCAGGTTTTCAGGCACTGCAAGGCTGCGCGAACCGAGCGTGGCTACAGGGCCGACTGAGGCCGACGGGCCCATGCTTGCATCGTCCGCTGAAGGACTCGCCGATTCGGCGACTGCTCGGACATCTGATTCGCAGGATCGCCCATCGATGGCCAAAGCTTCGGTCTCGTCTGCAGAGCCCGAGGCGTCGATCGCCAGGGCTGGGACATCAGCTCAGGAGCCCGAGGCGTCGATCGCCAGGGCTGGGACATCAGCTCAGGGGCCCGAGGCGTCGATCGCCAGGGCTGCGGCATCATTCAAGGAGTCAGATGCCTCGATGACTGAATCGCTGCAAGCGCAAGCTCAAGCACAGCCCTCAGCGCCTGAGCAAGAAGCTTTTGACCTCAAGCAGTGGACACGTTCGAAGCCTTGGGTAGGGATTGACGAAAGGGTTGATCTGATTGTCGGACTCGACAGTTGGCAGGGCTGGCAGGGTGAGCGACTTTTACAAGCCTTTCAGGGGCTTCGCCGGGTCGGAACAAAGCCCTTATTGCTAGAGGCACAGGTCTTGTCCGACCCTCAGCAGACCTGGGTCGCGGTGGTTCCAGGCCTGCGATTTGTACGATTGCGGATGGGGCTTTTGCTTGCAAACCGCAGCGGCGCACTCAAGCCTACCGAATACTCCGACTTTTTAAGTGCACTTCAGTCGGTGCGCGACTTATTGCAGGCAAGCTGGACAGACGGTGCCGCGCCCTTGAGCATGCACGAGGTGCTAGAGCGGGCACGTCGCGTTGACAGCGCATGCGCGGCGCTTGATGCGCAAGTCGTCATCAATCTGGCCTTGGGAGAGCCCCTGTCAACAGCCGTTTTCTCGCGCATGGGAATGAGCCTGGGATTGATCGATCGCGGCAATACGCGTCAGTCGATGCTGACCGCGCAAGGCCTTGAAATCTTTTCCATGATTCTGGGACCGAAGCCCGACTGGATCACCTTCATGCTGGATGTCCCTCGCGCGCCAATGGAAGAGACGCCATGGCAAAAAATGATGGACTGCGCCGCGGCCGCCGTCGGTCGTTTTGGCGGTCAATTGCTTGATGATAACGGTCAGGTCCTTGAGGTGCATCAACTGGCTGATATTGGCAGGCAGGTTCTCGATCGACAGCAGCAGTTGATCAACGCTGGCTATGCACCGGGGTCGCCTTTGGCGCTGCGCCTCTTTAACTGAGGCGCTTGAGCAAGTGTCTGATACCCCCTTGATCGAGCTTGAATCACTTCCGTCGGACCCAGCGCAAGCGATTGCAATGATCAGCATGCAGCTGCGGCAGTGGGCGGCAGCTTACTATCAAGGCCATCGACAAACCGCACCGGATGCGCTCTACGATCAGTGGTTCGCGCGCCTGCTGGAGCTCGAGGCGCTCCACCCTGCGCTGATCCTGCCTGATTCGCCAAGCCAACGTGTGGGTACACCGCCCAACGACGCCTTTGAAAAACAGGCCCATTTGCGTCCGATGCTGTCGCTGGCTAACGCCTTTGATTCCGAAGAGGTGTTTGCCTTTGACAAGCGTGTGCGCAGTCTGCTTTCGCTCGATAAGACCTCGGAGCTTGAGGGCAAGGATAGTCTGGGATTTGCCTATTGCGCAGAGCTCAAGTTTGATGGTCTGGCGGTCAACCTGCGTTATGAAGACGGTGTGCTCAAGTGTGCGGCAACGCGCGGTGATGGCTACGAAGGTGAGAACGTTCTTGCCAATATTAAAACGATTCGAAACATCCCTTTGCGTCTGCTTACAGCGGACCCGCCTCAGCTTTTGGAGGTTCGTGGCGAAGTGTTGATGTTTCACGCTGATTTTGAGAGTTTGAATCAAATGCAAGCGGGGCAAGGTGAGCAAAGCTTTGCGAACCCGCGCAATGCTGCAGCGGGTAGTCTGCGTCAGATCGATCCGGCGATAACCGCAAAAAGACCGCTGCGCTTCATGGCCTATGGAATCGGCGAGGTGCTCGGGGCGCAGCTTCCAGACAGCCATTTTTCACTTTTGCAATGGCTCGAAGACTCGGGTTTTTCGGTCGACTCAAGGCGCAGGCTATGCCGTGATCCTGATGCATTGATTGGTTTTTACAAAGCGATCGGCGAGCAACGACAAGCGCTTGCTTTTGACATTGATGGGGTGGTTTACAAACTCGATTCGATGGCACTGCAGTCGCAGCTCGGAGCGATTGCACGTGCACCGCGCTATGCGATCGCCCATAAGTTTCCGGCCCAGGAGATGGTTACACGTCTTTTAGCCATCGACTTGCAGGTGGGGCGTACCGGCGCTGTGACACCGGTTGGGCGGCTCAAGCCGGTGCATGTGGGCGGGGTGCAGGTCACCAATGCCACCTTGCACAATCAGGACGAGATCGCGCGCAAGGACTTAAGGCTTGGCGATCTTGTGATTGTGCGACGTGCCGGGGACGTGATTCCGGAGGTTGTGGCCTTGCTTCAGCCGCCCGCGGAAAACCGCTCGCCGCCCTTTTGCTTTCCGACGCACTGCCCGTCTTGCGGCGCATTGCTCAGCCGGCAAGACGGAGAAGCGGTCTGGCGCTGCCCTGCACAATGGGATTGCCCTGAGCAGAGGCGTCAGCGGCTGATTCATTTTGCCAGCCGCAAAGCGCTTGACATTGACGGTCTTGGCGAAAAAATCATCGATGCCTTGCTGGAGCATCAAGCTATCAAGGACCCTTCTGACTTTTATCAACTGGCCCGCGACGAACTGCTCAAGTTACCCCGCATGGGACCCAAGCGCGTGGAACATGTACTCGCTTCGATTCGCGCATCGGCGCGCAGACCCTTGAGTCGCCTGGTGTTCGGGCTCGGCATCAGGCACGTTGGCGAGGAAGTTTCGCGCATCATCACCCAAGGCTGGCGCGATTTGGCAAGCCTTCGTTCCACGTCTTGGACCGATCCTGAACTTGACTTGCCAGAGGGCATCGGCGTTGAGATCACGACAAGTCTTCAAGCGTTTTTTGATCACCCGGGTCACCAGCCGATGCTCGACCGTTTTGAGCAAATCTGGCTCCAAGCCGAGAAGACCGTCCTAGCCGATGCCATCGCGGATGACGAAAGCGATCGCGACCCGCAACAGGCAAACCGTTCTGATTTGGATGGCAATTCGGCAAGTGGCGATGCGCGAGCGGCCAACCCCAGCGACATGCCCGATTCATCGCTTTTGGCCGAATTATCTGCAGCGCAAAAACGCTGGCTCGATGAAAGCTTGTCTGGGGCGGTGCTCAAGGATGCGAAAGTTGTCGTCACGGGGAGTTTCGCGGCTGTGTCACGCGACGATCTGGAAGCCTATTTGCGGTTTCGCGGCGCTCATGTTGCCGCATCAGTCAGTAAAAACACGAAGCTGGTCATCGTGGGCGAGCATGCCGGGTCGAAGCTAAGCAAAGCGTTGGCTTTGGGCATTCCAACGCTCAGGCTCGGTGAGCATCGCATCGAAGACGAGGCCGGGCCCGCTCAATCAGCACAAGCGCAAACCCAAAGAGGACAATAAGGAGGCTTATGCAAACCTGGGGCATACTCGGCGGGTCCGGACTTGATGCCTGGGAGGCCTTGCCCTGGCTTGATGAGGTGCATGTCACAACGCCTTACGGTGATCCGAGCGCTGCTCTAAGGGTGGCAAGGCTGGAGTCAGGGTCTGGGGGCAGCATCAAGGTGATTTATCTGCCGCGCCATGGTGCCGATCACCGCTTTGCGCCGCACCGCATCAATTATCGCGCTAACTTGTGGGCCTTAAAGCAAGCGGGGGTCAGCCGGCTGCTTGCATCGGCAACGGTGGGTTCGATTGATAAAAATATAGTTCCCGGAACGATATGTATACCGGATCAATTGATCGACTACACCTGGGGTCGTGAGCAGACTTTCTCCGAAGATGCGGCCGTTTTGCATAGCGATTTCACGCAGCCCTTCAACGCGGCCTTACGACTGAAACTGATTCATGCAGCCGGTGAGGAGATTGATCCCGCTGCGCTTTGTGTGGGCGGAGTTTATGCTTGCACCCAGGGGCCGCGTCTTGAGACAGCGGCTGAGATTGCAAAGCTAGCCCGCGATGGATGCACTGTGGTGGGTATGACAGCCATGCCGGAAGCAGCGCTTGCCCGCGAACTGGCGCTTCCCTACGCGCTGCTTTGTCTTGCGGTGAATCCGGCAGCCGGTGTTGCTGAGAGCGCACAAGCCATTGACCACGATCGGCTTAAAGCGGTGATGGATCAGGGCATAATCAAGCTCAAATCGATTTTGCTTGCCACCGTGCAAGCGCCTGACCCGCAAGGCTAAGGAGATTGAAGCGCTAAGGAAGTTGCAGGATTTTAAGCAGCTCGGTTTCAAGCGTCAGGCGCGCCCGCTCTTCGGAAAATCGATCGGCCTTCACCACGAAGGTATCTTCAACCCGGTCACCGAGCGTGGTGATGCGTGCAGATTCAAGTTGCACCTGGCGGTCGGCAAGGGTGTAGGCGATCGCATAAAGCAGACCGCTTCGATCCGAGCTGCTCAGGCTAAGAATGAAGCGGCTTGCTGAGCTGTCAGGCCGCAGTTCGACGCGCGGTTGAATCGGAAAGCTACGAGATCGTCTCGATGTTTTGCCTGGTTGTGGGAGCTGCAAGGGCTCATTGCGAATCAAGTGCGCTTTGAGCTCGCTTTCCACGAGGCTGAGCAGTTCCCGATAGCTGCCTTCATGATTGGGTTGCGACACCACAAAGCTGTCAAGCGCTCGCGCGCCTCGCAAAGTGTGGACATGCGCATGCTGGACCGATATGGAGCGCGAGTCAAAGTAGCGGGTGATGCGGGCAAAGAGTTGCGCTTGGTCAGCGGCATACACAAGAACTTGAAAGCCGCCACCGTCCGGACTTAGCCTTGCCCTTACAAGGGGTACTTCGCTTTCGGTCTGTCGGTACAAGACCCGCGTATGCCAGGCGATATCGCTTGCGTCATGACGCAGAAAATACGCAGTATCAAGTCCCTGCCAATAGGCTGCGTAGTCTTTCTCATTAAGCGGCACCAGATTCAGCAGCCGCACAGCTTCACGTCGCTTGCTATCGAGCCGGTTCGCTGCAGAAAGACGCTCTCCGCCCAAGACACGCTTGGTCGACCGATACAAATCTTCTAGCAATTTGCCTTTCCAGGCATTCCAGACTTTTGGCGAGGTACCCCGAATATCAGCAACCGTGAGCAGGTAAAGCGCATTCAGCCGATCCTCGCTTTGCACAAAGCTCGCAAACTGATGAAGAACTTCGGGATCTGCAATATCTTGTTTTTGTGCCACGCTCGACATCGCAAGATGGTGTACGACGAGCCAACGAATCAGCGCAGTATCGTCTGAGTCAAGCCCGTGCGCGCGGCTGAAACGACTGACGTCGCTCGCGCCAAGGCTTGAATGATCACCTCCCCGTCCCTTGGCAATATCGTGATAAAGCGCCGCAATCGTCACACGCCAGGGCTTTTCGATCGTCGCCATAAGCTCGCTGCACAAAGGGAATTCGTGCACATGTTCGGGCATGGCAAAGCGCTGTACATTTCTGAGAACGGTCAGGATGTGTTGATCCACCGTGTAGACGTGAAAGAGATCATGCTGCATACGCCCCACGATTCGTCGCCACTCGGGAAGATAACGTCCGAGCACCGACCATTGGTTCATTTCATAGAGCGCTTTGGCAACACCTTTTCCCTGCCTCAGTATTTCCATAAAGGCTGCGCGATTCGCTTGGAGCTTGCGAAAACGCGCATCCATCCTGGGCCTTGCAAGCCAAATAGCCCTTAGCAAATCCGGAGCCATGCCGCGAATCTGCGGATGTTGAACACAGCGCAAAAATGCGCGAAAGACCACCGACAGGTCGCGATCGATCAAGGTCGGATCCCTCAGGGCAAGCATGCCGTCTCGGACCGCAAACTCATCGTCGAGCGCGACGACCTCTTCGGCCTGTCGGTCAAAGAGGTAAGACTCGATAAGCTGCAGCAAAATGCTTCGCATCTGGCCGACCCGCTTGGCGGCCATGTAGTAGCGTTGCATCAATGCCTCTGAAGCCCGCCTTTCGCCCTGCGGTCCCAACCCCAAGTCTTCGGCAACCCGCAATTGCAGGTCAAAGACAAGCCGGTCCTCTCGTCTGGCGCTCAGTCGATGCAGGCTGATACGGATCATCGAGAGCAGTCGCTGCGCCTGCTGCAAGGTTTTGCACTCTTCCCGGGTTAAGACGCCGACTTGAGCAAGTTCCACCCAGGTCGCAGGCATGCCGGCTGCGCGGGCAAGCCAAATCAAAAGCTGCAGATCGCGCAGCCCCCCGGGGCTTTCCTTGATATGTGGCTCGAGACTGTAAGGGCTGTCGTCAAAACGCAGATGGCGCTGGCGCATCTCCAGTAGCTTCGCTTCGAAGAAAGCTCCTGCGTTGCGTTGGCGCTCAAGCGCAGCCCGAAGCGCTTGCAATTGCGACGCCTCTCCTGCCAGCAGCCGCACCTCAAGCAGCGCGGTTTGAACGGTCAGCTCGGTCGCGGCCTCATGAAGACAATGCTCATGACTTCGCACGGCATGCCCAATGTCAAGCCCCAGATTCCAGCAGGCGCACACAAAAGCTTCAAGCGCCGGTCGGGCCGACGCTTCAAGAGCCTCATCAATGAGAATCAATAAATCAAGGTCTGAACCTGGATAAAGCTCACCGCGCCCATAGCCGCCGACCGCAACAAGGCTGGCCTCAGGCGGAAGTTTTGCCTCACACCAAAGCTGTATCAGCGCGCGGTCAGCGTGCTCAGCCAGACGCTTGAGCAGGCCGCGTGGATCTTGTCTTGGGTGGTAACTTGCAATCAGCCGTGTTCGCTCGACGTGCCAGCGATCACGGTTGAGCGTCACGAAGAATCCCTCAGCCTAAAGCACCGGCTCGAGCGGCGAGCCAGCCGAACGCGTAAGAATCTCAAAACCGCTATCGGTCACCAGCACCGTATGTTCCCATTGTGCTGAAAGGCTGTGATCCTTGGTGACAATCGTCCAACCGTCGGCCAGTTCGCGGATGTCCCGGCGTCCGGCGTTAATCATCGGTTCAACGGTGAAAATCATTCCGGGAACAAGCGTGATACCGGTGCCGGCCTTACCGTAATGAAGAATTTGCGGGTCTTCGTGAAACCGCCTTCCGATGCCGTGTCCGCAAAACTCGCGAACGATCGAATAGCCGCTTGACTCGGCCAGTTGTTGAATGCTTGCTCCAAGATCGCCAAGCTGTGCGCCGGGTCGTACTTTGCGAATGCCAGCCCACATGCACTGATAGGTGACTTCACACAGGCGTCGTGCGGCGATGCTGCATTCGCCGACCAAAAACATCCGGCTCGTGTCGCCGTGAAAGCCATTTTTGATCACGGTGACGTCCAGGTTAACGATATCGCCGGTCTTAAGAATCCGCTCACCTGGGATGCCGTGGCAGACCTGATGGTTCACGGAGGTGCAAATCGACTTCGGAAAGGGGCTGTAGCCAGGTGGGGCGTAGTTCAGTGGCGCGGGGATGCTTTGTTGCACGTTGATCATGTAATCGTGGCACAGCTTGTCGAGTTGACCGGTGCTGACGCCAGGCTTGACAAATGGTGTAATAAAATCAAGAACCTCTGACGCAAGCCTTCCTGCTATACGCATTCCTTCGATTTCTTCGGTATTCTTAATGACCACTGCCATAGCCTGGATGCCTTTATGCACGAACGAGCGATTTGCTGCTAAACGCTTGTTATGGCTATAATTATAAGCTTTTTAAACCGCGCGCTACTCTTCGCTTTTGGCACGTGCAGGAATCTTCGCTGCCTTTGGTGAAATGTACATGTCGGGTGCTACCGATTCCTCGGTGGTTTCCAGTAGCGTGAGAACCAACCCAGACAATGGAGATGATATGTCCGTTACGATGCGGCAAATGCTTGAGGCCGGCGTTCATTTTGGCCACCAGACCCGATTCTGGCATCCGAAGATGGCCCCTTATATCTTCGGTCACAGAAATAAAATTCATATCATCAACCTGGAAAAAACGCTTGCGCAGTTCCAAGACGCAGCCCGTTTTGTGAAGCAGTTGTCTGCAAATCGCGGCACGGTTCTTTTTGTGGGGACCAAGCGCTCTTCGCGCGAAGTCATCGCAGAAGAAGCGCAGCGATGCGGCATGCCCTTTGTCGATCAGCGTTGGTTAGGCGGGATGCTTACAAACTTTAAAACCGTCAAGGGCTCAATCAAACGGCTCAAAGACATGGAAACCGTGATAGCCGAGGGTGGCGTGGAGCGCTTGCCCAAAAAAGAAGGGCTTTTGTTCCAGCGCGAACACGACAAGTTGGTTCGCAGCCTCGGGGGGATTAAAGACATGGCCGGTATGCCCGATGCCGTCTTCATTATTGACGTGGGCTATCATAAAATTGCGGTGACCGAAGCGAACAAACTCGGCATCCCAGTGATTGGCATTGTTGATACAAACCATGCACCCGAAGGTGTTGATTACATCATTCCGGGTAACGATGATGCTTCACGGGCGGTCCGCTTATACGCAAGGGGTCTGGCCGATGTCATCCTCGAGGGCCGGTCAGCAGCACTTGCCGAGATCGCAAAGCACGCCGACGATGAAGAGGAATTCGTTGAAATTGACGAATCCGAGGAAACGGTTTAAACAATTTAGCGATGAGAAACCGGGGGCTTGGCCCCCGATTTTTTTACAGGAGCCCTAAAGATGGCTGAAATTACTGCCTCCATGGTTAAAGCCTTGAGAGAAAAAACCGACGCCCCGATGATGGAGTGCAAGAAAGCACTTGCCGAGGCCGCAGGCGATCTGGGTAAGGCCGAAGAAATATTGCGTGTGAAGCTCGGTAGCAAGGCCAGCAAGGCGGCAAGTCGCACTGCCGCCGAAGGTGTGATCGCAATTCATGTCAGTGATGATCGTAAACTTGCCGCAATCGTTGAGCTCAACTCGGAAACCGACTTCGTGGCAAAAAACGATGACTTTGTCGGTTTTTCTCATGAACTTGCAAAACTCGTCGCAGAGCATTGCCCGGCCGACGTCGATGCGCTCTCCGCACTGCAAAGCAGCCATGGCACAAGCGTCGAAGCCCACCGCACCGCCTTGGTCGGTAAAATCGGCGAAAACATGAATATCCGCCGGTTTGAGCGGATTGAGGCGGAGGGACAGCTGGCAAGCTACCTTCATGGCGGATCAAAGATCGGTGTGCTGGTCGACCTGGTCGGTGCTGATGAGCAGCTTGCAAAAGACCTCGCGATGCATATCGCAGCAAGCAAACCCAAATCGCTGGATCGTCGTGGCGTGCCCGAGGAGCTGATCGAGGCCGAACGCCGCGTGGCCACCGAAAAGGCGGCCGAATCTGGAAAGCCCGCGGAGATCGTTGCCAAAATGGTCGAAGGAACTGTGCAAAAATTCCTCAAGGAAGTAACCTTGCTGGGTCAGGTTTTTGTCAAGGACGACAAGCTCACGATCGAACAGTTGCTCAAACAAAGGCAGGCGAGCGTGCCAAGGTTTGTGCTTTATGTCGTCGGTGAGGGCATGGAGAAGAAAACCAATGACTTTGCTGCAGAAGTGGCTGCACAAGCAGCGGCAGCCGCTGCGGCGCGATAGTTGGGCGAGGCGTCTTGACCCGAGCCAGGTGGAATCTGCTTACGAGGGCACGAAGTGATTGGAGCTAAAGTGGGCGTATCGCAATACGGCGTGAATCAGCCGACGCCTCTGAAGTATCAACGCGTGCTTTTGAAGCTCTCTGGCGAGGCGCTGATGGGCGACGATGCCTTCGGCATCAGCAGACAGACCATCGAACGCATCGCGCTGGAGATCCGGGTTGTTTACGAGTTGGGCGTCGAGCTGGCGGTCGTGATCGGCGGAGGAAACATCTTCCGGGGCGTCGCCGGGGGCGCGGCGGGTATGGATCGGGCTACCGCCGATTACATGGGCATGCTTGCCACCGTGATGAACGCACTCGCTTTGCAAGACGCACTTCGCCAGGTCGATGTGCCCGCCCGCACGCAATCAGCGCTGAAAATCGAGCAGGTGGTCGAACCCTACATTCGACCCAAGGCGCTACGTTATCTCGAAGAGGGCAAGGTGCTGATCTTTGCCGCGGGCACCGGCAATCCATTTTTCACTACCGATACAGCGGCTGCGCTGCGCGGGGCTGAAATGGGCGTCGAGGTGGTGTTGAAGGCAACCAAAGTCGATGGCGTGTACGATGCCGACCCCTTGCATTTTCCCCAAGCGCAACGCTATCGAGCCTTGAGCTTTGATCAGGCGATTCGGGATAACCTGCGGGTGATGGATGCAACCGCTTTTGCACTGTGCCGCGATCAAAAACTGCCCGTCATTGTGTTTTCAATATTCAAAGAGGGTGGCCTTCGGAGCGTCTTGCTTGGCGAGCCTGAAGGTACCCTGGTTCATTTGTGAGGAATCAAGCTTCATGAGCCCGTCTGAGATTCGCCCGCAGGTTGAGCAAAAAATGGTCAAGGCTATTGATTCGCTCAAGCATGTACTTTCTCGAATTCGTACTGGAAGAGCGCACGCCGGTTTGCTCGAGCATGTGCACGTGGACTACTACGGTAGTCAGGTGCCGCTCAGCCAGGTTGCCAACATCACGGTGCTCGATGCCAGGACCTTGGGCGTGAGCGTATGGGAGAAGAAAATGGCAACCGTGGTTGACAAGGCCATCCGTGAGGCGGATCTCGGTTTAAACCCGATTTCAAGCGGCGAGTCGATCCGCGTGCCAATGCCACCGCTTTCGGAGGAACGTCGCAAGGAGTTGGTCAAGCTGGTCAAGGCCGAGGCCGAGCATGCGAAAGTGGCGGTGCGTAATTTGCGTCGCGACGCCAACGATCAATACAAAAAGCACTTGAAGGACAAGACCATGTCCGAAGACGAGGAGCGCCGCGCTCAGGACGAGGTGCAAAAGCTCACAGATCGCTTTGTTGCGGAGATCGACAAGGTGATTGCGACCAAAGAGCAAGAATTGATGGCGGTTTAAGGTCTGCTCGGGTGACTGCCTACCGCCTGCTTTGGTTTTACATCGGCCCACGAGGGCTTTCGCGTGCATAGTTCAACGCAGTTTATCCCCGACACGGGCGTGATTCCTCGGCATGTTGCGGTCATCATGGACGGCAACGGTCGCTGGGCGAAATCAAGGAATCTTCCGCGGGTTGCTGGCCATAAAAAGGGCGTCGACAGTGTTCGTATGCTGGTGCGAAGTTGCGCAAAGCGCGGGATTCAGCACCTCACGCTTTTTGCCTTCAGCTCGGAGAACTGGCGACGTCCCCCCGATGAGGTCTCATGGTTGATGGCGCTTTTTGTGTCGCTGCTCGAGCATGAAATCAAGGCGCTTCATCGCAACAAGGTTCGATTGCGGGTGATCGGTGATCTCGGTGCCTTTGAGCCACGCTTGCAGCAACTCATTGCATCGGCGGAGTCGATGACCGCCGCTAACCAGGGTTTGAAGTTGACGATCGCCGCAAACTACGGCGGACGATGGGACATCTTGCAAGCGATGCGCTCGATGCTTGCGAGCAAACCCCAGCTTGCTCAGCAACCGGCGCTGATCGGGGAAGCCGACTTTTCTGCCTTTCTGACCATGGCGGATGCGCCGGAGCCCGATTTGTTTATCCGAACCGGGGGCGAGCAGCGCGTGAGCAATTTTCTGCTCTGGCATCTTGCCTACACCGAGTTGTATTTTACTGAGACGCTTTGGCCTGATTTCGATGAAGAGGCCTTTGATCAGGCCTTGGAAAGTTATCGCCGGCGTGAGCGTCGCTTCGGACGGACCAGCGAGCAAATCAGGGTCGAGTCCTGATGTTGTTGCGCCGGGTGATCACGGCCCTGGCCTTGTTAGTGATGCTTATTCCCGCTCTTCTCGCAACCCAGCCCTGGGTTTGGGCTGGCTTTTCGCTGATTTTTGTGGTCCTTGCCTGCTGGGAGTGGATGCGCTTGCTTGAGCCCTCGCGCTCACAAAGCGCAGTTTTTTTCGCCCTGCTAGCGATGGGTATCTCGGGGCTCGCAGGTCTTGCCTTGGAGCAGCGATTCTGGCTTGAGCCGATGGTCATTCCGGTCAGCGTTGTGGCCTGCCTCGCCTGGTGTTGCTTGGTTCCGCGTTCCTTAAGCGGTTTCATTCATGAGGCTTGGATTCAGGCCTGGTTCGGATGGCTTTTTTTGCTTGCCGCCTGGCTCGCTTTGCTCGCTTTGCATCAACAGGAATTGACGCTACTTTTTTCCAGCCTTGCGCTGGTTTGGGTTGCCGACGTTGCCGCTTACTTTACCGGACGATACTTCGGTCGCCGAAAACTGGCGCCGCATATCAGCCCAGGCAAGACGCAAGAGGGAGCAGTCGGTGCCTGTTTTTTCGTGGCGGTGATCGGCACGCTCGGTGCGTTGCTGGGCGGGTCGGTCTGGGCTGATGCCTTGCCGCGCCGTTGGACGCTTTTGTTGTCCACCCAGATGCCAGAGGTTCTCGCTGTGCTGATCATGCTTGCGCTCTTGATGTTTCTGGTGATCCTGAGCATTGTCGGTGACCTCTACGAGTCGCAACTCAAGCGTCTGGCTGGCGTGAAAGACAGCTCGAAACTGCTACCTGGCCACGGTGGTATCCTGGACCGTATCGACGCTTTGTTGCCAACGCTGCCTGCTGTGGTGCTGATCGACCGCTGGCTGCACTGGCTCACGCAGGGCGCTCGCGGCTAAAGGCGAGGCTTTTGCGATGAAACAGATTGCACTGCTTGGCGGCACCGGATCGATCGGCGATAGCACCCTCGATGTGATTGCCCGGCATCCGGAGCGATTTCGGCTGCGTTCGGTTTCGGGTTACCGTAACCTTAAGAAACTGCTTGGTATTTGTCAGCGTTTCGCGCCTGCGCAAGTCGTCGTACCCGACGAGCAGGCAGCGCTCGCTTTGCGTCATGCCTTACTCCATGAGCCTGCTGAAGCGGTGGAGCAGCGAAGGGGTAAAGCTTGCAACCGCGATGCCTCGTGGCCCGAGATCATGTGTGGAAGCGACGGTCTGGATCGGATTGCTTCCGACCCGGCTGTCGATGTGGTGGTCGCTGCAATCGTTGGTGCTGCCGGTCTCTCGTCTTGTCTTGCAGCAGCGCGTGCCGGAAAAGTCATTGCATTGGCCAATAAGGAGGCGCTGGTGATGAGTGGCTCGCTGCTGTCAGAGCTATGCCAGAGCCATGGCGCGCAGCTGCTTCCTCTTGACAGCGAACATAACGCAGTCTTCCAGTGTCTTCCCTGTGCTGCGATTTCAGCGCAAGAGCAGGGTGGACTGTCGACGATTGCAGGGCGCAACCGATTTGGGGTTGAGGCCGTGACGCTCACCGCGTCGGGCGGTCCCTTTCGCAGCTGGACTTTCGAGCAAATGCAATCGGCCCGGGTGGACGAAGCGATCAAGCATCCGAATTGGCAAATGGGTCAGAAAATTTCGGTTGATTCTGCGAGCTTGATGAACAAAGGCTTGGAACTTATTGAAGCACAAGTGCTTTTTGGACTTTCTCCCGAACGCCTTCAGGTCCTGATTCATCCGCAAAGTATTGTGCATGCGATGGTTCAGTACAAGGACGGTTCGGTGCTTGCGCAAATGGGCACACCCGATATGCGAACCCCGATTGCCCAGGTGCTGGGCTGGATCGAAGGACCCGCGCAGCGGATTACAAGCGGCGTGGGATCGCTTGACCTGGCTGCAATTGGAAGGCTCGATTTCGAGAGTCCTGATCTGGATCGATTTCCTGCTCTCGGTCTGGCAATGCATGCAATGCGCATGGGTGGTAACGCGGCTTGCGTGCTGAATGCGGCCAACGAAGTAGCCGTCGCAGGCTTCTTGGCCAAACGCTGCCGATTCACCGATATTGCCCGTTGTGTCCATGCGGTTCTTGCCAAGATGGCAAACTCAGTCGAACTCCACACGCTTGCTGCGATTCTCGAGACCGACCTTGAGGCGCGCCGCGTGGCCCACGAAACCCTGAGCTCCTCACCCTGGGCGCAAGCATGACCCTTATGTATTTTTTGCTGGCCATCACTTTTTTAGTCTTCGTGCACGAGCTTGGGCACTTTTTGGCGGCGCGAAGCTGTGGTGTTCGGGTTTTAAGCTTTTCGATCGGTTTCGGACCGGCCCTGGCAAGTGTGCAATGGCGGGGAACCGAGTATCGGTTGGCAATGATTCCGCTTGGCGGCTACGTCAAAATGTTAGGTGAGAGCTCTGAGCAGCACGCCGATCCGACCGAATCCTTCGCTGCCCAGTCGCCCTTGCGACGAGCCTGGATTTCCCTGGCTGGGCCGCTGGCTAATCTGGTGCTTGCTTGGCTGCTCTTTGCCGCCCTGGTCTGGCAGCAGCCCGAGCAGGTATCGGCAAAAATCGACACACCGGAGCCATCGAGTTGGGCCCACAGTCGGGGTCTGGAATCCGGTGACCGGGTCATGGCGGTAGGCAACACCACGATCCAAACCTGGCGCGATCTTGAGATGGCCTTGCGCGTGGCGGGAAACGAGCCGCTGCAGTTGCACTTTGAAAAACAGGGGATGCTCGAGTTTGATCGCAAGGACGGCACGGCTCCCTTGATCCAGGCCCCGGAAGGCGACTTGCTCAATCCGCGTGCACTTGGCCTGCGGCCGATGGTCGTTGACCTTTTTATCGGGCAGGTGGTGGCGCAAAGCCCGGCCGAAGCTGCCGGGCTTCAGGCTGGTGACCGACTGCTGAGCGTGAACACTCAGCCTATCCGTGATGCAAAGCTATTGATTGACCTGATACGCAGGTCTGCTGACCAGAGCCTGGTTTTTGAACTTGAACGCGACGGTCAAGCCCTGCAGCTTGCGGTACGTCCGGTTGCGGATGGCGAAGCCGGCAGGCAGCCTGCGCGCATTGGAGCGAGCCTTCATCCACGCTTTGACACGGTGCAAATGCCCCGCGACTGGCTCAATCTGGTCGCCTCGGCAAGCATCCAGACCTGGCATGTCACTGAGCTCACGGTTTCGAGTCTGTGGCGCATGCTCACCGGCGAGCTCTCATGGCGTCAGCTGGGTGGTCCGCTCAGTATTGCAGATCAAGCGGGGCAGAGTGCGCAACGCGGTGCTGGCGCCTACCTCGGCTTTCTCGCGGTGCTGAGCATTGGTTTGTTTGTGCTTAACATGATTCCGTTGCCCATGCTCGATGGCGGCCATTTGGTATATTGCGCCATTGAGATCTTGCGCGGTCGAGCTTTATCCGAAGCATTACGCCTTCGTCTTCAGCAGCTTGGGCTGACGGCCATTCTGGCGCTCACCATGATTGCCTTATGGAATGATTTTTCGCGTTTTTTCTAGAGCCAGAATTCGATTGCGAGTCAACCCCCTTTCCCAACGATCGCGCAAATGGTCTGCCGCGCGCTTCGTCCTACGCCTGCTACTCGCCGCTCTATTCACAGTGCTTGGATTCACCGGGCAGGTTTACGCCTTTGAAACCTTTCGCGTTGCCGATATCCGGATTGAGGGCATACAGCGTACCGATCCGGGTACGGTCTTTAGCTACTTGCCGGTGCGTATTGGCGACAGCTTTCAAGAGGCGCAAGCGGTCATTGCCATTCGCGCTTTGTTTGGCACCGGCTTTTACAAGGACGTGCGGCTAGAGCGCGACGGTGATGTGCTTGTGGTCTATATCGAAGAACGGCCCGCAGTAGGGTCGGTGAGTTTCGATGGCATCAAGGAATTCGACAAAGAGGTGGTTCGCAAGGCCTTGTCCGATTCGGGTTTGGCTGAGGGGCGAATCTTCGATCGCAGTTTGCTTGATCGTGCCGAGCAGGAACTCAAGCGCCAGTATCTGTCTCGCGGAAAGTATGCGGTTCGGGTGATAGCAACCGTCACGCCGCTTGAGCGAAATCGCGTGGGGGTGAATCTCGAGGTCACTGAGGGCGACAATGCAAAGATCACGCAAATCAATTTTGTGGGCAATGCCGCATTTTCAGAGCGTGAGCTTTTGGACCAGATCAAGTTGCAGCGACCGGGTTGGACCACCTGGTACACAAAAAACGATCAGTACTCGAAAGAGAAACTTCAGGCAGACCTTGAAGCCTTGCGTTCGTTTTATACCGAGCGCGGCTATCTTGAATTCCAGGTCGACTCAACCCAAGTGTCGATCTCTCCGGACCGACAGGATGTGTACATCACCATAGCCATGAAGGAGGGCGATCAGTTTCGTGTTGCCGATGTAGCTTTTGGCGGCGTACTTCTCGGTCGCGAAGACGCATTTCGCGCAGCCATGAAGCTCAAGCGAGGTGACGTTTTCAACGGGCGATTGCTCAGCGAGAGTGCCAAACGCATGAGCGATGAGTTGGCGGTGCTTGGTTATGCTTTTGCCAATGTAAATCCGGTGCCTGAAATCGATCGTGAACGGCGCGTGGTGAACTTCACGGTGGTGATCGACCCGGGCCGTCGGGTGTATGTGAGACGCATCAATATTTCGGGCAATGCGCGTACCAAGGACGAGGTGATTCGGCGCGAGTTGAGGCAGTTTGAAGACTCATGGTACGACGCTGGCCGGATCCGGCTGTCGCGCGAACGGGTCCAGCGAAGCGGCTTTTTCAAGCAAGTGCAAATTGATACGATCCCGGTGCCCAACACATCCGATCAGGTCGATCTTGCCGTCGTCGTGGAGGAACTTCCCACCGGAAACTTCAACGTTGGCGCTGGGTTTTCATCGACCGAGCGGGTTGTTTTCACAGCAAGTATCAATGAAAGTAATCTGTTTGGCTCAGGGCAATCCCTGTCGATGAGCGTGAACACCAGCCGTCTCTATCAGACACTTGCAATTTCCTGGTCCAACCCTTATTGGCGTCGCGATGGCATCGGACGATCGATAGACTTTTACACCCGCAAGTTTGATGCAGCCACCCTCAATCTTGGTCAATACACCCTGCGCAACAATGGGGCGGGCATTCGCTTTTTCATGCCTTACACCGAGTTCACCAAGCTCGGTGCCGGTTTCACCTTCGAGCAAAATCAGGTCGGACTTGGACTCAATCCGCCGCAGCGATTTTTGAGCTACGTCAACTTGTTTGGTGAGAATCCAAGAACCTTGCTAAGCAACCTGACCTGGTCGCGCGACAGCCGGGATAGTGCCTTCCAACCGCGAGAGGGCTCCTTCATGGTAGCCAGTCTCGACACAGCCTTGCCCGGTCTTGACTTGCAGTACTTTCGGCTCACCCATATTCAAAATTGGTATTTTCCAGTAACCCGCCAGCTCACTTTGGGTCTGACGGCCGACATCGGCTATGGCCAGTCCTATGGTGGTCAGCCCTACCCATTTTTTAAGAATTTTTACGCAGGCGGTATTGGTAGCGTCAGAGGTTATTTTCCGTCATCGCTTGGACCCCGAGATGCGGTCGACGGAGCCGCGCTCGGCGGGCGGGGCAAAACGGTCTTTAATGCCGAACTCGGATTTCCGATCCCGGGGACCAAGGGCGATATGGGTTTAAGAGCCTTTGTGTTTACCGATGCGGGCAATGTCTTTCCCGGCGGCACGCCCGATTTCGGAAGTTTGCGATATTCCGCAGGGCTTGGGGTTTCGTGGATGTCGCCCTTTGGGCCGCTTAAACTGAGCTTCGGTGCGCCGATTCGTCCGGAGCCAACCGACCGCACGCAAAGAATCCAATTCCAGGTCGGAACGGGCTTGTAAGCAAGTCCCACGGGCCTGAGGCGCCTCAATCTGTGCGATCATCGCGCCTAGTTGCTGGATTTCGGTATTTTTATTGGAACTGTTTGCCATGCTCAAGATTCTGCACAATGCAACGATCAGGCGCTCTGAGGGGATCGCTACGGCTATGAACCTTAAGAGGATCGTGACGACTTTTTTCTTGATGTTTGCGTTCCTGTCGTTTTCGGCGACTGGTCATGCGCAGGCTGAGGCGCCTCGGATTGCGGTTGTTCAAACCGAACGGATCTTGCGTGAGGCAGCACCAGCCAAGGCGGCTCAGACCAAACTTGAGCAAGAGTTCGGCAAGCGCGATAAGGAACTTCAGGAGCTCGGCGCCAAGCTCAAAGCTGCTGGTGAGCGACTTGAGCGTGATGCATCGGTGATGGCCGAATCTGAGCGAGCGCGACGCCAGCGCGAAGTTGCAGACCTGGATAAGGAGTTTCAACGCCGTCAGCGTGAGTTCAGAGAAGACTTGAACCAGCGACGTAATGAAGAACTCTCTCAGGTGGTCGAGCGCGTCAATCGCGTGATACGGCAAATAGCCGAACAAGAAAAGTTTGACCTTGTTCTCCAGGAAGCGGTTTACTTCAGTCCGCGGATTGATCTCACCGATAAGGTCTTGCGTGCGCTTTCAGGTGCGAAGTAATCGGGCCGGTAAAGCCTAAGGAGCCTGTCGGTCTTTTTCGAGCGCCTTGAGCGTGTACCCTGGACCGTTTTAACGGGCGCTGCCATGCGAAAAGCCTTCGCCTTCGAGCAACTTCAACGCATGATCGGCGGAGCATGCTCGCTTGAGCGGGGTTTTGCGATTGATGGCTTGGCCACGCTGAGCTCGGCCGGTCCAAGGCATCTGAGTTTTCTCACTGCATCCAAGTATCGCGAGCAAGCCGCCAGTACCCGGGCAGCCGCGGTGCTGATCCGTGCAAGCGACGTTGATCTGCTTCCCGCAACAAGCCTGCCCTGGGTTGTGGAAGATCCATATCTTGCCTATGCAAGCCTGTCCGCCTGCTGGCAGTTCAGGTCGGTCGAGCAGGATTCTTCGCGTTCAATTGCTGCGGATGCCAGGCTCGGTGAGGGCGTGATACTGGGTCCAGGCGCGACTGTCGGCGCCGCTGCGGTGATCGGGGATCGTGTCCGCGTGGGAGCCGGTGCGCATATCGGCGCGCATGCGGTGATCGGTTCGGATACCGAACTGCGCGCGGGGGTGGTCATCGAGCATGCATGTCAACTCGGGCAGTACGGCTTGGTTCACGCCAACACGGTGATCGGCTCCGATGGTTTTGGTTTTGCCCGCAATGCGCAGCGGCAGTGGGTCAAGATTCATCAGCTTGGAACGGTCCGCATCGGTAACTTTGTCGAAATTGGTGCGCATTGCAGCATTGATCGCGGGGCACTGGACGATACGGTGATTAGCAATGGCACAAAACTCGATAACCAGATTCAAATCGCACACAATGTTGTGATCGGTGAAGACTGCGCGCTTGCGGGTTGTGTTGGCATCGCAGGCAGCACCAGCCTTGGCGACCGTGTGATGGTTGGCGGTGGTGCCGGTATTCTTGGACACCTTCGAATTGCCGATGATGTGGTGATTGCTGCGATGAGCCTGATTGCGCAGTCGATTCCAAGCGCAGGCGCCTACGGCGGTGCCTTTCCGCAAATGCCCCAAAAGCATGCCGATCGAAGCGCTGCGGTGTTGAAGCAGCTGCCCTCGCTCAGAAGTCGCCTCATGCAACTTGAGCGCCTTGTTGATCAACCGTCCGGGGAGAGATCGGAGTGAATGATTCTGTGCAAACAAACGCAGGCGGATCACAAGGCCTCGATATTCGGGGCATTCTTGAGTATTTGCCGCATCGTTATCCGATGCTCTTGGTCGATCGGGTCATTGACGTGCAGCCGGGCAAGCACATCCACGCTTTAAAGAACATCACGATGAACGAGCCCTTTTTCAACGGGCACTTTCCGCATATTCCGGTCATGCCAGGTGTTCTCATGATTGAGGCGCTCGCCCAGGCCGCTGGCATTTTGTCCTTTAAAACGATGGGTCAACGCGCCGATCCCAGGTCGGTTTTTTACTTTGTCGGGATCGATGGCGCCCGTTTCAAGCGACCCGTCGGACCCGGTGATCAGTTACATCTAAAGGTGAGCATCGTTCGCGCGAAAGGCGGGCTTTGGAAGTATGACGCCCAGGCGCTGGTTGATGAACAGCTTGCGGTTGAGGCGGTATTGATGTGTACCATGCGCAAGCTTGAACCCTAGGGATGGCATGGCGAGGATTCATCCAACGGCCATCGTGAGCCCGAACGCAGAACTCGACGCCGATGTCGATGTGGGGCCTTATTGTGTGGTGGGAGACGATGTGCAACTCAGCGCGGGTTGCGTTTTAATGTCGCACGTGGTCCTTGAAGGGCCCTGTCAAATCGACCGCAATAATCGCTTTCATCCCTTTGCCTCGATCGGCGGACCGCCTCAGGATAAAAAATATAACGGGGAGCAAACCTCCGTTGCGATTGGCAAGGGTAACGTGTTCCGGGAGTGCGTGACGGTCAATCGGGGCACGGTACAGGATAGCGGTCAAACACGGATCGGCGATCACAACTGGATCATGGCTTATGTGCATATTGCGCACGACTGCGCCATTGGCGCGCACTGCGTTTTAGCCAACAGCGTCAATCTCGCCGGACATGTGCGGATTGGCGACTACACCGTACTCGGCGGTTACACAGGCGTGCATCAGTATTGCCAGGTCGGCGCTCATGTGATGGCCGGGATTGCATCCGTGATTGTGAAGGACGTACCGCCCTTTCTGATGATCTCCGGTAATGCGGCAAAGCCCTTTGGGCTGAATCGGGAAGGATTGAAGCGACGCGGCTATAGCGAGACACGCCTTCGAGCTCTACAAGATTCATACCGGATCTTGTACCGGGAAGGATTGCGCTTTGAAGAAAGTCTCGACAAATTAAGAATTCAGCTTGACCATTTTGTGCAGACCGGACTTACGCAGGAAGCTGAGGATTTACGCTGCAGTCTGTTTTTTTTGGAAAGCACAAGCCGAGGGATTATCCGTCCCTGATGCAAGCGCTTGATGCCTCCATTCCAGACCCACCAGCGCTCAAGTTGGCATTGGTTGCGGGGGAATCCTCAGGCGATCAGATCGGCGCGGCGGTCCTTGCAAGCCTTTTCAAGCGAGGTCTGAACCTGAGCGTGCAAGGGGTGGGCGGTCCGGCGCTGGCCTCAGCCGGCATGCGCTGCGAAGTGTCCATCGATGCGCTTTCCTTGCGTGGTTATGTCGAAGTCATCAGGCACCTGCCGAGGCTTTTGCGGCTGCGCCATCGACTGATCCAAGATTTTCGGCAGTGGCCCGCCGATGTTTTTCTGGGGGTCGACGCGCCGGACTTTAATTTGAAGCTTGCGCTTGAGCTCAAGCGCAAGGCGATTCGCTCGATCCACCTTGTGGGCCCATCAATTTGGGCCTGGCGTCCCGAGCGTAAATGGGCCATGGCACGTTGTGTTGATCATTTGCTCTTGCTCTTTCCATTTGAATCCGAGCTTTATCGCGAGACCGGCTTGCAGACGAGTTTTGTCGGGCACCCGATGGCCGATCAAATACGCTTCAATCCCGACCGGCTTGCCGCACGCCTAAAACTTGCTCTCCAGCTGAGCCCAGAGCTCAGGGAAGCCGGGCCGCGGCCGGATGGCTCACGCTGGTTTTGCCTCTTGCCAGGCTCGCGCAGCGATGAAATTCATCAGCATGCGGCGCTTATGCTTGATGCGGCGCAGCAGCTGGCAATCCGCTATCGCCACGCCATTTTTCTGCTTCCGGCCGCCAGTGCGTCGATTCATGCCCAGCTTGAAGCGATCATCCGAAGCCAGGTCCGCGTGTGCGCTCAGCGAATCTTTCTGGTTCGTGGAGATGCCCGGACTTGCATGGCGGCAAGCGATCAGGTTCTCGCAGCAAGTGGCACCGTCTGTCTTGAGGCAGCCCTGATCGGCAGGCCCATGGTCATCATTTATCGCATGCCCGAGCTGAGTTATCGCTGGATGCGACGGCTGCAACTGCAGCCCTGGATTGGTTTGCCCAACATTCTCGCCCAATCCTTTGTGGTACCTGAGTTGATCCAATCGCAGGCAAATCCTGCGGCGATGGTTCGGGCGCTTGAGCTACAGTGGGAAGATGAGGCAGCCCGTGGCAGGCTTGAAGGCGTCTTTCGTGCCATCCATGATTCACTTCGCTGCGATTGTGCAAGCCGCGCAGCATCGATCATCGAATCGGAGCTTTATCGCCGATGAAAAGCCGCAGCCAGACCTCTGACTTGGCCTTGGCTGGCGGTCCTTTCGTAGGCTTGGAGGCGATCTCAGGCTATTGGGTCGGTGTCGATGAAGCTGGACGCGGCCCTTTGGCGGGCCCGGTGTTTGCCGCTGCCGTGATCTTGCCAACCGACCAGGCAATCGAGGGGTTGAGAGATTCCAAAAAGCTCAGTCAAGCGACACGCGGTCATCTTGCTGAGCTGATCCGATCCAAGGCACTGGCTTATGGTGTCGCTTTTTCAAGCGTTGAAGAAATCGATACGATCAATATTTTGCAGGCAAGCCTGCTTGCGATGCGACGCGCAGTAAGCATCGTGAAAGCCCAACTCAAGGGCGCTTTGTTGCACTATGCGGTTGACGGCAATCAGGACCCGCAACTCGACGGTCCGACGCGTTGCATCGTCGGGGGCGATGACGAGGTAGCCGAGATTGCTGCGGCATCGATTCTTGCTAAGACAAGCCGCGATGCGTGGATGATCGAAGCGGATCAGCGCTTTCCTGGCTATGACTTTGCTCGCCACAAGGGCTACTCAACCCCCAAGCACCGCGCGCTGATCGCGCTGCTTGGTCCTTCCGCGATTCACCGCCGGTCTTTCTCATGGAAGTGATCCGCTCGCGTAGCCATGCACTGGTGCAAACGCTGCGCAAGCTTGCCTCGGATCCGGCGCTGCGTCGTGAGCTCTCCCTTTGCGTGCTGCCTGGGGAGCGGCTCATCGAGGATTGGATCAGGCAAGGCGCGAAACTCAACAAAGTCTTGATTCCTGCGCGTTGGCTCGCAAAGCCTGAGTCGGCGCAAACGCTATTGCGCTGGCAAATAGGCTCTCATGAGGCAGGTATGTCTGCAGACGAGGCAGCTGGGTGGTTTTTACTCGAGGGAGGCCTGGCTGAGGGTGTTTCGGGCTTAGGCTTTGAGACGGTTCCGATTGCACTTGCAAGCTTTTGCGAGCAAGCGAGCTTGCCGGCTGGCGGCTTAGAGGCGGATTGGCTCTATCTCGACAGCGTTCAGGATCCCGGTAATCTGGGAACAATCATCAGGACTGCCGCAGCCTTTGGTGTGCAAACCTGTGTTCCCGGTCCTGGTTGTGCGGATATGTGGTCTCCGAAGACGCTTCGTGCGGCCATGGGCGCGCATCGGCGTCTTGATATCGTGGCTGTGCATGAATTTGCGGCGCTGGCGGAGTGTTTTGAAGGGCCTATTCGCGCTGCTGATGCAGGCGGGCAACTTGCGCATCGGCATGACTTACGAAGTCCGGGGCTATGGGTGCTTGGATCCGAAGGCCGTGGGCTTTCGCCTGAAATTCGGGATCACCCGCGGGTGATCCGCTATGCCATACCGATGCAAAAGCAAACCGAATCCCTAAATGCTGCCATGGCTCAGGGCATATTGCTTTATGAGCAATATCGCCAGCGTCAGGGTGGTCTCAGCCCGTCGGATCGTTGAGTTGCTGCAAGATGGTCGTTGCAATTTCTTCAATTGATTTTGAGGTCGATGTGAGCCAGCGGATGCCTTCCCGGCGCATCATGTGCTCGGCTTCGGCAACCTCGTAGCGGCAGTTGTTCAGCGATGCATACTGACTGCCGGGTCGACGCTCATGCCGAACCTGGCTTAGTCGTTCGGGCGTAATCGACAGTCCAAAAAGCTTGCTGCGAAAAGCCAGCAACGCTGGAGGCAGCTTCTTGCGCTCAAAGTCCTCGGGAATGAGCGGGTAATTGGCAGCTTTCAATCCGTGTTGCATCGCCAGATAAAGACTGGTTGGCGTTTTTCCGGAACGTGATACGCCGACCAGAATCACATCGGCGTCTTTCAAATTGGCAGCTGACTGGCCATCGTCGTGGGCTAGCGAAAAGTTGATCGCTTCGATGCGATTTTTGTAGCGCTGGCTATCTGCAACGTTATGAAGTCTGCCGATGGTATGCGTAGACTTCATGCCGAGTTCTTGCTCAAGCGGTTCCACAAAACTTGCAAAAAGATTGATGACGAATGCATTGGCCTGGCGTAAAACCGCGGCGATTTCAGGATTCACAAGCGTTGAAAACACCAATGGACGGGCCGCTTCAGCAGCGCTGCTGCGATTGATCTTCTCAAGCGCCTCGCGAGCTTTGGGTAGGCTGTCGATGAAAGGCAGTCGAATCTCCCGGATGGCGAGCTTTTCAAACTGCGCAAGCAGCGAATGACCGAAGCCCTCGGCAGTGATGCCGGTTCCGTCTGACACATAAAAAACCGTGCGTGGCTTATCGGACTGCGACTGCGACTGCGAGCCAGCGGGCAGCAGGCTCCGAGGGTTTGAGTCGGGTTGCAACGCAATTCCGGTTCCGATGGCGTCTACGGACTGATTCATGGTGAGGGCTGTTCCATGGGGGCTAGGGAGTAGAATTTAACCCATTGGATCAACCCACATATCCCTCAGAGCGATTGGCTCTCAAGCATTTCAAACTGTTCTTAGGAAAATTGATGAAACAGCACCTCAGCGAACGCCTGGTCGTTTCCCTTGAGGCATTACGTTTGACCGATGTTGATGCGGTCGGTGGAAAAAATGCCTCTCTGGGTGAAATGATCAGTCAACTTGCTCATGCCGGCGTGCGTGTTCCAGGCGGTTTTGCCACAACCGCTGCTGCCTTTCGCGACTTTTTAGCCTTCAATCAGCTCAGCGACCGTATCGCGCAGGCGCTGAGCACGCTCAATGTGGAGGACGTGAAGGCGCTTGCACAGTGTGGCGATACGATCCGTCGCTGGATTGTTGATGCAAGGCTTCAACCCGCGCTCGAAGTGGCTATTCGAGAGGCTTTTGCGGCGCTTCAGGCGGACGAGCCTGAGCCGATTTCGGTGGCAGTTCGATCCTCGGCAACCGCAGAAGACCTTCCGGATGCGTCATTTGCTGGACAGCAAGAAAGCTTTTTAAACGTTGTTGGTATTGATCTGGTTTTGCTGCGCGTTCGGCAGGTTTATGCATCGCTTTATAACGATCGGGCGATTGCTTACCGCGTGCATCAGGGCTTTGCGCAAGGCGATGTCGCTTTGTCTGTAGGCATACAGCGTATGGTACGAAGCGATGCGGGTGCCGCTGGGGTCATGTTCACCATGGATACCGAATCGGGCTTTGATCAGGTGGTGTTCATCACCAGCGCATACGGACTTGGTGAGACGGTGGTGCAAGGTGCGGTCAACCCCGATGAGTTTTATGTACACAAACCGATGCTGCGCCAGGGCAAGCAAGCGATCGTGCGGCGACAACTCGGCTCCAAGCTCATTCGCATGCAATTTGCGACCGAAGCTCGTGCCGCTGAGTCGGCGGTCGAAACGATTGAAACCGAAGCAGAAAAACGTCACCGGTTTTCGCTGCGGGACGATCAGGTGATCGAACTGGCAGGCTACGCGCTCACGATCGAAGACCATTACCAACGGTTCATGGATATTGAATGGGGTCTCGACGGAATCGACGGAAAGCTTTACATCCTGCAAGCGCGCCCTGAGACGGTCAAGTCCAGACAACAGGGCAAGCAAACACGCTATGCGCTGAAGTCAACGTCGGAGGTGCTTGTCAGCGGACGAGCGATCGGACAGAAAGTGGGTGCTGGCATGGTCCGAGTGGTGCGCGATCCAAGCGAAATGGATCGCATCGGTGCAGGCGATGTACTGGTAACCGATATGACCGATCCGAACTGGGAGCCGATCATGAAGCGGGCGGCTGCAATTGTGACCAATCGAGGCGGTCGCACCTGTCACGCAGCCATTATTGCAAGAGAGCTTGGTATTCCGGCTGTTGTTGGCTGCGGCGATGCCACAGAGCGCTTGGGCGATGGCGCACTGGTCACGGTGTCCTGCGCCCAGGGTGATACCGGCTATGTGTATGAAGGTTTGCTCGAAACTGCGATCACCGAGATGGACTCCGGTGTGCTGCCAGCGATATCGACCAAGCTCATGATGAATGTGGGCAACCCTCAGCTTGCTTTTGATTTCGCTCAACTTCCCAACGAAGGTGTTGGCCTTGCCCGCCTTGAGTTCATCATCAATAACGATATAGGAATTCATCCTAAGGCAATCCTTGACTACCCGCATGTTGACGCGGCGCTCAAATCGGCTGTGGAAAGCGTTGCCCGCGGTTACGCCTCACCGCGCGATTTTTATGTTGCAAGGCTTGCCGAAGGCGTAGCCACGATTGCGGCAGCCTTTTGGCCCAAAACCGTGATCGTTCGTCTTTCTGATTTCAAGAGCAATGAATACCGCAAGCTGATTGGCGGGTCGCGTTATGAGCCCGAAGAGGAAAATCCGATGCTCGGTTTTCGTGGTGCGAGCCGTTATCTTTCGGCTGACTTCAGCGAACCCTTTGCGCTTGAATGCGAGGCACTGCGCGTGGTGCGTGACACGATGGGTCTCAAGAATGTTGAGCTTATGGTTCCTTTTGTCAGAACGGTAGATGAAGCCAGGCTTGTGGTTGCCCTGCTTGCCCAACATGGCCTTGCGCGCGGAAGTGGGGCGGCAGCTGATGGCAGCGGCGCATTGAAGCTGATGATGATGTGTGAGCTTCCTTCCAATGCGCTTTTGGCTGATCAATTTCTGGAGCATTTTGACGGTTTTTCCATCGGGTCCAACGATTTGACCCAGCTCACGCTGGGTCTTGATCGCGACTCCGGACTGATTGCAGGCGCTTTTGACGAACGTGACCCTGCCGTACGAATCTTGTTGTCAAAAGCCATTCAGGCTTGCCGAAAGCAAGGCAAGTACGTTGGCATTTGCGGGCAGGGTCCCTCAGATCACCCCGATCTCGCTTTATGGTTGGTTCGCGAGGGCATACAGTCGATCTCTTTGAATCCTGACACGGTGATCGACACCTGGCACTTTCTGGCCGGACATGAGAGCCATGAATCACTGCCTGACTGACGCATGTCCGCTGGTTTTTGCAGGGGCAGAACGATCAGCGCGCTCGGGTGTCGGTTTTTAAAAGGCGCTGACGCTCGCGTTGCCAGTCGCGTTCTTTGGAGGCCTCACGCTTATCGTGCTGTTTTTTGCCTTTGGCTAGACCGATTTCAATTTTGATACGGTGTTTATTGTAATGAAAATTAAGTGGAATAAGGGTGTAGCCAGCACGCTCAACCTTGCCAATCAGTTTGCGGATTTCCGCTGCGTGGAGCAAAAGCTTTCGGGTACGCACCGGATCGGGCTGTACATGGGTTGAGGCCTGGGGAAGGGCGGTGATATGTGCACCGATCAAATAGAGCTCGGCAGCGCGGATCAGAACATAGGCCTCTTTAATTTGCGCGCGGCCTGCTCGGATTGCTTTAACCTCCCAGCCTTCAAGCACAATGCCTGATTCGTATCGCTCTTCAATGAGGTAGTCGTGGAATGCTTTTTTGTTCTGGACGATCGTCATGGTCACTTCGTAGAATCGCGCATCTTAAGCTAAGACCTCATGCCCTGCATTGAACGCCAGGCCCTGGTGCCCTATTCGCCGCAGTCGATGTTTGATCTGGTGGCTTCGGTCGAGCGCTACCCGCAGTTTCTTCCCTGGTGCGCTGCAACACATATCATCGCGCGCCGGGACGATGGCTTGGACGCAAGCCTTCAGGTGCGATTCAAAGGTATTCAGCAAAGCTTTTCAACGCGCAACCACCATGATGCGCCGCGGCTGATCCGGATGCAATTGCTCGATGGGCCTTTTGAGCGACTCGAAGGTGCTTGGCATTTTGATGCCCTGCAGTCTGGAGCAGGTTCGGGCGAAAACGCTTCCGACTTGCAAATTCAGGGTACCAAAGTGAGCTTGCGGCTCGCTTATCAAATGAAGTCAGGTTTGCTCGCGAGCTTGTTTTCACCCGCGTTTGACATGATCGCAGCGCAAATGATGGATGCTTTTCTTGCACGAGCCGAGCAATCACTTGAGCGATAGCCCGCAGGGTCTTGATGCTTGTCGCTTTCCGGAATGCCCGGCGTTCGTCTTGCGCGTGATCTGGCTTGCACCGCAAAAGGCCCATGGCTATAGCTGGATCGATGTACCCTGGCCGCATGAGGCAAGCCTTTCGGCTTTGCAGCATGCCTTGCTGCGCTTGACACCAGAGCCGGAGTTCCCCAGCCATTTGTTGCATGACGAAGCAGCGTTTTGTCGCTTGGGGCAGGCGCTCAGCTGGTCAACGCGCTTGCGTGGTGGTGATGAAATTGCGCTGCTTGAGCGGATTACGGCCGATGCCAAGGCGCGGCGTCACGAGAAGGTAAGGCGCCAACGGATCACGTCGGGACGCTAGCGTCGGGTTGACCCATTGCTTAAAGCCAGCGATGGACTTGATCCCAGGATTGAGGCAGAGCAGGGGCCTGGAATCGGGCTCCCTTATAATGCCGCTTTGTGCCGAGGCATGCCATGAGACTGATTAAACGGGCGCTGACCTTTGATGATGTCTTGCTCGTTCCCGCGTATTCCAATGTCTTGCCGCGGGAAACCGAACTCAAAACAGCGCTCTCGCGGCGCATCGCCTTGCAAATTCCGCTCATCTCAGCGGCGATGGACACGGTGACTGAGGCGCGATTGGCCATCGCGATGGCCCAAGAAGGCGGCATCGGCATCATCCACAAAAATCTCGCACCGAACATACAGGCCGAGCACGTCCGCCGCGTGAAACGTTACGAGTCCGGTATCGTCTCTGACCCGATCACCGTGGGACCCGATATGCCGATTCACGCGGTGCTCGAGATCAGCAAGCAGCATCGCATTTCAGGGCTGCCTGTGGTGCAAGGGAAAACCGTGATCGGAATCGTGACGAACCGTGATCTGCGCTTTGAGACCCGGCTTGACGATCCGGTAAGCAGCATCATGACGCCTTCGGAGCGGCTGGTGACGGTGAGCGAGGGTGCAAGTCTCGAGGAAGCAAAAAGCCTTATGCACCGGCACCGCATCGAGCGGGTTCTTGTTGTGAATGGAAACCGGGAATTGCGCGGATTGATTACGGTGAAGGACATGTTGAAAGCCACCGAGCATCCCTTGGCTGCCAAAGACCGACAGGGTAAATTGCGCGTCGGTGCGGCGCTTGGTACCGGCCCCGATAGCGACGAACGTGCTGAGCGTCTCGTTGCAGCAGGCGTGGATTTGATCGTGGTTGACACAGCCCACGGACACTCGCAGGGCGTGATCGATCAAGTCCGTCGTGTCAAGACCGCTTATCCAGATGTGGATGTGGTCGGAGGCAATATAGCCACCGGAGAAGCGGCCCGGGCCTTGCTTCATGCCGGCGCTGACGCGGTCAAGGTCGGTATAGGACCTGGATCAATTTGTACCACCCGAATTGTGGCAGGTGTGGGCGTGCCGCAAATCTCCGCAATAGCCGATGTTGCTGAAGCGCTTGAAGGCAGTGGTGTGCCCCTGATTGCCGACGGTGGAGTACGGTATTCCGGCGATATTGCCAAAGCGATAGCGGCTGGCGCAGCCTCGGTCATGATGGGTTCAATGTTTGCAGGCACCGAGGAGGCGCCCGGCGAAGTCATTTTGTATCAGGGTCGATCTTATAAAAGCTATCGCGGTATGGGGTCGCTTGGCGCGATGCAAGAAGGCGCTGCGGATCGCTATTTTCAGGATGCTTCGGCCAATGTTGAAAAGCTGGTACCCGAAGGAATCGAGGCGCGGGTGCCCTACAAAGGGTCGATCCTCTCGATTCTTCATCAGCTATGCGGCGGATTGCGGGCAAGTATGGGCTATTGCGGTTGTCGTGATTTGAGCGAGATGCGCAGCAAGGCGCAGTTCGTTGAGATCACTTCTTCCGGCATGCGTGAATCGCATGTTCACGATGTGCAGATCACCAAAGAGGCGCCCAATTATCATCATGAGTGAGAGTACCCGGTTTGAAAGGGAGAGCGCCCAGTATGAAAAACAAGGGAACCTTAACGGCTTCCCGGATCATCATGAGCGCCTCTTAATTCTCGATTTTGGATCGCAATTCACCCAACTGATTGCCCGGCGTGCGCGTGAATGCAAGGTTTACTGCGAAATTCATCCTGCATCGATGGGTGAAGCCGCGATACGTTCCTTTGCTCCGAAGGCGATCATCTTGTCGGGTGGACCGAACTCGGTCTACCAAGCATGTACAGATCAAGCCGAGCAAGTTGTGTTTGAACTCGGTGTGCCTGTGCTTGGGATTTGCTATGGGATGCAAGTCATGGCGCAGCAATTGGGCGGCAGGGTAGAAGCAAGCGATCAGCGTGAATTCGGCCGTGCGACGGTGCGTGCACGAGGCCATAGCCCATTGCTCAAGGATATCGCCGATGCAGTGAACGACGAAGGGCATGGGCTGCTTCATGTGTGGATGAGCCATGGCGACAAAGTCACCCATCTGCCTGAGGGTTTCAAGCTCATCGGATCAAGCGACAGCTGCCCAATCGCTGCCATGGCCGATACGTCAAGGGGATTTTACGGTCTGCAATTTCACCCCGAGGTCACGCATACCTTGCAGGGTACGGCAATCATCGAGCGCTTCTTGAAGCAAATCTGCGGATTTCGCGGCGACTGGGTGATGCATCTTGTGGTCGATGAAATGATCCATCGGATCCGCGAGCAGGTGGCGGGAGAGCGGGTCATTCTTGGACTCTCGGGGGGTGTGGACTCCTCGGTTGCGGCGGCGCTGATTCACCGCGCCATCGGCAATCAGCTGCAATGTGTTTTTGTCGACACCGGTTTACTGCGGCTGGCAGAGGCCGATCAGGTCCGTCAAACCTTTGCTGGGCATTTCGGGATGCAGTTGACTTCGGTTGATGCCAGTGAGCGATTTATGCAGGCTCTGGCTGGCGAGACTGATCCTGAGAAGAAGCGAAAAATCATCGGGCGCGTGTTTGTCGAGGTATTTCAAGAAGAGTCTGCCAAGCACAGCGATGCACGCTGGCTTGCCCAGGGCACTATCTACCCCGATGTGATTGAATCGGCTGCCAGCCATGCAGGCAAGGCCAGCACCATCAAGTCGCACCACAACGTGGGCGGTTTGCCTGAATCCTTGCAGCTTGCTTTACTCGAACCGCTGCGCGCACTTTTCAAGGACGAAGTCCGGGCGCTTGGCTTGGAGCTCGGATTACCCGATGCGATGGTGTTTCGACATCCTTTCCCAGGCCCTGGCCTTGGCGTTCGAATTTTGGGCGAGGTCAAGCAGGAATACGCTGATTTGTTGCGCCGTGCTGATGCGATCTTCATCGAGACCCTAAGGGACACCCTTGATCCGGCGGATGGCCGTAGCTGGTACGAAAAAACCTCGCAGGCTTTTGCGGTGTTCTTGCCGGTTAAGGCAGTGGGCGTGATGGGCGATGGCCGAACCTACGAGTACGTCGTCGCCTTGAGGGCAGTCCAAACCCAGGATTTCATGACCGCTGACTGGGCCGAACTGCCCTATAGTCTGCTCAAGCAGGTATCGAGCCGGATCATTAACGAGGTGCGCGGAATCAATCGGGTAACTTATGACGTGAGCTCAAAACCCCCGGCTACGATAGAGTGGGAGTAGTGTTTTTGAGCTAAGTCGTTGATTTATATAGACTTTTTAGTTATACAAAAGTTTCAAAAAGTTGCTAAGCTGTTGATTTTCTTAAGCGTTGAAATTACACTTACACATCAAGCTACACAAAACGGCAACTACTCCGTTTCGTAGGTAAGCTCAATGAACATCGAGCGATTGTTGCCCCGGCCGTGACGCGTTTGCAAAGTCTTGCGGGTGACCGATGACAGACGAGTATTGGATGGGACTTGCGCTCCATCAAGCAGAGCTTGCAGCGCGTGACGGCGAGGTGCCCGTCGGCGCGGTGCTGCTGGCTGGTAACGGCAGTTTGCTCGCTGTCGGGAGAAATCGGCCGATCCGCGCAAAGGACCCCAGTGCTCACGCTGAGATACAGGTACTACGGACGGCGGCGCAAAGACTTGGCAACTACCGTCTGCCAGGTGCAAAGCTTTATGTCACCCTCGAGCCCTGTCTGATGTGTGCAGGCGCGATGTTTCACGCCCGAATCGCTCAGTTGATTTATGGGGCTTCGGATCCTAAAACCGGCGTGGCAGGCGGTGTCAGGGATGTCTTTGGCTGGCGCGAACTGAACCACCAGACCGAGGTCAAAGCGGGTGTGCTGGCTCAACCCTGCGGTGATCTCTTAAGAGATTTTTTCGCAGCGCGCCGCAAGAAAGTCAACCCATCCGAAGTCGGGCCAGTCCGCTGAATCCGCTGACATGCGGTCCGATCACTGAACCTTGGCTTTTGCTCTCAGATCGGTTTGAAGCTTCTGAACTTTGCGACGTTCCAGTTCTTGTGTAATTTGTGGTTTGACCTGATCGAGCGGTGGCGGTGCCGCTTCGCGAATATCGTCGATTTGGATCACATGCCAACCAAACTGCGTCTGCACCGGCGTATCGGTGAACTTACCCTTGGCAAGCTTGACCATCGCATCGGAAAAGGGCTTCACAAAGGTGCCCGCAGGATTCCAGTCGAGGTCACCGCCATTGCTACCTGAGCCAGGATCTTTGGATTCCTTTTTCGCAATCTCTGCAAAATTAGAACCTTTTTTCAATTGTTCTATGATTTGCTTAGCCTGTTCTTCCTTTTCCACAAGGATGTGGCGGGCTTTGTACTCTTTATCGCCTTGCTGAAGCTTGAGCTTGTCGTATTCGGCCTTGACATCAGCATCGGTGATCGGATTCTTTTTCAAATGCTCGCGCAGATACGCGGTAATGAGAATCTCCGTGCGCTGGTTTTCCAGCATCCGTTTGACCTCGTTTTGCTGACTCACGCCAGTTTTTTCGGCTTCCTGCAAGAAGATCTCCTGCATGATCAGCGAATCGCGAATCGCATTGCGCAACTCTGGCGTGTCGGGTCGGCCCTGTGCGGTCAGCTGCAATACGATGTCGTCAAGCTTTGCTTTCGGAATCGGCTTGTTATTCACAATCGCGGCGTTTTGCGCAAACACGAAGCCAGCCATGAAAACGCTGGTCATCGCCATCACAGCGCGAAAGATACGCTTGTTTTGCAGTACGAAGCCTGCCCTGCTCGGTTGTTGCCAGACGTTGTGGCGGCCGCTTTGCGCGCGGTGCTGGTGATAAGACATGCGAAATTATTCCTCTGGGCTAAGCGCTTGAACCGATAGGGCGTGGAGGCGTTGTGGCATCCAATCCGCTACCGCATCATACACAAGCCGGTGCCTGGCCACCCTTGCGAGTCCATTAAAGCGCGCGTGCACAATCTTCAGCTTGAAATGTGCGCCCCCAGCTCGAGCGCCGGCGTGCCCAGCGTGCAAGTGGCTTTCGTCGATCAGTTCGATCGAAGCGTTCGGAAAATGCGTCAACAACCTTGCCTCCAGTTCAGGGCCCATGGCCAAGCTCCTTGTTGCTGTCTTCGATCATCTCGCCGTGGCGGCTGATCCAAAATCCCTGCGCCATCGCAAAAACAAAAAACAGCCCCAGGAAACCAAACAGTTTGAACTGAACCCAGATCGCCTCGCTGAATTGGTTTGCAACCCACAAGTTCAGTGCAGCCATCGCTACAAAAAATCCGGACCATGCCCAGAGCAATTGGTTCCAGCGCGTATCGGCCATACGGACTTGCGCACCCATGATGCTGCGGATCAGGTTTTTTCTGAAACCTATCTGGGCAATCAAGAGCACCAGGGCAAATGCTAGGTTAAGAACGGTGGGCTTGAGCTTGATAAACCAGGGATCATGTAGCCAGAGGGTGAGTCCGCCAAAGACCACAATGATGCCCAGCGAAAACCACTGCATGCCGCTCACAGCCTCCTTTCTTAGCTTAAGCCAGAGGATTTGCGCGATCGAAGCCACAATCGCGACCGCGGTTGCGGTTTCAATGCCCCAAACCTGGTAAGCAGCAAAAAATAAAACGATCGGAAAAAACTCGAACAAAAATTTCACGACATCGATCCGTCAAAGTCTGAGCGTGCCGGCACCTTGGCATCAAACCGAAGGGCTGCCGAGTTGATGCAGTAGCGAAGCCCGGTGGGCTTTGGCCCGTCGTCAAACACATGGCCCAAATGCGCATCACAGTGCGCGCATTTCACTTCGATGCGTTCCATCCCGTAACTCTGGTCTTTGACGTAGCTGATGCTTGCCTTGGCAATAGGCTGAAAGTAGCTGGGCCAACCGCTCTTTGAATCGAACTTATCTTCGGATGAGAACAAGGGAGTGGCGCAGCAAATGCAGCTGTACTCGCCCTTGGCCTTGTGATTCCAGTAGGCGCCGGTAAACGGTGGTTCGGTAGCGCTGCAACGCGTGACCTGATACTGGACCGTCGTGAGCTTTTTCTTCAGTTCTTCATCGGTTGGCGCGGCTTTAGGGGGGTTGGCTGTTTCCATGCAATGACTCCTGGTGGATGGTCTTAGGGAACCATGGATTAACGACGGGCCCTTTCACCAATGAATGGCGAGGCCCTACACATCCATACACATACTACGACGAGCAACTCACGCTTAAGGTTTTTGCCCACTGCGGCGGTTCGGCCGCATAGCTTTCAAATTCCGGCTGATCATCAAAGGGTCTGCTCAGCACCCTGAGTAAACGCTTGATTTCGTCATGATCGATTGCGCCATGGTCTCCGCGTGCACGGCTAATAGCGACTTCGGCGAGGTGATTCCGAAGAATGTACTTGGGGTTGACCGAAAGCATTCGTCGTCTGCGCTCATGCGGCTCCCATCCCGGAACCTGCATATGGCTGGCGACCCTTTCGGCGTAGTGATCCCACCAGGCGTCAAAGCACGCTAGATCAAGCACCATATCGCGCAGCTGCGAGGGTTTTTCGCCCTGTGCTGGATTCACATGGCTGAGTTGACGGAAAAATCGCGTGAAGTCGGGTTTGCAACGCTGCAGCATGTGCATGCTTTGTTCGAGAAAATCACTCAGATCGTTGTCGGGTAGCGCGGACAAGGCCTGCGCCGATGGTTCGGCTGCGCCTAGCCCGAATTTGGCGGCAAAACGCTCGCGCCAACGCGACTCAAACGCGACGCGGTAGGCCTGCAAACAGCCAGCTAGGCCAAGTGCCGCCTCATCGCTGAGTACCAGCCGAAAAGCAGCGGCCAAGGCCCTGCAGTTCCAGGCTCCGACCGCCGGTTGGTTTGCATAACTGTAACGACCCTGATGGTCCGAGTGGTTACAAACATGGTCCTCATCGTATTGGTCAAGAAAACCAAACGGTCCATAGTCGATTGTGAGGCCCAGCAAACTCATGTTGTCGGTGTTCATGACACCGTGGCAAAAACCCACCGATTGCCAGCGTGCGATCAAGTCGCCGGTGCGTGCGGCAATCGCCTTGAGCAGCTCGAGCTTGACCGGATCGGCAAGCTCGGCGCTTTGCCCATGCAGGCGAGGTTGGCTGCCCGCTGCCTGAAGAACGCCTGGGTAATGCCGCTGCGCAAGAATGCGCAAGAGATGGTTGAGCGCCTCGGGCTGCTGAAAATGTGCAAAATATTCCACATGTCCGAAGCGCAGGAAGGACGGCGCCAGCCGCGTGACGATGGCGGCGGATTCGACGGTTTCGCGAAAAACCGGATCGTCTGAGCGGAACAGGCAAAGCGCCCGGGTGCTCGGGATGCCAAGCCCAATCATGGCCTCGGAGGCCAGAAACTCGCGGATTGAACTGCGCAGCACAGCGCGACCGTCGCCCATGCGTGAATAAGGCGTCTGCCCGGCACCCTTGAGTTGCACTTCGATACGGTCACCGGGGTCAACCGCTGCCAGGTCTGCCGTGCCGTTCGGCATCGTCAAACCGTCTTGCAGCGCTGAGCCGACTTGCAGCGTCGAGTCGTCGCTCGACAGCCCCCAGTCCTTCAAGCCAGCCTGGGTCGGCAGATCGCCCAAAAGCAGCGCCCGCCCGTCGCCGAGTTGCCCGGCCCAGACGCCAAACTGATGCCCTGCGTAGACGCTTGCAATCGAGGGCACAGGCTGCCGCTGCTGCTGATGCTGCGAAGGATCGCTGCCGATCAAGCGGCCCTGGGCAAAGCAATCGCGCATCGCTTGGGCCTGCGCTTCGAAATCCTTTGCGGTCATTCCCAGGCAGGCTGCTGCCGCTTCACTCACACAAACCAAGCGGGGCTCGGTCAGTGGATCGGCCTTGACCACTCGGTAGGCGATCGGGAAATCGGCGAAGTCATCGGCATATCGCTGCGCCCAGTCCCGGGGGTGTGTTTCTGATTCGATTTTCAACGCCTTGGCCGCCTCAATGCCTTGCGCTTACCCGAGGATTCGGCTAAGTGAGTAAAGCTTCGTTATTCTAGAAGGCTCACACCAAGACTCACAGGAGACCCTGCCGTGCAAAGCCCTTTACCTGGCCAGATGATGGATATGCCGCTGCTGATTTCATCGTTTATGCAGCATGCTGCGCGTCATTTTCCGACGACCGAAATTGTCTCGCGTCGCCTTGAGGGCGATATCCATCGATACAGCTATCGCGATGCCGAGGCGCGCATGAGACAGCTCGCAAGCGCGCTTGAGTTACGCGGAATTGCGATGGGTGAGCGGGTGGGCACCCTTGCCTGGAATGGCTATCGCCACCTCGAAGTTTATTACGCGGTGGGCGGTAAGGGCTCAGTGGTGCATACCATCAACCCCCGTTTGCACCCCGAGCAGATTGCCTGGATCGTGAATCACGCCGAAGACAAGATGCTGTGTTTTGATTTGAGTTTTCTGCCGATTGTTGAAGCGATTGCAGCGCACTGCCCGATGGTGAAGACCTGGGTTGCGCTCTGCGACGAAGACCGGATGCCGCACAGTGACGTGGTCGATTTGGTCTGTTATGAACGCTTGCTTGCAGAAGGGCGCGAAGATTGGCAGTGGCCTGAATTCGATGAGCGCAGTGCGGTAGGACTTTGTTACACCTCAGGTACGACCGGCAATCCGAAAGGCGCCTTGTATGCGCACCGTTCGACAGTGCTCCATGCTTATGCGGCAAGCCTTCCCGATGCGATGCGCTTATCGGCCAAGGATGTGGTCTTGCCTGTGGTTCCGATGTTTCATGTGAACGCCTGGGGTATCCCATATGCAGCACCGCTTGTGGGAGCCAAGCTGGTGTTTCCTGGTGCGCAGCTTGACGGAAAAAGCCTTTACGAACTCTTTGAATCCGAGGGGGTGACATTCTCTGCAGGCGTCCCCACGGTGTGGCAGGGTTTGCTCGCTTATGTGAAGGACCATTTGTGCAAATTTTCGACCCTTCGACGGACTGTGATCGGCGGCTCGGCCTGTCCGCCCGCGATGATTGAAACCTTCAGGGACTACTACTACGTCGAGGTGATCCACGCTTGGGGCATGACCGAGCTCTCACCCTTGGGCACGCTGGCCCAACTGCAAGCCAAGCACAACAAGTTGAGCCTCTTGCAGCAGCAAAAGCTGCTTGAAAAGCAAGGACACGTGATTTACGGCATTGATATGAAAATTGTCAACGATGCCTTTGAAGAGCTTCCCTGGGACGGTACAAGTTTTGGCAATCTGCTGGTGCGTGGGCCCTGGGTGATTCAGTCCTACTTCAAAGGCGATGGCGGCGATCCGCTGATCACCGACGCGCAAGGTCGTTCATGGTTTCCAACTGGTGACGTTGCGACCATCGATGAAGATGGTTACATGCAAATCACCGATCGAAGCAAGGATGTCATCAAATCGGGCGGTGAGTGGATCAGTTCGATTGACCTGGAAAATCTGGCGGTTGCGCATCCGGCGGTGGTGCAAGCTGCTGTGATCGGTATTGCGCACCCCAAGTGGGATGAGCGACCCTTGCTTGTGGTGGTCAAGCGCGCCGGTGCTGATTTGACGCGCGAGGATTTGCTACGCTTTTACCAGGGCAAGGTCGCCAAATGGTGGATTCCGGACGACGTGCAATTTGTCGACAGTATTCCGCTGGGCGCAACCGGCAAAATTCTCAAAACCCGGCTGCGCGAGCAATTTGCGGCTTATCGACTTCCAGGTGTTGAGGCGGCTTGAGACCTGCTGCTCGAAGGCGCGACAAACATCTGCTGCGCGAAGGCGCGACAAACAATATTTGCAGCGCAAAGGCAGGACAAACCTGGTGCATTACACTCGCTCCATGTGAGATCGACACCTGCATGGTGGCCACTAATTGACGATGAGGAATAGAAAATGGCTGGAGCACAATACGAAGTACGCGGCAGTATGGCAATCATTTCGATGGATAACCCGCCGGTCAATGGCTTGGGCTACGAGAATCGGCTGGGCATTGTCAGTGGCCTGAATAAGGCCAACGCTGATGAGGCGGTGAAAGCCATTGTTCTCACTGGCCTGGGCAGGGCTTTTTCGGGAGGTGCCGACATTCGTGAATTTGGCACGGCCAGGGCCGGGATGGAGCCAAGTCTTCAGTCGGTCATCCGCTACATCGAGCAGTCAGCCAAACCGGTGATCGCTGCGATTCACTCGGTGGTGATGGGTGGCGGCCTGGAGCTTGCGCTGGGTTGCCATTATCGGGTTTGCGCGAAAGCGACCCAGGTAGCGCTGCCCGAGGTCAAGCTCGGATTGCTGCCTGGCGCTGGCGGCACGCAAAGATTGCCTCGGGTGATCGGTTTGCAGCAGGCGCTCAATATGATTGTTTCGGGAAGCACCGTGATGAGCGAGCGTTTTGCCGGCACCAAGCTTTTTGATGAACTGGTGGAAGGCGACCCTGTGGGACCCGCTTTGGCCTTTGCGGAAAAAGTGGTTGCCGAGGGCAGCAAAAAACCGCTAGTTCGCGACCTACCGATGAACGATCCGCTTGCGGAGGGCTATTTGCAATTTGCACGCAATACCGTCAAAGCCATGAGCAAGGGCTATCCTGCGCCGATGAACTGCCTGGAGGCGGTGGCTGCATCGGTGAGCTTGCCCTTTGAGCAAGGCCTTAAGCGCGAACGCGATCTGTTTTTCGAGCTCATGGCCTCCGACGAATCGAGGGCCTTGCGTCATTTGTTTTTTGCTGAGCGCGCCGCCTCGAAAATTCCCGACATCGGCGACGACGTACAGGCCAGACCGGTCACGAAGGTCGCCATCATTGGCGCGGGCACCATGGGTGGCGGTATTGCGATGAATTTTGTCAATGTCGGCATTCCGGTTGTGATTCTGGAAATGACGCAAGAGGCGCTTGATAAAGGCATCCAGACCATTCGTTCAAATTACGAGAACAGTGCTAAGCGGGGTAAGCTCAAGCTTGAACAGCTTGAGCAACGCATGAGCCTGATCCAGCCCACTTTGTCTTATGGCGATCTTGGTGCCTGCGATATGGTGATTGAAGCGGTTTTCGAAGACATGGCGGTGAAAGAGCAGGTGTTCAAGCATCTCGATACCGTGATGAAGCCTGGCGCCATCCTTGCAAGCAATACCTCCACGCTGGATGTTGACAAAATTGCAGCCTTCACCAAGCGCCCGCAGGATGTCATCGGCACCCATTTCTTCAGCCCGGCTAATGTGATGCGCTTGCTTGAGGTGGTGCGCGGCAAGGAAACCGCAAAGGATGTGCTCGCAACCACCATGAAACTTGCCAAGTCGATCAAAAAGACCGCGGTCGTCTCGGGCGTTTGCGATGGCTTCATCGGTAACCGCATGATCGAACAGTATTCCCGACAAGGGCTGCTGCTGCTTGAGGAAGGGTGCAGTCCCTCGCAGGTCGACAAGGCGCTGGAGTCATGGGGTATGGCCATGGGGCCTTTTCGAATGGCTGATCTTGCAGGCAACGATGTGGGCTGGTACATCCGCAAACGACGTTATGTGGAGCGCCCCGACATGAAGTACCCCAAGATTGCCGATAAGCTTTGCGAAATGGGGCGTTTCGGTCAGAAGACCGCCAAGGGTTGGTATCAGTACCTTCCGGGCAAAAGGGATGCAATCCCGGATCCTGTGGTGGATGACCTGATCATCAAGCACCGTGAATCGATGGGCATGAAGCCGCGCAAGATCGGTCATGACGAAATCGTTCACCGGCTGATTTTTGCCCTGGTCAACGAGGCAGCGAAAATTCTTGAAGAGGGCATTGCCTTGCGCGCCTCTGACATCGATATGGTTTATATCACGGGATACGGCTTTCCGGCTTTTCGCGGCGGACCGATGTGTTATGCCGATACCCTCGGTTTATTCAATGTGGTGCAAACCATGCAGCAATTTGCGAGCAATCCCCATGCAGCGCCCGAGTTCTGGACGCCTGCGCCCTTGCTTGCGCGCCTTGTGCAAGAGGGCAGGGGATTCCAGGCCTAGGTCAAGTCGGTCTTAAGCCTTGGCGTGCTCGATGCGCGTTCACGCCAAAGTCAAATTTCCAAAGGAGAGTCAGGATGCGAGACGCAGTGATTGTTTCAACCGCCCGAACACCGCTTGCCAAAAGTTGGCGTGGTGCTTTCAACATGACGCACGGTGCAACCCTCGGTGGTCTGGCTGTTCAAGCAGCGGTTGAGCGGGCGGGAGTGGCAGCCGATGAAGTCGAAGATGTGATCATGGGTTGCGCGAATCCGGAAGGTGCAACCGGCGCCAATATCGCCAGGCAAATTGCATTGCGTGCAGGTCTTCCGGTCACCGTACCCGGAATGACGGTCAACAGGTTTTGCTCCAGCGGCTTGCAGACGATCGCGCTAGCGGCGCAACGTATCCGCGCTGGCGAGGGCGATGTGTATGCCGCAGGCGGTGTCGAGAGTATTTCTTGCGTTCAAAACGAGATGAACAAACATATGCTGACCGACCCCTGGCTGATCGAGCACAAGTCAGAGATTTACTGGAACATGCTGCAAACCGCCGAGCAGGTAGCCAAGCGCTACCAGATTCCTCGCGATCTGCAGGATCAGTACGGCGTGCAAAGTCAGCAGCGTGCAGCCGCTGCGCAGGCAGCCGGCTTAACCCAGGCCGAAATGATCGCGGTCAAAACGACCATGGCGACGGTCGATAAAGTGACCGGCATGGTCGTGACGCAGGACGTGACGGTTGAACGCGATGAAGGCATCCGGGCCGATACCACCTATGAGGCTGTATCGGGAATCAAACCGGCGATTTCGGGCGGTGTGATTGCGGCAGGCAATGCCTCGCAGTTCTCCGACGGCGCTGGCGCTTGCATCGTGATGGACGAAGCCCTGGCGTCCAAGCGCGGATTAGAACCGCTCGGACGATTCGTCGGCTTTGCGATTGCAGGACTTGAGCCCGATGAAATGGGTATTGGGCCGGTTTACGCCATCCCCAAGCTGCTTAACCGGCACGGACTTGCGGTCCACGACATCGATTTGTGGGAGCTTAACGAAGCCTTTGCGGTGCAGGTGATTTATTGTCGCGACAAGCTCGGTATCGATCCCGACCGCTTGAATGTGAATGGCGGTGCGATTGCGGTAGGTCACCCCTATGGGATGTCGGGGCAACGTTTGCTCGGCCATGCGCTGATTGAGGGCAAACGCCGGGGCGCAAAGCGGGTTGTGGTCACCATGTGTATCGGCGGTGGCATGGGCGCAGCAGGCCTTTTTGACGTGCTCTGAGTTTTGCTGATCGTGGAATGACCGAGGTCCATGCGATCGATGATTCAAACTTGACGCGTCAGGCGCTTGCTACAAGCCTGGCAAGCGCTCCCGGGACCTTGCTGACCATTCCCTTCTTGCGCTTTCTTGGTGTCGAGAGTGTGCGCTACCTGCCTGGTGATGCGGTTCTTCGTCTGGCCATTGAGCCGCATCTTCAAAACAGTTTTGATCGGGTGCATGGCGGGGTCTCGATGACCCTGCTGGATGTTTGTATGGCTATGGCCGCACGCTCATTGATCAACGAGTCGCTTGCGGTCTCGGCGCAGGGTGAATCCCACGGTGTGGTCACGATCGAAATGAAGACGTCCTTTCTAGCCCCTGGCGTCGGGACCCTTTTTGCCCGTGGCGCCTGTCTGCAAAAAGGTGCAAGTCTTTTATTTTGTGAAGGGCAGCTTTTTGACCTGCAGGGCGGACTTGTTGCGAAAGCGAGTGGCACATTCAAGGCGATTCGTCGCAGCTAATTTTCTTAACGTTCGAGATGGAATAACAAACGAGGACCTTGTATGACAATTCATAACCGACGTATTGTGCTGGCTGCACGCCCCCGTGGTGTGGTGACGAGCGATTGTTTCAGGATCGAAGACCAGACGCTGGGGTCACTCGAATCGGGCCAGGTACTTGTGCGCAATCACTACATGTCGCTTGACCCCTACATGCGTGGGCGCATGGACGATGCCAAAAGCTATGCGGCGCCGCAAGCCATCGGCCAGACCATGCAGGGAGCCACGGTAGGTGTGGTCGAGCAAAGCAACAACCCGCAGTTTGTCGTCGGTGATTCGGTGGTGGGCATGTTTGGCTGGCAGCACTACGGTTTGAGCGATGGCCGAGGCATCACAAAAATCGATACCTCGAAGATTCCGATGTCTGCCTTCATCGGCGTGATGGGGATGCCGGGCGCGACCGCCTGGTACGGTTTGAACCGGATTATCGATCCCAAGCCTGGTGAAACCATCGTGGTCTCGGCTGCAGCCGGTGCGGTGGGTGCGGTGGTGGGCCAATTGGCCAAGTTCAAAGCTTGTCGCGTGGTGGGCGTTGCCGGTGGCGCTGAGAAATGTCAGCTTGTCACGGAAACCTTTGGCTTTGACGCTTGTATCGACTATAAAGCGGGGCGCTTGTATGAGGATCTGGCTGCCGCAACGCCAGACGGCATCGATGGCAATTTTGAGAACGTTGGCGGCCCTGTGCTTGATGCGGTGTTGCGGCGGATGAATGGCTTTGGACGGATCGCAGTCTGTGGGCTGATCGCAGGCTATAACGGTGAGGATATCGCGCTCAAAAGCACCCGTTCGATTCTGGTCAACCGCCTGAAAGTTCAAGGTTTTATTATTTCTGAACATTTGGGCGATTGGCCTAAGGCACACGCCGAAATCGGTCAGGCGATCATTGAGGGGCGGCTTCTCTACAAAGAGACGGTTGCCGAGGGCCTTGAACAGGCGCCTGAAGCCTTCATCGGACTGCTCCAGGGCAAGAATCTGGGCAAACAACTTGTGAAGCTTATTTAGTCGGTCCCCGGGCAGCGCGGGTGTCGCTGCAACGCTATGTCTTGCTTTGGGAGCCTAAGGGTATGAAAACATTCGCAGGTCGTTGTGCGGTCATCACAGGGGCAGGCAGCGGCTTTGGTCGCGAGTTTGCAAAGCTGGCTGCGGCCAGACAGATGAATCTGGTGCTTGCCGATGTCCAGGCAGATGCCTTAGAAGCGGTTGCCAGCAGTTTGCAGGCCGACGGTCGCGAAGTGCTTGCACAGCGTTGTGACGTGGCCGAGGAAGGGCAAGTGCGTGCCTTGGCCGATGCTGCCTTTGATCGATTCGGGGCTGTGCACCTGCTTTTCAACAATGCAGGTGTTGCGACCGGCGGCTTGTCCTGGGAGGCAAGTACCGCTGACTGGCAATGGGTGCTTGGTGTGAACCTGATGGGTGTGGTTCACGGCATTCAGGCCTTCGTGCCGCGCATGATCGCAGGCGGGGAGGAAGGTCATGTGATCAACACCGCATCAGTGGCTGGTTTATTGTCGCCACCGCTGATGGCTGTTTATAACGTTTCAAAACATGCAGTGGTTACCTTGAGCGAAACGCTTCATCACGATTTGCGTCTTCAAGGCAGCAGGCTTGGCGTGACCGTCTTATGTCCTGCCTTTGTTCCCACGGGTATTGCTGATTCAGCACGCAATCGGCCTGCGCATCTGGAGCGCGGACGCGAACCGACCGCTTCTGAAATTGCGGCGCGGCAAAGCAGCGACAAGGCGGTGAGTTCGGGCAAGATCAGCGCCGCCCAAGTGGCGCATATGACTTTCGATGCGATTGAGGCGCAGCAGTTTTATTGCGTCACGCATCCCAAAATTATGCCTTCGGTACAAAGCCGTTGCGAGGACCTCGCGCAGTTGCGCAATCCGACCGACCCCTTTGCCCACAAGCCTGAGGTAAAAAACCGCATGGAGGGTGCAGCTCCGAGCTCACAAGCATGAATGAATCGCTTCGCTTAAAGCCGCAATTTGACTTCATCGCGCTGCCGAGTCTTCCGGCGGGGATGCGCTTGCATGTGGCAAGCTGCGGGGATCCAAGTCATCCGCTGTTGATTCTTTTGCACGGCTTTCCGGAGTACTGGGCTGCCTGGGAGGATGTGATGCCTTGGTTGGCGCGCGACTTTCATGTGCTTGCCCCCGATTTGCGGGGCTTTAACCGCTCGGATAAACCGCAGGAGCTCAAAGCCTATCGTGCGTCGGCTGTGGCAGCGGATGTACTTGCGCTTATGGATCACTGCGGACATGAGCAGGCTTTTGTGGCCGCCCATGATTGGGGTGGTGCGATCGCCTGGAAGCTTGCCATCAGCGATCCGCATCGCCTGAGAGCGCTTGCGATTTGTAACGCACCGCATCCTTACTTGTTTGCAAGAGCGCTGATGGAAAATGAAGCGCAGCAACAAGCAAGTGCTTACATGAACTGGTTGAGAAAGCCAGGTTCGGAAGACGCTTTGCTGGCTGATGATTGCGCTTTACTCGAGCGATTTTTCCTCGGTGTATCAGGCCTCGGCAAACGAAAGCCAATTTGGTGGACCGACGCGCGGCGGGCTGCCTACCGCGAAGCCTGGACGCAGGCCGGCGCCATGCTGGCCGGCACCCATTACTACCGCGCTGCACCCTGGTACCCAGGCCAAGCTGTGCAAAGCCTCAATCCGAAGGACTTTCAGGTTGGCTGTCCGAGTCTGGTGATTTGGGGTGAAGACGATCAAGCACTGCTGCCGCTGCTGCTCGATGGGCTTGACGAAGTGGTGCCGAACTTGCGGGTCGAGCGCCTGGCAAGGGCGAGTCATTGGCTTTTACATGAGCATCCGGTGGTGATCGCACAAATGCTGCGCGACTACTTTTTAGACCAGATGGAGCTTGAATGAACGTTACAGATTTTCGTTTTCTTCATACGCTTAGGGTGCGCTGGGCAGAAGCCGATATGCAGTCCGTCGTGTTTAATGCGAACTATCTTCTGTATTTCGACGTTGCAAGCACCGAGTACTTTCGCCAGGTGAGCGGTGGCGACAGAGATATTTTAAAGGCTGTTTTTGATCGGCTTTATGTGGTGAAGTCCACGATCGAGTACCTGCAAGCGGCCCGATTTGACGATGAGCTTGTGATCGGCGTGAAGACGGCGCGTATCGGTCGAAGCAGTATGACGGTTGAATTTGGAATTTTTCGGGGCGAGCAACATCTTATTCGCGGCGAAAATATTTATGTTTACGCTGAGGATGGAAAGTCACTGCCCTTGCCAGAGGATTTCAAGCAAAGGATCGATGCGCTTGAGGCTCAGGTGCTTTGAGCATTGCTCCAGAAGCGCTCCGAATAAGTCAGTGTGGCTGCATGGCCAACCCAGGTCCGCTCCCAGATCTGGGCTGCACCGTGGGCCCATAGCCGCAGGATCGTACTTTGGCGGGTTCCATAAGTCGCTGTGTTCACAAAGACCGATCCGAGTTCGGTTTCGCGGGCAAGGCCAAGGCCGGTGTCGGGAAGATCCTGGATGTTTGGCGCTCGGCGATCCGAGAGGGCTTCCCATCCAGCCTGGCACCAGGCCTTGGCTGAAAAATCCTTCGCGTTTTGCATCGCTTGCAAAAGCACAAGTTGCTTGGGCCATTGCGCCTTTCTGGGTCCATTGGAGACCGAACCAAAACCTGTGCTGATCGGCCCGCTCTGCGCTTCGTCATGGGTGATCCAACTGGCCGTTTTCAGGCGCGCAGCAAAGCGAATCAGGTGAAAGCCCGCAAAGTCGCTAAAGCTTGCAGGATTTGCATTCTGGGAGCCGTCTTGAAGTGCTTGCACGGTGAGTAGGCCGCGGCTTGGCCGTATCGCTTGGCTGTCGCCTTCCGGTTTTGATTCTCGAATGTTGGTGAGCGCAGCGAGCGTTGCCTCGGTCTGGTTAAAAAGAAGCCAGGCCCCGCCCGCTTGCAGATCGCGCCCGCCGACAAGCGCAGGATTGTCGAGCCAGGGTGCTAAAGGTAAGCTTGGGCGGCTGAGCCATTCATCGCGATTGGCCCACATCGACAAGACCAGTTCCTCATCGGGTGTCCACCGCCAGACGATCACACACATCGTCGAAAGGTTTCGATATGTCGCTCAAGCTTGGGCGCAAAATTGCGAAGCTGCATGGTCCAATGTGGATCCATCAAAGCTTGATAACGATCTAAAGCGTTTAACGAAGGAAAGTCGCAAAGCGCATCCATCCAGGTGATGAAGGCTCGATCTGCAGGAACGCGTTGCTGCAGTTCATGGCGTGGCAAATGCCCATCGCGTGGCAGATGTTCATGGCCTGGCAAATCGAGTCGTCCAGAGGCGCTCCGAGGCAAGGTTTCTGTCGCCTTGGTTTCATCGGCCACAGGCTTGGCGCTGCGAAAGCCATCGGCGTCCAATGATTCATGGATCAGGCGTGTGATACGGTCCTGGCTCGCAAAGGCCCGCCAGGCGCTCAGAATCTGCGGCTCAAGCGCCTGATCAGCCTTAAAGTAAATATAGCGATAAAACATCAGCTTTCGTCTTGCAGGGCATAGGGCAGGGGAAGCGGCTGCCCAAGCAGCTCAGAGGCGCTGTCGGTTCTTCCCTCGGCAAGAATCAGCGCAAGCGGGCAGGATTGGCGCGTTTGCGCATCGGTGGTGGCAAGCTCCCACAGGCTTTGGCCGCTGGTACCCGGGCAGCGGGCAAGGCTCACGATATTGAGTTCTGGATTGGATGCCTCACCGAGTGCTTGGCCGGGCTCGGGGAGGCTTTGCTTGGGGTCGTCAACCCGATACAAAAAGCTGCGGCGTTTCAGCTTTCCAAGGTACTGACTGCGCGCCACCACTTCCTGCCCGGGGTAACAACCCTTTTTAAAGTTCACACCGCCGATACGCTCAAAGTTGAGCATTTGTGGTACGAAGCGCTCGCTCACTGTCGCATCGATCCAGGCCTCTGCCGAGAGCAGCTGCAACCAGTGCCAGGTCGGTGTAAGCCCCTCGCCTGGATCCCTGGCCTTGAGCCAGTACAGCGAACGTTGAATCGAGGTTCCGGCCTTGATGGTCGCGCTCGGGATCCGAAGCTGCAAAGCGTCCTGCGGCAGTGTCAAGGCTGTTCCGATTTGGCCATAGATGTGCAGGGGTTCGGCTGCTTCATCGATACTCAGTTTGGCGCGCAACACAAACATGCGCAGCCGCTTGAGCATGCTCGCGCTCAGGGATCGGTCGATGATCAAAGCGTAAGCGCTTTCGCTTTCGGCGGTTTTTGCGAGCCAACCCGTCAAGTACAAGCGCCCTTTGGGATTGCAATAGCCGGTCCACTGGGCATCGCCAGGTGCTTGTAAGGCCATGACATCGCTTGTGAGTTGGGACTGCAAAAAGTTCGCCGCGTCGCGGCCTTCGATCAACAAAACACCGAGATGGGGAAGGCAGCCTTCAGCGTGAAAGCTATCCGAATCGCTGAGGCTGCCTGGCTCAGGCGGGTGGTTGATAAGGTCGAAAGGCTTTGCGACGTGGTTGCTTGTTGGGTTCATGACGGGGCCCACAGTAAATTTTGATGCGCTAGCGTTGGTGTGGTCGGGTTGGTGATGGTTTTGTTCGCTCCTGCCACGGTGCAAGTGAGGTCATACAATTAAGGCTTTAAGCAAAGATCGCGCAGAGCAAGGCCTGATGCCATGTATTTCCTGAACAGCCCGCGCACGCCGCACACGCGAACCGATGCTTGAGATTAACAAAAGCCCTCTGATCGCTCATCGTCATGCCCTTTTTTTAAGGCGCCTGTCGCTAGCCTTTGCGACATTGGTATCGATCATCCTGGGCTTGAGTTACGCGGAGTTTCGCTTTTCAGCCGCTTATGGGCCGCTACCGGCTGAGGCCGGGAAGGCAGCCGAGCTTGTGATTGAGCGCGGACTTGGCCTGAAACAGGTGATCGAAAGGGCAACGCCGCGCGCATTCTCACCCCGCGTTCTGCATTGGCTTTGGGCAAAACAACGTCTTGGCGCTGCGTCGGTCAAGGCGGGTGTTTACACGCTTGAAGCGGGCCTGAAGCTTCCTGATTTGCTCAATCGCATGGCCAATGATCAAGGCAAGCGCCTCGAATGGCAGGTCCTTGAAGGTCAGTCCCTCGATCAGGTGCGCCGCGCCTTGGCAAAGATGCCTTACCTGCGGCATGAGAGCACATCGTGGTCAAGCGAGCAATTGCAACAGGTGCTCGACAAAAGGATCAAAAGCGCTCCCGCGCTCGGTTTCCTCGAGGGGCTCTTGTTTCCCGACACCTACCGTTACGTGCCGGGCATGAGTGATCTGGACTTGCTCAGTGTGGCTTGTCAGCGCCAGATCGAGCGACTCCAAAGCATCTGGGCACAGCGCCCTCAGGACTATCCCTTGCAGTCCGCTTCAGAACTCTTGATTTTGGCTTCGATCGTTGAAAAGGAAACCGCTCATCCCGACGATCGTTCCCGTGTGGCTGCGGTATTCCTGAATCGACTCAGGCTGGGGATGCGCTTGCAAAGCGATCCGACCGTGAACTATGGCATGCCTGCCACAGCGCTGGGAAAGCTAAGCCGCAAGGCATTGCAGACCGATCATCCTTACAATACCTACACGCGTTTGGGTCTGCCACCGACGCCGATTGCGATGCCGGGTGAGGCCTCGCTCTTGGCCTCGATTCGGCCAAGCGCCGAACAAAGCCTTTATTTTGTTGCGCGTGGCGATGGAAGCAGTGAGTTTTCGCTGACCTTGGCGCAGCACAACGATGCAGTGGATCGGTTTATCCGCAAGCGTGCGCCATGAATGCCAGATCGGGGATGGAATCAATCGGAGTGAGACAGCGCCTCATCACACTTGAAGGGATTGATGGTGCGGGCAAAAGCACGCACATCAAAGCCATGGCGCAGCTTTTGCAAGAGCAGGGCGGCTCCGTGCTGGTCAGTCGCGAGCCCGGGGGCAGTGCGCTGGCCGAACGACTGCGCGAGCTTTTGCTGCACGAACCGATGGGCTCCTTCACCGAACTTCTTCTGATTTTCGCAGCGCGTAACGATCATGTGGAGCGCTCGATCCGGCCGGCGCTCGCCAGGGGTCAGTGGGTGCTTTGTGATCGATTCACCGACGCTACCTGGGCTTATCAGGGTGCAGGTCGCGGGATGGACGCAGCGCAAATTGCATGGCTTGAGGCATCGGTGCACGCAGATGTACAACCGCTTCGAACCTACTGGTTTGATCTCGATCCGATGGAAGCGGCAAAACGACGCGCGCTTAGCCGCGGCAGCGCCGATCGCTTCGAATCTGAAGACCTGCGTTTTTTCGAACGCGTGAGAACGGGCTATCAAGAGCGAGCTGCTTTACGACCCGATTGCTTTTTTCGCATCGATGCCTCGCAAAACCAATCGCAGATCGCTGAGCTCCTACTCAATGACCTGAAAGAATGCATTCAAAGCCTGCCGGCAGGTGCCCCAATCATCGGGTCGGATTGTGCTTAGCTGGCAGGATGCGCCCTGGCTGAAACCCGTCTGGCAGCAGTTACTGCAGACCGAGCATCGTCATGCGCATGCGCTAGCGATCGAATCGCAGCCAGGTCTCGGTACGGAGGCGATGTTGCAAGCTTATGTCGCGAAGCGGCTTTGTGAGGGCCGAGAGCGAAGCGATTCAAGCGCACTTGCCTGCGGAAGCTGTCCCTCCTGCCAATGGCTTGCGCAGCATCAGCATCCGGATTTGCGCTGGGTACGCCCTGAGGCCTTAAGCTTGAATGAGAGCGGTGAAGAAGGCGAAGCCGACGCAAAAGGCAAGGTCGCCAAGCCATCAAACGAGATTCGGATTGATCAGATCCGGCCGCTTGAGAGCTTTTTGCAAGTGGCGTCGCACCGAGCCGGCGCTCGCATTGTCTGGCTTGAGCCTGCGCAAACACTGAATCGGCCTGCGGCCAATGCCCTGCTGAAGATGCTGGAAGAGCCGGGCGATGCTTCGCTTTGGATACTTTCGACCCCGCGACTCAGCGGATTGATGCCTACGATTCGCTCCCGCTGCATCACTGTGTCGGTGAATCCTCCGCCGGCTAAGCAAGCGCAAGCCTTTTTACAGCAACTGCTTCACGAAGCGGCATGCGCGAAGCCACACGCAGCGCAGTACGAGCCGGCCTTGCTGGGACTTGCTCTGGGCTTGAGCCATCATGCGCCTTGGCGCGCGAAAGAACGACTGGAAGCACCACTTCTGGCCGAACAAAGTCGCTGGCTGCATGCTTTAGCTCAGCTGCCTTCGGGCTGGTTCTCGCAGCTGGCAAGTCACTGGGCTGATTGCGAAGCGCTGGATTGGTTCGAGCTGCTCGAACGCTGGGTGATCGATTTGCTGCAGGCACGTTATCTGCTCGATCCGATTTACTTCAAAGCCTATGCCGCAGCGGCGCAGACGCGCGCAGGGGGCTTAAAGCTGCCGCAATGCTTTCAAATCATCAACCGTCTGCTTGCGATGAAGTCCAGCCTGCGCCATCCGTTAAACCCGCGTCTTCACGCCGAGTCTGCCTTGTTGCACTATGCTGAGCTGGTGGGCCAGTCGGGCTGAGTCAACGCCCGTGTATTGAGGAATGATCGTGATCGATTCGCACTGCCATCTTGATTTTGAAGATTTCAATAGCGACCGCGAGGCGGTTCTTGAACGCATGGCGCAAGCGGGCGTACAACAGGCGGTTTGTATCAGTGTGAAGCTCGATGACCTTCCCGCCGTACTTGCCTTGGCGCAAGCAAAACCACAGTTGTGGGCAACCGTTGGGGTGCATCCTGATTACGAGCAGGTGCAAGAGCCAAGCGTCGAACAGCTTTGCAAGCTTGCCGATCATCCCAAAGTCATCGCCATTGGAGAAACAGGGCTTGATTACTTCAGGCTGAAGGGTGATTTATCCTGGCAAAGGGAGCGCTTTCGTTGCCACATCCGAGCCGCTAGGCAAGCTGGTCTGCCGCTGGTGGTTCATACGCGAGCGGCAAGCGCTGACACCCTGGCCTTGATGCGCGAGGAGGGCGCATCTGAATGCGCCGGCGTGATGCATTGCTTCACCGAAGATTGGGAAACCGCGCGTGCCTCGCTTGATCTGGGGTTTTACATCTCCTTTTCAGGCATCGTGACCTTCAAGTCAGCCGCTGCACTGCGAGAGGTGGCAAAGAAGATTCCGTTAGACCGCATACTTGTGGAAACCGATGCGCCTTATCTCGCGCCTGTACCGCATCGCGGCAAACGCAACGAGCCGGCCATGGTGGTGGCTACAGCGCGTTTTCTTGCCGATTGGCTGCAGCTTGACTTTGATGAGTTCTCAGCCCTTACTGATAGTAATTGTTATCGTTTATTCAAACGCTTACAGCCGCTTCATATCACTTGACCATGCTTGATGTTCGTGATGCGCCGCTTGTCCCATCCGTCTCATTTCTGAGAGGATTCTCAACGGCGCAGCGTATTCCAATCCTGCGAAGTATCCTGACCGTACAGAGCACCCTCAAGCGCGCCGCCTGGCTTGCTGTGATGTTTTGGCTTGGCTTCCCGGTGGCTGCAATCAGTCAGTCAACGCCTGGCACCGAAGCGCTTGACCCGACTGCATCGCAACCGATCTTTGAAGCAATCCGACGCGATGAGGTTTTCCGTTTGATGCGTATCATCGATACCGAATTTCGAACCAAAGCGCTGCCATCGCATCCGCTATGGGGTTCGCTGTTGCATAGTGCGGCGGCCGAGCGCGCGCCACAATGTCTGCGCTATTTGCTTAGCCGTAGCGATTTGCCGGTCGATGCAAGTAATCTGCGGGGCGAAACCGCTTTGATGCTTGCTGCAAAACATGGCGATCTCGCCATGGCTGAGCAATTGCGCAAGCGTGGTGCGGAAATCAACCGACCCGGGTGGACTGCCTTGCACTATGCTGCCGCCTTCGGCCACACCTCGATGGTCGATTGGTTGCTCGGTCATGATGCCTACATCGACGCGGAGTCGCCGGGCAAAGTCACGCCGTTGATGATGGCCGTACGCGAGGGGCATGAGGCAGTCGCGATGCATTTGGTGCGCCTGGGCGCAGATATCAGCTACCGAAGCCAGGCAGGCTTTACAGCCATCGACTACGCGCGGCAACAGGGGCGAGATCAGTTTGCGCTTTGGCTTCTCGACCGGATTCGATAGAAAGCCTCCCATCAGAAAGCTTTCGCATCGAATTTGCGCATAATCAATATTATGTCAACTCAAACCTGTGTGCAGGCTCAGGCTGTCTGGCAGGATGCACTGACCGTTTATGTGGATCCGGCCATGCGGACGATTCAAGCCTTGGCCTTGCAGGGACAAAGGCGTTTTCACATCCTTGAGCTTGGCTTTGGATCGGGCCTGAATCTAAGCGCCTTGATCGATGCCTGGTCAACGCATGCTTGCCCTGATTGGGAGCTCTATCTTCATAGCGTTGAGCCTGACCCGCCAGATCCGGATGCCTTGCAGGCTTATTGGCATGCGTTTGCTGCTGCCGGATGCAGGTTGTCAGCACGCTGCTGGTTGGAGCGTCTGGATCCCGACTTTGCTTATGCCCTGCCAGGCTTGCATCGGTTCAAGATCAGCAAGGGTATGCTTTTTGATTTGCATGTGGCCAAGCTTGACGAGGCCCTTGTTCGATTGAACGCCTGCTTCGATCTGGTTTTTATGAAGGGCTTCGCAAACCCACACACAGCGGGGATTTGGCGAGGCGCAGTGATCCGCGCCATGCGAAAACAGCTCGCTCAAGGGGCGCTGCTTTTAGGCGAGGGTTTTCCGAATGGGTTTTGTGATCGGCTCAGCGAGCTTGAGTTTGATGTGCGCCAGCATCGCATCGGCCTGGGCCAAAGATGGCGCCTTCAGGCGCAGTATCGCCCTTTCAGGCGACCTAAAGTTCAGGCGAGATCCGAGCCCATTCGGGATTTGCTGATTATCGGTGCGGGCCTCGCAGGTCAATGCATGGCAAGAGCTGCTTCGATGCGCGGTTTGGGCGTGAGCTGTATCGACCCGAAGGCGCAGCAAGATCAGCAGCCATCAGCGCAACTTCCTGCGTTTTTAGAGCATTTGCATGCTTCGCCGGACGACAATGCGCTCGCACGCTTAAGTCGTGCTGCGCTTTTGTCGTCGTATCGACGCGCCGCTGAAGGGTCGATGTCGCTGCTTGAAACACGTGCTGTGGGCCGCATGCTTTCAGGGTCAAGCGAAGCAGCGTTTCTTGCCTGGCAAGCTCGCTTGCTCGCTAAGGATCAGGTATCGGATTTGCCCTTGAATCCTTGGAGTGCGCTTTGTCAACGACATGATGCGTCGCAGATTTTTTTCCCGAGGTCAAGGGCAATGGCACTGCCCGATCAACTTGCCACGCAGCCGATTCGTGCGCCTGTGGCAAAACTTTTTCGCGAAGCCAAGGGCTGGGTAGCGCTTGATGAGCAAGGTGTTGTGCTGGCTCAAGCGGGAGCCCTTGTGCTGTGCAGTCCGCAGGCCTTGTGCGAGCTTGGATTTCATCAAGGCACCGAGTTGCAGACCCGTCCTGGTGTAAGCATGGTCATTGATCTGCGGATGCTTGCGAGCAATCATCCGGTATGGTCGTTGTCAACAATTGTGTCGGACCAGCATCAGCTGGTTCGCCTGGATGATCCCGCAAGGCTTTTGGTCGGTTCGCTTTACGGGAATCCAACGGACAATGAGGCCAAAGAATGCTTGTTCGGTGCAGTGCAACGCTTGCTCGGTCTCAAGGCTGATGCGGCCTATGCGCTTTCGCAGGCTCCAGCCAGCTTGTGGCGTGGGCTGCGCTATAGCGCCCCGGATCATTTGCCGATGATTGGCGCGCTTGCGGATCTACCGGCAATCGGTTTGCAGTTTGAGCAACTCAAATCGAATACCCGCCTTCCGATACCAAGGCTTGAGCAGGCCTATGCGTTAACCGCGCTCGGTTCTCGCGGTGCGCTGTGGGCGCCTTTTGGCGCTGAAGTTGTGCTTGACCTGATGCAGGCCATCCCCTGCCCTTTGACGGCCGACCTTTTATGGGCGATTGATCCGGCGCGCGGCTTGGTCCGTCAGATGCGTCGTGGCATCAGGCACAATGCCTGATCGCCAGCCCAGGGGATGAACGATGGCCACAGCATCAGGATTTGATTGCAGCAAGTGCCCTGGCTATTGTTGCACCTACCCCCGAATTGTGATCAGTCTGAAGGACTTGACTCGTATCGCGAGGCACTTCGAGATCAGCGAGGATGAGGCGCGTCGCCAATTCACCAAGCCCTATAAGGATCAGGGCATGGATGAGATTGTCCTCAAGCATCAACGCGACAGCATTTACGCCTCGGTTTGCCGGTTTTTCGACACCGCGGCAAGACGTTGCACGATTTATAAGGCTCGCCCGAAGGTGTGCCGGAATTATCCGCACGGCAAACGCTGCGGTTACTACGAGTTTCTTCAGTTTGAGCGCGATCAGCAAGACGATCCAGATTTTATACCTTCAGCCTGAGCGAGCGGCTTGGCGAACTTTTCCAGCAAACGCGGCGATGTCGTTGTGTACTGCAAGTGGATGGTTTTGCCAGGATAAACATAATCGCAGGAAGCATATGCGGCAAGGCATGCTTCATGAAATCCCGATACGATCAGTTTCTTTTTCCCAGGATACGACGCGATGTCGCCGATGGCAAAAATTGCTTGGCGACGGGTTTCAAAGCGTGCCGGGTCAACCGGAATATGGCCGGCTCGCATCCCAAGTTCCCAATTGAGCAAATGATCGGTTTTCGGTGACAAGCCGTGACAGATCAGAAGGTGATCGGCAGGCAGACGGACAAGGCCGCTTTTGTCGGGCGCTCTTTGTTCCATATCGATTCCCACAAGCCTGCCGCTTTGCTCATCAACGCAAAGGCCGCGGATTGTTGCCTGGTGAATCCGCAAGCGTCCCTGCCTGAGGGCTTCGGACAGGATGAGGCTGCTTGGTTCGGCGTCTTCATCCTGCATCGTTCTGAGGCCACTGCGTGCGATGAGATCAATCGATGCGGGTGCATGCGCTGCCGGGTATTGAAGCAAACGCTTCACAAGCGCCATCGCGCGCCTGCCACCACCGCTAATCAGGATGCGCTTTTGCTTGAGCGAATGTTCATCAGAAGGTAAGACGCCGTACCAAAGTTGTGAATTTTCAAGCGCTTGTGCAGCCTCTAGTCTTAGCCGCTTCGGCGCAAAGGCACCCACGCCCGATGCGACAAACACCGCCGCAAATCGCTCCTGGTTCAAGAGCGACGATGCGTGATCGCAGGAGGCTGCTGCGCTTGGAAAAAAGCTCAGCCTGAATCCGACTTTTTCGTCCCCGCTGACATCGCCGATGAGGGTGTTCAGACAAAGCCTCGGGTTGGCGATTTGCGCCTGAGACCAAAGTCTTTGCACCAATTCGAATGCCCGGACCGATTCAAAACCTGGAATGTCAAAAATTGGTTTATCGCCATAAAGTTCGTAGCACTGGCCTCCGATCTCAGGCAGCGAATCGACGATGGTGCAGGCAATGTCAAGAAGACCGAGTTGGAAAGCCAGATACAAGCCGCTGGGACCGGCGCCCACGATGATGACCTGCCCGGGCCTGCCAGCGCTGGCTTGATTCTGAGCTTCCATGCTGGAGGACTCCTGAAAGTCGCTGCCTTTCATCAGCCTGCCGCAAAGCGCCGCATGTTGTCGAACATCGCAAACCAGGGCGTTGTGTCGGTCCAAGCGGGGTCGGTCCAGGAAAGCTGCCGGGCAAGAAATGAACGCTCCGGATGCGGCATCACAATCAGCACCCTGCCCTCGGAGGCGCAAAGACTTGCGATGCCTTCAGGCGAGCCGTTGGGATTTTCAGGATAAAGGCTGGCAATCGAACCGTCTGCGAGCGCATAGCGCATGCCGACGATCGCGCGATCGATTGAAGCGGGGTCATCAAAGCTTGCTCGCCCTTCCCCGTGCGATACAACGATCGGCAATAAGGACCCGGCAAAGCCCTCAAGCCATGGGCTGTCTATGGCTTCGACCCTGACAAGGCTCAAGCGGCCCTCAAACTGACCCGAACGATTTTTCAGAAAACGCGGCCAGTGCTCTGCACCCGGGATGATTGACTTGAGTTGCACCATCATCTGACAGCCATTACAAACGCCTAGGCTGAAGCTGTCCTCGCGCGCGAAAAACTGCGCAAACTGATCTTTCAACTGCGTATGAAGCAGGATGCTTTTTGCCCATGCGCTGCCTGCACCGAGCACATCGCCATAGGAAAAGCCGCCACAGGCAGCCAGACCACGAAAACCTTCAGTCCCATCGTTGAGCGAGAAGCGTCCTGCGATCAGGTCGGTCATGGTCACGTCGACCGCTTCAAAGCCCGCACGGGTGAAGACTGCAGCCATTTCCTTGTGGCTGTTGACGCCCTGTTCGCGAAGAATTGCGACCCGGGGGGGCTTAAGACCCACCATGGCCGGTGCAGCGATCGATCTGCGAGCGCTGAGGCTTTCTGAAGGCGCTGATCGGAGCATTGACAAGGGTCGATTCAAACGCTCGTATTCCTCCCGAGCGCAATCGGCATCGTCACGCAAACTCGCCATCCGGTACGAAGGCTCAGTCCAAATTGCTTGCAACACTGAACGATCTTCTTCGTATAACAACTTTGCATCGCGATAAATACTGATCCGGTCCTGTGGGTTGACACGACCCACCACATGCGTGCATTTCGAGAGCCCCTGAGCACGCAGACGGGCAAAGACCTGATCGCGGTCCTTAGGACTCACCTGGATCACGACGCCAAGCTCTTCGTTAAAAAGCGCCTCAAGGGTTTTCTCATGACGCTGAACGCTGACTTGATCGGGGCGAATCTTGAAGTCTCCCCAGTCAGCAGCCTGTGCGTCCATCGTGAGCAAGTCAAGGTTGATACTCGCCCCGCAACGGCCAGCAAAACACATCTCGCAAACACAGGCCCATAAGCCACCGTCGCTGCGGTCATGAACCGCCTGCACCAAGCCTTCACGGATCAGCGCTGACAGCGTTGGCGCAAGAGCCATCAACAGCTCGGGTGCGTCCAAATCGGGCGTGATGCTGTCATGCTGGGAAAAGCACTGAGTCAAAATGCTGCCGCCCATGCGCTTTTTTCCATCAGCCAGATCAATCAGTAACAACACACCGGCGTCAAGCTCCTCAGCGCTTTGTTGCAGCTGCGGTGTTTTGCAGTGTCGGATATCGTCAACCGGTGCCCAAGCGCTTGCGACCAGCGTGACCGGTGAAAGTACGTCGATGGCTTCACCTTGCTGCTGCAAGGTTGCCCGCATCGACAAGGAGTCCTTTCCGACCGGAATCGCCACACCGAGCTTTTGTGCAAGCTCGCTCAAGGCCTGGACTGCATCGTAGAGGTCAGCATCTTCATCAGCGCGACCGCAGGCGGCCATCCAGTTGGCCGAAAACTTCACGCTTTTGATGTCCGATAAACCGGTTCCGAGCAAGTTCGTAATCGCCTCGCCCATGGCCATTCGCGAGGCAGCGGCGGGTTGCCAAACAGCAATCGGTGCGCGCTCGCCAACGGCCAATGCGTCGCCCTGAAAACCGGCAAAGTCGCGCAAACCCACGCCGCAGTCAGCCACCGGAACCTGCCAGGGGCCCACCATCGGATCACGGTGGGAGAGCCCGCCAACGCTTCGATCGCCAATGGTAATCAGGTAGGACTTGCTGGCCACGCTCGGGTGACGAAGCACCTCCTGGCAGGCGCTTGCCAGCTCAATTTGTGTGCTGTCAAGCCGCAGGCTCGGGCGCAATCGCCGACGCGCATCCCGAGACAGTCTTGGGGTGCTGCCAAGAATCATGTCCAAAGGCATTTGAACCGGCTGATCCGTCGATGGATCGTCGCGATGCGCAAGGAGTCGCAAAAGACCGGAATCATTCACCTCGCCGATGACCGCAAATGGGCAGCGCTCGCGTTCACATAGCGCTGCAAAGCCACCTAGCATCTCCGGCGCAATCGCAAGTGCATAGCGTTCTTGTGACTCATTGCACCAGATTTCAGCCGGACTCATCCCTTGTTCATCAACCGGTATCGATGCAAGAACGATATCAGCGCCCTGCCCTTTGCCGTGCACCAACTCGGGAAAAGCATTGGACAAGCCGCCTGCCCCGACATCATGGATTGCAACGATAGGGTTTGCTTTGCCAAGCGCCACGCAGGATTCGATCACTTGTTGCGCTCGCCTTTGCATTTCAGGGTTTGCGCGTTGAACCGAATCAAAATCAAGAGCGGTCGAATTACTGCCCGATGAGAGGCTCGAAGCAGCGCCGCCACCCATGCCGATCCGAAAACCGGGGCCACCAAGCTGGATGAGCAAATGTCCGCTTTGTCGTTCTTTTTTCTGGACCTGTTCCTCGTCAATCTGGCCCACCCCGCCCGCGATCATGACCGGCTTTCGGTAGCCGCGACGCTCACCCAGCACATCGTGTTCGAAGCTCCGAAAGTAACCGAGCAAATTCGGCCTTCCAAACTCATTGTTGAATGAGGCTGCGCCAAGCGGCCCTTCAAGCATGATGCTTAGGGGATCCGAGAGGCGTTCACTGTGGGCGATTCCGTCTTCCCAGCGCTGCGCAAAGCCCGGTATTCGAAGCTGTGAAACGCTGAATCCGGTCATCCCAAACCTTGGCATCGCCCCGCGTCCGGTCGCCGCTTCGTCGCGAATTTCGCCGCCTGCGCCTGTGGCAGAGCCAGGATGCGGTGCAATCGCTGTTGGATGGTTATGCGTTTCTACTTTAAGAACGCTATGCATCAGGGCATCAACCGCGCGATAAACCTTGGTCTCAGGATCGGGCAAGAGCCATTGTGCGATTCCTCCGGTGAGCACCGCAGCGTTATCACTGTAGGCAAGCTCAACGCCATCGGGGTGCGCCGCATGCGTTTGGCGAATCAGGTCAAACAGACTCGCCTGCTGCTCGATGGCATCGATCGAAAATCGCGCATTGAAAATCTTGTGGCGACAATGTTCTGAGTTTGCCTGCGCAAACATCATCAACTCCACTTCGGTCGGATTTCGCCCCAGCCCTCCAAAGGCATCGGCAAGATAATCGATTTCCTGCGCGTCCAGCGCAAGGCCAAGGCTGCGATTTGCCTGCTCGATGGCCTGCCTGCCCTCGGCCATCAGGTTCACCATCGCTGCAGGAGTTGTTTTCGCTTGAGCAAACCAGCTTTGCAGATCAGGCAAGCGGTTGAGGCAAGTTTGCGTCATCGGATCATGAACAAGCCTCGCCAAGGGGCCATCGGCTGCGAGCAGTTGCGCTGCGCTGTTTTCCGATGTGCCAGGCATAGCACTTGCGAGATCCGCCTCAAAGCATATGCCCCGGTCAAGCGTCAGCAGACCTTGGACCCCGGTAAGCGCCGCAATCTCCTTGGTCTTGCTCGACCAAGGGGAAATCGTTCCGCGTCGGGGCATCACCCAAAGGGCGGGTCCGCTGGGCTGCGCAGCTTCGATCGGATGGCGTCCCATCGCGCCGTCTTCGCACAAGAGCTCAAAAAAGATCGCCTCAGCTTGTTGCGCTGCTGCTGCGCTGCTAAAGCTTCCCACGTAAACAAGCCGTGCCCTGAGCGCAGCAAGCGGGTAGCGAGCCTGGCTAAGCTGGGTTTGCAGTTTGCCCAGGCTTGGCGCGCTCAGCGCCGGCGGGCCCAGGTAGGCAAAGAAAGCATGAGGCGCTGAGGCTGAAAGGCGGTGTTCTTCTTGGGTCAAGGCGCACCTCCTGCGCGTGGCTGGAGACAAAAAAATCCCCTGAGCTGATTTTATCGTTTGCTACCGTTACACTCCCTGAACAAACACATGACGTCATTGCAAGTAATCATCGAATCAAAGGAAACAACGTGGATTTAAGTTACAGCGTCCAAGAACAAAACTTCAGGGATGAGGTCAGAGGCTGGCTTGAAGCAAATCTGCCGGTCGATCTCAAAGAAAAGGTGGCCCGCTATCAGGAACTGAGCAAAGATGACCTGGTTCGCTGGCACAAAATCCTGGCGGCCAAGGGCTGGGTGGCACCTTCTTGGCCTGTTGAGTGGGGCGGCACCGGATGGAATGCGGTTGAACGCTCGATTTACGAGGAAGAGTATGCGCTCGCCGGTTGTCCGATCGTTGCGCCCTTTGGGCCCGTGATGTGTGCATCGGTGTTGCTCAAGTTCGGTACCGATGCGCAAAAAAAGCATTTCCTGCCGCGTATTTATCAGGGCGATGATTTCTGGTGTCAGGGCTATTCAGAGCCGGGATCGGGTTCTGACCTTGCGTCCTTGAAAACAAAGGCCGAGCGGCAAGGCGATCATTATCGGGTCAATGGCCAAAAAATCTGGACCACGCTTGGCCATTATGGCGACTGGATTTTTGCCTTGGTTCGCACCGATTCGGATAGCAGCAAACCTCAGGAAGGGATCAGCTTTTTGCTGATCGATATGACCACGCCGGGCATCACGGTGCGGCCTCTGATTCTTCTTGATGAAGGGCACGAGGTGAATGAAGTTTTTTTTGAAGATGTGATCGTGCCGGTCGAAAACCTGGTCTTCAAGGAACATCAGGGCTGGACGGTTGCAAAGTACTTGCTTGGCCACGAGCGTCTCGGAACCGGATCGCTGGGTGCATCGCGCCGCGAGTTGCAGCGCATTCAGCGCGAAGCTGCAAGCACCGAGCACAGGGGTCGCCCGCTACTTGAGGATTTGCGCTTTCGCGATCGCCTCACCCGGGTCGAGGTTGAACTTACCGCCCTTGAGATCACGCATATGCGTTTTCTTGACAGCATGCGCCGTACCGGCAACCCGCCAGGCGCTGAAGTGTCGATGCTCAAGATCAGAGGCACCGAGATCCAGCAGGCGCTCACCGAATTGCGTTTGCAAATCGCCGGCCCTGAAGCGGCGCCCTTCAAACCGCTTGCCTACGATGGCTTCGATGCCATGCTGGCCTCGGTCGCTCCGCGCTACTTTAACTACCGCAAAACAAGCATTTATGCCGGTTCAAACGAAATCCAGCGCAACATTTTTGCCAAGATGGCCCTGGGCCTCTAATTTGCGGAGCCTTAAGTTATGAATTTCCAGTTTTCAGAAGAACAACAACTTCTCGCAGATAGCGTCACGCGCCTGATCGATGAGCACTATCATTTCGATGCGAGGAAAAAAATAATTGCTTCCGAGCATGGATGGAGCCCCGCGGTGTATGCAAAGCTGAGCGAACTCGGCCTGACTGCCCTGCCCTTTGCCGAATCGCTGGGTGGCTTCGGTGCCGGCGCGCTGGAAATGATTCCGGTGATGCAAGCACTTGGTCGTGGCCTGCTCGTTGAGCCCCTCGTCAACACGCTAAGCGCACCCGCTTATCTTCTTGATCAAGCCGCCACGCTCGGTCAATCGGCGCTGGCTCAGCCGGTGCTGTCGGCGCTGGTTGAGGGCAGCGCCCGAGTGACCTTGGCGCATGACGAAGCAAATAGCCGTTGGGATCTTTCCGCGGTGCGAAGTTCTGCGACCAGGCATGCGGACGGACACTGGCGTGTGCAAGGTGAAAAGCGTGTGGTCTTGCATGCGCAGTCATCCCAGTGGATGCTGCTTTCGGCACGGCTTGCCGGCGAGCACAGCCATCCTGGAGCGATCGCATTGTTTCTCGTGGCAAGCGACACGCCCGGGCTCCACATGAAAACCTACCGGACCTATGATGACCAGCGTGCTGCCGACATCGGTTTTGATCTGAAGCTTGACGCGCAGGCGCTTTTGTTGGGCGACGGGGACGCGATGGCCCATATCGAAGCGGCCTGCGATTGGGCACAAGTGCTGATGTGTTCGGAGGCCTTGGGGGTGATGGACGAGGCTAACCGGCTCACCCTTGAGTATTTGAAAACAAGAAAACAATTTGGCATGCCTATTGGAGCGTTCCAGGCTTTACAGCATCGGATGGTTGATATGATGATGAGCGCCGAGCAAAGTCGCTCGATTACTTATCTTGCCTGCGATCGTGTCGACGCAGCAAAATCCGGTCGGGTTTCTGCGAGCGAACGGGCAAGAGCGGTTTCAATGGCCAGGGTCAAGGTGAACGAAGCAGCCCGGCATATCGGCCAGGAATCGATTCAATTGCATGGCGGTATGGGCATGACCATTGAAATGAAGATCAGCCACAACTTTAAGCGGCTCACCGCAATGTCTCAGCAGTTTGGAGACTTGGATCATCATCTCGATCGGCTGGCAAGAGCAGCCTGAACCATATACGGCCAGGGTCGATCAGGCCTTGGCCGCTCAAGCGGCAAGCGAAGCTCAGGCGCTAAGTGCCTTGTAGCGAATCCGCTCAGGTTGATCGGCGGCGTCTCCAAGGCGTCTGCGCCGGTCAGCGAGATAGTCGGCGTAATTGCCTTCAAACCAGACCACTTGGCTGTTGCCCTCGAAAGCCAGAATATGGGTGGCGATGCGATCAAGAAACCACCGATCGTGAGAAATCACCACAGCGCAGCCTGGAAACTGTAACAGTGCTTGCTCAAGCGCACGCAGGGTTTCAACATCCAGATCATTGGTGGGTTCGTCGAGCAAGAGTAGATTGCCGCCCAGGCGCAAGGTCTTGGCCAGATGCACCCGGTTGCGTTCACCGCCTGAGAGATCGCCGATTCGCTTTTGCTGGTCAGCGCCCTTGAAGTTGAAGCGAGCGCAATATCCGCGGCTGGAGGTGACGTAGGTCCCCACGGTGATATTGTCCAAGCCGTCTGAGATTTCCTCCCACACGGTTTTTTGACCATTTAACTGGTCCCGACTTTGGTCGACCGCAGCCACACGAACGGTATCGCCAATCCGCAGCTGGCCCTGATCCGGCTTTTCCTCTCCGGTGATCATGCGAAACAGCGTGGTCTTGCCGGCCCCGTTCGGGCCGATCACGCCAACGATGCCACCCGGGGGCAGCGCGAAATTCAGATCGTCATAAAGAATTTTGTCGCCAAAGCGTTTGCACAAGCCGCTGGCTTCCACCACAAGATCGCCAAGCCTCGGACCCGGTGGAATATAGATTTCGTTGGTTTCGTTGCGGGCCTGCGCTTCGGTGGAGGCAAGTTCCTCAAAACGTTGCAGGCGTGCCTTGCTCTTAGCCTGACGCCCTTTGGGGTTGCTGCGGACCCACTCAAGTTCGTCTTGCATCGCCTTGATCCGCGCCGATTCCTGCTTGGCTTCGATTTGCAGCCGCGCCTCTTTTTGCTCAAGCCAGCTTGAGTAGTTGCCTTGCCAGGGAATCCCATGGCCGCGATCAAGTTCAAGAATCCAGCCTGCAACATTATCAAGAAAATATCGGTCGTGAGTGACTGCAATCACAGTCCCCGGAAATCGTTCAAGAAATTGCTCGAGCCATTGGACCGATAAGGCATCCAGATGATTGGTTGGCTCATCCAGCAACAGCATATCGGGTTCGGATAAAAGCAGACGGCAAAGCGCAACGCGACGCCGCTCACCGCCCGACAAATGGCTGACCGCTGCTTGCCAGGGCGGCAGGCGCAAGGCATCGGCAGCGATTTCCAGGCGACGCTCGATTTCCCAGCCATTGCAAGCATCAATCGCCGATTGCAATTCACCCTGCCGTTCAAGCAACTGGTTCATCTCTTCGTCGTCCATGGGCTCGGCAAAACGATCGCTGATCGCATTAAAATCTTTAACAAGAGAGATCGCTTCGCCAAGCCCTTGCTCGACATTGCCCCTCACGTCCAGACTTTCATCGAGCTGTGGCTCCTGGGCCAGGTAGCCGAGCTTCAAATTCGGCATCGGTCTGGCCTCGCCCTCAAACTGCGAATCAACCCCGGCCATGATCCGCAAAAGGCTTGACTTACCCGAACCGTTGAGTCCGAGTACACCAATTTTCGCGCCCGGGAAAAAGGACAGTGAAATATCTTTCAGGATTACCCGTTTGGGCGGAACGACTTTTCCCACGCGGTTCATGGTGAAAACATATTGGGCCATCGGCGCACTCTCAGCGTTAGAATCGGATACGCCGATGGTATCGCGTTGGGTGACTGCATGCTGATGCTGGCATTGGCATGCCCTTCATGTCAGCGGATGCAAAGGGTCTGACCACGTTAAAACATTCGTCTCAACACCATGGGTGAGACGAACATTCAGGAGAACACGACGATGAGACACTCAAAAAGGAGGCTACTTGCCTCGATGGCATGCGCTGCAAGCTTGATCGCTCTGCCGACTGCCCATGCAGAAAGCAAGTGGGATCTGGCTTCCGCTTACGCGGCTGGAAACTTCCATAGCAAGTTATTGGGCGAGTTTGCCACGGAGGTCGACAAGGCAACGCAGGGCAAGTTAAAAATCACCCTTCACGTCAACGCATCGCTTTTTAAGGCACCGGAAATCAAACGCGCGGTGCAAGGTGGTCAGGCCCAGGCAGGCGAAATTCTGCTTGTGAATTTTCAAAACGAATGGCAACTCTTTGGCGCGGATGGCCTACCTTTTCTGACCGATTCGTATGAGTCAGCCAGGAAACTTTACGCAGCCCAAAAGCCCTTTCTTGACAAAAAGCTTGCTGAACAAGGGATGGTGCTTTTGTATACGGTGCCCTGGCCTCCGCAGGGTATTTTTGTGAAAAAAACGCTCAGCAGTGCCGCAGATCTGAAGGCGGTGAAGTGGCGCGCCTACAGCCCGGCAACCGCAAGAATCGCCGAACTGGTTGGAGCTCAGCCGGTTACGATTCAAGCCGCAGAGCTTTCTCAGGCGATGGCAACAGGTGTTGTCGAATCCTATATGTCATCCGGTGCCACAGGCGTCGACACCAAAACCTATGAGCACATCAAACATTTTTATGACACGCAAGCCTGGATACCGAAAAATGCGGTGATCGTGAACAAAAAGGCTTTTGATGCGCTGGATGCGCCTACAAGAGATGCGCTAAGGCAGGTCTCGGCGCGGATGGAGGCCAAAGGTTGGGAAGAGTCCAAGGCAGTCATGGCGCAGTCACTCGAAACCTTAAAGAGCAACGGCATGACGATTCATCAGCCGCCTGCCGCATTGAAGGCAGATCTTCAAAAAGTTGGGGATAGCTTACTCAAAGAGTGGTTGGCTAAAGCCGGTGCCGAAGGACAAAGCCTGATCGATGCTTTCCGCAAGCCTTGAACGATCCGCAAATTGGCGTGATGCTGCGCAGGGTGCTTGATGGGCTTTACGACAGTGCCGCAGGGCTTGCGGCACTGTTTTTAGTGCTCTTGCTGCTTTCGGTGTTGACGTCGATCTTGGGTCGAACGCTGCACTTCATGATCCCAGGAACCGATGCCTACGCCGGCTACTTCATGGCAGCCTCCGCCTTTCTCGCTTTGGCCCATACGCTAAGGCGGGGTGAACATATTCGGGTCAGCTTGATTGTGTCGCAGCTGCCAGCAGGCTTGCAACATCGTACGGCGATATTGGCCAGTGGGCTGGGTGTGTTGCTCGGCGGCCTGCTCGCCGTGTTTTCGATCAGGCTGGTCATCCAATCAATTGCCTATAACGATATATCGACGTCCAACGACGCAACACCGCTGTGGATTCCTCAACTGAGCATGGCCATTGGCACCATCATTTTTTTTATTGCCTTGGTGGATGATTGCATCGAAGTTGTTGTGAACCGAAAAGTCAACGCCGACACGCTGTCTCGCCATGAATGATGGGTTGATTTCTCGTCATGCATGATTTGTTGATCACCGGGCTCTTGATCGTTTGCCTGTTTTTGTTTCTAGGGTCCGGGGTCTGGATCGGACTTACGCTCTCCGGTGTCGCCTGGATTGCCATGCAAATGTTCGTTTCGCGCCCCGCTGGCGATGCGATGGCGGTGACCATTTGGGGTTCATCATCAAGTTGGACGCTCACCGCTTTGCCGCTCTTTATCTGGATGGGTGAGATTTTGTTTCGCACCCGTTTGTCAGAAGATATGTTCAAAGGACTTGCGCCATGGCTGCAAGGCCTTCCCGGCCGATTACTTCACACCAACGTCGTCGGTTGCGCGATTTTTGCTGCGGTATCAGGATCTAGCGCTGCAACCTGCGCCACGATTGGCAAGATGACCCTGCCGGAACTCACCCGTCGCGGCTATCCCGAAGCGATGGTCATTGGCACATTGGCCGGATCGGGCACTTTGGGTTTGTTGATCCCGCCATCGATCATCATGATTGTTTACGGCGTCGCCGCCGAAGTTTCAATTTCTAAACTCTTTATCGCCGGGGTTTTTCCTGGAATTTTGTTGTCGGCGCTTTTCTCCGGCTACGTCGTGTTGTGGTCATTGCGTAATCCGGAGCGGATACCCATGGCCGACACGGAGCCTAGCCTTCTTGAAAAGCTCAAGGCCTCGCGAAGCCTGATTCCGGTGCTGTTGCTGATCAGCGCTGTGCTCGGTTCCATTTATGCGGGTATTGCCACAGCGACTGAAGCGGCCGGACTTGGCGTTGTCGGCGCCTTGGTGCTTTCGTTGCTTCAGGGGACGCTGACGCTGTCAAGTTTCAAGGCATCCTTGCTCGGTGCCACGCGGCTCTACTGCATGATTGCACTGATTCTCGCCGGTGCTGCTTTTCTTACCCTATCGATGGGCTATCTCGGTTTACCCCGCCATCTTGCTGAATGGATCGGTAGCCTGGATTTGAGTCGCTTTGCCCTGGTCTTGGCACTGTTACTTTTTTACATGCTCTTGGGCTGTTTCCTTGACGGTATCTCGATGGTTGTGCTGACCATGGGCGTGATCATGCCCACAGTACAGGCTGCGGGCATCGACCCGATCTGGTTCGGTATATTTATTGTATTTGTCGTAGAAATGGCGCAGATTACACCGCCGGTAGGATTCAATCTTTTTGTCTTGCAAGGTATGACCGGTCGACAGCTCACTTATGTTGCCCGAGTGACCATGCCATTTTTCGGTCTCATGATTGTAGCTTTATTGATTCTGTATTTCATACCTGGGATTGCAACCTGGCTTCCATCCCAGATGAAGCTCTAGATGGGCTTGCAAGCGCCACGTTTCGCTTATCGGCAGTGCGATGTTCGAGCCTATGAGCAGCGTCAACTGCAGACCGTACCCGAATCGCTTCTTATGCAAGCGGCTGCTAAAGCGATTGCTGAGCTTGCGGGTAAGCGGATGCAGGCGCTTGCGCAAGGCAGTACGGTGCTTGTGCTGGCGGGGCCTGGGAAGAACGGACAGGATGCGCTACTGGCGATGCATTGGCTGCAAGCGCATGGCTGGTCCTGTGAATCCTTAGCGGGTATTGATGCCGATTCGCTATCCGGACTCGCATCCAGACTTCCTGATCGTGGACTGCTCATCGACGGCTGGCTTGGCTTGGGCCAGAATCGCCTGCTATCGGATACGCTTGGCCACGCGGTCAAGCAGATCAATGCCTGGCGTGCCCAAGCGCCTGATCGTGCAATTCTAAGTATTGATCTTCCCACCGGGCTGCATCCTGATGCGGGTCAGCCCTGGCCTGTTGCGGTCGAGGCCGATGACTGCCTTGCGCTGCTGCGACCGCTTCGTGGATTGTTTACCGGGCAGGGCCGCAAGCATTGGCAAAGCCTGCAACTGGCAGCCTTGGCTGCCGATCAGGAGCACGATGCGCTAGATCAATCGCATCGACTTGGGTTGTCAAGCGTCAAAGCGCACGGTCTGATCAACCAGGCATCGAATTTTGAGGGCTATCGCCTTGCTCAGCGACCCAATACGGCACATAAGGGCCAAATGGGTGATGTGCTTATCGTTGGCGGCGCAAGGGGTATGGAAGGCGCAGTGTCGCTGGCTGTCAAAGGCTGCCTTGCAATCGGCGTGGGCAAGTGTTTTGTCCTGCCGCTTGAAGCGCGATCGAGCTTTCACACATGGCCAGCGCAGGTGATGCGTTGCAGTCCCGCTGGTTTTGCGGCTGTGCTTGCGCATCCGCAGCGACAAGTCATCGCGATCGGCTGCGGCCTGGGCGCTGGAGCCCGGGCTATAAAGTATCTTCGCGATGCCCTGAGTTCAACGCTTGACCTTGTCATCGATGCTGACGGGCTCAATCTGCTTGCAAGTGCGCCCGAGCTGATGGAGCAACTAAGGCTGAGCCTGAGCGCAAGCTCGCAATCCGCCGCAAGCGCTGAGGCGATAGGGCTTGAGCACAGGCGTCGTGTGGTCCTAACGCCCCACCCATTAGAAGCGGCAAGGTTGCTCGGTGTGAGCCGAGACGCTGTCGAGAATGACCGCTTCGCCGCCATCGATGCACTCGTCAGCCGCAGTGGATGCACCGTGATTTTGAAGGGCGCAGGAAGCCTTGTGCAATCGCCCTTGATGCAAAGTCTGATTATTGATTGCGCTGCACCTGCGCTGGCTCAGGCGGGATCGGGCGATTTTCTCTGCGGGATGGTGGCTGCGCTACTTGCAAGACATCGCGGTGTTGAGCCTCAAGTCCTCGCAGCCGCTGCCGCCTGGCTGCATGCCGACGGTGCTGCTCGATGGAGCCAATCCAAGAGGCAAAGCCATGCGCTGTCTTTTGATGCACTGAGCGAATGGATCAGCGACTCTTTTGCTCAGCTGACATGAGGAAAGCTTAGGCGATGCATCAAGCCGCGCTGAGCCTACTTTCTTGTGGATTCTTACCGAGCCTTAGCGAGCGGTTCCCTTTCCAGCAGCAAGCCTGATGCCTGCATCACAACGCGCAGCCAGTGCTTCATCATGGGTAACCAGAACCAGCGTCGTGCCATGACTTCGGTTTAATTCAAACATCAGGTTGGCGATGCGCTCGCCGGTTTGTGCATCCAGACTTCCGGTTGGTTCGTCGGCCAAAAGCAGCTGGGGACGGATTGCAAACGCGCGGGCCATGCCGATGCGTTGTTGCTCGCCCCCGGATAAGGTGCTTGGATAATGGTCGGCACGCTCGCTCAGGCCGACTTCGTCAAGCAGCTCGCGGGCCGTCGATCGGGCATGGGCACGTCCCTGTATCTCAAGCGGAAGCATGATGTTTTCAAGTGCGGTGAGTTGTTGAAGCAATTGATGGTTCTGAAAAACAAAACCAAGATGTTGCCCACGAAAACGCGTACGCTCTTCTTCGTTCATCCTCGCGATATTTTTCCCCAGAATTTCGAGCGAGCCTGAACTCGGAAGATCAAGCCCGGCAAGCAGGCTCAAGAGGGTTGACTTTCCCGAACCCGAGGGGCCAGTGACGCAAAAACTGCAGGCCAGGGGAACGGAAAAGCTCAGGCCGTCAACAATGGCCAGGTCTCGGTCTGCGTCTCGAACAACACGCGATACATCCTTTGCGATAATGGCATGCATGAAAAGCCCAAGGGATCAGGAAAGAGGTCGTTGGATAAGAAACTGTGGGTCTTGGCTTGGAACGATAGCTTTTGCTATGGCCTTTCTGCTTGCGGCTGCGCGCAGTGTAGCGGTAAGCGAAAGAACCCCGTCAGGGGCAAAGTTATTGGTGCTCGGTGACAGCTGGTCGGCCGAGTATGGTCTCAAGCGAGGGCAAGGCTGGGTGGCGCTGCTCGAGGCAAGGCTCAAACAAAGTGCAGCCTATCAAGACATTCAAATCGTGAATGCAAGTGTGAGTGGTGAGACCACTGCAGGAGGACTCAGCCGCTTGCCTGCGCTCCTTGAGAGGCACCATCCGCAGTTTGTGTTGATTGCGCTCGGGGGCAATGACGCACTCCGCGGGCTTCCTCTTGAGACCACCCGCTCGCAGTTGCTTGCGATGATCAAACAGGCAAAGGCCAGGGGCGCAAGCGTTTTATTGATCGGCATGCGCATGCCGCCAAACTATGGCAGCTACGGCCAGTCCTTCGAACGAGTCTTTCCGAGGCTTGCAAAAGAGCAAGGCCTGCCGCTAGTACCCTTTCTCATGCAGGGCAAGGAGTTTGATCTCAGCGCTTTCCAGGCTGACCGGATTCACCCCAACGAGGGCGCGCAGCCGCATATGCTCGAGCAGGCATGGCCCGCCATTGAGGCTATGCTGAAAAAGTCGCGCTAAGCCCAGAAGCAGGTGGTGCGCCCAGCCGGAATCGAACCGGCATGATCGCAATGATCGAGGGATTTTAAGTCCCTTGCGTCTACCTGTTTCGCCATGGGCGCCGATTGGCAAATCCAAGTATACGCAGTTCCCCTGGCCCATGCACAGCATCCGATTGATCGACCTTATGCCTGATTGATCTACGTTATGATGTGTGCACTTCTCTTAAGTGGCTCATTCATGCGTCAGCTTTTTCTTCGCTTTGCAGTGCTTGCGCTCTCAGTCTGTATTGTTTACAGCCTGTTTGATATTGCGACCTCGGTCAGGGGATCTGAGCCTGTAGGTGAGGCACCCTGCCCGACAGCCTGCAAAAATCCCTGAACTTCGACTGAAGCGTTCGAATTGGAGGCGGGGGTCGGAATCGAACCGGCGTCCACGGCTTTGCAGGCCGCTGCATAACCACTCTGCCACCCCGCCAGGGATGTGCCGACCGCATGACATCGTGCAAGAACCCCATGTTGAAGGCTTTGTTTGCCTTGGCACAGGCGGCCCTATCAGACAGCTTGCACTTTATCGACAGGCTAGAAAAACGATGGAGCGGGAAACGAGTCTCGAACTCGCGACCTCAACCTTGGCAAGGTTGCGCTCTACCAACTGAGCTATTCCCGCAGCGTAGTCAAGCAAGAAGTATGGCCGCAAGCAGGCTTTTTGTCAAAGTTGGCCAAGGTTGGCCAAGGGAACGACCCGAGGCTCGAGCCGCTTGTCTCAATCAGCGAGAGCCGTCTTTGCTTCCTGGCTCCATCGCCCCCCGAAGATAAGGCCACGCTTGGCTCAAGTAATAGAACATAGACCAGATGGTGAGCAAGGCTGCCACAAGCACCAGCCATCGCCCCAGCATCAACATATCAACCCCGAGCAAGGGTCTCCCCCACAAAAGCATGGGAATCGAGACCAGTTGCGCCACGGTTTTAAGTTTTCCAACCCAGTGCACCGCAACGCTTTTTCGCTGGCCCAGTTCGGCCATCCACTCGCGAAGCGCGGAAATCGTAATCTCGCGACCAATAATCACAAAGGCGATCCAGGCCTCAACACGTCCCAGGGTCAGTAACATCACGAGCGCTGCAGCCACGATAAGCTTGTCGGCGACTGGATCCAGAAAGGCACCAAAGGCTGTTGTCACCGAGAGTTTGCGTGCAAGCCACCCGTCTAGCCAATCGGTTGCTGCCGCAAGCACAAAGAGTGCAGTAGCCAGCGCATCGCGCAGTTCGCTTGGTATCGGTAAGAAAAACAAACCGACAAGCATCGGAATCGCAACGACGCGCGCCCAGGTCAGCCAATTGGGAAGTTTTGCAATCATGCGTGCAATTGCTGATAAAGGGTCTCGGCAAGGCGCTTGGATACACCTTCCACTTGAGCGAGTTCGTCGATACTTGCGGCCATCACACCGCGCAGTCCGCCAAACCGAGCAAGCAGACGCTGCTTGCGCCTTGGTCCTATGCCTTCAACCTCGTCAAGTCGGGATTGCTGTCGCGCTTTATCGCGCTTGGCGCGCATACCCGATACCGCAACACGATGCGCCTCGTCACGGATTTGAGCAATCAGCATCAAGACCGCCGCATCCGGACCGAGCTCCAAGGCTTGCCGTCCATCGGCAAAGATCAAGGTCTCAAGGCCAACCTTGCGGTCCTCACCCTTGGCAACCCCCACGATGCGATCGAGCGGAAAACCTTGAGCGTTGAAAAGCTTTGCAGCGACCGAGACCTGTCCTTTGCCGCCGTCGATCAACACCAGCTCGGGAAGTGCTTGCGGGTTTGCGGCGTAGCGGCGCTCGAGGACCTGGGCCATTGCGGCATAGTCATCCCCCGCTGTGATGTTCTCAATATTGTATCGACGATAAAGTTTTTGCTGGAGCGCGTGCTGTTTGTAGACCACGCAGCTTGCCTGCGTTGCCTCGCCCGAGCTGTGGCTGATATCGAAACATTCGATGCGAAAATCTTCAGCCTTGACCTCACTGTGCGGCGCAAGCAAGCCAATGAGCGCCTGAGTTCGATCGCGAGCGCTTGAGCGTTGCGCTAAATGCTGCTTCAGATGGGCTTGCGCATTGTGCTGAGCCTGTTGAAGCCACTGTCGCCGCACGCCCTGTGCCTGATGAAGCCATTGCAGGCTTTGACCTGCTTTTGCGTCACACCAGGATCGCAGACTTTCGTTGGGCGTGAAATCGGCAAGCAACACGGCAGGCAGCCTCGCGGTTTCGTAAAAGCCAAGCACAAAGCGCTCGAGCAATTCGGCCTGCGTCTCTTCATGCAAGGGCTCAGCCTCTGACTGACCCGGAAGTTCGACGATAAAGCTGCGATCGCCCAGGTGCCTTCCGCCGCGAATGCTTGCAACCACCAAAGAGGCATGCCCACCGTGTTGTGCATGGGCAATCACATCGATGTCGTGTTCGCCCTCCGATTCCATCGATTGCTGTTGCAACACCTTCGACAGCGCGGCCATGCGGTTGCGATAGACCGCGGCCTTCTCAAAGGCCATCGCCTCGCTGTGTGCGAGCATCAGCGACTCGAGCTCGTTTAAAATATGCGTAGTTTCGCCACGCAAAAAACGCAAGGCCCGGTCGATGTCCTCGCGATACTCGGCTTCGTCGATCAAGCCAACACAAGGTCCGCTGCAGCGGCCGATTTGATGCTCCAGGCAGGGTCTCGTGCGGTTTGCAAACACCGAGTCTTCGCAGGTTCGCAAATGAAACACTTTTTGAAGAATCTGCAGACTTTCCTTCACCGCCCAGGCGCTGGGGAAGGGGCCAAAAAAGTGTCCCTTCGCTTGCGTTGCGCCCCGGTAGTATGCAATCCGCGCGAAGCGATCGTCTGTAATCCGCAAGTAGGGATAGGTTTTGTCATCACGAAACAAAATGTTGTAGCGAGGCTTGAGTTGCTTGATCAGGTTGTTTTCAAGCAACAAGGCTTCGGTCTCTGAGGCGGTGATGCTGAATTCAACAGCTGCAACTTTGCCAACCATGTGCGCAATACGCGGGCTAAGCTGGCGTTGTTGAAAATAGGATGAAACGCGGCGCTTAAGGTTGCCCGCTTTGCCAACGTAGAGCAGCCCGCCTTCGCGATCGAACATCCGGTACACACCCGGACGCTGCGGCAGGCGTGCAATCAGCGCCGGGGCATCAAAGCTTGCAGTCGGCGCTGAAAGGTCTTGCTGCTTTTCCATCGTACATTCGCAAGAAGTTCGTCGGCTAAATCCGGACGGTTGCAGACCAAGACCATGTCGCAGCCGGCAGCGAAAGCTGCTCTTGCGCGCTCGCTGATCGAGCCGGCAACCGCTGCAGCCTCCATGGTGAGGTCATCGCTGAACACAAAACCTGAAAACCCCATTTGAACGCGTAAAACATCGACGATCCAGCGTCTTGAAAAGCCGGCAGGCTTTGAATCGAGTGCAGGGTAAACCACATGCGCTGGCATCACCGATCGCAGCAGCTTGCCCAGGCTCTGGTAGGGCAGCAAATCCTTGGCAAGCATCTGATCGATCGGCCGATCATCGATCGGCAGGGCCACGTGGGAATCCGCGCTCGCCCATCCGTGGCCTGGAAAGTGCTTGGCGCAATGCGCCATGCCTTGTGCAAACAGTCCGCCGATCAGCGCGCGGGACAGCATGGTGACCACGCGAGGATCGTGGTGAAAAGCGCGATTGCCGATGACTTCCGACTGACCATGATCAAGATCCAATACCGGTATAAAACTGAGATCAACGCCGCAGGCCATCAATTCCTCAGCGATCCGCTCCCCCACATCAGAGGCCGCTCGACAAGCCTCAAGCGGGTCTTGATCCCACCGATCGCCCAGCTCCCGCATCGGAGGAATCAGGCTAAAACCTTCGCGAAAGCGCTGCACACGACCGCCCTCATGGTCTACCGCAATCAGCAGTGAGGGCGATCGCAAGCCATGGATCGCAGCACAAAGCTGCTTGAGTTGTCGGCGGTTCTTGTAATTACGGGCAAACAAGATCACCGCGCCGACCATCGGATGGCAAAGCCGCTCCCGCTCATGGCTCTTGAGGGTATAGCCCTCGATATCGACCATCACTGGCCCAAGGGGCAGCAAGGCGCGATCGCTTAGCGTCATGAGGATTTCCTTCTTTGCATCAACGAGGCTCTGTGGTTTCGAGCATCACAAAGGCAACAGCGGCGTCTTGCTCATCGCTGATTGAAACATGAGCGCTGAGCTTCCGCTGTTCAAGCCACTGGGCAAGTTCAGCGCTTGCATGAACATAGGGTTTGCCCAGGCTGTCATTGAGTAGCTCAAGCCTTGGCATGAGCATCGGCGATCGCAAACCCAAACCCATCGCTTTGGCGAAGGCTTCTTTTGCCGCAAAGCGCTTGGCAAGATACTGAATCCCCTGCCTTTGGTGCCTCTGATGCCGTTGCCAGAACACTTCAAGCTCTTGCGGTCCGAGCACGCGTTGCGCAAAGCGCTGTCCCCAGCGATCGTAAGCTGCTGCGATGCGGTGAATCAGGACACGATCTAGACCGATGCCGAAGGTTGACATGCGCTACTCGCGGATTAATCGCTTCATTTCGCGGACCGCATCGCGCATCCCGACAAAGATTGCTCTGGAAACGATTGCATGGCCGATATGCAACTCCCTTACACCCGGCAAGGCTGCAATCGGCTGAACATTGACATAATTGAGCGCGTGTCCGGCGTTGAATCGCATACCGAGTGCACGGATTGCATCGCCGGCGGTGGCGATTTTTGCAAGCGCCTCGAGCACAGGCGGACTTTGCGCATCGCGCCCGCCGTCGAAAAAAGCCTCCGCATAAGGACCGGTATGAATTTCGCAGACCCGGGCACCAATCCTTGAGGCTGCTTCAACCTGCGCCAATTCAGCGTCGATAAATACGCTGCTCATGATGCCCGCGTCGGCAAGCTTGGCGATCACCTCGCGCAGGCGTTGTTCCTGAGCGATCACATTCAGTCCGCCTTCGGTCGTGATCTCGTGACGGCCCTCGGGAACCAGCATCGCCATTTGCGGTTTGATCATGCAGGCGATATCGACCATTTCATCGGTGGCGGCCATCTCCAGATTGAGTTTGATGTGGGTGAGTTCGACCAGTCGCCGCACATCCTGATCCTGGATATGTCGTCTGTCTTCGCGCAAATGAACCGTGATGCCGTCGGCACCGCCAAGATGGGCTTCAACTGCAGCCCAAACCGGATCGGGTTCGTAAGTACGCCTTGCCTGCCGCACTGTTGCCACGTGATCGATGTTTACGCCAAGTTCAACCATGCTGTTTTCTCACTGATCGCAAAAACTTGCTCGCTGATGCCCAAGGACTGGGTCATCGCATGCAAGTCAAAAAGCATTTTACGGGTGTAAAGCTCACGCCCCTCAAGACAATGCCCCAGGATGCGTCGGGTCAGTCGCTTTGCTTGCTGGCGCTGTCGTGCATGCTCAAGAACGCCCTGCGCCAGAGCCTGAAGGCTGTAGCCCTCGAGCCAATCCTGCTGATCATCGGAGCAGTCAGCTTGCTCGCTGCGACTGAGCTCCAGGCGTTGAAAACCGAGCTCAGGCACCCAGCGGTAGCGCGCCTGGCCATCAATGCGCAGACCATCGCAGTCAAGCTCCAAATCGGGCGCATAGCCCGACTCGCGCAGCAAGGTCCACTCAAAGCGGCGCAGACATTCCTCATGCTCGCTCGCATCGAGCTCGGTCAGCTCGATAATCGCCTGTAAGTAGGCATCGTAGAGCTGGGGATGAGCGTCATCGCGCGGCAGTAAACGGATCAAGAGCTCGTTCAGGTAAAAACCACAAATCAAGGCCTGAGCCTGTGGCGCCTCGATGCCACCAACCCATTCGGCCCCTGTCAAGGTCTGCAACTCGCCCCTGCCCATCCAGGCCAGCCGAAGCGGCTGAAAGGCAAGTAAAACAGGACGCAGTTCGGAGCGCGGCCTTCGGGCACCTTTGGCGATCAGAGCGACGCGTCCGTGATGCCGGGTGAATACATCGAGAATAAGTGAGGTTTCTCGCCAGGCCACACGATGCAACAAAAAGCCGGGCTCATCGCTGATTCTTTGCCGTCGCTGCCCGGAATGCGCCCCGGCCATGCTCACTGCCCGTAGCCGTAGGCTGCGAGCCCTTGCTCATTGGACGCCCAGTCATCGCGCACTTTCACATGCAGCCCAAGAAAAATCTTTGTACCGAAAAGCCGCTCCATATCGCGCCTTGCGTCGGTTCCGATACGCTTGATGCCCTGTCCCGCCTGGCCGAGTACGATGGCGCGTTGGGCCTCGCGTTGCACCACGATCGAAGCCTCGATTCGCTTCAGTGCGCCGTCGTCGCGAAACTGCTCAATCAGCACCGTGCTCTGATAGGGTAGCTCATCACCAAGAAGGCGAAATAGCTTCTCGCGAATGATTTCGGCAGCCAAAAAGCGCTCGGAGCGGTCCGTCAGCTCATCGGGCGCAAATCGTGGCGCATCAACCGGTAGCAGGTCCTTGCAGGCCTTGATCAAAACATCGACTTGCGTGGCACGCTCTGCAGAAACCGGAACAATAGCCTTGAAAGCAGCGCGCAGCGCAAGATCCTGTGCAAGCTGATAAAGAGAGGCGCGCAGCTTCACGCGGTCGATTTTATTCAGCACCGCAATGATGTTGGGGTGTTGCTCTAAGCGTGATAAGACTTGTAAGTCTTCATCGGTGAGCCCCTGGGATGCATCAATCACCCAAAGCAGCAAGTCGGCCTCATCGATCACTTGCTCGGCGGTCCGGTTGAGCATACGGTTCATCGGCGATCGCTGCTTGCGTTGCCATCCGGGCGCATCAAGAAAAATCATCTGGGCATCATCATCACTGCGAATGCCCAAAATGCGATGCCTTGTGGTCTGTGGGCGATGCGAGGTGATCGCCAGTTTTTGGCCGATCAACTGATTAAGCAGACTCGATTTGCCCACATTGGGGCGTCCCACAATCGCAATCGTTCCGCATCGATGTGTGGCAGGTGAAGGATCCTCGCTGGCTTGACGATCGATCCGGTGTTCATGCATGCCGAAAACCTCAGCGACGCCTGCGTTGTTGCAAGGCGTCAAGAACCAGCGCTGCGGCGGCCTGCTCGGCCTGGCGCTTGCTCGCCCCGCGGGCACTCGCATGAACATCGAGCGATTCAATCGCGCAGCGAACCTCAAACTCCTGCTCGTGGGCCTGCCCGTATCGGGCAATGATGCTGTAGACCGGGGTAGCGATTTTCTGCTGCTGTAGCTGTTCTTGTAATTGCGTTTTATGGTCTTTAGCCAGACATTGTGGGTCGAGCTCATCAAGCCGGCTGCGAAAAACCGAGTCCAGGAATCCTGCTGCGGCTGCCAAGCCGCCGTCCTGATAGATCGCGCCAAGACAGGCTTCAAAGGTGTCGGCCAGCAGCGATGATCGCTCGTGAGCGCCATTGCGCCTTTCACCCTCGCCGATTCTCAGGTATTGGCCAAGCTCAAGCGTCCTCGCGACATCGGCCAGGCAGGATTCGCGAACCAGACTTGCTCTTGCCCGCGACAGACTGCCTTCATCGAGTTTTGGGAAACGTTCAAAGAGTTGCTGAGCGATCAGCAGGTTCAAGACTGCGTCGCCCAAAAACTCAAGCCGTTCATTATGAGGTTGGCCGTAACTGCGGTGCGTGAGCGCATCGTGCAGCCATTGAAGATTTCCAAAGCGATAAGCCAGGCGTGTTTGCAGCCGGTCTAGTAAAACCGGCCAATGCGCTTGAGATCGCTGAAGTTCATCCATATGAAAAAGGCGCGGCCCACAATGTTTTGCTCGGGTACGAATCCCCAAAAGCGGCTATCCAGACTGTTGTCGCGATTATCGCCCATCATGAAGTAGTGCTCAGGCGGCACCACGCACTCGACGCTGTCGGCTTCAAATCGACACTGATCCTTTTGTTTGAAGCTCTCCATCGGATACACAAAGGCTGGTTTACCAGGTTCGGTTAGCACCAGGTGTTCACGCTCGCCGAGTGCTTCCCGGTATTGTTTGCTGTAGGACAATCGCTCTGCATCGAAGAATTCGCCATCGGTTTTCAGAGAAACCGCTTTGCCGTTGACGCTCAAGGTGCCTGCGCGCCAAAGGACTTTGTCGCCAGGCAGACCGACGAGGCGCTTGATGTAATCAAGACTTGGATCCGGCGGATAGCGAAACACCACCACGTCGCCGCGTTGCGGCGCTCCGATATCGAGAACTTTCTTGTGAATGACCGGCAATCGCAGACCGTATTCGTACTTGTTGACCAGGATCAAATCGCCGATGAGCAGCGTTGGAAGCATCGACCCGGAGGGAATTCTGAAGGGTTCGGCAACGAAGGATCGCAACAAAAAGATGACAAAGAAAACCGGAAACAATCCGGCCGTGTAATCTACCCACCAGGGATCAAGCTGCTCAGGATCGCGCCGTGGCGCCCAAATCCATCGATTCAAGGCCCACATCGCTCCGGTGAATAGAACAATAAAAAACAAAATCAGCGAAAAGTTCATCGATCATCAACCTGTAGCACGGCAAGAAAGGCTTCCTGGGGAATTTCCACCGATCCAACTTGTTTCATGCGCTTTTTTCCTGCCTTTTGCTTCTCGAGCAGTTTCTTCTTCCGTGTGATGTCACCACCGTAACATTTTGCCAAGACATTTTTGCGCATCGCTTTCACATTTTCGCGCGCAATAATGTTTGAACCGATGGCGGCCTGAATCGCTACGTCATACATTTGCCGTGGTATCAGTTCGCGCATCTTGGAGACCAGATCGCGGCCTCTACTTTGTGACACCGAGCGATGGATCATGAGCGATAAAGCGTCAACCCGGTCGCCATTGACCAGCACGTCAAGCTTGATCACATCGGCTGCCCGATATTCGATGAAGTCGTAGTCCATGGAGGCGTAGCCACGCGAGACCGATTTCAGCTTGTCGAAAAAATCAAGAACGATTTCGTTCATGGGCATTTCATAGGAGAGATGCACCTGGCGTCCATGATAGGCCAGATCGGTTTGCAGCCCGCGCTTGCCTGTGCACAGCGTGATGACTGCGCCAACATAATCCTGCGGGACAAAAATCTTCACCGCAACCATCGGTTCCCGGATCTCTTCGATTTTTGAGGGGTCGGGCATTTTGGATGGGTTTTCAACCCGCAAGAGGCTACCGTCGCGCAAGATCACCTCGTAGACCACCGTGGGGGCTGTCGTGATAAGATCCATATCGAATTCGCGCTCGAGGCGTTCTTGCACAATGTCCATGTGCAGCAAGCCCAAAAAGCCGCAGCGAAATCCAAAGCCAAGCGCCTGCGAAACCTCCGGCTCGAATTGCAAGGCGGCGTCGTTGAGCTTGAGTTTTTCAAGCGCTTCGCGCATGGCCTCGTACTGATTCGCTTCCACCGGGTACAGGCCGGCAAAAACCGATGGCTTGATTTCCTTGAAGCCAGGCAGCGGTGCTAAAGCCGGCGATTGCACATGGGTGAGCGTGTCGCCCACTTTAGCGGCCTTGAGTTCTTTGATGCCTGCAATCACAAAGCCGACTTCCCCGGCTGCCAGCGCTTCGCGGCTTTGCGATTTCGGCGTGAAGACACCGACCTGTTCGCAGACGTAATGGGTATCGGTTGCCATCAAACGGATGCGATCGCGGGGTTTCAAGCGCCCGTTTACAACCCGCACCAACATCACCACGCCAACGTAGTTGTCAAACCAGGAATCGATGATGAGTGCTTGCAAGGCCCCGGTCTCACTGCCTCGGGGGTGCGGGACTTTGGCGACCACTGATTCAAGAATGTCATCAATTCCCAGACCTGTCTTGGCGCTTGCGCGCACAGCGTCGCTGGCGTCAATGCCGATCACATCTTCAATTTCTTCGGCAGCGCTGTCCGCATCGGCCGAGGGTAGATCCATTTTGTTGAGCACGGGCAGTACTTCAACGTTGAGGTCAATCGCGGTGTAGCAGTTGGCAACGGTTTGGGCTTCAACGCCCTGGGTTGCGTCAACCACCAGCAGTGCACCCTCGCATGCAGACAAGGACCGACTGACCTCATACGAAAAATCAACATGGCCAGGGGTGTCGATGAGGTTGAGGCGATAAGTCTTGCCGTCCCTGGCCAGGTAGCGAAGTGCGGCGGTCTGCGCCTTGATGGTAATCCCGCGTTCTTTTTCAAGGTCCATGGAATCAAGAACCTGAGATTCCATTTCACGATCGCTTAAGCCTCCGCAACGCTGAATCAGACGATCGGCAAGGGTGGACTTGCCGTGGTCAATATGCGCGATGATCGAGAAGTTGCGGATGTCTTGCATCGATTTATCGGCCTGGTCGAATCGGCACGAATTGCGCAGAATCGCCGCGTCGTACCAAAGCGACGACCGCGCGGTTACGGTCAAGTTTTGCAACCAGGTCGTTGAACTGGGCAAGGTTGACGATATCTTGGTTGTTGATCGAAAGAATCAGGTCACCAGCCTGGATGCCGGCTCGCGCTGCTGGGCCATCGGCCGCATCAACCTGCACGCCACCGCGCAGGCGCAACTGATTGCGGCGCTCTTCGCTGAGATCGGATACAACCAGTCCGAGGAAGTTCGTCGGGGCCGCAGAGGGGTTGGCGCGCGGAGCACTCGCCTTGGCTGTCCGGTCCGGCTCGGCTTCAGCCACAGTGACAACCAGATCCTTGGCAACGCCCTTTCGCCAAATCCCCAGGTTGGCTTTGGTTCCGGGCTTTGTGCCGCCCACCAAACGCGGCAGATCCGAGGAGCGCTCGATGGGTTTTCCTTCATAGCGCAAGATGATGTCACCTGCCTCGAGCCCTGCGCGCTCAGCCGGTGAGCCTCGCTCGACGTTGCGCACCAGGGCACCGGCAGCTTTGGGCAGTCCGAGTGCTTCAGCCACCTCTTTGCTGACTTCTGCGATACCCACGCCCATCCGTCCCCGGATCACCCGGCCGCTGCTGCGCAACTGCTCATAAACCCGCTGCGCCTCATCGATCGGGATCGCAAACGAGATCCCCATAAATCCACCGGTACGGGAGTAAATCATGGAGTTGATCCCCACCACCTCGCCTCGCAGATTCAGCAAAGGGCCGCCCGAGTTTCCAGGGTTGACCGCAACGTCGGTCTGAATGAACGGCAGGTATTCGCCGGTTTCGCGACCCTTGGCTGACACAATGCCAGCTGTGACCGTGCTGTCGAGTCCGAAAGGCGAACCAATCGCAACGACCCACTCGCCAACCCGCAGCTTGTTGCTGTCGCCAAAGCTCAGCCTCGGTAAACCGCTCGCTTCGACCTTCAAGAGTGCGACATCGGTGCGCTCGTCCGAGCCGATCAGCTTGGCTTTAAACTCCCGCCGGTCGGTCATGGTGACGATAATTTCGTCTGCGCCGCTGACCACATGATGGTTTGTGAGAATGAAGCCGTCTGCGGTAATGACAAAGCCCGAACCCACACCGCGTGGCACTTCTTCAGCGCCGCCACCCCCGCGACCGCGCGGACCGTTGGGCGAGGGCAAAGGGCCGGGACGGGGCACGAAGCGGCGGAAAAACTCGGCCATCGGATCCTCGTTTTCAGGCCGAGCCGCCGCGTTGGGATCGCGTTTTTCAATCGTTCGGATGTTGACGACCGCAGGACCGACCTTCTCCACGAGATCGGCAAAATCGGGGAGCCCGCGCACCACGGCTGAAAGTGGACCGCTTGCTCCGGCGCTTGCCGCTACGCCCGCTGGGTTTTGCGCAGTTTGTGCAAGACTGGGCGCCTGACCGAAAAAAAGGCTGGCAAGGAGCACAAGTACGAGCGGTCTTGCAAAAAGCTGAATCGGTTGTTTCATGGTCGCTGTCGATGAAGTGTTCGTGAGTCAATGCTGGTAAGCGAAGGCCAATTGATGCAGCGCATCAGTGGCCGGATATTGCGATGAGCCCCTCTGAAATCAAGCATGGGCCTTCGGGTGCTAGGGGTTATGAAGGCCTGTTGTGATGTTGCGAGGGCTAATCCTGATGGCTTTGACGATCACGTTGACCGATCGCTTCAACGCGTCGTCCGGACCAAACCAGCCAACGCCGCAAACGGTACCATGATGTCTCCGGCATCCGATGCCTAAGCCAATGTTGTCGCAGTGGCTGACCCCTGGGGCCGCGAAACTGCGCAGAAAGCATCCAGTCCAACATATGCCAGGACTCGAGCGACCATAGCGTTGGGTCTGCCTCGCACGAAGCGTTGTGATGCTTGGATCGTTGGTCCGGAAAGCGAATGGCACAGCGTCCTGGGCCGATGGGTCGCATCCAGCCTTCGACAAACAGGTTGGGATCGTGCTGAACGCGGGGATCGTGGGGAACGTAGGGAACGCGGGGATCGTGGGGATTGGGCTGAAGCTTGTGCGCATGGGGCAGCATCGGCTCCTTCTGCGCGCCATCATGCGCCTGTGCTCTAGGCGCACCGCGCTGCTTCGTCACGATCGCAAGGATCAATTGCACCGCTGAGCATGCGCCAAGCGGAAGCTCGCCCCCAATCGGGTGTTGCGACTCAGACACGACCCAACACCAAACTGCCGTTGGTGCCACCAAAGCCAAAAGAATTCTTCATTGCGTGCTGAATCGTCATGGATCGTGCCTGGTTTGCAACATAGTCGAGGTCACAGGCCGGGTCTTGATGGTCGATATTGATGGTCGGTGGCGAAACCTGGTGATGGATCGCCAGCGCGGTAAACACCGTTTCAATGCCGCCTGCCCCGCCCAGCAAGTGGCCTGTCATCGATTTGGTCGAATTGATTGCAAGCCTTCGGGCGCAATCTTCGCCAAACGCAAGCTTGATCGCATCGCTTTCGTTTTTATCGCCAAGCTCGGTCGATGTTCCGTGCGCATTGAGATAATCGATCGCATCGCCCGAGAGCTTCGCATCGGCAAGTGCAAGCTGCATGCAGCGCTTAGGGCCATCTGTACTTGGCGACGTGATGTGGTTTGCATCTCCGCTCATGCCGAATCCGAGAAGCTCGGCATAAATTTTTGCGCCGCGCTGCTTGGCTTGATCAAAGGCTTCAAGCACCATCACACCAGCGCCCTCGCCCAGCACAAATCCGTCACGGTCGCGGTCCCAGGGCCTTGAGGCAGCCTGCGGATCGTCATTGCGTTGCGATAAAGCCCTTGCAGCGCAAAACCCTCCAAGCCCCAGAGGCGAAATGGTGGATTCAGCGCCTCCGGCAAGCATCACATCGGCGTCGCCGTATCCAATCATGCGCGCAGCCATCCCGATGCTATGAAGTCCGGTTGTGCATGCGGTGACAATCGACAAATTCGGTCCCTTCAGACCAAGCATGATGGCAAGCTGTCCGGAAATCATATTGATGATCGATCCGGGTACAAAAAAAGGTGAGATACGGCGGACACCGCGAGCGCTGTATTCGCAATGGGTGTCTTCGATCATGGGCAAGCCGCCAATGCCTGAACCCACGAGGCAGCCGACACGATCAGCGGGAACTTGATCCACAGATAGCCCACTGTCGGCCCAGGCCTGGATTGAAGCCGCTACACCGTAATGAATAAAGGTATCGAAATGCCTGGCTTCTTTTGGAGACATCCAGGCCGAGACGTCGAAACCTTTCACCTCGCCTGCAATACGTGTTGGAAAACTGCTTGCGTCAAAGCGGGTGACCGGGCCGATTCCCGATCGGCCTGCCAGCAGGCTTGCCCAGGCATCGGCGACAGAGTTTCCAACCGGACTGATGATTCCAAGTCCGGTGATGGCAACGCGACGCCGGGACATCAAGCTTTGCTGTGTGAGCGCACGTAGTCGATAGCCTGTTGGACGCTCGTGATTTTCTCGGCTTCCTCATCGGGAATTTCGGTGCCGAATTCATCCTCTAAAGCCATGACGAGCTCGACGGTATCGAGCGAATCAGCGCCCAAATCGTCGACGAAAGACGATTCGTTTTTGATGTCGGCTTCGTTCACGCCAAGTTGTTCCGCAACGATTTTCTTGACGCGTTGCTCGATGTTGTCCATCCAAATCTCCTAAAAAATCACCCTTGGGTTCCCATGCCTGCGGCGCAAAAGCGGCCGCCCTGCCCTGCAAAACCCGCTCCCTCGAGCGCCCGATTGTAGCAGTGCGCTTTGATCGCGGTTAATTCATGAACATTCCGCCGTTCAGTTGCAGGCTTTCACCGGTCACGTAAGAACCGCTCTGGCCGGCCAAAAAAAGCACGGCCGCAGCGACATCGTCGGCAAGCCCAAACCTTTGCAGCGGTATTTGCTGCTGCATTTGTGCGATCTGCCCCTCTGACAGCGCGCGCGTCATGTCCGTTTCGATAAATCCTGGAGCGATGCAATTCACCGTGATCTGTCGGCTGCCAAGCTCACGCGCAAGCGCTCTTGACATCCCGGCCAAGCCTGCCTTGGCGGCGGCATAGTTGGCTTGCCCCGGGTTTCCTGTCTCACCAACCACGGAGCTGATGTTGATGATCCGTCCCCAGCGCTTTTTCATCATGGGTCGCATCAGCGCCTGCGAAAGTCGAAAACAGGCGCTGAGGTTGGTGTCGATAACCGTATGCCATTCATCGGCCCGCATCCTCAGGGCAAGATTGTCGCGGGTGATACCGGCATTGTTCACCAGTATGTCAACGCCGCCCTCTTCGCCGACACGCAAAAGCAAGGCCTCGGTTGATTCAGTTTGCGACACATCAAGCACCAAGCCCTGGCTTTGGTTGAGCGCTTGGTCGAAAGCGACGCCAAGCTGGGAAAACTCGCTTTCCGTGCTTGCAAGAAGCGGCGCAAGCCTTTGTTTTTCCCGTGCTATGGTTTGCTGAAGGCTCTGGCTGATCGCGGCAGCGCCGGTTTGTGTCGTGGCTGTGCCCGTCACAGTGACGCCTGCTCTTGCAAGCGCAGTCGCAATCGCCTCTCCGATGCCCCGCGAGGCGCCAGTCACGAGCGCCCTCTTTGACCAAAGTGTCGGGTCGAGATAGCTCGGCTGTAAACGCTGCGGGGCAGCCGGCATGAGATCTTGGATCGCGTCAGACATTACGGCGATGATGATGCACGTGGTCGGCCCAGACTTGCAAGCGCCAGCTCAAGGGTTGAAGGGTCGTAAACACTCAGCACACGCAGATGTTTATCAATCCGTGACACAAGGCCCGAGAGCACTTTCCCCGGTCCCATTTCGATCACCGTGTCAATCCCGCGCTCACGCATCGCTTGAATCGTCTCCACCCATCGCACCGGATGAAAGGCTTGCTTGACCAGTGCCTGCTTGATCGATTCGGTATCGGGGTGCGTTTGCACATCAACGTTGTGAATCACTGGAGTGCGCGGCTCAGCCATTGGACAGTCCTCCAAGGCCTGAGCCAGACGATCGCCCGCCGGCCGTAACAGGCTTGAGTGAAAAGGCGCAGATACCGCCAACGGAAGGGCGCGCTTTGCACCGCGTGCTTTGAGCGCTTCGCAGGCCAGATCGACCGCGGCCTTATGGCCCGCAATCACGACTTGCGATGGCGCATTGAAGTTGACCGCTTCGACCAGCTGACCGCTCTGGGCGCTTACGATCGCGCAGGATTCGATCACCGCAGCATCCTCAAGTCCCAAAATCGCTGCCATCGCACCACTGCCTTCGGGCACGGCTTCTTGCATCGCTATGGCGCGAAGCCGGACCAGCCGCAAGGCATCGCTGGGTCTGAAAACGCCGGCAGCGACGAGCGCTGCGTATTCGCCCAGGCTGTGGCCAGCCACCAGGTGGGGCGGCGGACCGCCCAAAGCCTGCCAGGCGCGCCATGCGCAGACACCCGCTAAAAGCATCGCCGGCTGGGTGTTGACGGTGCTTGCAAGCTTATCGGCAGGGCCCTCATGGATCAGGCGGCAGAGCGGTTCGCCAAGCGCCTCGTCTGCATCCCGAAGCAGGCCATCGATCTCGGGTTGCTGCACCCAGACATCAAGCATGCCCACCGACTGGGAACCCTGCCCGGGAAAAACAAATGCAATGCTCATAGTCGCCTCCAGCTCATGGAATCGATGTTGCAAGGTTTTTGCTCGACATCGTCGCTGCCAAGTCAGTAACGCAGCAAACAAGCGCCCCAGGCCATGCCACCGCCAACGCCCTCAAGCAACAGGTGTTGACCCGATCGGATGTGGCCTTGCCGGATGCCCCAATCGAGCGCAAGCGGGATCGAAGCTGCAGAGGTGTTGGCATGCTGATCGACGGTCACCACGACTTTGCTGAAGTCGATACCGAGCCGCTTGGCAGTAGCCTGAAGGATTCGGATGTTGGCCTGGTGGGGTATCAGCCAGTCAACATCGCATAGCGCAAGCTCAGCCTTGGCACAGACTTCGCGCGCTACCTGATCAAGGACTTGGACGGCGGTCTTGAATACCGCCTGACCGTCCATGGTCAAAAAAGGATGGCCGATAACCTGACCTGAGCAGACCTGTCCTGCGGTTTGCAAAATGGGCGCCTGACTGCCATCGGCATGCAAGGCGCAAGCCTGGATGCCCGGGGATGCATCAGCGCGCAGGATTGCTGCGCCCGCCCCGTCGCCAAACAGCACGCAGCTGCTGCGGTCATCCCAATCGATGATTCGCGAAAATACCTCCGCGCCAACGACCAAGGCATGTTTGGCCATGCCCGTTCGGATCATCGCGTCGGCAGTCGACATCGCGTAGACAAAGCCAGCACAAACGGCCTGGACGTCGAATGCCGCGCCACGACAACCGAGCTCTCGCTGAATCAGGCAAGCCGTGCTTGGAAAGATCACATCCGGGGTCGAGGTTGCAACGATGATCAGGTCGAGATCGTTCGGATTCAGGCCTGCCATCTCAAGCGCTTGGCGAGCCGCCTGCAGCCCAAGCTGGCTGCTGGTGGTGCTTGGATCAGCAAGATAGCGCTGCCTGATGCCTGTGCGCTCTTCAATCCATGCACTTGAGGATTCGATTCCACGCGCTGCGAGTTCCTCAACCAGCGTCTGATTGCTGACACAACGGGCAGGCAGTGCAGATCCAGTTCCAATGAGTTTGCTGTAAATCATGGTCTAAGCGCAGGTTGCAGGGCTCGCTCGTCTGTGAGGCGAAAGTCCCTTCAGTGGGACTGTACCTGCCCGATAGCCAGCGCTGACCCTGGCATGATCGATGCTGCATGGGCCTGGGCATCGGCGCTTGGAGCTGCAGCTGAATTGACATGGCCAAGCGCCCTGGCTTCTGGCAGGGTCTGGGCAATTTGATCGATCAGTCGGTGCTCAACCGCATCGGCAGCCCTGGCCAAAGCGGCTTGAAATGCCATGTCATCCGCTGAGCCGTGGCTCTTAAACACAATGCCGCGAAGGCCGATCAGCGACGCACCGTTGTAGCGTCGATGGTCCATGCGTCGTCGTATTCGCCGAATCACCGGCATCGAAACCAGCGCAGCCAGTTTTGACATCGGACCGCGTCCGTACTCTTCACGCAGGGTTTGTGAAAGCATGCTTGCCAGACCCTCCGAGGTCTTGAGCGCAACATTGCCTACAAAGCCGTCGCAGACCACCACGTCGACAGTTCCTGAAAATATATCTTTACCTTCGACGTTGCCGACGAAGTTCAGGCTGCTGCTGCGAAGTAGTTCACCCGCCTGCTTGACAACATCGTTGCCCTTGATCATTTCCTCGCCGATGTTGAGCAGCCCGATCGATGGCCGCCTTGATTGATCGAGCGCAGACGATAAGGCCGCTCCCATCATCGCGAACTGCAGCAAATGCTCGGCGCTGCAATCGACATTGGCGCCAAGATCGAGCACCATGGTCGCACCGCCGCGAACATTCGGTATTTGAGCAGCAATCGCGGGCCGGTCAATGCCCTCCATGGTTTTAAGCAGCATCCTGGAGAGTGCCATCAATGCGCCGGTGTTGCCTGCGCTAACGCATGCTTGGGCGCGCCCGTCCAGCAGGCATTCAAGGCTGCGCCGCATCGAGGAATCTTTCTTTCCGCGCATCGCCACCGCAATCGGCTCGTCCATCCCGACCGCCTCGCTCGCATGAACGATTTCAAGCCTACTCAAGAGCGCTGCATCGGGTTTTTGTTCGGCGATCGCCGACCTGATCGCTCCCTCGTCGCCGACCAGTAGGCATCGCGCTTCAGGTTTTTGAGACAAAAACTGTATCGTTGAGGGTAATGTGACCGGAAGGCCGTAATCGCCCCCCATGCCGTCTACGGCGATCGTAATCGGCCTAGCGTCCATTGACCCGCAAAGCCAGGCAAGCGCCGCTTTGCCGCCCTAACGCGATCAGGATTCGTCCGACTTCGACTTGACGACTTTTCTGCCGCGATAAAAGCCATTGGGGCTGATGTGGTGACGCAAGTGGACTTCGCCGGTGTTTGACTCGACAGCAACCGGTGGAGCCGTCAAGAAATCATGCGCGCGGTGCATTCCACGTTTTGATGGGGACTTTTTGTTTTGCTGGACGGCCATAACCTTGGCTCCAAATGAACGCTAATCCAAGATTATAACAAGCCCAATCAAAAAAGGGATGCCGCAGACCAAACCCGCAGGGCATACCGCTGGCCGGCGATCAAGACGATGGGTCTTCGTGTTCGCTGCGTTTGAGCTTGGCGAGAACGGCAAAGGGCCGTTGACGGGTAGGCTCGGCGGAAGTCGGCTCCTGAATGCCCCCCGGTATCTCGCATTGACTATGCTTGGGCACAATCGGAAGGCTTAAAAGCAATTCATCTTCGATCAGCGCAAGCAGATCAAAGCGTTTGTGATGAGCGATGACGTCATAATCGTCTTGAGCAGCGTTTTCGAGTGCTTCGGCGTCAGCATCATTGGCAGCGACAAGAAAACGGCGCTTGATACGAAGATCAAGACTCAAGGCCTGCATACAGCGCTGGCATGTAAGTACGATTTGCGCATGGGCCTCGAGCCGCAACCAATGCCTTCGATCGCCGATGCGATTGTGCTTTGGCAAGGCGTCGCTACCAACTCGATCGTTGGTGCTTTGGCTGGCTGTGCGGCCGGGGACTTCAGCGCGGGTTTCGGTCAGTCCGATGGCGCGCCAGCGCAAGGGTTCACGCGGCGGATGGATCGACAACCCGAAAAGTCTTGGCATTTGTTGAACGAGCACCGCCGCTTCAAGCTGCTGATCAAGCACATCGCCTTGCTCGATCCAAGGAATCAGCGCAATAGCCCTTGCTGTCCAGTCGAATGATCGTTCGCTCATCGCTCTATGATACGTGGCCTCATCCGGGTTTCCGCTAAGGTGTTGACAAGCAGCCCGCATAAGTCGATGGACATCCTCAGCTTGGATTTTTTATGAACGATCAGCACAACGACCGTGCCCCGCTGCTTTCGCAAGAAGACGCCTCCCGAAGCAGCGCAGGCCCGATCACTTCGGTGCACGACCGGGGTCAGGAGACGCCGGTCGTGATCCTCGCATCGACTTCAATTTATCGCAAAGAACTCCTCGCCCGCGTGTTGCCACGCTTCCTGCAGGTTGCGCCCCGCGTGATGGAGTCGCAAACACAAGGCGAGTCGGTTGAGGCGATGGCCCTCAGGCTTGCGCTTGCCAAAGCGCGCGCAGTGGCATGCGACTATCCAGACGCTTTGGTGATCGGTTCTGATCAGGCTGCCACGCTTGACGGTTCTGTAGCCATCGGAAAGCCGGGAAACCGGCAAGCAGCGATCGAGCAACTGAGCGCGGCAAGCGGCAAACTGATGCAGTTTTTTACTGCGTTGGCTGTCGTTCGTCAGACGCAAGGGTCGCAATGCGTTTTCGAACAATGCCAGGTGGTGGAAACGCAGGTGCGATTTCGTACCCTAAGTGCGGCGCAAATCCAGCACTACGTGGATCGTGAACCGGCATTTGACTGCGCTGGTGCTGCCAAATGCGAGGGGCTTGGGATCAGCCTGATGGCGTCGATTCAATCAGAGGACCCGACTGCCCTGATCGGCCTGCCCTTGATTCGGCTGACCCACATGCTCCTGGATGCCGGCTATGACCTGCTCAGCGCTGATTCTGCTGCCCAGCGCCCTTGACCCTATCAGCGACCCGGCGAGCGCCTTGCCAGCGCCGGTACTTTCTGAACTTCGGGCCTTGAACCATTTCGTGGTCGAAGACGCCAAGTCGGCAAGAGCATGGCTCAAACGCTGTGCCTGGCCCAAGCCCTTGACCGAGGCGCATATGCTGGTTTGGAATGAGCACACGGCCAGCCACCCGGCAATCGCTCAAGAGTCAATCGCCAAGCTGCTTGAGTGGCTCAATCAGGGTTATCCCGTGGGGCTTTTATCCGATGCGGGATTGCCTGCAGTGGCCGACCCCGGACAGGCGCTGATTGCCGCGGTGCACCGAGCGGGTTATCCGGTGCGCCCGCATATTGGCCCATCGTCCATCATGCTGGCCTTGATGGCCTCGGGTCTGAACGGTCAGCATTTCGAGTTCAAGGGCTATTTGCCGGCGGACACGGCCGCACGTGAAGCGGCTCTAGGCGCGATCGAAGCCCTCAGTCAGAAAGACGGTCGAAGCGTGATCTGGATTGAAACACCCTACCGCAACGATGCGATGATGACTTCAATCATCCGTTGCCTGAAAGCAGACACTGAAGTTTGCGTAGCCACTGCGCTCGGAACCGAAAAGCAATCGATTCACACGCGAACGGTCGCCGACTGGCGCCGCCGCGTCTGGCAGCCAGGCCGCGAGCCGAGCGTGTTTATCCTGGGCTGCCAGCCCGCTCTAACGCAGGCGGCTGTTGCCACCGAGCATTTGAAAACCCACCGCAGAAAGCACCCTTGAGGTCTCAACGCCGACCCTGCGGGCGAAACGCTCGGCCAGCGATGGGCGTGGGCTGAAATCAACCACATCGTCGGCCTTGATCACATCGCGGGCCACCTGATCGACTGAGCCTCGCGCGTCAGCCAGACCAAGCTTGATTGCCTGATCGCCACTCCAGACTCTTCCGCTAAAAAGCTTGCTGTCATCCTGCAGCCTATCGCCCCGTCCCAGCTTGACCGCCTCGATAAAGTTCTGGTGCAAGGCATCAAGCGTTGACTGCACATGAGCCCGCTGCGACTCGCTAAGCCCGCTGAAGGGGTCGAGCATGGCCTTGTCGCTGCCTGCGGTGAAAAGTCGGCGCTCAATACCCAATCGCTTGATCGCTTCGGTGAAACCGAAACCGTCAAGCCTCACGCCAATCGAACCGACCAGGCTGTTCGGATCAACATAAATGCGGTCACTCGCTGCGGCAATGTAATACCCACCTGAAGCACAAATGTCTTCGATCACGGTATGGATCGGAATCGTCGGGTGCTTGGCGCGCAGCCGCAGAATTTCCTGATGAATGATCGAGGCTTGAACCGGAGAACCGCCCGGGCTGTTGAGACGGAGAATGACGCCAGCGGTCGCCTTATCGTCGAAGGCAGCTCTCAGGGCGCTGGTAATTTGATCGGCGTTTGCATCCGATTCGTGGTCGATTTCACCCTGAATATCGATGAGCGCGGTGTGTCGCTCGGGTTTGGCGACCTCGTGACCGCTTACGCTGCGCCACTCGTACCAAAATAGCAAAAGCAAAAGGAAGAACAAGCTCCGAAACAGAATCGACCAGCGCCTTTTCCGGACCCGTTCGTACTGATGCGCTTCAAGCAGTCGAAGCAGCGCCACTTGCTGAATCTCGTGAGCTGTGGTCCAGGCACTTGCCTTGTCTGAGCCGTCGACCGGCTTGGCCTCCGCCGCAACGCCGCGCGGGGGCTCGGTCGCATCGCTTTGTTTTTCTTGCTCAAGCATGAGCGCTCCGTTGTTGTCGTCTGACTTGGACGCGGCCATTGTCGATGCGGCAATCAAGCGCTTCGAGCGAGCGGCCGCGACAAGGCCCGTCCACACAAAGGCCCGTCTTTGGCTCATACATGGCGCCGTGGGTGGCGCACACCAGAAAATGCCCGGTATCGTCGAAAAAAGCCCCTTCAAGCCAATCGAGTTCGACCGGGACGTGGGCGCAGCGGTTGAGGTAGGCGAAGTTCTGTCCCTCATAACGCACCACAAAAGCGCACACCTCGCCTCCGGGACCCGGTATTAGGGTGCGCAAACCAGCGCCGCCGTCAACCAGTTCACTGGCGCAGCCAGCGTCGGTCCAGACGGTTTTCCACGTTGCGCTTGCTGATGCATTCATGCTGCTACCTGCGAGTCCAACCACTGTGCAAGAGATGGGGTATCAGTAAAAATCGCCTCCGGATGGCAGCGGGCGAGATCCTCTGCGCTATGAGCGCCGTAGCTTACTGCCACCGCACGGGTTCCTGCGGCTGCAGCCATGTCGAGGTCATGGGTTGTATCACCGACCATCAGGGTTTGCGAAGGCTCAACGCCAAGCGCTGTCATCAAATCCAGCAACATCCAGGGATGCGGTTTGGGTTGACCCTGGTCGGCAGTGCGGGTGGCGAGAAAATAGTCTCGCCAACCGGCTTGTTGAAGCGCCCGATCGAGTCCCATTCGCGATTTGCCGGTCGCAATGGCAAGCCGCGCGCCTTTGCTGTGTAGTCTGTCAAGCATCTCGATAACGCCGTCAAAGGCGCACAGCGCAGGTTCGAAGTGCTGATAGTGGTAGCGGTAGCGCTCAACAAAAGCTGCAACCGCGTGCTCCGGAAGATCGGGTACTGCGTGCCTGAGGCTATCGCGCAGTCCCAGGCCGATCACCCAGGACGCTTGCCGACGGTCAGGAACCAGCAAGCCAAGATCGCTTGCGGCCGCTTGAATGCTCCGGGTGATTGCGCCGGTGGAATCCATCAGCGTGCCATCCCAGTCGAAAACCACCAGTGCAAGGGACACGATTTGTCCTTTCTCGAAGATTGTCTTACGCAGCATCGACACCACTAGCCCAACCCACGAACGCGCTGGGTAAGGCCGCCTTGAAGGCGAGTCGACCGCCAGGCGCTTGCGGCCAGGCAAGCTCGAGCTGCCAAGCGTGTAAGAGCATGCGCTTCAAGCCCTCGGCCCGCAGTGCCCGGTTGACCGAAAAGTCGCCGTATCGATCGTCGCCGAGTATCGGATAGCCTTCATGCGCCAGATGGACTCTGATCTGATGGGTACGACCGGTTTCGATGCGCACGAGGACCGTTGAAACATGACTTGGTTGATGACGCTCCAAGGTCCCGAGTCCGCGTACCACCGATACCGCCTCGGCGCCTTCGTGGTCGACCCGAACGATTCGCTCGCCCGCGTCTCCCACATGGCGCTGCAAACGATGACGAATCGTCCGGTCACGAAGCGGGACCTTCCCGCAGACCACGGCGAGGTAAAGTTTCTGGCTCACCCGCTCACGAAAGGCGCGATGCAGTTGGAGCAAAGCGATCCGACGTTTGGCAAGCACGATCACGCCTGAAGTCTCGCGATCGAGCCGATGTCCCAATTCAAGAAAACGCAGCTCGGGTCTCAACAAGCGAAGCCATTCAATCAAGCCCCTGCTGATGCCGCTGCCACCGTGGACCGCGAGCCCGGCTGGCTTGTCGATCACCCAAAGGGCATCGTCTTCATACAGTGTTGAAAACTTGGGTGCATTCCCAGTGACGCTGCTGGGTACAAGCTTTGCCTGGGTGTCCTGCTCGAGCAAGCTTGAAGCGTTGACATCACGAAGCGGCGGAATCCTCAGGTCTTCGCCACCCACAAGGCGGTGCTGCGCGTCGACCCGCTTGCCGTTGATACGAACCTCTCCGCTTCGAATCATGCGGTAGATCCGTGTCTTGGGCAGGGGTTTTAATCGTGCAATCAGGTAATTGTCGAGTCGTTGACCCGCGTACTCCGGATCAACAACACTGTGCCGCGCGTTGTGCCATGTCATGTGGGTTATACTGGGTTGTCTGAGTAAAGAACCGGGTGAGGCTTTGCATCTGTGATGTCAGCAGATTCTTGTCGTCAAGGTCAGCCCGAAGTCGCGCAAGAGGCTCACATTGTGCCTCAAAGCCCCGAAATATGCGGCCCTTGCCGCCCGAAATCGGCGCCTGGCGCGTCATCCAGACAAACGAATGATGCGCGGCTCCGGATGGTCCGGGGTGCCTGGCGAGCGAGACAGTTTCTCGATCCTTACAACTAAAGGATGTTTGTTGCAGCAATGGCTTTTACAGACGGTATTTAACGGCTTATGAAAGTGAACTAAGCGCTGCGACCACGCCCGGTCGCACCGGGAAGAGTGACTGCTCTCGTTCCATCAGGCTGGCAACGCAAGCCACGCGGGTGCGAAGGAGTGCAAATGAAGCGAATGTTGTTTAACGCAACCCATGCTGAAGAGCTCAGGGTTGCGATTGTCGACGGACAAAAACTGATCGACATCGATATTGAGAGCGCTGGGCGAGAGTCCCGCAAGAGCAATATATACAAGGCTGTGGTCACCCGGGTTGAGCCCAGTCTCGAGGCCTGTTTTGTGAACTATGGCGAGGAACGCCACGGTTTTCTCCCCTTTAAGGAAATTTCGCGCGCTTACTTCAAGCCCACGAACGAGGCTGGCCGAGCCCGCATTCAAGACGTGATTGTTGAGGGACAGGAACTGATCGTCCAAGTGGAAAAGGAAGAGCGTGGCAACAAGGGAGCCGCACTGACCACCTTGATCTCGCTGGCCGGGCGCTATTTGGTTCTTATGCCGAACAACCCGCGAGGTGGTGGTGTATCCCGCCGTATCGAAGGGGAAGATCGCCAGGAACTGCGCGAAACCATGGAAAGGCTCCAGGTACCAACCGGCATGAGTCTGATCGCGCGTACTGCAGGAATCGGTCGTAATGCCGATGAGTTGCAATGGGATTTGAATTATTTACTTCAACTTTGGCGGGCGATCGAATCGGCAGCCCATGACAACAAGGCGCCGATGCTGATCTACCTCGAATCAAGTCTGGTGATTCGAGCCATCCGCGATTACTTCTCGCCCGACATCGGCGAGATCCTCATCGATACCGAGGATATTTACGAACAAGCCAGAGCCTTCATGTCGGTGGTGATGCCTGACAACATGAGTCGGGTGAAGCGCTACCACGACGATGTACCCTTGTTTTCGCGCTTTCAAATCGAACATCAGATCGAGACGGCCCACTCGAGGGTGGTGCCGTTGCCATCGGGCGGCGCCATCGTGATTGACCATACCGAGGCCTTGGTCGCCGTCGATGTCAATTCAGCGCGAGCCACCCGCGGCAGCGACATCGAAGAAACAGCGATGCGCACCAACATCGAGGCAGCCGACGAGGCGGCCCGACAAATGCGCCTGAGAGATCTTGGTGGACTCATCGTGATTGACTTCATCGATATGGAGTCGAGCAAAAACCAGCGCGAAGTCGAGTCACGTCTCAAAGAGGCCTTGCATTACGATCGCGCCCGCGTGCAAATGGGCAAGATTAGCCGATTCGGTCTCATGGAGTTATCAAGACAGCGGCTGCGCCCTGCGCTCAATGAAGGCTCGCACATGACCTGCCCACGCTGCAACGGCACGGGTGTGATTCGCGATATCGAGTCTTCCGCGCTTCATGTGTTGCGGGTGATTCAGGAAGAGTCGATGAAAGAAGGCAGCGCAGCGGTTCATGCTCAGGTGCCTGTTGAAGTTGCAACCTACTTGCTCAACGAAAAACGCGCCGAAATCCACAAAATGGAGGCGCGCCTGCGGGTTGAAATCATCCTCATCCCCAACAAGTACCTCGAAACGCCGCACTACAAGCTCGATCGTCTCAAGCACGATGATGAGCGGCTCGGTTCGTACCGGGTGAGCTATGCACTGGCCGACGGTCCTCAGGAGGACAACACCTTTCTCGAGTCGAAATTCGAAGGGCAGCGCAGATCGCAAGAAGCTGCAGTCAAGGGCATTACACCGACTGCTCCCGCGCCAAGTGCAGCCGACCGTCAGACGGCAGCCGCCGGTGCTGCACAGCTGGCCACCTCGCACGCCAAGGGACGGATGGATGCAGCAAACAGTCCAGGCCCTGCCGAGACGGCTGCCGACCGAGCTAGCCTTGTGAGCCCCGACGCCTCGGGCGAAGGATTCCTTGGGAAGGTTCTGGGTTGGTTCCGCCGAAAGCCTGCCAATGAGGCCCGTGCCGAGCAAGCGACGTCGACCACCCAAGCTGTCCTTGCAGATAAAGCCAGTCCATCGGCAGAGGCATTGCACCCAGCAGCGGGTGGCAGCAGCGCAGCGCCCGAGGGGCGCGATCGGCGCGGACGCGACCGGCGCGATCGGGGTCCGCGGGCTGATCGCGGTGAGCGCAATGATCGCGGCGAGCGCTCCTCAAGTGGCGCTGAACGAGGCGATGGCGCTGAGCGCACGGAGCGCGGCCAGCGACAGGGCCGTGCGGATCGTGTTGAACGCCTTGCCGGGTCGGAGCGGGTTGAACCACGACTTGAAAGCGGCGAGCGCCAGGAACGTTCACCGCGTCCAGAGCGCAGCGAACGGGCTGATCGCAGCGATCGCAGGCGTCGCACCGAGCAGGATGATGTTCAATCGGGTCAGCTGCCCACAGCAGCACTTGGCGTTGAGGATGCGCGATTAAGCGCGCAAGCAACGGGTACGCCGATGTCCGCAGGGCCACAAGCCATGGACCCGGTACGCGGATCAACCGCTCCCGAATCGGTGCCACCCCTGGTGGCGAGCACGCTTGCGAGTGCAGCTGGTGATGAAGAGGAAGCACAAGAATCGAACGATCGCCCGAGACGTCGCAGACGACGCTCACGGCGTGGATCCGGTGGGGAATTCGGGGCCGACGCTGCAGCGCAGACTGTAGCCACCGGGGAGTCTGGAACCGAGGCTGCCGCGCAGGCGACAGCCGATACCGAGCAGAAAGCCGAGGTGGATACCCCAATTCAGGCCGCGGCTGATGCGCGACCTCAAGAAGCGCTCGCGCTTCCTGCCCAAGACGCGCCATCGGTTCCCGCTCAGGAAGCGCCATCCGTATTGCCTAAGGAAGCGCTCTTGAAGGGCGATAGTCCGTCGGAAGCCGATCGAACAGCGCCCGAAGCACCCCAGCCTGACCTCTCCCTGGCAAAGCCAACCAATGGCGAGCCACCCCGGGTCTACCCCCCTATCCTTCATCCATCAAGTCAGGATTTGGAGGCGCCCAAGTCAGAGACGCCTGAGCCTGTGACGACCGCGTCGCAGGAGCCGGTGACGGCTGCTTCGCAGGAACCGGTGACGACTGCTTCGCAGGCGCGAACCGAAGCGCCCAGCCCAGCTTTGCAAGCGATGAAAGTGGATTTGCAGCCGATCGATCTTCGGGCGAGCATCGAAAGAGCCGGCCTTGAGCTTGTGGAAACCACCAAACAGACCGAAGCAGAACCCATGACGGTCCTACGCAGACCGCGGGTTGTTAGGCAGCGCAAACCGGTGGTCAAGCAGGATTCAGAGCCGCTTCACATGGTTGAGACTTCGACAAAAGATTAAGCTTCATGATGCGGCATCGACCGTCTGACAATTGCTGGATGGCCAGGTTTTTTCCGGGCTTGTCTGATCGGGCCTTCGGATGAGCGAAAAATCCATTCGATTGATTGATGAGCGTTACCTGGCGCGGGCGATGCCTGCGCCGGTTGCCGGCAGGCCGCCTGGAGCGAACATCGCCGATCGCTTCGGGCGAAGGCTTCATGACTTGCGGATTTCGGTCACCGATCGTTGCAATTTTCGCTGCGCGTATTGCATGCCCAAGTCAGTCTTTGACCGTGATTACGCTTTTCTCCCCCAATCTGCGATGTTGAATTTTGAGGAAATTTATAGGCTTGCAAGTATATTCGTAGGTTTGGGTACCGATAAGCTTCGGATCACTGGCGGGGAACCCTTGCTGCGCAAGCACCTCGAAAGGCTGATTGCGATGCTTGCGCAATTGCGCACGCCCACAGGGCAGAGTCCCGATCTCACGCTCACCACCAACGGTGCGCTGCTTCGCAAAAAAGCAGCCGCCTTGCGAGAGGCGGGATTGCGAAGACTCACCGTAAGCCTTGATGCGATTGATGATCCTGTGTTTAGGCAAATGAATGACGTCGAATTCGCGGTGAGCGAAGTCTTGGATGGTTTGCAGGCGGCGACCGAGGCGGGCTTTGAGTCGATCAAGGTCAATATGGTGGTCCAGCGTGGGGTGAACGACGATCAGATTTTGCCGATGGTCGAGCATTTTCGTCATACAGGGCATGTATTGCGTTTCATCGAGTTCATGGATGTGGGGTCGAGCAATGACTGGAGCCTGGACTCCGTGCTTCCAAGCGCAGAGGTCATTGCTCAGATTCAGCAATCGCACCCGCTTCATCCGCTCGATCCTAACTATGCCGGCGAGGTTGCCCGTCGATGGGCACTGGATGACGGCAGTCTGGAACTTGGGCTCATCGCTTCAGTCACCGAACCTTTTTGCCATGGGTGCACCCGCGCTCGCTTATCGACCGATGGCAGGCTCTACAACTGCCTTTTTGCTACCGAGGGTTGGGACCTGAAAACCTTATTGCGCAACGGTGCGTCTGACGAGCTGCTTCGAGGCTCCATTGCTGCCTTGTGGGAGCAACGCGACGACCGCTACTCGGCGCTGCGAACTGAAGCCACCGACGCACTTCGAAAACGCCGGAAAATTGAAATGAGTTATATCGGCGGATGATGCCCCAAAGCCCAACCAAGCCTCTGATCCTGGGTTTGGTCCTTGCCGGTGGCATGAGCCGTCGCATGCAAAGCGCGCGCGCTGATGCTCAGGCCTTGAGCATCAACAACGCGGATCCTGCGGAGACTGTCCGCGACAAGGCCTTGATGCCTTGCGCGGGGAAGCCCCTGATTGCATGGACCCTGGAGGCCCTGCGACCGCAAGTCAGGCAGTTGCTGATCAGCTGCAACCAGTATTTTGATGACTATGCCCGCTTGGGTTTCACGCTCATATCTGATCGCATCGAGGGCTATCTCGGCCCGCTTGCCGGGATTCACGCAGCACTGCATTGGCTCCATGCCGATCCGGATCGCTTGAGCGCCGCTACATGGTTACTGGTTGCGCCCTGCGACTGCCCTTTTCTCCCAGAGGATTTCGCCGCGTGCATGCTAAGTGCGGCAGACGAATCGGTGGAGGTGGTCGTGGCAGCGGACAGTTTTCGGGAACAGCCGGCGTTTTTACTGATTCGGCCGCAGCTGATGCAGGCCTTGGAGGCCTTTTTGCTTGCAGGGGGTCGAAAACTGGACGCCTGGTACCGAACAAGGCTGTGGAGGCGCTGTACTTTTGTTGATCATCTTGCTTTTCGGAACGTCAATACTCCCGCGGACCTGACCGAGGCCGAGTCCTTGTTGTTATCGCCCTGTCTGGATGCTGAGGGCTTGATGGCCGACATCGGGTCCTTGCAAAGGTTCGCTCCCGGTTCAACGCTTCATAAGCCCGGCACAGCTACCGGTCAACGGCAGGACAATCTCCCAATCGATGAACTTCGTGAGCGACTGCTGCATCGGATCCGTCCCCTCAGGCGATACCAGTCGCTTGGCCTCACAGCCTTGGAAGGTCAAGTGCTTGCCAAAAAGCTCACAGCGCAGCACGACGTTCCTGCGTTTCAAAACGCTGCGATGGATGGATTCGCGTTGCGTTTCAAAGACTTAAAACCGGAATCTGAAACGTCGCTGATCATGGGTGAACGGATCACAGCCGGTCATCCAGCACGGCATACGCCTTCCGATGAACCGCAGGCGTTGACAATCATGACCGGAGGGGTCTTGCCCGAAGGCTTTGACCTTGTGGTTCCTCAGGAGGCTTGTCAGATCAAGAGCGATCGGGTGCTTATCCCGGCAGGTCAGCAGCAGGGACAGCATGTCCGTATGCCTGGCGAGGATTTGGCCTGCGGCGACGTGGTGGTAGAAGCAGGCATTCGATTGAACGCGATTCACATCGGGCTCATGGCCTCGCTCGGTTTAGCTGCGGCATCGGTTCGAGGTCCTTTGCGGGTGGCGCTGTTATCCACAGGCGATGAATTACTCGATCCCACCCAGCCTGGGGCGCAGGCCCAAGGTAAACGCTTTGATAGCAATCGGTTTTTGCTGCGGGCCTTGCTGGTCAAATGGCCATCGATCGCCTTGCATGACGTGGGCATTGTTGCCGATCAGCCACAAAGCCTTGAACAAATACTTTGCGCTCTCGGTGAAGAGCATGACCTCATCCTCTCCTCAGGCGGGGTTTCGGCCGGCGAAGCCGACTTCACACGAGGGATCATGGAGCGGCTCGGCCAGCTGGCGTTTTGCAAGGTGGCGATGCGTCCGGGAAGGCCATTAGCCATGGGTCGACTGGGTCGCGCCCTCTATCTTGGCTTGCCCGGCAATCCGGTTGCGGCTGCGATGACCTTTTGGTACTTCGTGGCACCGGTTATTGAGCGCTTGCTCGGCTTAACGCCCAAGCCCTGGGCGCTCAAGACAGCGCGAGCGGCTCATCGCATCGAGAAAAAAGCGGGGCGCAGCGAATTTCAGCGTGCAAGCATCGCGGTTGATGCCGAATCGACCGTCTGGCTGTCGGTCAACCCAAACCAGGGTTCAGGGATTTTGAGCTCGCTCAGCAAGTCTTCCGTGATCGCGGTGCTCGAACATGATCGATCGACGATCGAGGCTGGTGACAGTCTGCGCTATGTTTGTATTGACGATCTGCTTTGAGCTTGATGTCGAGATACTGAAGACTTGTTTTGCCACTCATTAGCGACGGTTGCTGAGCGGCCCTTTCAGGCTTGCGTAGTAGGCTGAAAGATTTTCCATATCAGCCTTTGAGAGACCCGCGGCCTGTGAAGCCATGATGGCGTTTTTCCTTGAACCGTTTTTGTACTCGGTCAGCGCCACAAGCAAATAGTCGGCATGCTGGCCTGCCAATCGTGGGTAGCTCGGGTCAATCGTTGTGGCCCCGTCTTTGCCATGGCATGCGGCACACACCTCGTCGGCTTTCGCCTTTCCAGCGGCAATATCCTTGGCTTGGGCTGTGGAAAAGACACAGGCGAGCAAGACTATCTGTGCTGCTGTTTTGATCGGTGCAAAGGTATTCATCCTGATTCTCCGAAATTCAAAGGCCTAAGGCCTGATTCATGCTCGAATTCAGACTCAATTTCCGGCGTAATACGCAGCAAGATCGGCAATATCTGCATCAGTCAGGCTCCAGGCAATACCGCGCATGGTTGGGTGAGGCCTGTCGCCTTTGCGGTATGCCGTCAAGGCTGCTTCGATGTATTTGGCGTTTTGTCCCGAAATCATGGGTACGTTGTAAACCCGCGGAAACGAAGCCTTATAGCCGGGTATGCCGTGGCAACCGATGCATTGGCTTCTTTTTTCAGCGCCCGCTTTGGCGTCGCCTGCTGCTTGTTGGGCAAATGCGCTCGGGAGCGCAGCCAGCGCGAGGGCCGATCCGATTATGCAGCGCCCCAAGGCTTGCCTGATCGCAGGCCAAAACGTCGGATTGGAGTTGGCAAGAGCTGCCTTCAGACCGGCTGATTGCTTGTTGTTCATGGATCCATCCCTGCATCACGTTTTCGATGGCCCAAGGCCAAAGGTTGCGCCGAACCGCGGCGATGACCGGCTTCCGCTGCAGCGTTCCAGGAATCTTGATGGAGGCAGGCGCCGCAAACCCGCCGGATTTTAACTGACATCGCGCAAGGGCGTCCAACGACAGAACATCGCAAGCGCTCGCCTATACTGCGCATGGACTTACAGGGAGCGATGCAACCATGCGATTTGAGGGTACCTCAACTTATATTGCAACAGACGACTTGAAGCTCGCGGTCAACGCTGCGATGCGCTTGCAGCGTCCGCTGCTGATCAAAGGCGAACCTGGCACCGGAAAGACGATGCTCGCTGAGGAAGTGGCAGCGGGATTAGGCATGCCACTTATGCAGTGGCATATCAAGTCCACCACCAAGGCCCAGCAAGGACTTTACGAGTACGACGCGGTGTCACGCCTGCGCGATTCGCAGCTCGGTGAGGAAAAGGTCAAGGACATCCACAATTACATCGTGCAAGGCGTGCTCTGGCAGGCTTTTGTTGCCGACCACCCCGTCGTGCTTTTGATCGATGAAATCGATAAAGCCGACATCGAGTTTCCTAACGACTTGCTGCGCGAACTCGATCGGATGGAGTTTTTCGTCTATGAAACGCGCCAGACTGTCAAAGCCAAGCATCGGCCAGTGGTCATCATCACCTCAAACAATGAAAAAGAGTTGCCCGACGCTTTTTTGAGACGTTGTTTTTTTCACTACATCAAGTTTCCAGATCGTGAAACCATGCAGCGGATCGTCGATGTGCACTTTCCTTCGATCAAAAAGGAACTGGTCCAGCTGGCGATGACATCGTTTTTTCAGCTCAGGGAAGCGCCAGGGCTCAAGAAAAAGCCCTCAACCTCGGAGCTTCTTGACTGGCTCAAGCTGCTGATGGCAGAAGATATTCCGCTTGAGGCGCTGCAAAGCAAGGACAACAAGGCGGTGATTCCGCCGTTGCATGGCGCCTTGCTGAAAAACGAGCAAGACGTCCATCTTTTTGAGCGTTTGATTTTCATGGCCCGTCACAATCGTTAAGCCCAGCGAAATGGGAGCACTTGCATGCTGATCCCCTACTTTCAACATCTCCGTGCCGCCAAGCTACCGGTTTCGATTAAGGAGTTTCTCACCTTGCTCGAGGCCTTGAACGCGCAGCTGATCGAACCCACGATTGATGCCTTTTACTTTTTGTCGCGCGCAACGCTGGTGAAAGACGAGCGACTTTTTGACAAGTTTGATAAGGCTTTTGCCGCGTATTTCCACGGTATTGAGTCCTTGCCGGCGATCGATATCGAGCTGCCGCTGGACTGGCTCAAGCGTCAGTTTCAGCGCGAATTCACCGCCGAAGAAAAAGCCGCCATCGAAGCGATGGGCGGACTCGATAAGCTGATGGAGCGCTTAAAGCAGCTGCTTGAAGAGCAAAAAGACCGCCACCAGGGCGGAAATAAATGGATCGGTACAAACGGTACATCACCCTTTGGAAACGGTGGCTTTAACCCCGAAGGAATCCGTATTGGCGGCCCGTCTGCAGGCAACCGCACGGCAGTGAAAGTCTGGGAACAAAGGATGTACCGCGACTACGATGATCAGGTTGAGTTGGGCACACGAAATATCAAGCTTGCACTGCGACGGCTTCGTAAGTTTGCTCGCGAAGGCGCAGATCAAGAGCTTGATCTTGATGACACGATTGCATCGACTGCTCGCAACGCAGGCTATCTCGATATCAAGATGGTTCCCGAGCGTCACAACACGATTAAGGTGTTGATGTTGCTTGATGTGGGCGGAACGATGGATGACCATATCAAGCAAACCGAAGAACTTTTTTCGGCTGCACGTTCTGAGTTCAAACAACTAGAATTTTATTATTTTCATAATTGTGTCTATGACTTTGTCTGGAAAAACAACCGCCGGCGACATAGCGAACGCTTGATGACCTGGGATCTGATTCGCAAGTTCAATCCGGACTGGCGTTTGATTTTCGTTGGCGATGCAACCATGAGCCCCTACGAGATTCTTCAGCCAGGTGGTTCGGTGGAGTACAACAATGATGAGCCCGGTGCTGTGTGGTTACAGCGCCTTGCCGAACGGTTCCCGAAGTTCACCTGGCTCAACCCTGAGCCGGAGGGGGTATGGGAGTACAGGCAGTCGATTGCTGTGATCCGGCAAATCCTGTCCCAGCGTATGTATCCGGTCACGATGTCGGGCTTGGAGCGCGCAATGCGCGAGCTGACCAAGTGAGTGCGCATGCCGCAAGTCAGGGCGCAACGCTGAACCAGCATGTGGTTGCCGAGCCGCCCCGCGCGGCAGCAAGCGTGATTTTGTTGCGCGATACAACCCAAGGCCTTGAGGCCTTTTTGCTTGAAAGGCCGCAGGCTGCATCGGTGATGGCTGGCGTTTGGGTCTTTCCAGGCGGCAAAGTGGATGGTGAGGACCAGCAAGCAGGCAGGCTTGAAAACGAGCAGATGACCTTGCGCTGCGCTGAGAGCTTGAAGGCCCGATTCATCCATCAGCCCTTTGACCTGGTGCAGACCGCCGCCTTTATGCGAGCTGCGCTGCGTGAAACCGAGGAGGAATGCGCAGTACGTGTGCCGGTTGATGCGATTGAAGGCTGGTCACGCTGGATCACGCCAAAGATTCCGTCGATGAGCACCAAGCGCTTTGATACCGTATTTTTTGTGGCGGCCTTACCTCCGGGCGAAGAGGCGCGACACGATGGCGAGGAATCGGTGCAAGGGCAATGGGTGATGCCCTTGCAAGCGCTTGAGCGCTACTGGAAGCAAGAGATCATGCTTGCTCCGCCGCAAATCATGAGCCTTGTTGAGTTATCAAGGTTTTCCTCTGTTACACAGGTGATGGCGCATGCCGGTTCCCGGCCGCTTCCCCATATCCAGCCCGAGCCGATCGACACGCCCGAGGGTGGTCGTATCGTGGCCTATCCCGGCGACGAAGCGCATCCGATGGATCAGGCGCAGATCTCGGGACCTTCCAGGCTGGTTTGGCGAAGCGGTCGTTTCGAACCGCCTAGCGGCGGTTTTGATGGTTTTTTTACCGGGCTTGGGTTCAGGTAACGCTGCATCGGTTCGATCCAGCGTTGGGCGGGTAGCTTCAATTGGCGGGTAATCAGCCTTGCGCGCCTGGCAAGCTGATCGATCAGCGCTGATGCCTGTTGATGCGCTGGCCATTGCAGGCGAGGACCTTTGGCAACTATGACCACCACATTGCCTGCTGAGCCTGCAGTCAGGACCAGAGGCTCGGTCTTGAAGGTCTTGCTGATGGCAAGCAGATTCGGTTGCCAGCTTGGGTGACTGCCAAAGAGATTGACGACCAGCAGGCCTGGCGATGCCAGAGCTCTGTAGCAGTGTTGGTAAAACCTTGGCCCGTCGCAGCTCGGACCTTTTGCGTTCGCATCGTAGAGATCAACGAGCAACAGCGGCCAGTGATCGGACTCCAGCGTTTTGATCCATTGCTTGGCATCAGCCTGGATGATGCGCAAGTCTTGATGGGCTCGAACACCAAATACAAGCTCGTTTGCGAGGATGACCTCCTTGTGAAGTTCCACCACTGTCTGTTCGCAGCGCGGAAAATAGTGGCCAAAAAACCGTACGCAGGCACCAGCGCCAAGTCCGAGGTGAAGGACCCGATCGGGAACTGACATCAGCATTAACCAGGCCATCATATCTTGCGTGTAGTCCAGCACCAGACGGTGCGGGACACGGATACGCATCGCTCCTTGAATCCAGGGCGTTCCGAAGTGCAAATAGCGAACGCCCTGATCCTCTGAAAAATCAAGTGCTTGGCCTTTTGCAGCCCTCATCGCATCGACAGGGCGATCAACAAGTCGTTGAGACGCTTAACAAAGGAACCGGGGTCAGCAAGCTGTCCGCCTTCTGCGAGTAAGGCCTGCTCATAAAGCAGCAAGCTCCAGTCCTTGATGGCGCCTTGCTCGGTTTGCAAGCGCTTGACCAGAAAGTGATCCGGGTTGATTTCCAGAATCGGCTTACGGTCCGGCGCCTTTTGTCCAGCTTGTTTGAGTAGCCGCTCCAAGTGACCGCTGATGTCACCTTCCTCGGAGACAAGGCAGGAGGGCGATTCGGTCAGCCTTTGGGTCACGCGGACTTCCTTGACCCGGTCGGCAAGCGCATCCTTGATCGCATCAAGCAAGGGTTTGAGTGCTTTGCTGCTTGCTTCGACTTTTTCCTTTTCTGATTCATCGTCCAATCCGCTCAAATCCAAGCCACCTTTGGCAACCGAGAGCAACTTCTTGCCATCGAATTCCTGCAAATAACTGAGCATCCACTCATCCACGCGGTCCGTGAGCAAGAGCACTTCGATTTCTTTTTTTCGGAACACTTCAAGATGCGGGCTGTTGCGGGCCGCCTCAAGCGTATCGGCGGTTGCGTAGTAGATCGCTTCCTGCTTGGGCTTCATGCGCTTGATGTAATCCGCAAGCGCAACATTTTGTGCCTTTTCCTGGTCTGCACCCTGCACGGAAAGCGTGGATGCAAAGCGCAAGAGCTTGGCGAGTCGATCACGATGGGAGCTCTCCTCGCTCATCCCCTCCTTGATGACCTGGCCGAATGATTGCCAAAAACTTGCATAGTCTTCGGAACGGTTCTCGGCGAGATCTTCGAGCAGTGAGAGACTGCGGCGGATGTTTGCTTCGCGGATGGCCTTCACATCCCGGCTTTCCTGAAGTATTTCGCGCGAAACGTTAAGCGGCAGATCCGCCGAGTCGATCACGCCCCGCATGAAGCGAAGCCAGATCGGAAGCAATTGCTCGGCATCTTCCATGATGAAGACGCGCTTGATGTAAAGCTTCAGTCCGTGACGTTGCTGGCGATCCCAAAGGTCAAACGGTGCACGTGATGGAATATAGAGCAATTGTGTGAACTCGCTTCGCCCTTCGATGCGGTTGTGCGTCCAGGCCAGCGGGTCGGTAAAGTCATGGGCAATATGTTTGTAGAAGGATTTATATTGATCATCGCTGATCTCTGACTTGTTTCGGCTCCAGAGTGCGCTCGCTTGGTTGATGGTTTCAAGTTCATCCTTTTGAACCATCTTGCCTGCGTCCTTATCCCACTCCTCCTTGCTCATGCGAATCGGCAGTTGCACATGGTCGGAGTACTTGCGGACCAACTCGCGCAGCTTCCAGCCTGAGAGCAGGTCGCTGAAGGATTCGCCCTCAGATTCGCTCGCATCGGTGCGCAGCTTCAAGATGACATCGGTGCCACGTGCCTCGCGCTGGATCGCCTCAACATCAAACTCACCTTCACCTTTTGAGCGCCAGCGCACGCCGGCTTGCGCCGGCAGGTCGGCGCGGCGACTCTCAACGGTAACCTCCTCGGCAACAATAAAGGCTGAATAAAAGCCAACGCCAAACTGTCCGATGAGTTGGGCATCCTTGCTGTGATCACCACTGAGTTGGCTTGCAAACTCGCGGGTTCCTGATTTGGCGATCGTACCCAGATGTGAAACCGCCTCATCAAGACTGAGACCGACTCCGTTATCGCTGATGGTGATCGTCCTGGCCTCAGCGTCGTGACGAATCGAAATCGCGAGCTCGTCGCTACCGAGCAGATCGGGTCGACTCATGGCCTCAAAGCGCAGTTTGTCGCATGCGTCGGAAGCGTTGGAGATCAATTCGCGAAGAAAGATCTCGCGGTTTGAGTAAAGCGAGTGAATCATCAGCTTTAAGAGCTGCTTCACCTCGGCTTGAAAGCCATGGGTTTGGGCCTGGCTCACGGTCTCTGTCGCGGCATTCGTCATCGTCTCTTATCCCAAAAATTCATTAGATGAGCGCAGCACTTGTGACTTTCAAGTGCGTTAGGCCTTAACAAACGACCGTTCATCCTCAAAGTGTGCTGCCAAGTAAGCCGGTGGTACATCGTCAAATCGCGCATAACGCCACTGCGGCTTGCGATCCTTGTCAATCAGCAAGGCACGTACCCCTTCGGGAAAATCGTGTTGGCGCAAAAACTGTCTTGCCAGCCTCAGATCGAGCGCCAGAACCTCTTCGAGCGAGCAGTGAAAAGCCTCCTGAAGGTAACGATGGCTGATCAGTGCAGCGGTGGGTGAGCCCTTTGCCAAACTTGTTGCAGGGGCTTCAAACCAAGGGTCGTCATTGGCTGCTCGCTGCAATTGCTCTAAGATTTTCGCAGGTGAAGGCTGCCTGCCTATCCAGCGCAAGGCCACTGCGTAGTGACTCAGCATGCTGGAGACCATCGCCTCGCTGCGCGATGCATCATGATCGAGCATCCAGGCGCTCACCAGATCATGATTGTGTTGCCAGCTTTCGCAAAAGGACAGCGCACAGAGTTGGTCAATCGCTCGGTTCCAGTCCGCTTTGGGTAGGAAGGCGTCGAACAAACCGGCGACCAGCGCATCGGCCTCGTTTAGCACGAGGCCGGTTAGCGCCATCATCATCCCGACGCCTGGCGGTAATCGATTTAAAAAAAATCCCCCACCCACATCGGGAAACAAGCCAATATGGATCTCGGGCATTGCAACTTGGGCGCCTTCGGCAATGATGCGGTGCGAAGCGCCAGCGCTTAAGCCCATGCCGCCGCCCATGTTGATCCCGTGCGAAAAAACAATGAAGGGCTTGCCGTATCGATGAATCAGGCGATCGAGGATGTACTCCTCTTCAAAAAAGGCATCGCCATAAGCAAAGCGTTGCGGTCCACCCGCTCTGAGCTGACGCACAACTTCAGCCACATCGCCTCCTGCGCTAAAGCCTTTTTCGCCTTCGGCCTGAACGATTACCGCAGCAATCGTGGTGTCTGAGCGCCACTGTCGCAGTTGCTCGGTGAGCAAACGCACCATTTCACGATTAATACCGTTTAACTGTTTGGGACGATTGAGCCGAGCCCTGCCGATGCGCATGGGGCCCTCACCAAGGGTGTCAAACAACACCGCTGCCAGATCCATAGGTTTCGGTCCTTTGTTGATGCATCAAAACTGGCGTAATCAAGCTTGCCGCGCGATGATACGGACTTCCATAGCTTCGTCACAATGAGGAATGCGTTCAATGAATCGACTTGACCTTGAAGGCCGAAATGTTGTTGTCACCGGTGGCGGATCAGGCATCGGCGAGGCGATCGTCAACCGTCTTTGTGCCTCGGGCGCAACAGCCTTGGTCTGGGATGTTCACCAGGCTCATGTTGACCGGTTGATCGCGCTGAACGACCCGCAGCGCTTTGCCTTGGCGCTTGACGTGACCGATCCAAAGGCTGTCGATCAGGCGATGGTCTTGAGCTTGGACTGGATCAGGCAGCACAACAGGTCAGCTTCGTCAGAATCTGGCGTAGACGCGATGATCTGCAGTGCCGGAATTGCCGGGCCGAATCAACCGGTGACGGACTATCGTTTTGAGGATTGGCAGCAGGTGATCGCGATCAACCTTCACGGGCTTTTCCTTTGCAATCAGGTGGCAGCCCAACATATGAAGATCCGAGGCAAGGGGCGGATTGTGAACATCGCTTCGGTGGCAGGCAAAGAAGGTAACCCGAATGCCTCGGCTTACAGCGCAAGCAAAGCGGCGGTGATTGCCCTGACCAAATCGCTCGGTAAGGAACTCGCAAGCTGCGGGGTTACCGTAAATTGTGTGACTCCGGCAGCTGTGAGAACGCCGATTTTCGATCAAATGACCGATTCACATATTCAGTTCATGCTCTCCAAAATACCGATGAACCGCTTCGGACTGGTCGATGAAATCGCTGCCATGGTGTGCTGGCTTTGCACCGACGAAGCGTCGTTTTCAACGGCTGCTGTCTTTGACTTGTCCGGCGGGCGGGCCACTTACTGAACTGGCCTGGCCAGACTTGATGCGTGGTTCAAGCCATCGGCCTTTGCGGCCCCGAGCAGCTTCATAGGCGGCCAGTTCCCGGGCGCTAAAAGCACGGCTGATTGGCTTTGATCCGCGCGCTGTACCTGTGATCGAAACCGCCTGCGGGTTGTAGGCAAGCACCGCATGCAAAGGATCGTTCTTATCGCAGTCCATGAGACTCACGCCTCTGCCGCCCTGTTTCAGATGGCGAAGCTCGGTGAGCGCAAAACTCAACACGCGTCCTTGCTCAGAGAGGCAAAGCAAGCTCTGTTGCGTCGCGCCTGCATCGACCGCGGGCCGAATCACACTGTCTTCTGCCTCAAGCTGCATGAACTGCTTACCGGAACGCTGGCGGGTGATAAGGTCTGAAGCCAGGCATTGAAAGCCTTGCCCCAGCCGGCTTGCGAAGATCACCCGATCGCTGGCTTGTGCGCAAAAAACAAAAGCCACGCGGCTGCCTGCCTCCAAATCAATAAGCGTGGTAACCGGTGATCCATCGCCGCGCGCTGAAGGCAGCTGGCTGACGGCCAAAGCGTAGACCCTTCCGCTGGTACTCAGCACAAACAGCTGATCGGTCGTCATGACCTGATACACCGCATCAAGCCCATCGCCGGACTTGAAGCTCAGCTGCGCAGCGTCGTGGCCGTGGCCCTGCCGGACCCGCACCCAGGCTTTTTCTGACACGATCACACTAACCGGTTCCTCAGCAATCCGCATCTCGACGCTTGCCTTGTCGCTGACCTCAAGCAGGCTGCGTCGTGCATCGCCAAACTGGCGTGCGTCAGCTTCAATCTCCTTGATGACTTGTTTTCGCAGCTGTTGCTCATCGTTGATTAGGTTTTCCAGTTGTCTCGCCTCATCGCGCAGTGACTTGAGTTCTTGCTCGATACGAATCGCTTCAAGCCTTGCCAATTGGCGAAGCCTTATTTCAAGAATGTCTTCAGCTTGCCGGTCGCTAAGCGAAAAGGCTTCGATCAAAGCAGGCTTCGGTTCCTCGGACTCCCGGATAATCCGAATCACTTCGTCGACGTTGAGCAAAACGAGTTGGCGTCCCTCGAGAACATGGATGCGGTCGCGTACCTTATCGAGCCGGTGTCCGCTGCGCCGGCGGACCGTATCGAGTCGAAAGCTGCACCATTCGCTCAGGCAATCAAGTAATGATTTTTGAACCGGTCTTCCATCAAGACCCACCATCACCATGTTGAGACTCAGGTTGGTTTCAAGCGAGGTGTTCACAAGCAGCAGATTGATCAGTTCGCTAAGCTCGACCCTGGAGCTGCGCGGTTCGATTACAAGGCGGACCGGTGCATCCTTGCCCGATTCATCACGGACCGCGTCGAGCACAGCGAGCATGGCCTGCTTGATTTGCAACTGCTCATTGGATACCGACTTTTTTCCAAGCCTTGGCTTGGGATTGGTCAGCTCCTCAATTTGCTCTAAGATTTGTTGCGTTGATACGCCGTGGGGAAGTTCATTCACCACAAGCTGCCATTGACCTCTGGCGAGCTCTTCGATTTCGTAGCGGGCACGCATTCGCAAACTGCCACGGCCGCTTCGATAGGCCTCAAGAATTTCAGTCCGTGTCGAAATAATTTGAGCGCCGCCCGGCAAATCGGGGCCTGGCAGCAGTTCAAGCAAATCTTCGATGCTGCTTTTGGGCTTTCGAATCAAAAGCGCGGCGGCCGCGGCCACCTCTTTCAGATTATGCGAGGGTATCTCGGTCGCCATTCCGACGGCGATGCCTGATGCGCCGTTGAGCAGCACCATCGGCAAGCGGGCCGGAAGTGTTGCAGGTTCGCGGGTTGAACCGTCATAGTTATCAATAAAGTCAACCGTTCCCATGTCGACTTCATCAAGCAAGAGCCCGGCATAGCTGGTCAGCCGCGCCTCGGTGTAGCGCATGGCTGCTGCACCATCACCATCGCGTGATCCGAAATTACCCTGACCGTCGATCAGTGGATAACGCAAGCTGAAGGATTGCGCCATCCGCACCAGGGCATCATAAGCTGCAGAGTCCCCGTGGGGATGGTAACGGCCAAGCACGTCTCCGACCACGCGTGCGGACTTGACCGGCTTGGCATCGGCGCTCAAGCCAAGCTGGTTCATGGCATAAAGAATCCGCCGCTGCACCGGCTTTTGTCCATCCGAGCCTTGGGGAAGCGCACGACCCTTGACCACCGAAATCGCATAGTCCAAGTACGCGCGTTCGGCGAACTCCGCGATACGCACCTCATCAGGGTTTGAAGGCGCTGGCATCGCGAGGTCAGAAAACAAATCCGGCGTCATCTCAGATATCCACTTCAACCTCGTGGCCTCGTCGCTCGAGCCACTGGCGCCGGGCTGAGGATTCCCCCTTGCCCATGAGAAGGTGAAAGCATTCGCGCACCGGGTCGTCGCCAGCCTCACCGAGCACCACCGGCGACAGTCGCCTGGTATCGGGATTGAGGGTTGTTTCCCAGAGCTGCTCGGCATTCATCTCGCCCAGGCCTTTGAATCGTGAAATCGACCAGGCATGGTTTTTCACGCCTTCTTTGCGCAGCTTATCCTCAAGACTTCGCAATTCGGCCTCATCAAGGCAATAACGTTTTCGCGCCTGCCGTTTACCTGCTGCTGCAATATCAACCCGAAATAGCGGCGGCCTTGCGATAAAAAGATGGCCACGCTGAATCAACTGGGGAAAATGTTTGTAAAAAAGCGTGAGTAAAAGCACCTGGATATGCGAACCATCGACATCAGCGTCGGCGAGAATACAGACCTTTCCATAACGTAGACCGTTCCAATCAAGCGCGTCATGTAGGCCATGCGGATCGATTCCGATGGCTACCGCCACATCGTGCACTTCCTGATTGGCAAACAGACGATCCTTATCGGTTTCCCAGGTGTTGAGGACTTTTCCACGAAGCGGCAGGATCGCCTGAAACGATTTATCGCGCCCCATCTTTGCTGATCCGCCCGCTGAATCACCTTCAACCAGAAAAAGTTCGGTACGGCCCAGATCCGTGGACTCGCAATCGGTGAGCTTGCCCGGCAATACCGCAATTCCTGAGGCTTTCCGCTTTTCTACTTTTTGAAGCGCACGCTGCCTGACTTGCGCCTGTCGTATCACCATGTCTGCCAATCGCCGGCCCCATTCAACATGCTCGTTGAGCCACAAATCCATGGCGGGCTTGATCAAGGTTGACACCAGACGCAAGGCGTCGCGCGAGTTCAGGCGCTCTTTGACCTGCCCCTGAAATTGGGGGTCGAGCACCTTGGCCGAAAGCACAAAGCTGGCACGCGAAAATACGTCTTCAGGCAACAATCGCAAGCCCTTGGGCATCAGGGCATGCAGTTCAACGAAGGTCTTTACAGCCTGAAACATCCCCTCGCGTAATCCCGCTTCGTGGGTGCCGCCAGCGCTTGTCGGAATCAGGTTGACGTAAGATTCACGAACGCATCCGCCTTCTTCGGTAAAGCCTAGCACCCAAGCAATCCCCTCGCCTTCGGCAAAGCTTTCGTGGCCAGACTCGATCCACTGAGCGCCTTCAAAGGGTGGGAAAACCCAGGCTTGTGCGCTTTGTTGCTCGATCGCTTCATCGAGATAGGATTTAAGGCCTTGGGCGTATTGCCAGTGCTGGGTTTTTGCGGCCTTTTCATCGGTGAGGCTGACCTTGATGCCCGGGAGCAGTACCGCCTTGGAGCGTAAAAGGTGTGATAACTCCTGAAGCGGAATCTGAAGGCTGTCAAAGTACTTGGCTTCGGGCCAGACGCGAACACGCGTTCCTCGACGCTGTTTGGCAACCTGGGCAATTTCCTTTAAGGGCTCGATGACCTCGCCTTGCGCAAAGACGATGCGGTGTTCGCCAGCATCCCGCCAGACCTGTACTTCAAGGCGCTTTGATAAGGCATTGGTGACGGAAACGCCAACGCCGTGCAGCCCCCCTGAAAAGCTGTAAGCACCGCCTGATTTTTTATCAAACTTTCCTCCCGCATGAAGCCGCGTAAACACGATTTCAACCGTAGAAACGCCCTCTTCCGGGTGGATCCCCACGGGGATGCCACGGCCGTTATCCTGTACCGAGACCGACCCGTCCTGATGCAAGGTGAGGTCAATCTGGCTACAAAATCCCGCAAGTGCTTCATCGGCCGCGTTGTCCAAGACCTCCTGGATAATGTGAAGCGGATGGTCGGTGCGGGTGTACATACCCGGCCGCTGTCGAACCGGTTCAAGCCCCTTGAGGACCCGGATCGAGGCTTCGCCATATTGCCTGGAACGAGTTGCCATGCTGATTGACTTTGATTCGAGTGCGAGAGAAGACTTGTTTTGAGATGCTGCTGACAATCGATTCAAGGCGGACACCGACTTTGCGGGCTTTGCCGAAACCCAAGCGCATTGTAAAAGGGAAGCCTGTTGCAGCCCTGCTTGGCCGTATTGTCTCTCTTGCCGCTTCATGGGCGGTTTTGTGCACAGCAAGCAGCCTTGCATCCGAAAAGGCTGCGCCCAACAACGCAATGGTGGTTTTGCAGCAGGACAAGCCGCAAAGCGCAGACAGGCAGGCTGGCTACTTCCAACCGCGATTTTCAGCCTGCCGACAGCACTTTCCAAACGGTGAACCCCCGCGCATGGCTACTGGGCGCTCGCCTGGGAACTTGCGAGAGCTGTGTTTTGAAGCTTTTGCGATTCTTCACTCGGGCCAAACCAAGACGCCCGTCTGGGTTGCACAACGGCTCGATCCTGAAGAACTCGCTAAAGCCCAGCAGCTACCGCGATCAGGTCGCTTTTATCCGGAAGCACGTTTGCCTTTTGCTGAGCGAGCGAGCCTTGAGGATTACCAAGGTTCGGGCTGGGACCGCGGTCACATGGCGCCAGCCGGCGACATGGCAAGCGAGATCGCCATGGCGCAAAGCTTTTCGCTGGCCAATATGGTGCCCCAAGCGCCCGAGTTGAATCGCAACGTCTGGGCCGACTACGAAAAATCTACCCGGCGCTATGTGCGCCGCGTGGGTCATGCTGTTTATGTGTTCACAGGCCCCGTCTATGCAGACTTTGACCCCGAATCGAGCAAGTCTGCCGCGGAGAGCTCGACGAAACGCTTAGGGAAAGGCGGCGTGTGGGTGCCGCGCGCTATCTTCAAGCTTGTCTACGATCCGATCAGCCAGCGCGCCTGGGCGTATTGGTCCGATAATCAAAACGATACAAAAGCTGCTGCGCCGATCAGCTTGCGGCTGCTCCAACAGCGCCTCGGTCATCAGTGGCTGCCCGGTGTGTCAGACGATAGCCTGCTTCATAGCAAGGATTAATCCGCTAAGGCTGAGGCTTAAGGATTAATCCGCAAGGCTTGAGCCACAAGCCCTAAGTCGCAAACATGAGGTCGCAAACATGAAGTCTCAAACACGAAGCCGCAAACATGAAGCCGCAAGCTTCATGCGGCTTCAAGCACAAGCCCTGCGTGTTCACGAAGCGGGTGAAATTGAATCCGTGGCCAGCGTTCCTGCAAAAACTGCAAGTCATAGCGGGTGGTCAAGAGATAGGTGTAGGTATCGGCTGCATCCAGCGCAACGCGAGTGGAATTGTTGTTGACAAAGCGTTGCAGTTCAGTCTGATCCTCACAGGTCACCCAGCGCGCACCGGTATAGCTTGCGCCGCCCAAACGAACGGCTACGCCGTATTCGTTTTGCAGCCGGTGGGCCACCACTTCAAACTGAAGCTGACCCACCGCTCCGAGCAGCATCAGCTGGCCTGCAAGCGGCCTGAAGACCTGGATCGCGCCTTCCTCACCCAATTCCTTGAGACCTTTTTGTAACTGCTTGCTGCGCATCGGATCGGCGATCTCAACCGTTTTAAACATTTCCGGAGCAAAAAAAGGCAAGCCGGTGTACTGCAGTGCCTCGCCTTCAGAAACGGTGTCGCCAAGCTGCAAACCGCCGTGGGTGATGATCCCGATGATGTCGCCTGCGTAGGCTTGCTCGACAAGATCGCGCCGTTGCGACAAAAACGTCACAACGCCCGTGGGACGAAGCTCTTTAGCGGTGCGTCGAACGCGAAGCTTCATACCTCTTGCAAAAACACCTGAACAAACCCGCAAAAATGCAATCCGGTCGCGATGCGCAGGATCCATGTTGGCCTGTATCTTGAACACAACCCCCGAAAAACGTGTCTCCTCAGGGCTCACGAGTCGGGAGACAGCCTTTCGGGTGGTCGGCACCGGTGCGAGGTCGACCAGCGCATCAAGCACCTCCTGTACCCCGAAATTATTGATTGCTGAACCAAAGAAAACCGGCGTTTGCTTTGACTGCACAAAAAGCTCTCGTGAGAAAGGCTCGGCTGCCGTTTGAACAAGTTCGATCTCTGATTCGGCTTGATCAAACTCTGCACCAAAACGTTGTCGCAGCGCCTTGACATCGTGAATCAGTTCATCGTCGTCTCGCCTGCGGTCCTCACCGGCTTGAAATACGCGCATACGCTGGCTTCGCAGATCAAAAATGCCGCCAAAACGTTTCCCCTGCCCGACTGGCCAGGTGAGCGGCGCGCAAGGCATTCCCAGCACTTGCTCGATCTCGTCGAGCAGAACAAGAGGTTCACGCCCTTCCCTGTCCATTTTGTTGATGAAAGTCATGATGGGCGTGCCACGTGAGCGGCAGACCTCGATGAGTCGGAGCGTTTGCGTTTCCACGCCGTTTGCTGCGTCGATCACCATCAAGGCCGAATCTACCGCGGTTAACACCCGGTAGGTGTCCTCGGAAAAGTCCTGGTGTCCCGGGGTATCGAGCAGGTTGATGACGCAGTCGCGGTACTCCATTTGCATGACCGAACTGGCCACCGAGATGCCGCGCTGCTTCTCGATCTCCATCCAGTCCGAGGTGGCGTGTCGGGTCGCCTTGCGGGCCTTGACTGACCCTGCGATTTGAATCGCTCCAGCAAAAAGCAACAATTTCTCGGTAAGCGTGGTCTTTCCCGCGTCGGGGTGGGAGATGATCGCAAAGGTGCGGCGTCGGGCAACTTCCTGGGCTATGGTCACGGTAAACAATCTCGCGAATGCTAAACTTCC